>Ga0307516_10008247_pt1 | contig 11824 bp, 10 predicted proteins | sample 19_EM_MG_FD_203310 | JGI IMG/M metagenome (GOLD analysis project Ga0307516, IMG submission 203310) | Populus trichocarpa ectomycorrhiza microbial communities from riparian zone in the Pacific Northwest, United States - 19_EM | ecosystem: Host-associated > Plants > Roots > Unclassified | place...
GCGGCCGGTCCTCGACGCCGCGCCCGCGACGGCCGCGGTGACGGTCGTCGGAGCCGGCCCGGCGGGTATCGAGACCGCCGCCGAGCTGGCGGAGGAGGGCCGCGCCGTGACCCTGGTCTGCGGCGACGTTCTCGGCCCGTATCTGCATCCTCGGGGCCGACGCTCGGTCGCCAAGCGGTTCGCCGAACTCGGTGTGACCGTGCTCGAAGGCCCAGGCGCCACGGTGACGGCCGTGACGCGCGATGCCGTGCGGCTCAGCGACGGCCGGGAACTGCCGAGCACGGTGACCATCTGGACCGCAGGATTCGGCGTGCCGGACCTGGCCGCGCGCAGCGGGCTGAGCACCGACGCCCTGGGCCGCCTGCTCACGGACGAGACGTTGACCAGCGTGGACGACATGCGCATCGTCGCGGCCGGCGACTCGGCGGCACCGTCGGACCTGCCCCTGCGGATGAGCTGCCAGGCCGCGATGCCGCTGGGCGCGCGGGCCGCCGACACGGTGCTCAGCAGGATCGCGGGTGAGCAGCCCTCCACCCTCAACCAGGCGTTCGCCGGCCAGTGCATCAGCCTGGGCCGACGCGCCGGCATCTTCCAGTTCGCCCACAGGTACGACGTCGCGGTGTGGTTCCACATCGACGGCCGCCCTGGCGCGAGGCTCAAGGAGTTCGTGTGCACGGGCATCGTCAAGCATCTGGCCGGCGAGGCACGCAAGCCCGGTTCGTACGGCTTGCACCGTGTCTCAGGAGGTGACAGGCGTCAGCAGCTGCTCCGGACCAAGCGCGGCGAGGCGCCGGCCACCGCTGAACAGACAGCCCAGCTCTGAGAAACGGAGACAGAACCCGTGAACCTCACCCTCTGGATCGCTACCGGACTGCTGGCCGCGGTCGCCCTGGCCGGCGGCATCACCAAGGCGTTCGTACCCAAGGAGAGACTGGCCGAGCAGCACGGCGGGGAATGGACCCGGGGCGCCGACGTCGGCTTCGTCAAGATCCTGGGAGCCCTTGAGATCCTGGCCGCGGTGGGCCTGACCCTGCCGGCCGTGCTCGACATCGCGCCGGTCATGGTGCCGGTGACCGCCGTCTGCTGGATTCTGCTCATGGCAGGCGCGATGATCACCCATGGCCGCCTCGGCCAGTTCATGTTCGTGATGCTGAACTCGGTCTATTGCGCGCTCGCGGTCTTCGTCGCCTGGGGCCGCTTCGGTCCTCAGCCTTTCACCGGCTAGTGGCGACCGACGAATCGGAACGAAGGGGGTCCAGACATGAGTGAGAACGCCACCAATCCGGCGACCGAGACTTTCGTCGCCCACCGCAACCTGCTCTTCACCGTCGCATACGAAATGCTCGGATCCGCGGCCGACGCGGAAGACGTCCTCCAGGAGACGTGGCTGCGGTGGGTCAAGGTCGACTTGGAGCAGGTGCGCGACCAGCGCGCCTACCTGGTCCGGATCACGACCCGGCAGTCGCTCAACCGGCTGCGCACGATGAGTCGCCGCAAGGAGGCCTACGTCGGCCCCTGGCTGCCCGAGCCGCTGCTCACCGCGCCGGACGTGGCCGAGGACGTCGAGCTCGCCGAGAGTGTGTCGATGGCGCTCATGCTCGTTCTCGAAACGCTGTCACCGACCGAGCGCGCCGTCTTCGTGCTGCGCGAGGCCTTCGACGTCAGCTACGACGAGATCGCGGCCGCCGTCGACAAGAGCCCCGCGGCGGTCCGCCAGATCGCCCACCGCGCCCGTCGGCATGTCGAGGCCCGCCGCCCGCGAGAGGTGGTCTCCGCGAGCGAGACCCGGGCGGCTCTGGAGGCGTTCCGGCGCGTACTCGAGACCGGCGACCCGCAGGGCCTGCTCGACGTGCTCGCCCCCGAGGTCGTCCTGGTGGGCGACGGCGGCGGCATCAAGCAGGCCGCGCTGCGGCCGATCATCGGCGCCGAGAAAGTGGCCCGCTTCATGGTCGGCGGTCTCGGCAAGAACAAGCGCCCGATCACCGTCTGTCCCACCGTGGTCAACGGCAGCCCGGCGCTCCTCCTACGCCTGGACGGGGAGATCGACGGCGTCATGGCGATCCGCATGGAGGACGCCCGCATCACGGGCCTCTACTACGTCCGCAACCCGGAGAAGCTGTCCCGTCTCGAATCCGAGACTCCGCTCACCCTGCGATGAACACCGGTGGCGGGCCCGCGAGAGTGTTGCGGCCGGAGCGTCGATCACCGTCCCGGGAGGCCGCCCGGTCGGACCAGCCCCGTCTCGTAGGCGAGGACGACGGCCTGGGCGCGGTCGCGCAGGGTCAGCTTGGAGAAGATGCGGGCCACATGGGACTTCACCGTGGCCTCGCTGAGCGTCAGTTCGGCGGCCAGCTCCGTGTTGGACAGGCCCCGGCCCAGCAGGGTCAGGACCTCCAGCTCACGGGGTGTCAGGGCCGCCAGGTCGCCGGGCACGGCCGACGGACGGCCGGTGCCCGAGGCGAAGCGTTCCACCAGGCGCCGGGTGATGGACGGCGCCAGGAGGGCGTCGCCGGTGTCGACGAGCCGTACGGCCGCGGCCAGGTGTTCCGGTGTGACGTCCTTGAGGAGGAAGCCGCTGGCCCCGATCGACAGGGCCGTGTAGACGTAACGGTCCAGGTCGAAGGTGGTGAGCATGAGCACCCGGCAGTCCGGGGACTGTTCGAGGATGCGGCGGGTGGCCTCAAGGCCGTCCATGGTGGGCATGCGGATGTCCATCAGCACCACGTCCGGCCTCAGCTCGCGCGCCCTCGCCACCGCCTCCGCGCCGTCGGCCGCCTCGCCCACCACCTCGATGCCGCGCGCGAGGAGGATCAACCGGAAGCCGGTCCGGATCAGGGTCTGGTCGTCGACGACGAGCACACGGGGCGCCCGCTCGGGCGTCGTCACGGACGGTCCAGGGGAATGCGGGCCCGGACCCGGTAGCCCCCTCCGAGGCGCCGGCGGGCGTCGAGGTCCCCGCCGTACACCGCGACCCGCTCGCGCAGGCCGAGCAGTCCGCGTCCGGCGCCTCGCGTGGGCCGTGGGGTGGCCCGCGCGGACGCGGTGCCCGTCAGGACGCTCGGGCCGGTGTTCAGCACCTCCACCCGCAGCGCGTGGTCCGCGTACCGCACGCTCACCTCGGCCTTGCCGCCGTCGCCGTGCCGGAGCGCGTTGGTCAGGGCTTCCTGGACGATCCGGTACGCGGTCACTCCGATCCCCTGCGGCAACGGGCGCGGCTCCCCGGAGATCCGCACCTCGACGGGCAGCCCGGCGAACGAGACCCGGTCGACGAGCGCACCGAGCCGGTCGAGACCGGGCTGCGGCGCGAGGTCCCCGGGACGGGGCGCGAGGTCCGCGAGGTGCGGTGCGAGATCCCCGGGGTGCGGCGCGAGGTCGCTGGAGTGCGGTGCGAGATCCCGGGCGTGGGGCGCCAAATCCGTTGATTCACCGCCCAGTTCGCCTGGTCCGTCTGCTCCGCCCGGTCCGCCTGGTCCGGCCGGACCAGGATCCGTGTCCGTGCCGTCCTGCGGCGGCGCCAACAGCCCCAGCAGATGCCGTAGATCGGTCATCGCCCCGCGTCCCGCGTCCTCAACGGCCCGCAGAGCCGCCGCCGCCTCGTCCGGCATCGTGCCCAGCACCTCGCGGGCGGCCCCGGCCTGAACCACCATCAGGCTGACGTTGTGACTGACGATGTCGTGCAACTCCCGGGCGATACGGTCGCGTTCGGCGGCGATCGCGGCCCGCGCGGCACTCTCCCGCTCACGCTCCAGCAGCCACCCCCGCTCACCGACCGCCGACTGCCACCGGCGTCGCGTACGCCACCACGCCACCGCCAGAACCACGGCGGTCACGCACGCCACCCCCAACGCCGCCATCAGCACCTTCGTCTCCCCCTCCGACCCCCGTACCGGTCCCCCTCCGGCCCCTCCACGACACGGATTCACCTTGGCAGACGGCCTCCCGATCCGCATCCGCCCGTGGGTCCAGCGCCCTGCATCTCCAGGATGAGAGACGGGCAATCTGCCATCCCGGGAGGGATGTTCAGTCCGCGCTGCCCTCCGTAGCGTCTTGCGCATGATCGCTGAGGAGAGCAGGGGAGAGGCCGTCGTCCGACTCGACGGCGTACACAAGGAGTACGGCGAGACGACCGCGCTGGACGGCGTGACGCTGGAGATCAGGTCCGGGGAGGCGGTCGCCGTGATGGGGCCCTCGGGGTGCGGCAAGTCGACCCTGCTCAACATGATCGCCGGACTGGACCGGCCGAGCGGCGGCACGATCGTCGTCCACGGGGAGAACGTGGGGGAGTTGAGCGAGAAGGGCCTCGCCCTGTACCGGCGGCGGCGCATCGGCATGATCTTCCAGTTCTTCAACCTCGTGGACGACCTGTCCGCACTCGACAACGTGGCGCTGGCCGCACAGCTCACCGGCAGCCCGGCCCGTCAGGCCCGTCGCCGCGCGCTGGAACTCTTCGACGAACTCGGCATCGCCGACCGCCGCAACGCCTACCCGGCGGTGCTCAGCGGCGGCGAGCGGCAACGGGTCGCCGTGGCCCGCGCGTTGATGAACCGCCCGGCGCTGCTGCTGGCCGACGAGCCGACCGGGGCCCTGGACAGCCGCTCCGGTGAGCAGGTGATGGACCTGCTGCTCGACCTCAACCAGATCGGCCAGACGCTGATCCTGGTCACCCACGACGCGCACCTGGCCCGGCGCTGCGCCAGCAGGCTGGTCGAACTCGGCGACGGCCGGGTGACCGGCGAGCACACCCTGGAGCCGTCCGCATGAGGGCCGTGTGGCGAGCGGCGCGCGCGGCGGTACGAAGGCGCGGACTCCAGACCGTCGTCATCGCCCTGGTCACCCTGACCTCGACGACGGCGATCGTGATGGCCCTCGGCCTCCTCGACGCGGCCTCGGCGCCCTTCGACAAGGCCTTCGCCCGGCAACGCGGCCCCCATGTCACCGCGGCGTTCGACCCTGACCGGGTCTCGGACGCGCAGTTGGCGAGAGCGGCCCGGCGACCGGGCGTCGAGGCCACCGCCGGTCCCTTCGCGCAGGCCGCGGTCGAACTCCCGCGCGAGACCACGAACTTCGGCCTCGGCACCGACCTGACGGTGGTGGGCCGGGCCGACCCCGCCGGCCCGGTGGACCGGCTGGACCTGTGGGCGGGCCGCTGGGCGACCCGGCCCGGCGAGGTCGTCCTGAACCGGCAGTCCGACTGGACCGCCGACGATCTCGGCAAGACACTCCGGGTGCCGTCCGGCCCGGAGCTCACCATCGTCGGATTCGCCTTCGACCTGAGCCGGAGCGCGGACGCCTGGGTCGCCCCCGGGCAGATCGCGGCCCTGCGTCCGACGGCCACCCAGATGATGTTCCGCTTCACGGACGCCTCCTCGCCTGACCGGCTCCGCACCGGCCTGGACGCCGTCACCGAGGGGCTCCCGCGGGACGCGCTGACCGCGTCCCGGTCGTATCTCACCCTCAAGAACCAGATCGGCAGCTCCGCGAAGGCGTACACGCCCTACCTGATGGCCTTCGGGATCCTCGGTGTCGTGGTGGCCGTACTCATCGTCGCCAACGTGGTCAGCGGAGCGGTGATCTCCGGCTTCCGGCACATCGGCATCCTCAAGGCCCTCGGCTTCACACCCGGGCAGGTGGTCGCCGTCTACCTCGCGATGATCTCCGTCCCCGCGGTCGTCGGCTGCGCGCTCGGCACCGTGGCCGGGAACCTGCTGGCGCGGCCCTTCTTCGAGTTCGTCTTCTCCGGGCCCGACGCCGGGGTGTTCCACGGCAGCGTCTCTCTCGCGCCCTGGGTGAACGCCCTCGCCCTGCTCGGCATGCCCGCCGTGTGTCTCCTCGCCGCGCTCGCTCCGGCGGCGCGCGCCCACCGGCTGTCCGCGGCGCGTGCCATCAGCGCGGGCAGCGCCCCGCGCGGCGGACGGGCCCGGGGCATCCAGCGCCGGCTGGCGGGCAGCAGGCTGCCCCGAGCGGTGAGCCTGGGCATCGGACTGCCCTTCGCCCGGCCCGGCCGCAGCGCCCTCACGCTCGCTGCGGTGCTGCTGGGCGTGACCACCGTGACCTTCGCGACCGGCCTGGCCACCACGATGACCCGGTTCGGCGAGGCGGGCCGGGACGCCTTCCAGGTGACGGTGTACGTGGGCAGGTACGACAAAGGCACGGAGATCCGGCCGACCCACGGCGACCTCGCCCTCCAGTCGCTGCTTCGCTCCCTGCCCGGTGCGCAGGAGGTCACCGCGAGGGCGGACGTGGAGGTGCGCAGGGCGGGCTCCTCGGAGAAGGTGATGCTCGAAGGCCGCCGGGGCGACCGGCCACAACTCGACAGCGTGCTGACCAAGGGCCGGTGGACGCATCGGACCGGTGAGGTCGTCGCCGGCTCGGCCTTCCTGCGCCAGAACGACCTTCGGGTCGGCGACCGGATGCGCCTGGAGAAGGGCGGCCGGCACGAGACGGTGGCGATCGTCGGGGAGTACATGCACAACGACCGTCGGCTGGTCGTCACCGACCAGGCGACGGTGACCGCCCTGGCTCCCCCGGAGAAGCCCATCGCGTACCACGTCAAGCTCCGCGACGGAGCGGACCCGGCCGCCTACGCCCGCGCGGCCCGGGCCGCCGACCCCGGGCTCAGCCCGGACCCCGTCGGCGCGAACACGGTCACGCAGACCATCGTGGCCTCGGCGTCGGCGCTCACCGTGATGCTCGCCCTGGTGGCCGCCCTCGGCGTCTTCAACACGGCCGTCCTCAACACCCGCGACCGCCGCCGTGACCTGGGCATGCTCAAGTCCATCGGCATGACACCTCGTCAGGTCACGGTGATGACGGTGACCTCGATGGCGGCGCTCGGCGCGCTCGGCTCCCTGCTCGGAATCCCGCTGGGCATGGCCGGCCACCGGCTGGTCGTCCCGAGGATGGCGGACGCGGTGGACATCACCCTGCCCTCGTTCATGACCGACGTCTGGCAGCCGTCCGCCCTCCTCGCGCTGGCTCCGGCGGGCGTCGCGATCGCGGTCCTTGGCGCGTACATCCCGGCCCGGAGAGCGGCACGGCTGACCGTGGCGGAGGTCCTGCGCAACGAATGACGACATACGGCGTCCGTCGCACAACAGAGTGACGGCGTACGGAGGATCGCGCTAGGAGTGACGGCGTGCGGAGGATCGCGCTACGAGTGACGGTGGACGGCGTCTCGCGCGCCGAGTGACGCCGGGACGAGGTGGGTGCGTCCTCTCACCAGCGCGGGAGCCTGAGCTCGTACTCCGGCTGGATCCGCCGCATGTAGGCGGTGTCGTCACGGCTGCGCATCCCGGAGTCCACGTACAGCCGGTGCAGCCGTTCCAGGGCGTCGTGGTCCAGTTCCACACCGAGACCCGGGCCGGTGGGGACCTTGACCGCGCCGTCACGCAGCTCCAGCGCGCCGGGGACGATCACGTCGTCCGCCGAGTTCCACGGGTAGTGCGTGTCGCAGGAGTGGTCCAGGTTCGGGATGGCCGCGGCCACATGGGTCATGGCGGCGAGGCTGATGCCGAGATGCGAGTTGGAGTGCATGGACAGCGCGAGCCCGAACGCCTCGCAGACGGCCGCCAGTTCACGGGTGCGGCGCAGCCCGCCCCAGTAGTGGTGGTCGGTCAGCAGGACCTGGATCGCGTTCTGCTCGATCCCGGGCCTCAGATGCTCCCAGGCGACCACGCACATGTTGGTCGCGAGCGGCAGCGGCGAGTTCTTCGCGACCTCCGCCATACCGGGGATGCCCTTGGTCGGGTCCTCCAAGTACTCCAGCACACCGTCCAGTTCGCGGGCGACGTACGTGGACGTCTCCACCGTCCAGGCCGTGTTGGGGTCCAGCCGCAGCGGCTGCCCGGGGAACGCCTCCGCCAGCGCCTTGATCGCGGCGATCTCCTCGTCCGGCGGGAAGACACCGCCCTTGAGCTTGAACGACCGGAAACCGTACCGCTCCTGCATCAGCCGCGCCTGCTCGACGATGCCGGCCGGGTCCAGGGCCGCGCCCCAGTCGTCGCCGACAGCCGCGTGGCCGTCGAGGGCGGGGTGCTCGGCCCACTTGTAGAAGAGGTACGCGGCGAACGGCACGGAGTCGCGGACCGCGCCCCCGAGCAGGTCGCTGACCGGGCGCCCGAGCAGCTTGCCCTGCGCGTCGAGGCAGGCCACCTCCACCGCCGAGGTGGTCCAGCCACGTTCGTGGGAACTGGGCACGGTCGGCAGCAGGGCGGCGTCGATCGCGGCCGCGACCGCCGTCGTGTCGAAGACGTCCATCCCGACGACCACCCGCGCCGCAGCCTGAAGTCGTTCCAGCCGTGTGGTGCCGCCCGTCGACTCACCGAGCCCCACCGTGCCGTCCTCCAGCACGAGTTGGAGGATCACGCGCAGTGCGAGGGGCTCGTGGACACCGTTGGAGTTGAGCAGCGGCGGGTCACCGAAGGCGATCGGGGTGATGATCAGTTCGCGGATCCTCGTGTCACCGGCGGTGCTCATGCGGCGATCACCTCCAGGCCGTGGTCGGGAAGTCAGCGGGATCAACTCCGTTCATGTCCGTGAACGTCCTTCACGAATCTAAATGATCTCCCAAGCTACGAATCGTTTGTTCCGTATGTCAATACATGACTGAACGGTTTCTCCGGCGGCACTCAATAGTCCGTACCAAAGTATTGACGCCCCCTTACTTCACTCCTTAAAACATGAGGTGATGCCTTCACCCCCCACCCCGGTCGGCTCCTCCGCGCGCCCGGCCGCCGTATTGGAAGGACCCGCCGTGGCCTCCCCACGCCTGCTCCGCAGATGCCTGTTAGCCGCCCTGTCCGCCGTACTGGTCGCCTCTGCCGCGACCGGCGCGGCGCACGCGGATCCGGGGGACGCCTCTCCCGCCGCCGCGACCGCCGCCGCGGTGGCCTTCTCGGACAGCTTCGACGGCGCCGCCGGCTCCGCGGTCGACTCGTCGAAGTGGCAGATCGAGACGGGCGACAACGTCAACAACCACGAGCGGCAGTACTACACGTCGGGCAACAAGAACGCGGCCCTGGACGGCCAGGGTCACCTGGTGATCACCGCACGGAAGGAGAACCCGTCGAACTACCAGTGCTGGTACGGCACCTGCCAGTACACCTCGGCCCGGCTGAACACCTCCGGGAAGTTCAACGCGCAGTACGGACACGTCGAGGCCCGGATGAAGATCCCGCGCGGGCAGGGCATGTGGCCCGCGTTCTGGATGCTGGGCACGCCGGTCAACTGGCCGGACTCGGGCGAGATCGACGTCATGGAGAACGTCGGCTACGAGCCCTCCACCGTGCACGGCACCATCCACGGCCCCGGCTACTCGGGCTCGGGCGGCATAGGCGCGGGCTACTCGCTCCCGGGTGGCCAGGCCTTCGCGGACGCCTTCCACACCTTCGCGGTGGACTGGGCGCCCGACTCGATCACCTGGACCGTGGACGGCAACGTCTACCAGCGGCGTACCCCGGCCGACCTCGGTGGGAAGACATGGGTGTTCAACAAGCCGTTCTTCCTGATCCTGAACCTGGCCGTGGGCGGCTACTGGCCGGGTGACCCGGACGGCTCCACCTCGTTCCCGCAGCAGCTGGTGGTGGACTCCGTGTCGGTGACGACCGGCAGCACGTCCACCGGCGGGGCGATCAAGGGCCTGGCCGGCAAGTGCGTGGACGTCGCCGGGGCGAGCTCCGCCAATGGGACCCCCGTACAGCTCTACGACTGCAACGGCAGTGCCGCCCAGCAGTGGACCGTGGGCTCCGACGGCACGATCCGCGCACTCGGCAAGTGCCTGGACGTGACCGAGAACGGCACCGCCGACGGCTCCACGGTCCAGCTCTGGGACTGCGGCGGCGGCCCCAACCAGAAGTGGGCCGTCAGCGGGGCGAACGACATCGTCAATCCACAGGCCAACAAGTGCCTGGACGTGACCGGCAACAACTCGGCCAACGGCACCCGGCTGCAGATCTGGACCTGCTCGGGTGGCGCCAACCAGAAGTGGACGATCGGCTGACCCCGCCCGCGCCGCCGGCCTGATCGGGTACACACTGCTGTACGTGGACAGCAATCCTTCCTGGTACCCGCGAGAACGCCATGCGCCCGCCGACGCCACGCCGGCCGTGCTCGCCGAGGCATGGTTCGGTACGGCATGAACCGCCGCCCGACACCCCACGGCGACGAGGGGCCCAGTGCCGTGGCGGCGCGGCTCACCGGGCGTCCGGCGCACGCCGGACGCCCGGTGTCCGGGGCGCTGACCGAAGTCGCCCTGGACGACGGGCGGTTGGTCGTGGTGAAGCGGAGCGAGGATCCCGGCGCGGCGCGTGCCGAGGCGGCGGGGCTGCGCTGGCTTGCCGAGGCCGGAGCGGTCCGGGTCCCGGCGGTGCACGGTGACGATCCGCGGTGGCTGGTGATCGACCGGGTTCCCGAGGGACCGCCGAGCGCGGCCGCCGCCGGCCGGTTCGGCCGGGCCCTGGCCGCCCTGCACGCCGTTGGCGCACCAGCGTTCGGCGCCCCACCGCCCGGCGGCCTCGAGGACGCGTACATCGGACGCGCCCCGATGCGGAACATCGACGGTGCTGACTGGCCCGACTGGTACGCCGAGCATCGGGTGCTGCCCTACCTCCGCTCGGCTGTCGACGCCGGTACCGTGCGTCCCGCCGAAGCCGCGGTGATCGAAGAGCTCTGCGCACGTCTGCCGGAGCTGGCGGGCCCGGCCGAGCCGCCCGCCCGGCTGCACGGCGATCTGTGGAACGGCAACGTGCTGTGGGGCGGCGACGGCGAGGTGTGGCTGATCGACCCGGCCGCGCACGGCGGCCACCGCGAGACCGACCTCGCGATGCTCCGCCTCTTCGGCTGCCCCCACCTGGACCGGGTACTGGAGGGATATCAGGAAGCGGCGCCGCTCGCCGACGGCTGGAGGGACCGGGTCGGCCCGCACCAGCTCTTCCCGCTCCTGGTGCACGCCGTGCTCTTCGGCCGCGGCTACGCCGAACAGGCCCTCGCGGCGGCACGAACGGCCCTGGCAGGCTGACCGCCGAGTTGACTCGGCGGGCGCGGCCGGGCGAGACCCGGTCGGAAAGGCCGCGCGGGACCCGGTCGGAAGGTCAGGAGGGCTCGGACTGCTCGGCGTTCTTCTGCTTGATGCGCGCCGCCTCCTTGCGGACCTCGGCCTGCGTGGCGCGCTCCTTGTCCAGCCACACCGGCTGCTCCTCCCGGAGCGCCGCGATCTGCTCGGTGGTGAGCGCCTCCGTGACCCCGCCGCGGGCCAGCCCGGCGATGGACACCCCGAGTCGCTCCGCCACCACGGGGCGCGGGTGCGGACCGGTGCGTCGCAGCTCCCGCAGCCACTCGGGCGGGTTCGCCTGCAGCTCGTTCAGCTCGCCGCGGCTGACGACGCCCTCCTGGAACTCTGCGGGGGTGGCCGGGAGGTACACACCCAGCTTCTTCGCCGCGGTCGCGGGCTTCATCGTCTGGGTGCTCTGGTGCGACTTCATGGTGTCCAGACTATCGACCGCGCGCGGGGCCTTCGACCACGACGGGTAGCCTGGCGAGGTGACAGGCTCTGCGGCATCCCCTTCGTTCCGGCTCGCGTACGTTCCCGGGGTGACCCCCGGCAAGTGGGCGCGGATCTGGCACGAGCGCCTGCCCGACACCCCCCTGGAGCTTGTCGCGGTCCCGGCCGCCGAGGCATCCCGTGCGATGCGCGACGGCGACGCGGACGCGGCGTTCGTACGGCTCCCCGTCGACCGTACGGTCTTCAGCGCGATCCCTCTCTACACCGAGACGACGGTCGTCGTGGTCCCCAAGGACCATGTCGTGACGGCGGTGGAGGAAGTGTCGT
>Ga0307516_10008248_pt1 | contig 11824 bp, 19 predicted proteins | sample 19_EM_MG_FD_203310 | JGI IMG/M metagenome (GOLD analysis project Ga0307516, IMG submission 203310) | Populus trichocarpa ectomycorrhiza microbial communities from riparian zone in the Pacific Northwest, United States - 19_EM | ecosystem: Host-associated > Plants > Roots > Unclassified | place...
CCAGCCAGCGTCATCTCGCCCTCCCTACTCATTCCTTTCAACTCTATAATATCCACGATGGGCCCGGCTCCTCTACGCGTCCCAGCACATTTAAACCCGAACAAAACTCCAAAGATTTCAGGCCCGAGCGTGGACGGCACGACGAAACAACCCGCGACCAAGAACCCGAGTGGTACCCGGAGTCCGCACGAGTTGGCCTCTTTCGCACGTCTCCACAATTCGTTCTTGGTGGTGGATTTCGGAAGAGGTCGAGACATTACTTGAGCGGCTGGAAGCCAGATTTGACAGGGTCTCTCCCCAAATCCCTGAAGGAAGCATGTGCCGCTTCCCTCTCGCGTCCATCACACGCGCTTCAACTGACCGATTCCTCCGCTTTCAAACACCCAGTGCACCAAATGTCGACTCAAGCCGACGGCCCCGAAGCTCCACTCCAAGATGTCACCGACGTCGACCTCCCGCCTCCTCCCTCAGGTGCCATCCCACAATCACTCTCCTTGGGATCTCCCTGGGTCAACGGTTCCGATTCCGCAAAGCCCCGCTAACCCCTGATCGTCCGGATGTGGTCTGGGTTCCAGGGGAAGGCGTGGGTGTATTTCCCTTTGGAGGGCGGATTCCCCCATGTACCCAATTTGTACGGCCCTCAAGTCAGTTCCGTCCCATCGACGAGATCCCAGACGTATCACAACCGTTCGTTCCGTTATCGCTTTTGATTGAAATGGCAAAGCTACGTACTACAACGCAAATCACCAAGGATTTCCCAATCCACCCCCCCTTGAACGGTGACCAGTTACCCCTCAATCGAGGGTCGCGCCCGAGGCAGGTCCAGAGGCCGGTGAAAGCACCCTCCGTTGCTGCTGAGGTGCCGGTCCACCTCCGCCCATCAACGCCGACATCATATCACCAAACGGGTTGGGTTGTTGTCCCTTCGGCGGGGGCAAAGCGAAGAACAGCTCTCCGATCTCATTCAGAACCTAGACGGGCGGGATTCGTCATCTTGTCGTTCAAAACAGGTCGAGGACAAAATTAGCTGACCTTGCGCATCTCTTTCGTGGCCAAAACGCCACTCCTGGATTGATACGTGCCGCAAAACCTGACCCAAGACTCCCTCATAAGCTTGCTCTTGTCACCCTGCGCCCGTTGACATAATCGGACCGCCACTTGGGCGAAGTTCAGGACCGGATCTGATGTGACGATGATTTCGTCTCCGGACCCGATCGAGAGGGTGCTTGAGCCTGGAGATGTGAAGGATGGGTGTTTTGAGGTGAAGGAGGACGTGAAGTGCTTGACGAAAGTTCGGGCGGCGAGGATGTTTCCGTTTTGGAGGTGCCTGAGAAAGAGTGAATTCGGTATTTTCAGGAGGATGAGTAAAATACGCACGGGAGTACCCCATGAAGAGCAAAATGGCCCGGGTTCGTTCCAGAAGACCAATCTACCATCATCTCAGCCAACACCCTCGCACTATCCCGTTTTCCAGCGGCCAAGAGATGAGGTTCGGCCTCGACGAACGCGCCCTCTGGTGATTAGCCGTTCCAGAAACGGTTCGTTAGCGACAATTCAACAGATTCAGTGGTGGTACCTTTGTAGAGCAATTCCCCGACGTAGTGTTGGAGATCCGGGTCTCCGGTTGGCCAGGGTCCTTTCCTCGCTGTCCATCTGAGAGGTAAAACCGTCGAGAAAGTGATTGGATGCGCGGTTGTGATGAGAGGGTTGGAATATAGGAGATTAGATAGGGAACAGGGTTTTGGCCAGTGACCTACCCTATGGATCTGTCGATTATCGTTTTCCTCCATGCTCCGCTTTGTCCGGTCAGAGCGATAAGTTGAGTGAGGCGTCCTAAAGTAAGAAACGATGTGTGCCCAAAAAAACGGTTTAATCACGCAACGGACAAACAGGTCGAGAGGGGCAGGAAAAGACGCACCTCTCGATTCCTCATTAACCTCTTCACCCTTGCTCTCGTAAACCTCCAGTAAGAACGTCGTAAGATCCGTTCCGCTGCCCTGTTGACCGGTCTTCAGTAGTTCCCTAGCACTTTGGAACAGAACTTGAATCGCCGTGTCGAACTGCCCTGATTTCGAGTATCGGGAAGCGAAGGTTCGAGCTTTCTGGTGAGCTTCGTAGGGTTGCCCTGAGGCGATCAGAGGCAGGATCACATTGAGCGCTCGAGTTACGGATGCGGAGGATGCCATCGAGTTCACCAAGAGGTAGTGGAGGAGAGAGCGGTAAGTACTCTATGTCCGTGCTGCGAAGGGCGTCGGTGAGAGCTAGTGGATGATCGAGATTATCTCTGCGGTTGGGCGGATGCTATGGTATGCTATACGATAACCAGATCTCTTCTGTCCTCTGGTCTCCACCCAACCACGGACTCACGAACCTCGCCACACCCGTCTTTGCTCCCCACCCCAACAAGATGATGACGGTCGTGAACGAGGGATGACAATCGAGTACGACTGCAAGTGAAAGAAAGGATCAGCACCCTGACACATAACACGCGTGAAAAGGTGTTTGAAAAGATATGTACCTCTTAAGCCAAACCCAGCAGCCATCCCACCCAAAATGTTCCTGACCACCCATTCCTTATCCAGCTTATCGTCGTCTAATATCTCGAGGGCCGAATTGATAACCGGGTGGGCGAGGATCGTGCCCTTTGCTCTTTCAGTGAATATCTGGGTGGAGTTCGTGATCGACGGTCTCCATATCGAAAGGAGGAAGAGAAGGAAGAGTTTGCTCAGGGATGAGTAGAGCAACGTCAATGGGACATGAGAAAATCTAACGGGCGTCCGTCAGCATGGTTCAAAAACCAGTCGGTGAACACCCACCTGAACTGCTGTCGGATACCAGAAGGAGGGGTTGATGCTTCCCTGCGGGAGTTGTACCAGTCTATGGATCCCAACACAACATAACACCCCAGAGTCACTCCACTGTGGAAAGCGAGCGTTTCTGCGTAAATAAAAACGACTAAGATGGGCGAATCAAAACGAATGCGACGGGGGGACCAACCGACGATGCACCCGACAAAGACACGAAGACAGAGCTCAGTTTCGACTTGAGACCAAGGTATACCCTCCGCTTCGCGTCCGAATACGTCCCTATTGATATCTTGACTGCGTGATTAACACCCTGGAGGTCTGGTTCAACAGGACGCGGAGTTACTTAGATGAGTCCATCTGATAACTGGTCGAAAACATCAGCTGCACTGTCCTTCCGCCAGGCGTGGTGGTGGGATACTCACAAGCATCAACCCAAATCAACGTTGCACCGAGTCTCATAATTAGTTTCCATCTTGCCTATGTATAGACGGTCAATCAACCCCCTCGTTCGGCGGGAACGGCAGGAGGAGAGTGTCTTACGACTGTCTTGTCGCGCTTGGTCAACTTCTGCTGTCCACCCACGTCCTCTTCCTTCCCTTGCGGTAACGCGTTCTTGGTGCCAACGGCATCGTAGACCATCCTCGCCCCGGTGCCGCGGTTGAAGAGCAAGTGTCTGTAAACATCTCTCTTGAGAAGAATCAGATCCAAGAGCAATGTTGCCGTGTCGTGTTGAACGTGTGGATCCGCGAACTCTTTACAGGAAGGCTGGGTACAAGAAGTTCAGCGTGGATTTGGTTGCGAGAGCATTGGGGTGTGGTTACGCATTGTTCTAGCCTGAAGTTGTAGGCGGATTGGTAGACCGTGTAGAGGTATGGTGTTAGTTGACCGCAATGGATGCAGATGGGCATGATCGACGAGGTTCGCACGGCCGCAAATACCTATGGCAAAACCTACGCCCCAACGTCGAGTGGGCAAACTAACTGTAATTTGTGCCGACGCCATTACAGAGCGGGAGATATTATTACCCTTCGTTCTAATCGTATTCTCTAGAAAATGAAAGGAATAATAATCTTCCTGTTGCGGGGGTAATCACTCCCAAACTCCTTCTGATAATTCCTATGTTTCTGCATGGCCCATTTTACCATCGTGACCACGCTTACAATGAGGAATAAAACGCCTGGTCAAACGATTCATTAACTCGTGCGTAACCTGGGTGGGGGGAACGGTTTCTTACAGGACCAACTTCCCGTCATGATGGCGAAAGCAACCCAACCGAGTAGCTCGAAGAAGTAGTTTGGAAGTGACACCCAATTGAAGCCGTACCCATAAGGGATAGCGCGCTTGCGGCTTCCCTCCGGTCGTAAAGACCGGAGGGTCAAGTGTGTCAGGAAGTTGGAGCATTCGGCGAACTGGCAAAAGGGTTAGTCATCGCAGGCGGTGGATGGGAATACACGAACCAGCCACACTGCGACGCAACCCCATAGGAAGATCGGATTATCGTAGATCGTGCCTTTAATGCTAGCCGATGTCGCAGAGTACCCGGGTCGATAAATGTCAATGGCCAAGAAGAGACCGGCGAGGATGTGATAATGCGCAGAGCTGGAATGGATTTTTAGAGGTGCACTGAGACCGGTTAGAATCACACTCACTTTCTAAAGATGTACAAGAAAGGCATCGTTCCGTGCGAGAACCGGTGAAGACTAGAGAGGCCCTTAGTCGCTGACCAGTTGTATAGAGGCCGCGAACTCACAAAAGTGTCTCCAACTCCCGCTTCAAGAAGTGCAGCATCACGAGAGCATAAGCGAGCCTTTCGTGCACGATGAGACATGGTCGGATGAAAGTAGTCGTCATTCCTTACTTCTGCACTTCGCTGTGCTCGACGGGTTGACCATAGAAGACTTGAGGGAGCCAGTAGAAGATTGGGTGCAGAAGGAGAGGTCCAATCTGAACACGTGAAATGTCAGAACGCGTCTTCCAACGTGTACCGGTGCAATAATTAGAGCTCACGTATTCCACAACATACACGGTCCTCCAGCTAATCTGCGCACCGAGATCCTTGACGAACAATTCTCCACCGTCGCTCACACCCACATCCTTGAGAGGGGTGTCATCGTCCGGGGCTTTCCGTTCACCCTTCAGCGTGAGTTTCTGACGAGACACGTAGAGCTAGAGTGGAATCGTCAGTCCCTATTCATGACACGTGAGCCGGACCCACTCTTGGGAACTTGGCCGCAACGGCGACCTTGACGTCTGAGACCTTCGCGTCGGCTTTGACTTCGACGGTGACAGGGAGACCCCGTGCAAGCGACACGGGTTTCCCGGCGGGAGAGATTTTCACGGAAACCATCGTTGGCGAGGTGTGGTGACACGGAAACGTCGAAGCCGTCCGCGAGTTCGAGAACAGAAGCCCGGAAGGGACCCCGGAGGCGGGATCACGCCGATCGGGACCGCTCCGTTGATCCGGCCGTGGTATCCAGGGTCTTCCCCTCGGCGGTGTGTAGCGCTCGGGCGATCGTCTGGTTCGTTGACTTCATTGGTCCCTAAACCACGGCGTCTTCACTTCTGCGTTTAACTTCCGTCTTCGTCCGCGTTTGAACGGATGCAAATAACAATCGGCTCCTATTACCCAAGCTTCGACGGTCTGACTGTTCGGGAGAGCGCCACGCCGGCCGAGTTCCCAGCACCACCGAGCACCTCCCCGTCCGGTTCGCCCACACTTTCATACTTCGCTTCCACGCCCAGGCGCATTGCATCCTAAGGCCCCTGCTCCCTCGGCGGCGGCACCGCCCATCCCTTGTTGCTCTACCTCCATGGTCTCTGCCATCTCCGACAGCTTCGTCATCCCAAAACTATTCACCCATTGTGCCTACCCCCTCCGTACCAACCCCGGATGCGCGGACGCTGCAAGGGCTTCGGAGCAATGGTTATTAAACGGAGCCAAGTTCGGCACTTCGAAACGGGAGGAGTTCTTTGGGCTCAAGGCGGGGGAATTGGCTGCGTCGTGTTTCCCCCACGCTCATCCGTATCGCTTGCGCGTGTGTTGCGACGCCATCAATTATTTATTTAACCTCGTCCACTGGATCAGGGAGTTTGGGTCCTTGGACCTGTTTTCCGTGGCGGACTGTGTCTTGGATGCAATGGCTGATCCGGAAGGCTACAAGACGAACAGAATCGCCGGCACCATGGCAAAAGAGTATGTAGATCCACCTCCATGACGGAATCAGGACTGAAATCCCCCGCCCTCTTCGTAGTTTCTTCGGCGCATTGAGTGCCACTTCTGGCCGGCACTGTGCCAGAAGGTTCTTTGATGTGATGGAGGTGTACTTCGACGCGCAATGCCTAGAAGCCGACTCTAAACGTGTCCCGGACATGGACTCCTATATTCCCTTCCGTCGCGACGCAAGCGGTTGCAATCCGTGCTTTACCCTCATCGAATACGCGAACGGACTCAATCTTCCAGATGAGATCTTCGAGGACCCGACCATTTGCGCTCTCCAGGAGACTGCCAATGACATCGTCTCTTGGTCAAACGTGAGGTTCTCTTCCGTTTCGTTGGTCTTGCTACTGACAGTATTCGCTTGTGTAGGATATCGCGTCGTACAATATCGAGCAGGCTCGTGGTGAAACTCGGAACATGGTCATTATCCTCACGGAACTCCACGGAATGAGAGTTCAGGAGGCCGTAAACCACGTCGCTGACCGATGCGAAGCCCTCGTCAAACGGTTCGAAGAAAGCAGAAAACTCGTTCCTTCGTTTGGGGAAGACCTGGATCCCCTCGTCACCATTTATATCGAAGGCTTGCAACACTGGATCGCTGGTTTTCTAAACTGGTGCTTCGAAACCGAGAGGTATTTCGGGAAGGAAGCACCTGACGTTAAAATCCATAGAGTCGTCAGGCTCTCCCGGCGGTCTTCGCGGTCGGCGAGCGGACGCAGGGCTTAGAAAATAACTTATTCATTTCGGCAATTGTTCCTTCCGCCCCTCGGGATTTCCGTCTTCGATTGTTTTGTTATTTGCTCTGCCCACTACCTTCACCTCTCCAACCCCTATCCAGGCTAGATGCCTCTGGACACTGTACCACACCCCCCGCCCCTGTACTCTATACATTACGAACGCCTCTCCGCTAATAGTCCATCCGCTTTCTGATCGCCTAGCCACAACCTAGCAACGCGATGATGATCGACGTCCCCCCACATGGGGCTTCTCGTCTGCGACCAGAGCACCGCCTTCACTCACGTCGGTGCCAAACGCCACGGCAATGTCATGATGGAAAGCACGTCGAGCTGGCGGAGGCGGAGGCATTGACAGACCGACTCAATTCTTCACCAAGCAACAATCAATGAAGCCGCCTTTGTTGTCGACGATTAGAAAGACAAACATGTCGTGAAGATACTCATACAATGGCCAGTGATCCCTTGCCAACGTTACGTTGGAGGGCCGCAACGCGAGATAACATACTCCCTAGCGCGCTTCTGCTCTGGTCCCCCGACACCAGCGACCTGCTCCGCCGTCTCGCTGTCCAGGTTTTCCTACACCGAGGATCACGATCACGCGGTTAGTCACAAGAAATAGGGGCGTTGTTGGGGCGGAACGAACCCGGCTACGATCCGCCCCCCCTTCGATGAGCACGATAGCGGCTTCTGCGTGGGCGGACTCCATCGCGAGGTGTAATGGAGTATTCCCTGAGTGTGCCAAACGGAGGTGAGGCTAGTGGTGGTAGGTCAGAGAAAGATAGGTTCAGCACCGATTCGATCAGCTGTGTTAAGCCTGGTCTTGGGGGCTCCCTGTGGAGGCTTCAGAAGTACGGCAATCATCCCGGTTGAGCCCGTTGTGGCAGCACGATGTCTGTCACATATCATTCAAAGGACGACATAAGGGTGTTGGTTGTGAGGGGCCGAGAAATTAAACGAACTGACAGTGGGGTCTGGTTCGCTTTATCTTTGGCGTTGATCTTTGTCGTGGTTCTTCAGCGTTATCAAGCAGATTTATCAATGCATGGATTACACACATCTGCTCCCCTTTCAACCAGGAATTTGGCAATCTAAGCAAGGGTCATTAGTGTATTAAGATCCAGTTCAGTCGGGTGTTGCTGAAGACCCACATCCACTCGGGACTTGGACGCGGCGTAGTGCCTTTCAAAGATAAAGAGCTGGCCCTAGATACGGAGGAGCGCTCAGGAGAACTTACAAGGGAGTGATACCTTTGTCATTCGGCTTCTTAACATCTGCTCCTGCGCCGACCAGTTCCCTGGCAACGTCTTCGTTTCCAGCGCTCACTAGAACATGGTCATTCGGGGCGGAACAAATCGCGGTGACAAAAGGCGCACCAGCTATGTGAAGTGCAGTCCACCCACTTGCGTCAATCTTATCGACTTCCCCCTTCTGCTCGAGGAGGTACTGTGCAATATCAAGTGCGCCGGAGAATGCAGTCCAATGGAGAGCAGTCCTGCCATCCTATAAGATACGGATTGAAGAGGGCGTTATGTCTGGATCTGTGGCCCCACGCACAATATCGACCGAGTTCACGATCAAAGGGTCATCTGAGATCAAGGATCTCACAACATGGATCTGTTCTGGCAACCTTTCAGTCCTGGGCGTAACTACGAGAGAAAACAAAAGACACTAACTGTTCTGCGCCGCAGTTTGGATGGTAATAGGCATATCCGCTGGATGGTATACACCTGAACAGTATCTGTTACCAAGAGATATCACACCAAGGTACCGAGACGCGTAATGGTCAATGCGATCGAGGGGCAGATTACGCGTCACCGGGAATTCCACCCGCGTACCGGTCTCGGCAACTTCCGCCAACCTTGACCAGAGCCACATCAGGTCAGCTTGAGGGTGCAGATGCCTTCGGTGGAGGAATTGCCCGCGAAGGACCCCAGTCCACACACGCTCCTGGTGTTTCTGCAGTCGCAGCCTAAGAGGGCGCTTTCTAGGCTCTATCAACGGCCTTCGTCATGTTTGTGTATCTTTAGGTTCTTGCTCTACTCTCGTCTGGTCAAAGTGGAGTTGACTGACGCGTAGGGTGATTGTTGCTCGTGCTCTAAGGTTGCTTGGGCCGCTCGAGAGGCAAATCGTTATGAATATTCTCTGGCTGGATGCTTCGATACCTGCCTCTACTATGTCTTCCTGGGTCGTGCGCGAGGGCAAAAAGTCAGTCACCCGGATCATGCCCTGTGGCAACCCTCTTTGTTTTGCGCTCGAGAATTGACTTCGGAGTAAACCGGCCAGACAATACGACCAAGCACTCATAGAATTGTCGAGGATCGACGTCCTTGTCAACTCAGCCACAGAACTCACGCTCTCGGCCACGTTCAAAGCGAGCCTCCGGCAAGCGATCACTGGCGGGTATGCGAGAACAAGAAGGGCCCTTGAATCAATCTGATCACTCCCCACTTCAGAGGTTCTACGGGAAGTTTCGGAGTCCCGCTGTCCGGAGATAGCGAACATCCAACTCCAGGTATCGCCACGTTGGATACATATGCCCTTGAGAAGTGGGAGGTAATTTGCTCCGGAAGCATGAATTTGAATATGCGTTGAACGTATTCTCCAGTCGATTCTCCATTACATGGTCTCATCCGGGACCGGTCTACCATCAGCGAAACCCTCTGCCGGTGTAGAGTTTTTGCTGGAACGGAGCGGTCTCATGGCAAAGGCGAGGTAGTGTCCCATTGCAAATTTCCCGGAAACGAGGTTAACGCTTTCCCAAAGAGAAACGGCCTCTTCACAAATCACGTCCTCTGGATTTCAGTTCCTCCTTCACACACCACATGACCAGCTTTGGGCGTTGTTGTTACAGTACCTCGAGATGAGTGAAGTGCGTGGGCCGTGCGTTCACACGACCAGATCCCTAAACCAGATTTAGGAACGGAAAACGGACATCGTGGAGGTGATCAGTTTCCTATTCATGTTGTCGACTATGGAGCTCGGGAAGGCAAGCGGTTTTCCCGAAATTCCCGCGATGACTCAGCCGACCTTTCATTCAGGAGTATTCAGTAGACGCCCTAACAAAAGCCCAGGAGCATATGTTGTCCGATCTACGAGACTACGGGCTGGTCTGGCAGAGGAAGGTGGGCAACCATCCGAATTAAGCGATTACGTTTCTTCACCTGCCGATAATATCCAGGCAACGCCACGGCGCTTTTCCCCAACACGGCTGGCGACCACGCTAACATCATCGCTTCCACCACTACCGACAGCCACAGGGGTTGGTGCTGGGTCTGAGTCCAAGGGTGAAGGATTTATTGTTCTGGAGACGAACTATCGGATATACGCGTACACAGGTCCGCTGATACTGCCTCGCGAATCTCAGGAACTTGGACTTCACCTCGCTCAATTGGCATTCCTCAGATAACCCATTACAGACAGCGGTACTGAATCTGTTTGTCAGCCTCAAGTCTCGATTTCCAAACCTCGTGGTTGGCTTGATTACACGCGACAGCGTGAAGCGCGCCCTAATGAATGGGATAACCGCTGACCAAGTCGGTCGTTTTCAATACCCACACCATGAGGAATGGTTCACTGACAGTGGCGGTTCCTTCCGAACTTAGATTATCAGCTACTTGACCACACACGCGCATCCCCAGATGAGGAAGAACGTAAGTCCTTCAGCCCGCCCCCCTCAGTGCGATCAACCTGATGGGTCACATGCGGTTGCTGATTGCCCTTCCCGCGACCGCGTCCCGTTCAGAAACCATTGATCCCGGTGACCGTCCAAGACCAGATTCGGCTGTGGGAGCTGGAAAAGAACAGGGTCAAGTCGGATGAAGGTACGGCGCTTATCTCCATTGATATGATGCGAACCCCGCTCCCTTGTTGTCCCGCCAATTTATGTCGCGTGCGATTGTGTTGACGTGCAAAATTGACCTGCCCCACGCCCTCATTGACAGGTTACCTATACACCTCCTTCGCCTCGTTGGCCGACTACGAATACGTCCTGAAACACGGGAGAGAGTTGGGTGTTATCCTGTGGGAGAGCGCAGCCAAGAGGTGCTTCTTCACTTCGGTGGAAGGGCACGCAAGCATCCGGCTGTTCATCGAACGGTCAGGCCAAAACCAGCAGAGCAGCCGTGGTTGATCCATGTTCAAGCACGCTTTGGTCTAATCTAATCTAATCATCATTCGCATCATGTTAATACGGAAGATCCCTTCACTTGCACTGCTCGAAGCAGGTCCTGGTGATAGTGTTTGGGACGTCGGCCTCAACCTTTACGGCATCTGTCCTGGGCTTGACCCACCTGAACATGCCGCAATACATAGAACCGCAGAGATACATCTTCCCGGGCCCTTTCACATCTAGCGGCATGGATCTCGTCAGGGCAAGGCTTTTGTGTTGCCTAATGCTACAAAGTTTCCAATTAATACCCGAAACTCTACACGGAACCACGTAGCTAATGGGGATGAGGCAATGAACGGCCAACGGAGTGTAAAAGAGCTCCCACGTTTACAACATCCGATTATAAGAGTTGGCTCTACTGGTATGAATAAAACGAGAATGAAATGGGTGAAAGCACTTCGAGGTCTGATGGGAAAAATGAAACTGGGAGGGAGCGGATGTTGCGAAATTCTCTCGCAAGGAATGGATTGGGTGAATGACAGTAGGATAATCATGGAAGTATTGGAACAGAGAGAACGATTCAGCGGGAAGCGGCATATGTACACTGCGTCTTTCACCAGAGTGAATGACATTAGATAAGGGAGGACCGGAGCGGTTCAAACTAAGGGGTTCGCTGCTGTTGCTCCGGGAATTGCATGTAGTAGCCGTAGGGATTATACTGGTTGTAGTCGGTGTCGTAGGCCAGAGGGTAGGAGATGTTATTAGCCTGAGCGTTGTAAGGCATGCGCTGATAATGATACGTTGATTGGACAGGTTCGTTATAGTTCGCGTGTGTGTTCGTCGAGGCGTTGCTCTGTTGGTTTGAATGGTGTTGATCGTTCGCAGAGTTTGGAGAAGAGTAGTTTGAGGAAGAGAAATTGGGGGTGGAGGGATAGGAATTGCGCGAACTGTGTTC
>Ga0307516_10008249_pt1 | contig 11824 bp, 10 predicted proteins | sample 19_EM_MG_FD_203310 | JGI IMG/M metagenome (GOLD analysis project Ga0307516, IMG submission 203310) | Populus trichocarpa ectomycorrhiza microbial communities from riparian zone in the Pacific Northwest, United States - 19_EM | ecosystem: Host-associated > Plants > Roots > Unclassified | place...
AACCATGGGGTCCAGGAGCGTAGCGCAAGTCTGCCCGCCTCAACCAGGCGCCGCGCGCGAGCCCATTGGCCAGCCGGAACCCGACCCAGGTAGGAGTATTACTTACGCACGACCAAGAACACGGTACCGCCGCGGCGATGCACCAAAAGCAGCACATCTCCCGAGGCTTTGGCGTACAGCTCCTTGAACTTGCCGAGCGAATCCACACTCGCGCGGTTCAGCTCCAGCACCACGTCGCCCGGGCGCAGGCCGGCTTTCGCGGCCGCGCTCCCCTGCTCCAGGTCCGTGATCACGACGCCTTTCTGCACGTCGGAGCTCAGGCCGAGCGTTCGGCGGTTTTCGGGCGTCAGCTCTTCGAGCGTCACGCCGTCGAGAGCGCCGCCGCTGGTCGCGTGGGGCGTGCCTGACGACGAGCCGGACGCGACCTCGCTCGCGTCGTCGGGCACCTCGCCGAGGTCGACGCCGAGCGACAGGGCTTTGCCGTCACGCAGGACTTCGAGGCTGACGCGTTTTTTGGCGCCGCTCGACGCGATCAGGTTTCTAAACTGCCCGGTCGAGGTGACCGCCCTGCCGTCGACCTTGGTGACGACGTCGCCCCGGGCAAGGCCCGCCTTGCCGCCCGGCCCGCCGCTGCGCACCTCGCTGAGCAGCACTCCGTTGGGGCTCGGGAGCTTGAGCGCTGCAGCCAGATCGTGATCGATGTCTTGAATGCCGACGCCCAAGAAGCCGCGCGAGACCTTGCCGGCCTGCTTGAGCGTTTCCATGATCGGCTGCGCCATGCTGCTCGGAATGGCCAGGCCGATGCCCTGGTAGCCGCCGGTACGCGACAGAATCGCCGTGTTGATGCCGACGACCTTGCCCTCGGTGTTGATCAGCGCGCCGCCGGAGTTGCCCGGGTTGATGGCGGCGTCGGTCTGAATGAAGTCTTCGTAGGCGGCGATGCCCAAATCGGCGCGACCTTTGGCCGAGACGATGCCCATGGTCACCGTTTCGCCAACGCCCAGCGGATTGCCGACCGCCAACACCACGTCACCCAGACGCAGCTTGGACGAATCTCCGAACTCTGCAGCGACTAGGCCGGCTGGCGAACCCTTGATCTTGATCACGGCCAAGTCGCTCTTCGGGTCGGTGCCGACGACGGTGGCGTCGAACTCACGCTTGTCCGAGGTGGTGACTTTGATGTCTTTGGCTTCGGCGACCACGTGGTTGTTGGTGAGCACGTAGCCGTCGGCGGAGACGATCACGCCCGAGCCGATGCCTTGCGCCTGCCGATCACTCGGACCGCCAAACGGGCCGCCAAAGAACGGCATCATCGACTGCTGGTGCTGCACGACGGTCGTCGAGACCGTGACTACCGATGGCAAGACGCGCTCGGCCACGTCGGCGATTGAAACGGAACCACCAACCTGCGTCAGCGCCGGATGAGCGAGAAACGATAGGTCCGGGTGATGCGGCTCGGGGCCGACGTCGTTCTTGGATGCGGCGCCGCCATGCGCGCAACCCGCAGCAGCCAACGACAACGCCAACACTGAAACGAACCCAAAGCTCACTTTCGACATGGTTTGCTTCCTCACGACCGCGGCAGACTGCCGTCTGCTCTGCTTCTGAGGCGCATAACCCGTCATGGCTTGGGTTCATTCCAGGCGGCTCTGCCGGCCCTGTGCTGACCGGCCCTCTGTCCAAGGCCGGCGGGGCCGGCGACCATGGGGCAAACTGAACGTCCGAGCTAGAAGAGAGACAGCGTCTGGTAAATTGCGTTGGTCGTCAGCATGACGCCCTTGCCTCGTTCGGTCTGCAACATCCAACGCTGCGGCCCGAGCTTCTTTCTGACGTTCAGCACGAAGGTGCGCAGCAATGAGGAGTCGTACGCCGCGCGATTGCGCGAGATGGCTTGCCAAAGGTGTTCGCGCGACACCCAGCGTTCTTGCTCTTCGTGGAGCCGCGCGATCAGCGCACATTCGCGCGGTGAAAGCTGGATCGGCGTGCCAGCAACGTGCAAGATTCTGTGTACTTGCTCCAAGGCAAGCCCGCCCATATCGCCTCCGCTCCCGTCCCGATGGGAGCTCTTCGCCTTGGTGGCCATTCGTCCGTCGCGTGATTGCGCCGCTCACGCCCCGCGGTAGTGCGGACAGATAGTCTTCGGTGCTCAGCCCGTCAACCCTCGGGCTGCCCACGCTGTCGCGCGGTGCAGCCGCTACGCTACGCGAAGCAGCGAGCGCTGCACCATCACGATCTGATTGGAGCAAAACGCTCCACCGCCAGCTCCGAGAAGCCCGCCGACGATCCGCCCTTCCTCAACGGCCGCGACGACGGCGGATGAAGGCTGCTGCGGCGCCGGCCGCGGCTAGACCCGCGAATACGTTGCCAGAAGCGTCGCCACCCGGAGCCGCGATGCTGCACTTGGCGCTATGCTTCTTGCCGTTGCTGGTGGTCACCGTGACGCCGCCGCTGGTATCGACGTCGACGTCCAGGTTCACGTCGACCTTGATCGACAGCTGCGAGGCCAGCTCGGCGGCGCAATCTTTGAGGTTGGCGACGTCGAGGAACTGACCGTCGCAAAAAATCGCACCGCCGCTGTCGTGACAATCGGTTTGGCAGGTCTTGACCGTCGTGGTCTGACAGCTCTCGAACTGGGTCGTTTGGCAGTCGATTTGACATGTGCTGTTGGCTTTGGCGACGCAGCTATCTTCACAAACGGGCGTGCATTTGGTGTCGCACACTTCGTCGGTGTCGTCGTCGCGACAGTGGTCGTCACAGCGAGCGTTGCAGTTCTGCCCGCAGCAGGCCTGGCAGCGCTCTTTGTTGTCTTTGCCCTCGCACTGAGCCGTGCAATCCGACGCGCAGTCGGCGCGGCATAGCTCACGCGAGCTTTGATGCTCGACCTTGGTGCACTCTTCGGTACAGCTCGGCGTGCAGGTTTCGGTGCAGTCCATCTCGGAGCTGGCGGTGCACTGGCTGTCGCACTCGCTTTGCAGCGAGGCCACGCAGGCGGTTTCCACCGACGTGGTCTGACAGTTGGTCTGGCAGTCCTGATCGCGCACGAACTCACATTTGGCGTCGCTGGTCAGAAAAACCCCGCCACAAGCATCGAGTCTGGCCTCAGCCAGCCCCGGCAACAGCCAGCCGACTAAGGACACACCGGAAGCTAGTATTATATGTCTCGTCATCATGTCTCGCTCCTTGGACTCCCGACGAGCGCGAGCGTTGCAACCACTATTCCAAGGTGCTGGCAGCGTTCTTACGGCGGCTTATGCCGCAAGCGCGCGCAAAATGCCTCTCAGCGGCCCGCCTCACGCGAGGCAGCGTGCCTCAACACATGCCGTGCGAGCGGGCTGCCTACAACTTCGCGAGCAGCTCGGCGATCTCGCCGAGCGGTAGGCTTTGGCTCGCGGCACCTGCGCGCACGGCAGCGCCGGGCATGCCGTAGACGACCGCTGATTCTTCGCTTTCGGCGATCACGATGCCGCCGGCTTCGATGATGCGCTTGGCGCCCTCGACGCCGTCGTCGCCCATACCGGTCAAAATCACGCCCACGGCGCGCCGGCCGAGCCCCAGCGCGACGCTCGTTAGCAGACGGTCCGCCGACGGCACGTAGCGGTCGCGCTCGCCGGGCGGCGTTACCTTCAGCTTCATGGTGCCGCGCGACGACACCTCGAGCTCCATGCAGTGCCGGCCCGGACACACGAAGCCGACGCCTTCGCTCACCACGTCTTGATCTTGCGCCTCGCTCACCCTGAGCGCGCCGCGCCGCGACAGCCGCTCTGCGAACGTGCGTGTGAATTTGTCCGGCATGTGCTGGGCGATCACGATCGCGTTGCGGTAGTTCGCCGGAAAGCGCGTAAAGATCTCCATCAGCGCGCTGGGGCCGCCGGTCGACGACGCCACCGCGATCACGTTCTTGGGCGGCACCAGCTGCTTTTGCTGGCGCAGCTCGAGCGGCGCGGGCGCCAAGTCGGCGCGGCGCGGCGGCGGCACACCCAGCCGCACGCTGCGGGCGAGCAGCACTTTGCTGACCAGCTGCTCGCGGATGCCTCCCAAATCCGGATCCGAGAAGCGCTCGGGCTTGGCCACGAAGTCGAGCGCGCCGAGCTCGAGCGCCTTGAACACGTTCTCTTTCTGGCTGTAGCTCGAGACGACGACGACCGGCGTCGGAATCTTCGTCATCAAGATGCGCAGAAACGTGAAGCCGTCCATGCGCGGCATCTCGAGATCGAGCGTGATGCAGTCGGGCTTGAGATTGGCCACCAGCCGCAGCGCCTCTTCGCCGTCAGCGGCCTTGCCTACGACTTCGATCTCCGGGCTCTGCGCCAAGATCTCGCCGATGCTGCGACGGTTGAAGACCGAGTCGTCTACGACCAGCACGCGTAGCGGTAGGGAAGCATTGGCGCGCATCACAGAGTTCCCGCAGCTCCGAGTGGTTTTCGGTACACCAAGTCGTCACGCAAGTGCACGAGCTCGAAGGCGGTGCTCAGGTTGAGCAGGGACTCCGAGTGGCCGAGCATCAAGTAGCCGCCCGGGCTCAGCCGCTGGTACAGGTTATCGATCACGCGCTTTCTGGATCGAACGTCGAAATAGATCAGAACATTACGGCAGAAGATGGCGTCCACCCGACCGACCAAGTTGCCACGCCCGACGTCGAACAGGTTCATCTGCCCGAATTGACAGAGTTTTTTCACCGAATCGTCCACGTGAAAGCCGTCGCTCAGCTCGAGAAAATAGCGCGCCTTATCGCGGGCCGACGTCGCTCGAAGCGAGCTTGCCTGGTAAACGCCGCGCCGGGCATGCGCCACGCACTGCTTCGACAGATCGCTGCCGATCACCCGCACGTCCCAGGACCCAAAGCGCCCTGACTCCAGGATCAGCGCGGCTAACGTGTACGCCTCTTCGCCGGTCGAGCAGCCTGCGCTCCACACTACCAGCCGACGGCTTCTAGCGTTGGCTTGCTCGAGTCGCGGCAAGAGCTCACTCTGAAACGCTCGCAGCTGGTACTCCTGACGAAAGAAATAGGTCTCTTTGGTAGTCAGGCGCTCGACGGCCTCTTCCAGCTCTTGCTGGTTGTGGGCGTCGAAGCGCAGATACTTGTAGTAGGCCTCGTAGCTCGGGAGCCCGAGCACCTCGAGGCGTTCGCCCAGGCGTCGATCGAACAGCATCATCGCGGATTCGTCGTAGACCAGCCCGGCGTGCTCGTACACGATATCGCGCAACAGGCGAAAATCCTCCACGGATAGTCGCCGAAATTGTCCCGGAACCTGACGCAAGCTCAAAGCTCTCCCTGCGGTCTGCGCGGCGGGCGGCTGCGTCGCTGCCCGGAGCTCTCGAGCGCGCGACTGAGCGCGTCTTTGACCATCGGATCTTGCTCGACCGAAAGCCTGGCGCGAAGCAGCGCCGCCGAGGCCTCGCTGGGAGCGCGACCCAGCAAATCGGCCGCCAATCTGCGCACGTCCCAGGCCTGCTGGTCGAGACAGGCGCCCAAGTGCACGACAACCCGCGGATCCGGCTCGGCCGCGATCGCCAGCATGGCCGCCTTGACCACCTCGGGCTCGGCGTGATGCAGGCCATCGAACAGCGACGAAAGCCTGCGCGAATCGGCGTGCCGCGACAAGGCTTCGACGGCAGCCACCGCAACACGCGCGTCCGTCGAGCGCACCAGCGGGCCCAGCACCGACAGCGCGCGTGGATCGGATGATTCGCCGAGCGCGCGCAGCGCCGCGAGCAGCAGCACCGCATCGCGCGCCTCGGCCACTACTTCGAGCAGCGCCGGTACGCCGACGGAGTTTTGGTCTTTGTCCTTGAGCCTGCCGAGCGTGCGCACCGCTTCCGAGCGCACGCTTTGCTCTTCGTCGGCCAGCGCGAAGCGTACAGCGTCGAGCGCGTCCGCCGAGCCAAGCTCGGCCAGCGCCACGAGCGCGGCGCGGCGTTGCTCGTGCGATGTGCTCATCAAGAGCCGCACCAAAAACGCCGTCAAATCTGGGGTATCGAACGACTGAAGCTTGGCGCGTGGCGCGAGCGCCGCGATCACCAGCGCGGCGGCGTGCGCCAGAGAGCCTTGCGGGCTCGAAAGCTGCACGAACGTGCGCGCGCGTTCCGGGTGCCGTTGGCTGATTGCCACCAGCGCTGGCTCGACCGTGCTGACCAGGGCTGGGTCGTCGAGCAGGCGCACCAGCTCCGACAAGCAATCCGCGTCGCCCACGCGCGTGAGGGCGCCGAGCGCGGCGCGCACTACGTCGGCCGACGGCGACGCCAGCGCCTGGGTCAAGCTGCGACGCGCGTCTGCGCTGACGGCTTCGGCTGGCAGGCGTCCGAGCAGGTCGAGGCAAGCCGCGGCAGTTTCGTTTTCGCCGGCGGCGGCGCCGCGCTGCAGCGCCGGAATCGCCGCGGCGCCGATCAGGAACAACGCGTGATCAGCCTCGGCGTAGCAACGCGCGTCCGACAACCAAGCGACCGCGAGCGGTGCAGCCGCCGCCATGCCGAGCGCACCGACCACCGACAGCGCAGCACGCGCCGGCTCGACGTCCCCATCGCGAGCCGAAAGCCAGCCGAGCAGCACGGCTTCGGCAAGGTTCCCGGTCTGGGTCAGCTCGGCTAGCGCGGCACGGCGCGCCGCTTCGGAAGCGCGGACGTACTCTGACAGCGCACAGACCGCTTCGGGATCGCGCGTGGCAAGCAAAGCGGCGACCAAGGGAGCTGCAGCCTTTGGGTCACCGGACTGCGCTGCCAGCGCCAGCGCCGCGCGGCCCAAGAGCGGGTCTTGCAGCCAAGACTCGACCACCGCGAACGGCAGGCCCGCGCCGATCGTCACCAGCGACTCTAGCGCCGCGAGCGTTTCGAGCGGTCTGTTCACGTCCAGCCGGGTGACGAGCAAGCTGCGCGCGGCGTCGACGCGCAAACTGCCGATCTGGCCGAGCGCCTCGAGCGCAGCGACGCGCACATTGGCATCTTCGTCGGCGACCAGCGGAGCCAGCACGTCGAGCGCCGCCGCCTCGCCCGAGCGCCCGAGCGCCTCGATCGCCAGTTTTTTTCCGTCGGCGTCGAGCCTGTTCATGCGTGGTCCAAGCGTCTCGACCGCGTACGTGCCGAAGGCGCTGAGCGCCTCGACCGCTGCGTTACGCAAGCCGACGTTGTCGCCGGGCTCGAACACCTCGCACAGCGCAGCCAGCAAGTCGGGCTCCGGACCGAGCTCTGCGCTGAGGCCAATCGCCTCTTTGCGCACGCGCCAGTCGTCGTCGCCGAGCGCGGCCAAGAGCGGCGCCACGCGCGACGACGGCGGCAGGTCCGCGATGCGCCCGACAGCGCGACGACGTTCCTCCGAATCGGGCGCCAAAAGCGCGCGAGTCACCTCGGCGTCGTCGCTCACCGCCTCGCCTCGCCTGCTCCCAAGAGCTGCCCCGCGGAGATCGAGCTGGTCAGCACGTCGAACTCACCGACGTCGAGAATGAAGGTCAACCCGCCGTCTTTGCTGACCACGCCGGCGATGCCGCGCAGGTCGTCACCACCACCGAGAGCCGGCGCAGGCTTGAGATCGGCGCCGACGGTACCGAAAACCTCGGTCACGCGATCGACGCACAGCGCCACGCCGCGCCCGGTCACGTCGATCAGAATCCACTTGGCACGCCGCGGATCTGGCAAAGCGGGCAGACCGAAACGCACGCGCAACTCTACCACCGGCACGATTTCTCCGCGGTGATCGGCGACGCCGGCGATGGTCGGCGGAGCGTGGGGCAGCTCGGTGACGGGCAAGGGGTTGACGATCTCGCGCACGTGGTCGATGGGCACGGCATACGACACGTCGCCGACGACGAAGCCCACCAGGCTCTTTTGCGGATCAGCACGCTCGGGACGGTAACTCATGGGCAAGGCTCAGCTGGGCAAGATGGAGCGCAAGTCGAGCAGCACCACGAAGCTGCCGGGCGGCCTGGCCACGCCGACCACGTGCTCCGACGTATCGCCGCCGAAGCTACTGGCCGCCGGCTCGATCTCCGACGCCTGCAGGCGCACGACCTGGCGCACTTCGTCGACCAACAGGCCGAGCGTCTCGCCGCTCTGCGAGGTCGTGAGCAAAATACGCGAGCGGCGTCCGGTCGGCGTCTCGGTCAGCCGCAGCTTGCGGCGCAGGCACAGCACGGTGACGAGCAAGCCGCGGACGCTACACACGCCGAGCACTTCGCGGCTCGAACGCGGCACCGGGGTAATCGGCGGGGGTCCCAGGATTTCTTTGATGCCGGTCAGCTCGATGCCGAACAGCTCGCCGCCGACCACGAACATCAAGAACTCGCGCAGCGGCGTGGTTTCGCTGCCGCGCCGAGACAAGCGCGCAGCCGGCGCGCGGGTGAGATCAGCCATGTGCCAGGCTCAGCCGCTCGCGCGGCGCCTCCGCGCCAGAGAGCACTTCTTCGATCACCGCGCCTGAGTCGAGCACCAAGCCGACACGCTGATCGCCCAGCTCGGTCGCGCCAGCAAAGCCGCGTACCTGCGCCAGCGAAGACCCGAGCGGCTTGATCACGATGTCTTCTTGCCCGTACAGGTGGTCGACTACCAAGCCCAAGCGGCGATTGCCCAGCGCTGCCACTACCACGAAGCGGCGCCGCCGATCTTCGAGCGGCTCCGGCAAGCCGAGCAGCCGCCCTAAATCGCAGATCGGCAGCGAGCTGCCGCGCACGGTGATGACCTCGCGACTCTCGACCCGGCGCACGCTGGCGGCATCGAACGACAGCGCCTCGGACACGGTCGAGAGCGGAATCGCGAACACTTGGTCGTGCACGCGTACGAGCAGCGCGCTGACGATAGCCAGCGTGATCGGCAGCGTGATCGCCATCTTCGTGCCGATGCCGGACTCGCTGTGCACGTCGATCACGCCGCCCAGCTTGCTGATGTTGGTCTTGACGATGTCCATGCCGACACCGCGACCCGACAAGTCGTCGACCTGCTCGCGCGTCGATAGCCCAGGCACGAAGATCAACGCCAGGATTTCGTCGCGCACCAGCTCACTGGCTTCCGAGCGCGCGATCTTGCCGGATTCGACGGCCTTTTCGACCAGCGCCGCTTCGTCGATGCCGCGGCCGTCGTCTTCGACCTCGATCATGACGTGATTGCCTTTTTGAAAGGCGTTGAGGGCGATGGTTCCGGCCAGCGGCTTGCCCACTTCGGCGCGACGTTCAGCGGCCTCGATGCCGTGATCGATGGCATTTCGGATCATGTGCATGAGCGGATCGCTCAGCTCTTCCACGATAAGCTTGTCGATCTCGGTCTCGGCGCCAGTGATGACCAGCCGAATCTCTTTGCCCAAATCGCGGCTGATCTGCCGCACCACGCGCGCCAAGCGATCGAAGACCTGGCCGAGCGGCACCATGCGCACCTCGAGAATGCCGTCTTGCATCTCGCCCAGCCGGCGATCGAAGTTGCGGTGCAGGCGCATCAGCTCGGTGGCCAGCTGTCGCGAGCCTTCGCCGCGCAGGCGCTCGGCGATGCGCGACAGCGAGCTGCGCACGATCGACAATTCGCCGACGATGTTCATCAAGTGGTCGAGCTTGCGAATGTCGACGCGCACCGTCTGCGTCAGCGAGCGCAACGACGGCGCCACTTCTTGCGAGCCGTCGGCCATGCGCTCGAGCAGCAGCGGATCGGCCCTGGGCGCCGACATGCCGCCGGCCACGCTGCCACGCAGCGGCGCGACGCTGGGCGCTGACGAGCGGCGCCGCCGCGGAATCTCTTCGATGACCACGTTGTCGGCGCCGAGCGAGCCGATCAAGGTCGCCAGATCGTCGCGCGAAGCCAGCAGCAGATCGAGCTCGATGGCGTCGGCGCCGGTGGTCTCGCCGGTCGGCAGGTAGGTGATGATTTCACCGTGCCGCTTGGCGCGGTCTTTCATGTCGTCGAGCGCCTTGTCGATGGTCGACAAGTCGAACTGCACACGCAGCCGGTACAGCCGCAGATTTTGCTCGATGTTGGAGCGCAGCCGGTGCTCTTCGTACTCGGTCAGCACGGCCAGCATGCCTGGATCGAGCTCGTAGCCGCCGACCGGGCTCTCGCCGCGTTCGACGGCTGCGCCCAGCCGATCGAGGCGCCGAAACAAGTCGTCGACGCTGGGCAGATCCTCGTCGCGGCCCTCTTTCTCGATGCTGAGGATGCGGCCGTAGGCGTCGACGGTCGAGAACAGCACGTCCAGCACCTCAGGCCGCAAGTCCATGCGACCGAGCCGCAGATCGTCGAGCAAATCTTCGAGCCGGTGCGAGAAAGCGCCCAGCCGAACGGCGCCGAACAGCCCCGCCAGACCCTTGAGCGTGTGCACGGCGCGAAAGGCCTCGTTGATCAGCGACGGATCTTCTTTGCCGGACTTTTGCGCCGCGTCGAGCGCGAGCAAATTGCGGCTCAGGGTCTCGATGATCTCTTGAGCTTCGGAGAAGAACTCTTCGCGCGCCTTGTCGGTTATCTCAGGCATGCGCCCCCGAGGCCGACTGCGCTCCGATCTGCTCCAGCGCATGTTGGACCAGCGCCTCGGCAGTGAACGGCTTGACCAGGTAGCCGGTCGCCCCAAGCTGCATGCCGCGATCGCGATCGCGCTCGGACGATGCCGTAGAGATGATCAGGATCGGCGTCGCTTTGTGAGCTTCGCTCTTCTTGATGAAGCTGATCAATTCGAGGCCATTGATGTCGGGCATGTTGATGTCGGTGATGACCCAATCCCACGCGCCGCGAGGCAGTAGCCTGAGCGCGTCGAAGCCGCTCTGCGCCTCGGCGATTTCGAGCTCACCGAGAGCGGCGGATGACTCCAGCGCGGTACGCACGAAAGCACGCATGCTGGCGGAGTCTTCGACGAGCAGCACCCGACGCATTGCCGGCCAATGTACCATCCCAAAGCTCATTTCCACGCGCATTTGTGGCAAGGTCCGGGGGCAGTGCTCCCAACAGCCTCTGTCTCGTGGGTCGGTGGGGCCCCAACCCCACCTCCGCGGTTGCTGGTTTGTTCGCGGGGGCCGGGCCCGCTAGCCCCACCTCCGTGCTTGTATTGGCCGGAATGGCGATAGCTACCGCGATTATTGGCGCCGGATCCTCGGGTTTGACGGTCCTAAAGGGCTTGCTCGAAGCCGGGCTTCCGGCCGTCTGTTTCGAGCGGGGGTCGAAGGTGGGCGGCAACTGGGTCTTCGATAACGACAACCAGCAAAGCCGCATCTACCGCTCGCTCCGCATCAACACGTCGCGAGATCGCATGCAGTTCTCCGACTTTCCGATGCCGGCCGACTACCCTGACTACGCCAGCCACGAGCAGGTGGCGGCCTACTTCGAGAGCTACGCCGAGGCATTCCGTCTCAGGCCCTGCATTCGGTTTCGTAGCGCCGTGGAGCGGGTCGCAAAGACCACAGACGGTTACTTGCTGCAAACCGCCGACGGCGCCACGCGCCAGTTCGGCGCCGTGATCGTCGCCAATGGTCACCATTGGGATCCCGCATTTCCCGATCCGCCGCTTGCCGGCACATTCGATGGTGTGGTCATGCATTCCCACGACTACGTGAGCCCGAGCGAGCCCCAGGCGCTGTCGGACAAGCGCGTGGTCGTGGTCGGCATCGGCAACAGCGCCGTCGACATCGCCAGCGAGCTTGCGCTGGCGGGCGCGCAGGTGACGCTGTCGGTGCGGCGCGGGGCCTGGGTCTTGCCCAAGTTCATCTTGGGGCGCCCCATCGACCAACCGGGCATCATTCCGGAGCGACTGTCGGACGGCGCGAAGACGGGCCTGGCCGAGCTTTGGTACCGGCTGCTCGTGGGCGAGCCGGGGCCGTTCGGGTTGCCGACGCCGGATCATCGGCTCGGCCACGCGCATCCAACGCTTTCG
>Ga0307516_10008250_pt1 | contig 11818 bp, 11 predicted proteins | sample 19_EM_MG_FD_203310 | JGI IMG/M metagenome (GOLD analysis project Ga0307516, IMG submission 203310) | Populus trichocarpa ectomycorrhiza microbial communities from riparian zone in the Pacific Northwest, United States - 19_EM | ecosystem: Host-associated > Plants > Roots > Unclassified | place...
CACCCGGCCGCCCGCGGAAACTGAGCCCGACTCGTTTTGGTGGAGGCCGGCTGCTTCAGAGTTTTGATCCAGTTGAAGCGGGTCGCGAACGACAAGGGACGTTTTTACTCCTGGCGGCTCCAGACCTCTCTCCCCAGTTCCTCAACACTTTGTCGCTATGGCCATCGTTGCCAAAGATCAATCCAGTATTTTTCCGCTACCATCAAGCCACCGTCTGTTCCCGTTTGCTGCTATGGTGCACCCGAAGTCGGGCAACAGACAACTCTCGGGACACCAGCAGCGTATTGTTACTGAGATAACACGAGACAAAAGAAGGAAATTCGGCAGAACATACGAGCCCAACTCTACTCAATCGCGGTTGTGTATGTGTGCGCTTCCCGTAACAATGCCAACTGCGCGACGGCTCATCACGTTTTTGTCTTTGGTTGGACGAGCTACCGTGTGAACCTTTTCCCGTTTTCGTTTGCCACCCATCACGTGTAACGCTCGACCCCCAACGAAGCTCTTCGAGTTCCTATCGACCTACCGCAGAGTAGACTGCTATAGTCCTTTGCGATTATTATGGCCGCCCCCGAAGTTTACTCTCTCGCTCAGGGCCCCATTACGGCCCACGCTTTCAACCAGGATAGATCCCGTGAGTGCCCACCTTGTCGCTGCGGACCGGGATCGAGTCGCTCACGTTATCAGAGGTCGCGGTCAGCTTGAACTCGAAAGACGCACAGATATTCTCCAAGGCAGGGAATGATTGGAAGGCTACGGAGAGTCTATCCGAGGTTCGTACCGTCTGACTCCGTATAACATTCCACAGGCTGATGACTAGATAGCACGACAAACTGATCACGTCTATCGATTGGGCACCGAACTCGAACAGGATCGTCACTGCGTCTCAAGATCGGAACGCCTACGTGTGGTCTCAGACCCGTGACCCCCAGACAGGTCGGCTGGACTGGAAGCCGACGTTGGTGTTGCTGAATATCAACCGGGCCGCGACTTTTGTTCGTTGGAGTCCGCTCGAGAACAAGTTCGCTGTCGCCAGTGGTGCTAGGTGCGTTCCCCAATGTCGCCCATTGGTGCCGTCCGAATCTCTGTTAACCTATCATTAGAGCTATCGCGATCTGTTCCTTTGACGAAGAGAGCGACTGGTGGGTCTCGAAACTCCTCAAGAAACCCATCAGGTCTACAGTCCTTTCCATCGACTGGCATCCGAACAACATCTTGCTGGCCGCTGGAAGTGCAGACATGAAGGCTCGTGTTTTCTCCGCATATATCAGGGATGTCGACAAGAAGTGGGTGTTTCTCCCTCATACCTGATTATCCTGTAACTCACGGCAAAGGATCAAGGCCCGCGCCCACGTTCTGGGGTGAAAAGCTTCCATTCGGCACCGTTTGTGGTGAATTCGCTAGCCCCGCTGGAGGTTGGGTTCACACCGTCTCCTTTTCTCCATCTGGAGACGTTCTCGCATTCGCGGGTAAGCCTTTTTTATTCATTTTTGCGGACGTGAAGTTGAGTACATTCGCAAAGGTCATGACAGTACCATCAGCATCGTCTATCCGGGATCTGGTCCTGCAATCTGTACAGTCAGAATATCCACTCTCCCTCTCGTCACCCTCGTATGGACCTCAGAGGACGCCATCGTCGCTGCTGGTCACGATTGCCAGCCTTACGTCTTCTCCGGAAACGAAGGTGGATGGAAGCTGGTCGGAAGTCTTGACGACACATCTGCTCCCAAATCCGCTCTTAGTCCTTCCAAATTCGGCTCTGGTGGGCCTGGGAGGTTAAACAGCGCGGCATTTAACACCTTCAAGAACGCAGATTCTAGGGGTATTTCCGGCGCCGGGGCCGGTGGTGGGGGTTCTCAAGGAGAATCTGAGTTGTTTACGGTGCATCAGAACACCATCACGAGCGTGAGGCCTTACCAAGGACCGAGCGGGGCGATCAATAAAGTCACTACAACCGGCGTGGATGGGAAGTTGGTTGTTTGGAACGTCGGGTCTGTTACCGCGTTGACCACGAAGCTTGGGAGCACTCATCTCCGTTGATCCACCACCCCGGTGACTTCGGTACCTAGTACGGAGTACGTTGAATTCAATCAATATTCGAGACAATGCTCTCTTGCTGCTGTTATGATCCCCCTGTGGGACCGGTCGAATTTTAATGTGGGGTCTATTGATGACCTTCGGCGACCGATAGGTATTGTACGAGAGAATGGAGGTAAATGAGTTCGACACAACGTTTACCAGATCGTATTCATTCGAACCCTTGTGTCCGGTGGCGGCTGGGGCACAATACGGAGCGTATTTTAAAGTTATCTTTTGTGTCCGTTTCGATGGCCCACTGGGCCGTTTTGTCCGGTAGCGGGCTCGATCGACGGCCGGCGAATAAAGTGCCTTGTTTTAGTCCCCAGAGAGGGGTTCAGGCTCTTTGACCTTTCAGAGTTGGTCTGTTGTTCTTTTGGATTAGGCTGTGCCACGAGCTAAATATTTCAAAAAAACCTCGGTCACCCCGCCGGACATAATTTTTGGTTCTAGATTTGGGATTTCAGATCGGCTATGTCGAAAGGAGAAAAAATCAAAATCTCGTCCAGTGACCTCCTCCGACCGCGCCAAACCCCCTTCGGGTCGGGACCAGAAAGGGGAACTTGAGGTCCAGCTCCCCTGCAAGCGGCCCTCCCACATGAAATCCAATCGTTGTTGAGGGTTTGGATACCTGTGAGCGAGAGCGAGATCCGCGGTGTGGTTTCACTAGCTCGTTTTCTTGAACAAGACCTCTGTGGGAGTCTCGAGATCGGGGCTCAAAGGAAAAAAAGCTCTTGGCTCTCGCTTGGAGGGTGGCACATGGTACGCGGCAGATGCGGTTCGGATCCGGAAGGCCCGACTGGCACGGATGTCCCGACAATCTTTTAAGTTTTCGCGATTGTCCCGATGTACCCGACCAACTCCACCGTCAGTCGGGTGAGCCGAAGGGAGAGCACAACGCTCGGTCGGAGTTACATCATATTGCATCGGAGCGGTCCGACGCGGCTGGATCCCTCTTTTGTGTGTGCGCGTGCAGTCGAATCGATGCGACCTTGTTCAGACGCTGGACGGAGCTGAGCACTTTGACCCCGTGGACATCGGATCCATGTGTATCTCACACGCGCTGGATCTTCATTGGGGAAAAGCTGGGAAAAGTCAAAATTTCCGAACGTCTGAATATTTGCTACGGGAACTCTGATTGAAATTCACCCCCCCGGTTTGGGAATACGGGAGCGGTGATGCTCGATTTGTTTAGGGCTGCGGGAGGGGGCGGGTTTGCGGTGATTGCCCTCGATCGCCTTAGTCTTGGGACTGCACAAGGGCGGGCGGGGGATGGTGATGTTCAAGTAAGACAAAGGGCAGGTGCCAGGAACGTTAGCTTTTTGGGAAATGGGGTACGAAACTTGACAACGTTTGGCCGCCCGGTCGTATTAGTAAACGTGCGGGCGGGGAGATGTCTCGTTGTGTCTGGAAAAATACCCAGGGTTGGCAACGTTGACATATTGTCCAGGTCGGCTCCCGTTCGGCAAGAGGATCCTTACATCGACGAGCTAAGCGTACGTGCCGTTGAGGGATTAGGTCGGGTCCGAGTGACCGCGAGTTCTCAAAAAACCAAATGGGTTTGGAGTGTGATCCGTTAAGGATGTGGTCGACAAAACTTGGAACACGACGTCGACAAGACCGAGGTCTGTGGGGGATGTTGTTGCTTTACCGTTGCAATGAGATTCTTTGACTTGAATAGAACATGGGGTAGTGACGACCAGCCAGTGGGACGAGAGGAGTAGCCCCAAGAGCAAGGAATGGGGAAACAGGTCGTACCAAACCGCCGGCACCATAAAGGCCACGTCCCACGGCGGCCATCGCCCTGATGTCGGGAGGAGATACCGTCGGAAAGACTTGGACGCGGTGACGGAAAAGAAACGCTGTGCACCCCAGGAGGCAGGAGTGGGAGGGTTGTATCCACCCTCTAATTCTAAATCCCTTTCCAACCCCCGAGAGGTACCAAAGCGTCATAGAACACCACGGCCTGGTCGTGAACCACGTAGGACTCGTATTAACCCAGACCAGAGCAACACTTCGAGCACATGAGATGGGTAGGCGCGACACCTGCAATTACGCGCATGACGAGAAAGATTGGCTTGCAAGTCAGGGAGGTTTCCAAAGACAAATACGAAACAGCGGAAGTGGATTGGGATTTTGCAAGCTCTGGCATCTCCAAGGATGGCAGGCGGGCGCAAAGACCTAGGCGCCCTACGCCGTTCCCAGCATCGATGACAACGGGTCTGATCTGTGCCTCGCCGCCCTTTCCCCAACACGACTCCCGTCGGGTACTTATGGTTCACTTCTTGCCACCCTACGGTGGGGTATCAACTTGGTCCTCTGTATGCACTCAACTTTCCGTTGAGAGCTCCTGCATCCGCCGCCATCGGTAACCAGATTCTGTCTTTGATACAGCTGGTCATGGTGTGCATCCCTCCGATTTACCACCCTCCACTTCCACAAGGGCACAGATTTGCGACACAGCATTCAGATTTGGCATTCTCGCTCCTCAGCCCGCACTGGACTGGGTCGCACTGAATCCGCCCACGCCAACGTCTGGCACAGCCCAAGGATGTCTGGAAACCCTTTAACCAACAACACTACTCGACCTCCACCCCATTTCCTCCCTCCTATCTTCGTCTCTTATTCCCTCGGCGAATCGAACCGTTACCCTCAAACGTCATGGCCAGCCTCGAGGAGATTAGTGTGGGGAGGTGACATGTCCGATCACTCTACAACTCCGCTCCTCTGACCCATGCCCGTAGCCGAGAAGGCGAAGGTGGGGAGTCGTCGTCTACAAGTGTTAGAAGGAACAGAAGAAAAAGGTACGCCACGTTATGGCTCGACCAATTCCCCTTCACCTCTTTGAATGTTGGAACCCCAGGTACAGAAAACGTCGCAATTCAAGTGACCCAGGTGCCCCTGTACAGAGTCCTCAATTGGGGTAGATTTTGTGTTTCTGTCAACGCTACAACCTCTAATACCCAATCATAGTCGGGATCCATGGGAGGGGAACGTGGAATCGGGGAGCGCAAGTAGAGACCGGGGGACGCAACCTGTGAATGGGTCAGCTTGGTTACCGCCTTTCGAGCCGCATTTAACCCATGTACAGTCAGGAGCAGGACCTCCCCTCAACTCGGGAGGATCACCGAACCAGATTCTACGAGATGTACCACGATGAAGCAGAAGAATACGACCGGGAGTTCATCAAGAAACACGACGAAGACTTGAACACCACGCTAATCTTTGTAGGTTTTCCCGTTCCTCGGTGTGGGTTTGCTAACTCGACGTACAGGCTGGTCTGTTCTCCGCCGTGACTTCCGCGTTCATCATCCAGGTCCACCCCCAGCTCCAGTCGGACCCGAACGCGGAGACCGCCTCTCTCCTCCGTGTCCTCATCTACAAGATTGATAACACTACTTTCGGCGGTACTGTCCCTGCGCTCCCACAATGGTCCGGTCCTCCGCGTACCATGGTCCAGGTCGAAGCCATCCTTTACGCAAGTCTCGCCACTTCGCTCTTCTCCGCCTTTCTCGCGATGCTCGGGAAACAATGGCTGAACCGATACGCCTCCATCGACGCCCGAGGGTCACCAATTGAACGCAGCCAGAACCGACAGCTGAAGCTCAACGGCATTGTCGCTTGGTACTTCGATCACGTGATGGAGTCGTTGCCGTTGATGCTGCAGTTTGCGCTCCTGTTACAGGGTTGTGCATTTTCCCGTTACCTTTGGGGCATCAACACAATCGTCGCGTCGGTTGCCATCGGCACCACTTCATTCGGTGTAATCTTCTACGCTTGCATCATCGTCGTGGGGGCAGCTTCTCTCAGTTGCCCATACCAAACCCCCGGTGCAAATCTCCTTCGTCGTATCCGACGTAAGTTCCCCCTCGTCCTGGGCGCGCTTCGTTCGGCTTTCTCCCCCATCATCGATGCCTCCACGTCCATCGATATGCTCACCATTTGGTGGGATGGCTTAAAAGAATTCGAGTGGATTATAAAGGATGTCGCCACCCTCCTGATGGTCACCCTCCTATTATTAATTCTTCTGCCGGTTTGTTTGGCCACCGACATCTACCTCCTCGCGCGAACAGTTGCGAGGGTGTCCATCACCCTCGCTCGTAAGATGTGGGGCTGGTTTCGCGGGGCACGTGGGTCGGACCCACGAGCGGTCGAATTGGACTTGCAATGCATCTCGTGGATGCTCCAGACGTCACTGGACAAGGGTGTCCATCTGTTGACCCTGAAACTTCTTGCGACGGTAATGACACAGGTCCACTTCAAACCCGCGCTCATTTCGGCTTGTTTTGGTATACTTGCTGGCTACATGTCGATCGTTGGTGGTAAAGCGGTGATCACTCAAGGGTCGGATGAGCTCGCGGCGGCGGCTGCCCTGTGTTGCCTCCGCACATTGTCTCACCTTACTACCATGGACCCAACGTCGAGCGTTTTCAAAGAAGTGCATCGGCGGTACACCAAGGCCATCCCGTTCGAAACCAACTTCGAGGACTTCCCGTCTCCTCACCATTTCAGCATACTCCATCGTATATTTTATCCATCTGGCAAATGGGTCGAATGGCGGTACCTCCGCCAACCAAGGATCCAGTGGAAAGATTACAGAATGTCCAGCAACGAGCACGCCGCCCTTGTCCAGCTTGCTAGGTCCGAGTACCGAAGAAATCAGCGCCGGAAGGTGCCCCGTTGGACCCTCCGCTTCGCACTTCATTATCTATCCCAGGACCCCCTACCCCCTACCACGGTCGTTGTCGACTGCTTGTTGATCATTGCCATTGAATTGGGTTGTGCTGTTGCGGATACCACAGCCTTAGAAAAGAGGTGTGTTCATACCTTACAGATATCCACATTTCTGACCAAGTGCCAGCGCGCAACTGGAAGGGGTTTTGACCCTGATAACTGTGAAACTCGAAGCCATAGCAAGGGTTGCGGACCCGGATCAAATAAGGTCTAAGCGCAAGGCCACCGCTGCATTTTTCCCATACGCGGTTTGGCAAGAGCGAAATGGAGAATGTAGGATGGTTGACGCGTTCTTACTTGTCGCCGGGGCCTCGAGGTCAGGCGAGTTCATGTGGGAGGCAATCGGACCATTTGTTACTACACTATTCGACGAGGCGGCCCCTGACACCCTGAACCGGGTGATAATACGCGTGTCACCCTACGTACGTTGGGCCACGTGGAGCTTCGACGAAACCGCGGTTACCCGTTGGGCAAAGGCAGCCTCTGCAGTCCCGTATACAAACGTGGTTGGCCGGTTTGTGGTTGAGGGGCTATTGGAAATTGCGTTCGTGAACTCCTTACGACCACACATTCCCTTCAGCATTTGGGTCTGGTTGAAGGGGAAACCGCCTCTCCCACCCATATGCTTTGGACGGTTCAGGGGAACAACAAAAGGCGTCGTTCGTGGAGTTCGAGAACTTGGAGACATCGAAATCCTCAAGTCGTACCTGCTTCTTGTCTGGTCGGAGTGGGACTGTGTTGACCTCCTGGGGTTCACCGAGATGTGTACCTCACTTAGAGAGGACTTCGCAGGAATTGGGATGGGACACCATCGGCATGATCTTGTCGTGCGGCTGGATCACCTTCTAAGGCAGTTGGCTTGGGGACCGGGATACATCAGACAGCATAACCCGAGCTGTGGAGAAGACACCGTCCGGACGGCAAAGAGCCAGTACGGGCGACTCAAGGATCTGTTATCGGAGATGGACAAGGAAGCGTTGGAGGCCCTGACTCGTATGCCTTCCGAGTTGATCACCTAATCTACTCACCCTAACGGACGTTCATAGAATCCCACTCGACATTCGTCTGTGCACTCCCCCTCCTGTGCCTATGATCACGTGTCTGCAACCCCAGTGGATCTAACCCGGGTGAAGACTTAGCAAACCCGGTCTAGACCAAACAACCCGGATCGAGCAGAGACGCGTGGTCATGATTGATACGCGTGCTTCGGACAGGTTCAACTTGTTCTAATAGACTTGGTAGCGTGCCCCACACTAGCGCGCGATATTTCTTCTGTGTATTTGGGTCTGGATAATACTTAGACGTCTATGGGTCAACTGTTCTCGACTTATCTCTATGGACCGGGGCGACGCGCGGTGCCCACTTGTCACGTTCGCCGGGCAAACCGTTTCAAAGTTCACAATAAAAAAGGCAGATCAGGTAACGCTAACATTACTGTCCAAAAAATTCCCGGCGCCCTACCTACCGTTCCGCGGGGCTAAATTCGTTCGGTATTCGGCGTGCTGAAAAAGAGAGTTGGGAAGGAGGCCGGCGCCATGGCGAACGGTTAACCGAACAGGCGCTTGGCTCGGCAGAAGCAAATTTGATGAGTTTGGTTTGAGTTCCTTTGTCTGTAAGCGCCGCGTGTTACTCGGCCTCCTGCAACGTGGGCGCAAGGTTCATCCCCACCGTTTGCTTATGTACGTCGAGGGTTTCTGATTAACAGACACGAGGGGGCACAGGCTGTGAAGGGAATGTACGCGTAATCTGGCCGGCACCGGATCCGTTCCAGAGGGATGGCAATGAAGGGAGTGAATCGGACGTTCCTCCGTCAAGTAACTCCGTGGGCGTACCCTATACAACCTTGAATGACTAGAGTTGGGATTGAATGATAGAATACCGCGCCAAAATGACGTCAATCACTTCTGCGGATCCATACTTGCGGGAGCTGGGGCGATGCGGACGATCCGGGGTAAACTCAAAAGCCACTTCTCCTCAAGAAACGTGGTAGGGCTGTACCGGGGATGACCTTAAGAGTTGAAAGGCATCAACCCACGGTACGAGCATCGGGGTGGGTGGTAAGCCACAGCACCGACGGACCGGTTGAGGCGGGAAGGCCAGAACGGATTCGCACCACCGGGTCCGGAGGTCAATGCACGGCCAGCGTGATAAACGGTGCCACACAAAGTGTCCGTGTCCTCCCTCCCTCTTTCTTTCATCGTTATCACCACGCACCCCAAATCGCGCTAAGATAAGCGGGCAGGCCGTGGAAAATGAATACCTCCCAACGATGCACGATCGACGGTTTGTAGATCCAATCTATCAACGCCATGCCAGGTCTGCGAAGAGTGAGATTGAATGCTTCCAAATTTGAATGAACAAACCGCGTTCCAAAGCAGCAAAGATCTGACACGAAAGTCCGCTCGTTCCTTCGTTCCAATCTGTCCGATGAAGGAAGGATAAGATAATCAGATACACAGGACTCAGACCACCTGCTGTGGCGGTGAGTGGCGAGAAATTGCAAATCGCGGTGGAAGGTACGTACGTAACAGGACGTTGCTCGGGTTGGGCGTCGACCATTGACGATGAAAGAAGGCATGAGGCCAGGGAAAGGGCCTTCGGCGGCTGTCAAAGGGGTCGTTAGGCGCCTGGGAAATGCAATCTGGGCACGCAGGCATCAGTGGCTCAGCCGGGTGGCCACCCGGAGCCCAAAGGACAGTCCTCCCAGATATAAAAACACCATCGAGGGACATTGCCCAGAATCATCGCCCTCCCACCCACCTTCGCCTCCTCACAATCCTCATCCCCATCGAACCTCCTCTCCAACAACCCACATCGTCATAATGTCTTTCGACACATTCCCAGAGTTCAACTATGACGACCTCGCCTGGTTCAAAAACAACAGCGGGGACGACCTCGGCTTCAGTGGACCGAGTTGGGATCAGTCGAACGTGGCTAGCCCAAGCCAGCCATATACTGGGGTTGGTGTCTTTGGGGACTTCAACTACCCAGACTTCCCGAGCCCGTCCACAGCCCCAACGTCCTTGCACCCGACCCAAGGGGTGCCCCCTGACGAGGGTGAGTCGCATCGTACATACTGATGAACCACCATTCAAAGACTCACTCTTCGATCACAGGGTACCATTCCCTATTTTACCAGGACGCGGCCATACCCTCCTTCCCCCCACAGGCGGCGATTACACCCTCTCCCCCATCTATTCCTCGTGTCTTTGCTGCCAATTCGCCCGTCCCCACCCTCTCGTACGGTTGTAAGCGTCTTCCCGTCGTTGACCCAGCTTCACTTGCTCACTTGTTATGATTAGCTCGCCCTCTTTCCCCTGAACTGTACGGTACCCCGACCGCCCCCGCATACCACCCATATGCTCAATCCCAGGCCGTTCCCAACCCGGATGGCCTGGGTAATGACCACTTTACCGGGGCAGGGAGTTCGTTCCTGCCCACGGTCCACCATCCCCCGGCCATCGACCCATCCTACGAGGAACGTGAGTTAACTCCTCTTATATATCGAATCCGACTTGCGTATTCACCATCCGTCATACAGTCCAGGGTCGACTCCCGCAACCTGGCCTCCTCGAACTCGACGCGGTCACGGTACGCGGGCCTAGAGTGTCGTTAGTATCATTCGCTTATGTGATTTTGCAGATTTCTGGCCTACCCGAAAGCCCCCTTCCCGCTCCCATCGCGTCCTCGTCGGGTCCCACACGGACCAGGCAGTCCGGCGTGAGGGAGGGGCGAAGGTACAACCCTCTCAAGGCGGCCAAGGAGGCCGAAAAAAAAGAGGGTTGGGACGAGGCCCTTCCCAGGTTCGGGGCCCAACTCCATGATACCCTGTACAGTGTCCGTGATGGACAACCCTCCGGGGGGTTAGTACCCGCGACGGCTCTCGCCGAGATTGAAAAATTGGTAAAAGAAGACCTTAAACGATCAGTAAGTTGCTTTTTTTACTGCGTTCTCGTTCATCGTTTCACTAATTTCTCAATCTGGCAACAGCCGCTCCGGGACAGGAAGGCCGGAGAGGGGAAGCGCTCCAGGGATGTGGAGGACTACCTGAGGGGATTGCTGGGGGCAATCCACCGGGTAACCTCAACTCCCAAACCGGACGCAAGCGGATCGGATGAGGATGATACCTCTGTGGCCGCCCTCTCAAGACGTAAGTGTTTCTTCTCTTCGTTTCGATCCGACCCAGCGAACTGATGTCGATCGGATCACGTAGTTGCGGACGAGCTCGAGGCGGAACTCGTAGCCGTAAACCACCAGCCGACGCTCCGCCGAGCACTGTTCGCGCCCAAGCCAGGGCAGAGCTCGGGCGATGAACAGGCGGAGGGGCAGGCCAGGAAGGGCAAGTCGGGGAGGCGGGCAGGGAAGAGCGGGTTGGAGGGGCGTGGAAAGGAAAGTGAGTCGGAGGGGCGGGCCAAGAAGAGTGCCAAGACCAAGAGGGAGAAGTTGAGGAGGGACACAGAACGGATCCACCTGGAGAGGATGTGCTCTCTGTTCAAGGCGCCAACAAATGGCTGGACAAGAATAGAAGCACTAAGCTTGGGTGAGACAAATTTACTTATCGATGAGAGCGATGAATCACTTACCGATTTCGTCTCAGTTGTCCTGTTCCGCCTCTATGGCCCCGAGGCATTTGCTCCCGGTTTCGTCGTGGTCCGCCCCACCGCACCTGGACTGTAAATAGAAGTAGATTAGAGCGGACTCATTTTCTTTTATTTATCCAAACATCAGTTTACCTTCGCATTTCATCAAGGACTTGTTTTCGGTTATTTGTAGAATAAAATACCCTCCCCGTCTTGGTCTGGATCACCCAGCTGTGAAGTGAGCTCAACAAAATTCCATATGCGAAAGACAAGGGTCAGAGTAGTGTTGAAGCGACCCAGGCATCAGGGAATCCCCCGATCACTTTCAAAGTGACCAAAAGCACAAAAAGCAGCCGGAAGTGCACAGAAGCGCACTTCCGAAAGCCAAGTGTCCGCTTCTCAAAGTCCTAACGAGAAGTAGAAGCCCT
>Ga0307516_10008251_pt1 | contig 11818 bp, 17 predicted proteins | sample 19_EM_MG_FD_203310 | JGI IMG/M metagenome (GOLD analysis project Ga0307516, IMG submission 203310) | Populus trichocarpa ectomycorrhiza microbial communities from riparian zone in the Pacific Northwest, United States - 19_EM | ecosystem: Host-associated > Plants > Roots > Unclassified | place...
CTTTGAAGAGCATAAGGTCTACGGGATCGACCCCCGCCACCCTATTTTTGCGAGCTTCGTAAATGCGTATCTTGAGCATGCTGATGGTCTGATCTCTGTCGATGGAGACCACAATAGGTTGCATGTCGTTTTCGATGAGACAGAAAAAAGTAAAGGTGTTCGACTTTCTTCCTAGAAATAGACGAGCTGCCATGGTGCTAGAGGAGCTGAAAGTTTAAGACGACACCAAGAGACTGACGAGCCTAAGGACTCCCCTAAACCTCGAGGCTCGGTCACTCGTGAGTCCTAATAGCATTCTAAGTACAACAAGAGAAAGCGTAGGTAATCTCTTGACCATTTTGGGATACGATGCAAGCAGAAATGGCGGCTCGGAAGTCGGATGTAGGTGCATGTGACTACATCCGACTTCCGAACTGGTGAGCGTTGTCTTGTACTACTCCTCCGAGTCAGGCACCAATCGAGGGTCCTTCAAATAGTACGTCATGCCAATGGAGCCGCTTCAGCCACCTCCTCCTCAGAAGGTCACCAGTATGAAACGATCGGCAGTGTGACAATTGCGCAGTTCAGTCGAACTCCTTTTCCTAAACGTCTCAGGTGCTCACCGGTGGAGCCCTTCTCATTTCCTCAACGTCCATCTCGCTCCTCCTTTAAATTATTTCGATTTCGTTTCCCTCACCATTCGCACACCGCTAGAACCTCTTTTGAGTCTGTTGTCTTCGCCATCGTATACTTTACTCGTTCGCTGCGAAATGATCTCCCCGTCGTCTTGGCCAGCGTCTTCTGTGTTTTGGACTCTTGCGGTGTTTATCTGGGTCTCATTTGTTCCGTGCGCTGCCCGTGATCAGGCCACCCCTCTGCCCACTGTCGCTCCCAAGCCAACCACGGGCCAGAGGATGGAGTGGCCTCTGCACCGGAGGGCGAGTCCTCCTGCGCGCACGATGGAGGAGTGGGGAAAGTGGTGCGTGACACATACGGATCGGATGAAGACGAAATATGGTGATGGGGAGACCACGAAGCAGAAACGTGGACAAGGGACGAATCTGTGCGGTCCTTCTTCTCCTGCTAAGTATTCGCTCCTGTGAATGTTGAGATTCTATTTTTGTGTAGACTCGTCAACCAGAATTCGGATTCAAGGTATGCATTGCATTCTTAGCCACTCCCCGCATTACGAACGAGTTTTTCTGACGTCGGGAACCTTGCTAGTTTTTATGGATCCCTTGCGCTGGGTACTCCCCCCGTCTCATATAACGTAATTCTCGACACCGGTTCCGCGCAAGTCCTGTCCGTCTTCTTAAAAAATAATTTTTAACAAATCCCTGCACACAGCGACCTCTGGGTACTAGCTTCCACCTGCCTCACCTCAACCTGCGCCAACATCCCCAGTTTCAATCCGTCCTCGTCGTCCTCCTTCCAGGCCTCTACCACCCCCTTCAGCATCACCTACGGCTCCGGCCATGCGTCCGGCACCCTTGGGACGGACGTACTTCAAGTGGCAGGCTTCACCGTCATGAATCAGAGTTTTGCCCTGTGTGATAACGTCTCGAATGGGCTGCTCACGGTGCCTGTGTCAGGGCTTGCGGGCCTGGGCTGGCAATCGATTGCGTCTTCGGGCGCGACGCCGTTTTGGGAGACGTTGGCCAAGGGAGGGGCGTGGGATGACCCGGTGATGGCTTTTCAGCTGACGAGATACGTGAATAACACGCGGGCGGACGCGCTTGAAGCTGGGGGATCTTTTACCATGGGTGGGTCTTATCGTTGTGGTGACCGTTGTGAGGAGGAATTTGAATTTTCTTTTTTGAAAAGGATTCCTCAACAGCTCTTTGTACACGGGCAATATTGAGTACCATGATCTCGTCACTACACCATCGTACTGGACCCTTCCGTTGACCTGTACGTCTCAAACTTCTTCTATCAGTGGACAGTGTTTTTATTATTTATTTTCGTCTCACTTCGCAGCCCTCACCGTCATGGGAACGTCCGTCCAACTACCTTCCGGTGCGACAGCCTATTCAGCCATCGACACCGGGACCACCCTCGTCGGCGGCCCTGCGAAATACATCGCCGCGATATATCAACAAATCCCCGGTGCATCTCTGGGAACAGGGAATTTCAAGGATTATTATACATATCGTGCGTCCCAAGAAAGTTATACATAACCACACACTCTAACGATCGGTTCTCCGGCTGGCGGTATTTTTTCGCCCGTTTTATTTTGGACTGCGACAGCCTGCGGCACGACAGCAAACGTCACGGTCGCTTTCGGTGGACGCAACTGGCCGATCAGCGAAGAAGATTTCAGGCTCGCGCAGCTGACCAAGAACGATTGTCTAGGAGCCTTCTTCCAATTTTCGTCGGGGCACTCGGCACCGTCGTGGATTTTTGGTGATACGTTTCTCGTAAGTCCCGATAAATCAACGGAATGAAGCTGACTTTTTCCTTTAAAAATAGAAAAATGTGTACTCGGTGTTCCGGCACAACCCGCCTTCGGTCGGGTTTGCGCAGCTTTCGGACATGGCGGTGGCGCAGAGTCAGCAGAATCAGCCGGTGCCGAGTCCGACGATTGGGTCGGCGGCGCCGACTATCACTGCAACCAGTACGACGAATTCGGCTCAGAGGGGCTTTGGACGGCGCTTGTGGACGAGTGCTTTGCTTGTGACGGGGGTCTTGGTGGGGTCGTTGTTTTGAATAGGCTTGGAATAATTGTGTAAGGCTGATTGTGTTCTTTCCATGTTGCAAAAGTATTGAAATGATCAAATGCTTCGATTATTGTGAACGGTGTATTGTGCATTTTGTCCCAGGGACTTGTGAGGCGCCAATTTCTGACATCAAGTTCCAATGGAGTGCTAAGTACGTCCTAAGGACCTCAAGTTATCCAGAATTCAAAATGACAGGATGCGATCCGCAGCAATTCGAATCAGAAAACGTTGAGGTGTTCAAGTTATTTATTTAACGATGATGAGGGAGAGTGCAAAGTTAATTTTCGAAGCGACCACCAAGTTTGCACCATGATGTTTTTATGATCAAACCATACGCCGACTTCATCTCTCGCCTCTCAGCCTCCTCGCCAACTGCATATCTTTCGGCATGATAGTCACGCGCTTCGCATGCAGGGCCGCGAGATTGACATCCTGAAACAGATCGACGATGTACGCCTCAGCGGCCTCCTGCAGTGCCGTCATAGCAGAAGATTGAAACCTCAAGTCGACCTACAAGAACACCACAAAAGATTCAGAATCAATGTAGCAAAAAGAGAATGAAAGCGCTGCATACCCGATATGCCTGCGCAATCTCACGCACGAGGCGCTGGAACGGTATCTTCCTGATCAGGAGCTCAGTCGATTTCTGGTAGCGCCTGATTTCGCGGAGCGCGACCGTCCCGGGACGAAAACGGCGACGGGGTTTCGTGGGGGCGGCGGACGAGCCAGGGTCCGGATCCTTTGGACGGTTGGACTTGATCGCCAGCTGTCGCGGAATTCCGCCTCGTCCCCCCAGACCACTGGCCTTTAGAGAGACTGACTTGGCTGTCGAAGGAAAGAACGGGCCGTATAAGCTGTTTAGGAAAGAAAGGTGCGCAAAAACACTTGAAAGGCACTCACTTTTTCCTCCAGCAGATTTGCGTGCAGACATTTTGGTGCGCGCCATGTTTTTTTACTTGGGCGGGTTGGAAGAGAGGGGTGCTGCGAGAACTTGGGTTTTATGACGGAGAAAGACGCCAATCTCCTTGCAATCTCCGAGTATGTGAAGCTTAATCTCATTGTGCTGGCTATGCATCGAACTTCGATAAATATATCACAAGATGTACCTAGATACGTGTACGTACCATGATTCTCGCATCGACCTCATATTCCGACTGCAACGGGAAAGCGATTCGACTTTCTAGCAGGAAAAAGTGCCGTTCGTCATGATCAAATCGCGATGGTGCCCTATATGTGTCCATCCGATACCTCGGTATGGCTAGTGCGCCAGCCTAACCACATCGCATATGGCCTCTCGAGCACCCCATCTATCCTCCAGATCTCCCACCCCACATATTTCGTTATCCAGAGATCCAGAAATTCGCGAGTTACGTCAACTGCGCGCAACTCCATCACCACGAGAACGGCGGTCTGATCGGAGACCGTTAGGTAGTCGATCGTCTCGACGAGAGCTGGGAGGAGCGAGGGGTGGTAGATACAGTCCACGACGAGGATGAGATCGGCGGGGTCAACGTCCACAAGATACGAGCGGCGGGGCGGGTTGATAGCGTGGAGAAGGAGCCAATCGAGGGGTTGAACCGAAACGTTGGATCCAGGTGTGGAAAGGGGGCGGTTGGGCCAGCCAGGGAAATTGGAAGAAACATTTTTCCGAAGCAGAGGAAGAAGGTCTTCTATATCAGTTACGGTGTAGTGTTTTACAAAAGGAGCAAATGCGATGGCAAGTAAGCCTGTTCCAGCCCTGAGTTTGTAGAAACTCCGTTAGAACTGAGCAGACGGAAAAACAGGAGGTATGGATCCCACCCGAGTTCAATGACATGTTGAGCCGCGAGGAGTTGTCTATCCAAGAGGCTCGTCTGTGTGCCGCCGTGAAGTTGTTGAAGAACAACTTGGGCAAAGTCGATGCTGGTTTCAGCGATGACAACATCAATGATATCGCACTGAAGCAAGAGCTTATTTTGAATTCGAACCTGGCTTTCCATAGAACACTTCCCGTGTCGCCCTTGCGGCTACGCAGCGCGGTCTTGTCTTGTGCAATCTCGATTTCAATTGCCCGGCCCTGGTCTTCGCGAGGCTTGTCCTTGCGCTTCTGACGTTTCTTGTTCTTCTGAACTCCGTCCACTTCAGACTTGGGGATTTCAAGCTCTGGTGGCTGCTTGATTTCGAATGTTATCGTCATGGTGTCCTTCCGGGAGTCGACATGGCCCAAGCCGCGGAAACCGTCAGTATCTGACTTTGCGGAGGCTTGTAGATCAGAGTACAGAATGAACACCTGTGGTACTCTTGAGCGCAAGAGTTAGGCACGCTTCAGTACACACCTCTTCATCAGCATCTGCGACTCGTTCTGACTGACCGAAAAGCTGAACTGCTCCTCGTTTGATAAGAGGGGCGTGCATCCAATGAGATGGTGGTGGTGGAAATAAACCCTAACCCTACACTAGGCTCACTTTCACCTTCCATGTTCTGGACCCTCCATTCGGCCAGAGTCCTGCACCAGAGCTCTCTCAGACGTTCCTTCTCCCATTCAATATGCCGCAATGGATTCCGCGCCACTCCTTTTCTCCAGGCCCGTCAAAAACCGTCGCCCAGCGACAATAAAATACCCTCTTTTCGCCGGGAGGTAGCGAGAACAGAGGAAACCCCACCGTTCGTGGAGATAGTCGGAAAACCACGGATACGAAATCAAGTTTGGGTGAGATGCCACCAATTTTGAGGGCGGTCCCCCATGTGCTCAACGCCTTTCTGATCCCTTCAGTTCTTCTTGGCTGGATCAGCCTTGGTGTTTTCATATGCCGCTATCGAGACGAATCTGGAGACAGACATGTGGGTACGGAAGCTTTCGACTTCCACCTTGAGTTGGACCACAGCGCTGGCTGTCACAAACGTCGATATGAAGCGGGCGCAGAATGCGGAGGTTATCAAGGCATGTCTTGCCATCCATCTCTCATAGTGATACAACTGACCAACTGAAATTCGTCAGAAACTCAGGGACTGGTACGGAACGATCGTTGGAACGACCTCCGAAATCCCAAACTTGATCAGGCCGTGGGCGGGCATTGCGTTCGTGTCGGTGATGCAGCCGTATGCTGACGCGTCCGAGGGCAAACGATTGTGTTGGAAGATTTGCATGTTGAACGCCGCCGTCTGGGTAGCGTGGAAGATCAACCGCTTCCAGGGGGTGATGCAGAGAAGCTTCATGCACCATCCGTTGTCGGGGCTGTCGTATACCCTGTTGACAAGCATGTTCAGGTATGTGAGACGAAACTGACTCCTCTCAGAGAGATCTGACGTTCATTCCAAAGCCATAAATCTTTGATCCACCTTGCGTGCAACTGTCTTGCATTGGAGAGTTTCGGTATACATTCGTGAACTGGTTTTCTTTTTCTTTATAACTTACGTCGTGTCTCAGGATCTGCTGCCTATTACTACCTGCTGAAGGAAGAGGATAAAGCATCTCCTCAGCAACTGGAATCTACCAGTGCCTACCACTTTCTCGCATTTTTCGTCTCAGGCAAGTACATGCGGCGGTGCTCATTCTAAACACGCCAAACTCACCGCTGTCGTTCTCCAGCTGGCCTCTTTTCTGGACTCGTTTCGCATGTTGCATCAGCAAGAATCTATTACCCCCGGATTGTGGCTCAACTCTCGTTGGCTTCGAGCGCTGTGAAGAAACCTGATACGTGGGCCAGTGCCGTCACTGCCGCCGCTACTCAGACCACTGCGAAAACGGCTACCAAGGCTGTCCCTGACATTTTGCCCTCCCTTGGTGCATCTGGCGCGGTATATGCTAGCGTGACGCTAACGGCTTTAGCGTTTCCCGAGTCGCAGGTTGCGCTGTTCATACCCCCGTCCTACCCGATATCAATCCAATACGGAGTCGGTGGACTGGTTCTCTTGGATACGATTGGTATCATCCGCGGTTGGAGGTCTGTTTTTTCTTCGTGTCCTTGATATTTTATTGACTCGATACCCTGCTGAAAGGATGTTTGACCACTGGGCACATCTTGGGGGTGCAGCGTTTGGTGTAGCTTATTATGCATATGGTCCATCCTTCTGGAAGAATCTGCGACGGACATTGGCTCCTGCAGCGGATCAATAATATCCATGTTAGAGTGACTTTTAGAGATATTTTAAACAAATGAGGGAGTGTACCAGTGGGGATGCTCCTTGTACGTCGATTGTTATTTGTCAGACGATGTTCTTCTACATCTCTTTCCTCCGTCCACCTCCTCTCCAATCTGCACTCTCCGCCAACATCCCCATCACTCCTCAAATCGCCAATGACCTACGTACAGAACACTTCGACGGATCGCAAGACATCTACTACTCCTGGTCGCCGTCGTCAACGACACAAAACGAACAACCCACAACACCGATAAAACTGACCACTTGGCGGCAGTCAAACGCCTACAAAGAAATACCCGTCCCGCCTCCCCATGGTGTCCGCGAAGGACAGCAGTGGCGACTTCTTCTAACGGGAGACGCAAACCCCAGCTCTCGTTCCTCGCCCGTCGCGATCGATCTGAACGACAAGATTGTCGGGAAGGCCCCATTTCCAGTCATGTCGATGCCGATCCTGTTCACCTCGCGTGCCCCACCCAAGAAGAGTGCGAAGCAAGAGCAAATTGAAAGAGTGTACGACTTGCGTCCGGCGAAAGGAAGTGGCGAGCATTTGGACGGCGGCGTTTCTCTTCGGCTTGTAGAGCAGACTTCGTTTGATCTCGACAAGGTATGTATGTTGTCTCTATGGCCGTGAGATGGATACATGGGAAGGTGGGATGATGTATAGACGTCTTAGAAAATCTGGGACAGCGGTGTTGGCCTTAGTTCGTGGTTGGTCGAGCACGAGTGGGGCATAGCAGATTGGTCTGGGGAAGAGGCTGAACTAACAAACCACATCCTTTTCGGACGAGAATCTCGCAGTATTCTGGAGCTCGGTAGGTGCTTTCTTTTTGGCTACGTCTTCGGTGAATCCATACTTGGCCTTTTTTTTTCAGGTTCCGGAACCGGCATAGTCAGCCTCACGTTGGCGTCACTCCGCTCTACGCGCAGGAACTCTGAAGAGAGTATCGTCGATCACATCGTAACCACGGACCTTGGTATTTGTACCCCCCACTTTAACGGTCCTCTTTCATCCATACAACAACCTTAGATTCCGCCATGCCTCTCCTCAAGCAAAACATCTCCGCCAACAAACCCCTTTTTCCAGATGTCCGCCTCGACGCGGCCGTCCTCGACTGGGACGAACCCCTCCCGGATTTCATTCAAGAGTTTCCTCAAGGCTTCGATGCGATCGTGTAGGTCGACTGTTTCATCTACACTGTTAACAGGTACTCAAAATGCTTGCCACCTACAGAATGACCGACGTGACATACAACACGGCCTCCTTTCCTTCTCTCGTCCACACCGTCTCTCGCCTCGTCAGGCTCGGCACGAAGCCGCCGCTTGTACTCCTGGGCTATAAAGAACGCGATGTGGCTGAGAGGACGTTGTGGGATCTCATGAAAGACACTGGTATTGACTTGACTAGAGTTGGAGAACGGGTCGGTGCAGGGGGTGCGCCGATCGAGGTTTGGATTGGCAGAGTATCATGTCCATGAAAATATTCCTCACAAAAGAAGAATGTTTTGAGAAGTTGTGTGTTGAAACATGAGTGCTAGCAAGTTTGTAAAAACCCTATCCACTGCCGTCGTTCTCGTCTATTGGATCGTTCTCATCCGAATCGTCGTCTAGCGGGATGAACCGTCTTCCATCTCCCTGGAGATTGGCCTTGTCAAACAAGAAACATGGAGGACAAAGACACTCACAAATGGCGATCGACGCCTTCTGATCGGCTTTGTTATCTCAGGTATTTCAGTTGGCTCAGTGATCTTCCAAAATATGAAGTTGGCGTCCGTCGCTTGTCGTTGCAAGATATTATTTGGTGGAGCAGAAATGTTACCAAGCCGTGATTTATGTCCAGAGATGCTTGTCGCGACTGGAGGCTTGTTGGACCCAGACGACGAAATGGAGCGCGTGTTGGTTCTGAGTGTTTGAGCTCGGGTCTGCCGTCTCGTTATCGCGACTGGAACAGGCCTGAGCGCTTTGGTCGTTGGGTTTGTCATCGGGAGTGCACTGTCCTTCGCCCCGAATAAACGAGGAGGGACGACTTTTTGGTTTTCTGAACTCGATACGGGTGGGGTAGGTGCTTTGTTTTCGGTATTGTGTCGAGAAGGAGTGAGAAGAGAAGGAGCAGCAGGAGCATAGAAAGAACTGTTGGGTTGGATCCCGAGTTGAGCACTCGAAGAAGTCGGTGACTGCGGCACGATGGTACGAGGTATAGCAGACGGTGCTTTGGCCAAAGGAGTGGTCCCTGGAGAAGGATAAGGGGATTGTTTGTCAGAAAGAACAGGAGGGCGAGTCGGAATTTGTGCGTTGGAAGTTGTATCTTGCGTTGGCGTCTCCGTGATTGTGTGGGAAACGGTAGAGGCAGGGCAGTTCGGTTGAGAGGCATTCGAGTCATCAGAGCTGTCGTTTCGAGCAAATGGAGTGATAACAGCCCTGGGCGGAGAAGCATTCCGTTGTGAGCGAGCATTTCCGGAAGGTAAAGAGTGAGCAATTTCATCGATAGTGCGAGAAGGTTCCTTAGAAGTTGATCCTGTGCGGAGTCTTTTGTTTGGCGATGGAGAAGATAGAGTCTCTGTTGTAGACGGCGAGCTCGGCCGCTTTTTCCGAGCTTTTTCTGAGATAGACTTCGGTGGGCCAAGCCCTGCTCTCGAGTCTGAAGTGTTCAAATCCAGTTTCGAAAGAAGGGTCACATTTTCCGCGAGAAGGTCCTTGATATGGCTGCGAGTCGTCTCGATGTGTAGCGGTATAGATTGTATCAAAGGGAGAAGTGGAACCACAGCGGCGATGATCGTCCCATGCTGTTCCTGTAACGATTGCAGGGTCTGAGAGTGCAGTTGCAGCGTCTGTGAGTGTGTTTGATTGAACTTTGAATTCGGGTCGCAGGTGAATTTCGACAGCCCCAGAATCGCAGATAAAAAATTACCGTCTGAATCGCATCTATGCGCTTGTCCAGCGCCTCCAGACGTAGTTCGAGATCCTTGGTCAGTTGGTCGAGTTGTTGTGCTTGTGCCGGGCTGCCGAGAGATTTCTGTACTTCCCTCTGGCTTCGGTTGACTAGGGAACGTTCAGAATTAGGCGCATATATTTGGGGGTCAAAGACGACGGCGACATGGCAGAGAAGACGCACCGAGATCAACCATCTCTCCAGTCAAGGTCTCATGTTCGCGTTGAAATAATTTGTTGACCATGGATATCTCTTGTTTCGACTCGTCAACGGTGTGGCAGAGCTTGTCGACTCTGGCAGAGAATTTCTCGAAATTGGCTTGCGTGTCGTGTAATAGAATGCGCATAGAAGCTGCGTTCTTGTCCAGGGGAGTCATAGGTGGCAAAACGATTCCTGAGTTCGGTGGGGGTCCTAGGGTGTCCTTCCGAAGCAAATGAGCCCATAAAGCTGTAGATGCCGGGGGATTTGGTGAGATTCCATGGGCCTTATCATAGTCCAGGGAGGCCAGCCGGTTTGCCATGATGGTTGTGAGATGAGAACAGAACTAACATTTACAATGAATTCAATCGATGTGTGAACAAAAAACTCAAATCACTAGAAACAGTAGCCCACCACGAGGGTCGAACTCGCAGCCTTCAGATACCCGCACTGTTAAGAGTCTGACGCTCTATCCGATTGAGCTAGGCGGGCTTACTGAGTCGTCAGTTCCGCCGGTAGATGATAGTGTGCCTTCACACCAACATCTCCTGAGTAGGATCGACATCCACTGCAGAAGATATCGCACAGAAGGTCATTGAAACAGATTAAATAATCAATACGGACGATGGAATTCCCAAAGGGGGGACGTCCTGGAACAGGGCTCTTCCAGCCAACTGTAAGTCGTCACAGTCGTATGGAATAGCCGGGTGTGCGTTCCTGCCAGTGTTCGGGGTGTTCAAGGTTTGGTTGGGACCAGAACGACGCATCCCGCTGTGCGACACCGTTGACTTGCGCAAAAGTGGTTCGGGTGTTAGAATCGGCAGGCAGCAGATCCACATGCTGGAGGACCTGTCCGAGGGGCTGGTGTTGGGTGACTACCCGACTCGATAATATTATGGCAGTGATATCAGGCTGATCATGAATCCCAGCTACTCATTTGTCGAGTTCAGTGCCTGTGGGATGTCACACCAGTGTCGACCTAATAGGCTAATCCCCAATGTTGTGCTTGATTCAGGAATCCCGAGAACGAAGAAAACCGGGACTCAGACGGTTTCTGCCTACATTTTTTTAAAAGTGTAGATGTTATCAAAATTACCATGTTCACCGAACCCTGAATCGAACAGGAGCCTGCCAGTCACGGCCAAGACAAACCGTAGTAGTGTTACGTTTGTAGATCGGCACAACTAACCACTGCCCTACTAGACCGGTCATATGCAGTTGGAGTTTTGGTCATCTTAGCCAAGAGTAAGTACACAACGCCAAGTAGTGGGACAGTATACGTGCTGTTCTTCTTCACACACACTCGACTTGAAGAACGGGTCGAGACTCGAGGATTCGTGGCATTTGCGGGGCGATTGCAAAGAGTGAATTTGACTCTAAAAAGCATGATATACCACCATGACACGGGCCGACGGCATGTATCACAGACCTAGCCCTGAATCGGGGATTAATCAAACCTGTGGCAATTTGTGATCGAACAGGAGCCCACTGTGCCAGGCTGTAGAGGCAAACAGTACCACAAGCTTACAGTTGCGCTACCACTGCGCCACCAGGTCTCGGATAAAGGTTTCGTTCTGCCGGTGGAGACAACGCCCGTGAGAGGCCACAGGCGATGTTTGACCGTCGAAGTCGTCAAGATCTAGACTCGTGACCAATGCAAGGCTATCAACTTAGTATTACAGTTATATAGAGTATAACTCCGGGTACCAGCTGGCTCGGGTATGTGAACGTACAAGATGCTACGTGAACGAAGTAAGTTTGAGTAAAGACTGTGATAAGTAAAGGTCTCACCTCAGGTCAGACACAGCGTGTGGATGACAACTGAGGTGAGTGGAATAAGGTTCAATGTATAAATATGTGAACTGTACAGTAGACC
>Ga0307516_10008252_pt1 | contig 11817 bp, 19 predicted proteins | sample 19_EM_MG_FD_203310 | JGI IMG/M metagenome (GOLD analysis project Ga0307516, IMG submission 203310) | Populus trichocarpa ectomycorrhiza microbial communities from riparian zone in the Pacific Northwest, United States - 19_EM | ecosystem: Host-associated > Plants > Roots > Unclassified | place...
CAACAAGCCGACAAGATGCCGAAGGCTCCCTGCGAACAGAACAGCAAGGACACAAGTCTGAGAAACCCTGGAGTGGGGAAGTGCAAAACCCCGGCGCACCAGCCGCCTCCGAATCCCGTACGATCCCGGTTATAAGAACCCCCCCCCCCCCCCCCCGGACAGCAAAGACACAATCGTTGAGAACGCCTGAGCCAATTTCCAAGCTGCGATCTGGGTTTTCCCATGCGGCCGTCGGGTGACGACGACAAGAGTCGGATAATATCGAACCTAAGTACACAGGTAAGTACATATTCATGTTATGCAAGATGCACGTATCTAGCGCCGGCTTGGTAGCTTCGACGTCCGCTCCGGTGGTTTCAACGGAACGAAGTTCGGCATCGTCTGCTGGGTCCAACCGCATTAAGCGCTGCCGGCCCTTAGTTCCAAAGAAGTGGCCGCAGAGTGCTCCCTCCGGTAGACTTTTAGGAGCGGCGAAAACTGGGGGCGGTCTGTGCCTCAACCCAATGCACTAGCTCTACACCTCGCCACGCCGCGCGAGCCGCCCCTCCAGCCGGACGACGGCCCAAGCTTCCATGTCCCTCCGTTCTGCATAGTCCGGCCCGGACGGGATCTTGGTAGTCTCGCCCGTGCTCTGGACGGACCGTACTGAGGTGGTCCGTCCCGTCTGTCATTGGAGAGGACGGCGCCCGTCCCCCGTCCTGCATACTCTAGCTGTGGACGGACGATTTTTAATGGAATATGTCACGTGCTATTACGGAGTGGATGAAAATTCCAAAATTTTACTCTACCGAAGACTCGCACCCCTACCACCACCACCACCACCACCAGTCCACCACGATCATGCCGCGACCTCGGGCGACAAGAGCGACAGAAGGACGGCACCCCAACACTGCATTTCAGCAGCAGAAAGGTCTCCCGAACGATATGCACTATTTTGGTGGCGCCTTGGCAGTCGACCTCGACCACAGCGTCCCGTCGTGGGACAACTCCCGACGGGATCAGTCCAGTCCAGAGATTGGACGGACGCCTTGAATTTAATGTAGTCCCGTCCGAGGCCCAGGACGGACGGACTGGACTATGCAGAACACGAGTCCGGGCTCGGACGCACGTACTCGCGATTCGCTTTCGTCATCGATATCGGCACGCTCGGCATCTGAGGGGCACGGCCCCCGCCAGCAGTAGCGAACTCGGCGAAGTGGTTGGCTGGTAGGGGGACCTTAACGCAGTCACGTCGTTTCTTTATTACCGGCGCTGAGGGCGATGAGGATGAGTTTTAGTCAGATTTGTGGGTCGTATGGAGAGCGCGCGGTGCACGTGAAAATTCAATCCTCGCGTACAAGCGCGATTTGATATTGCGCTAGCAGTCATTAAGCGCACTGGTACGCGCTAGGACCTATCCCTTACGCGGTTGCGCGGGTGTATATTTGTTGCTATTCCAAATTCGGTTCATTAAACGCGGCGAGAAGCCGCTGGGCGCTTGTAACTCTCCTGTATGCCGCTCTAGGGTTTCCCGTACCGGGGAGACACAGAGAATGTCAGCGCCCTGGCTTTTCTAGAGTACGTTCGCGGCCCGTCTCTCTATCCTACCATCGTCACTGGAATTGTCGTCACCACTAACTACCCGTTCGCTGTCGGTTTCATCAGTGGGAACTTAATCGCCTGACGCTACCCAGTTGTGCCGCCAAAGAGGGCCAGTACAGGAAGGAGGAAGAAAAGTGATAAGGGCACCGCTCCTGTGGCTGGAAGAGCTTGAGACAATGAAAAGGGGGGATCATCCAATGGAGATCAGCATCCCAGAGGGGACAGACCCAGCTTTCCTAGGTGCTTCAATTGCTGCGGCAGGACTCAGATTGGGAAACCCTTGTCAAGCAGACCAACGCCCCCGCCAAGAAGATACGCAAGAGGAACGACAACGATCAGCAGCCGTGGCCAATAGGTGCGAAATGGAAGCCCGCAAGCGTACCGGAAACGAAAGCTTTTGTAGCGATCACGATCGCAATGGGGGTTCACCGGGGGACAGGGCTATTGTGATGTCTGGCGGAAGCTCAGATGAAGTTCAAACTCGGGATGAAGAAGGGAAAGGCATTAGGAGGTTCAGGTTTCGGATCCTTACACGGAGATCAAGCAGTACCTTCGCGTCTGGCGCAACGCAGCCCTCGCTCACCACGCCGCCGCCGCCCCCATGCCGCGGCTGCCCTCTATGTCGCCTTCCGCTGTGCCTATTTCCGGATGTGGCATAGTTCGTGCACAGCAACAAATATGTATGCACCCGCACGAATAACATTGGCGTTTATAGGGGTACCTCTTTACGTGGGGATTTTCGGAAGCCCCTTCTACTTCCCTCGTGGTGCTTACGGTATACCATCCAGCCTTCGGATTTTCGCTTTTTTTTTGACCTCCCTCGCACTGTGCCTCCGCATCAACGCCGTGGGGACCCACTCCGAGTCTGGGATTGCTTGCTGCTTCGCCTTCTACATTATGGAGTAATGAGGCATCTTGGAGAAGTGACGTGAGACCATTTGCAACTCGGACTTCTGCTGTACATAGGTGCACGGTTTTGTGTTTGGGACTCTGGGCTGGCTATCGAACAGCCTGGACGCTGCGCACACCCGAAAGTTTGCGGCTCGGAATTCTATTATAGGTTTGCTGTTGGTGTTCTGGGTTTCCGCTATCCGATAGCTTGGCGTCTGCGTTTGTTTGAAAGTTTTATCGGGTGAATGGTCCGGGTTTCGGATATTTGTATAAGGGGCACTGTGCATAGTCTGCTCGAGGGTGCGTGTGCGCAATGAGCCCCGGCATCTTCGCTGCCCGGCAAAAACCGTCACTGCTCGGCCAGTTTTCATCTATTTCCATCAGGAAAGGCCAAAAAATAATCCTAAAGCTCAGTAGAATCCAGATATGGTTCTCAGTAGGCAAGGCATGCGAGCGGAGAGCCGCCCAACCTCCCACATAGGTAGATCATTACACAAGAACAATAGCCTGTCGGTCATCTTTGGCACTGTCCCCCCCCCCACCTTACGCGCGCAGCCTTGGGAGCACTGGGGCTGGATTTCTCGAGCTTGGGGGATCATTTTTTGGATCACTCGGATGAAAATTGACTGAGCAGCGATGGATTTTGTTGTTCGGCGAAGATGCCTGGGTTCACCGTGCACATGTTTTTTTTTATCTATTCATTCGTACTCGCATACAGCCTTTTCTGGACTATGGCGGCGCACTTTTTAACCCAGATTTCCCATCTGCTGTCCGCGCGAGGCGGCACGTTGCAAGCTCCCCCCTTGCCTTCCGCCCGGGCCTGTCCCAAGGGAATAGAATACGTACCAAGGAAAAGAAGCCACAAAGGGGATGGCAAAAGGGGAGCGGAGGAGAGAACAGAGGGAACTGAGACCCGTCCGCTCCTCCCCCCGCAGACGCCATGGGGGAGGGCGTCGGGAGAAAGAGTGGTTCCTCCCCTCCGGCACCCTACTCCTCCGCCTCCGCTCTCCTCTCCTCTTCCCGCTCCCGGAGCTCCCAATCTAACACCTCGCTCCCCGCATCTTCCTCAGCCGGGACCAGCCTTCCCACATCCATGGTCGAGAAGAGGTCTAGTACCACCTGGCTGCACCTCCCACTGGGCAGTGGGCCAACTCTTCGTTCAATGTAGGCCGCCCGGTGAGGCAGCGGCTTTTCTCCAGCTGGTAATGCCTCGAGGCGAGGAGCTGGAGCTCGTTGCCTGTCCGATGGTTCCCCGGGTCTGATCGCCCTTCCTCCACAGCTCCGAGCCGAACACGGCGACTGACTGAATGCAACCCGTCATGGCCTTCCTGCAGTTGGCCAGCGAGAGACCCGTCTGCCCTGCGAGCCGGTGGAGACGTGCCATCGCATTCTTCCCGCTCTCCGCCCGTATGGCGTGATGGTCCTTGAGCGTGAGCTGGGAGTCTAGCCAGACTCCAAGCCACCACGTCACCTCCTTGTTGAATGGGACGGTGTTGTTCCAACCTTCACCACCGCAGTGGGCGGGGTCTTCTTTTTTTTTGCGAAGGATTGCCACCTCCGTTTTCCGTGGTCGAAGTCCACTCCGTTGCCCGCTACTCGCTGCCTAGTCGATGGGCGCCGCCGCAGCCGGACAGCTTGACCGCAACTGCCTTGTCACCCCCGCCGTCCGTCCACCATCGAATGCGTCCGCGAGGAGTGCCTGGGACTGCCTTGTCCACCTCGCCGAAGATGCCTGGCAAGTACGTGACGAAGAGGATTAGAGCTGTTGGGGGCCCCCGCGGGACGCCGGAATCCACTGAGTTTGCCTCGCCCACTTCTCCGTCGAAGGTGAGTTTCATCTGTCGGTTTGACATGAAACTGCCCGTCCACCCGCTGAGGTCCGGCCCTATCACGAGCGCTTCCATGCGCCAACCACTTTCTTCTCCCCCCATGCTTGCTGAATGCGGTTCATCAGGATCGCCACCGCATCCACGCAGGGTCTCCGTTCCAACATCCAATCTGGCCACCGTGTGGGGCTCTCCCTTTCCTTCGCTCCGAGTGGTCGGCGATCGGGTGGGCCGCGGTTCGCTCGTCCAGCTTACTGATGACACCCAGGAGGCAGATCACTCGGTAGGCGCGGATCTTGGAGTAGTCTGGTTTCCCCGGCTTGGGGATGGCCACTCCATTCGCCATCTTCCATGGTTCTGAGTGATGGCCGAGCCGAACACATGCCCGTACCAGTTGCGTCATCCGCTGCTTGTCCCCCTGCCAGAATACCTTGATGATGTCCTCCGATATCCTGTCATCGCGTCCACCCGCTTGAAGGCGCGTCCTCCTTCTTTAGGCACACCTTGGCGGGCCCCCCGGGAAGCGCGCCGCTTGGAATCGCCTGCTCCCACTGTTGGGGGTTCTCCACTCTGGTGTCACCTTCGGACACCGGAGCCTGCCCCGTCCTGTCGATTCTTGGGATATGTATCCGGTGGCGATCCACACATAATTCCCTTTCGCGCACATTCATCTTACATTACACTAATGCGCTAGTGGAATCTGGGTGTCCAGAAAAAAGAAAGGTTCGACTAACTGACACTCTCCATGATCGAGTCAAAAGCATGATACGTCACTCGCCGCCTATTCGCTCTAAAAACGAATGTCGCCTAGGTGTCAGGCTCCCCAACCACACCAGGTGCGACACACACAGGCGTCTTCTAGTACATATAAGAGATGTCAAGATGCAAGGCAGGTGTCCTTTGTTCTTGATTTTTCTGCCTCCTCCTCTCAGCGTGACCACGAGAATGTGGGCATGAACGCAATGCATGATCCAAATAGGTCGCATGAATAATGACAGAACAAGGCGGAAACAGTGAGTGGGTGAGTCTCCTCCTCGCCTTGCCCCCCCTGCGTCTTGCAGGAACGAACGCTTCTTTGTTTTTTATTTATTATTCATTATGCGCATGCGGACTATCAAGATCATGGGCTGGACGGAAGTGACACCCGCCAAGACAGCCTGGAAGATTACGAGCGATTGGCTATGATTTAAAACAACCAGAACCAGAACCTTCTTCCCGTGAGTGCGCCCAAGCACCTGCATACGGGAGGCCACCCCTATTTTAGGGCGGACATATGTAGGTATGATACGTAAAAAAAAAGGGGGGGATTATAAAGCCCCCGCTGGAAAAAAGAAAAGAAAGAAAAATTACACCTTATCTGTATGGTTTCTATCTCTCTATTTGGGTGAGAACGGCGAGTTACGGACTGGGACAAGGCCCCGATCCCTGAGTAGAACGAGCCGTCCGTCGGACAGAGGAGCGGGGTAGTACTGTCTGTCAGGCCTGGCGTGAAGCTGCGTTGCCCCTGGGGCCCTACGACGGAGAATCAGGGGACTTCGTTCAGTGAGAAGAGATTATCGTGGCCGCCGACCTCGTAATAGTTGGGATCTGGTGGGTGTCAGCGTAAGGCGCGGAGCGGGGAGAGAGGACCAAAAACGTACCGGGAAAGTACATGTCCAGATCCTCTGGATCCAACTGCAAGAACAAGCTCGGGGACTGGATGGTCTCCACTGCGATGACGGGGTGGGGACCGAAGGGTTGATTGCCGTCATCCATCGCATTGCCGCATTGCTGGCCACAGGGCCCGTGGTCGGGGTACGCAACGTCGCCGCCGTGACAGTGCTCCGACCGTCGCGTGGGCCGGGACCAAGTTTCTAGGAGCCAGTGTTAGTTCTTTTGCGAGATAGCGTGGAGGATCGGTAGCAATGGCATACCTCCAGGCGAGTCGGTGGCGTTGGATCGGTTGGACCAAGCCGGAGACGAGCCCCTCTTCAGCTGCCCGTAGAGGAGCGACACGCCATGGCTCAAGGCGCCAAGGGAATCTCTGGAGACCACGTGGAGAAACGCCATTGCGTACTCGTACCTGTCCTCCGACCGCGCCGACTCTTCGTTGAACCTCAGCCCAAGCGCGGCCGCGGATATGTCCTCCTGCTGTTCGCGGGCTTCCGGGTCCTCCGCAGGGACTGCCGGAGGCAGCCTGGAGATCGCCGTACGTGCGGCGTGCTTAGCAATGGGCTTCCAATCGGACGGAGCCAGCGGTGTGTGAGCCACTAACCATCGTGCGACTCCATAGAGTCGTACTTCTTTCCTCGATCCAGATTTGGGTCTAAGAGAAGCTCGCCCAGCTCTCTGGTCAGCTGGTGTGGCGTCATCACGCTTTCCCTACCGAAACACTCGGCCACACGCTTTCGAAGCTCCTCGACCTTTGGCGGCAGCGGGGGCACCACCCTCTTGGCCTGTGGTCTCTCGGACTGCAGTCTCCCTGGCGGTGGTCTGAGCCTGCACTTCCCGTCCTCGTGCTCTTTCCTGCTCGTCTTGCTGAAGAAGCTCTCGCCGCATAGGTTTATGCAGGGAAGACACTTAAGATGGGTGTCGAGGATATGAGCCCTATTATCGAGAGCCACCGGGCTAGTATCCAAGTCGCTTTCCGCTGGTGCGGGGGAAGAGCGGACTCACTTTAGACCCGTTGCGTTGGCGAAATAGCAGCGCTTCCAGGTGATCTTCTGGGTAAAGAGCTTGGAGTGTTCGCGTCTGTGAGGCTTCGCCGGAGCGTGCGTGCAGATTGGACATTCGTAGTGCATTTGTTTGCAGTGCTCACTGTGATGTCAGCGAATGTCCCGGAAGCGCCAGGGGGAGAGTTCCTTACATGGAATCCTGTTCCATGGCGAAAGTCTGTCTGCACTCTTTCTGCGTCGTCCCTGTCTTTCTGGCCTTGGAAACGACAGGGCAGGTGATTCCGTCTCTAGGCCTCGAGGAACTACGGCCGGTATTCAAAGGCTGCTGGCATCCAGCGCCGCTGCGCGGGGTTCTTCCTTGGCATGGCGTACGTTTCGATCCCGAGTGCTCACCCCCACCACCTTTGGTGCTTCCGTGTCGGCGAGGCAAGGATTGTGTGGAGGATCCTCCGAGGATACCCGACTCGGCCGTATTCGCGCCGACGAATGGCTCCTCCGGCTCGAGCGACTCCGTTCCCTCGTACGGTGGCGATGGCGATGGCGATGGCCCGGCTAAGGCCTGTGAAGTTTGCATCGATACCTCGTTGCTGCGGGAGGCGACGGACGACGCCAATGCCAACACGCCACCACTCTGGGAATCCGAGGGTTTCGAGGAGGAAAAACAGACGGTGACTCCGGTAGAAATCTGTGAAGGCGGGCGGAGGGAGCTCGTCGGGGCTCTTTAACTTTGATATCCTAGTACTCAGAAGCGACCCCCACTCTGAGTATGCCAGCTTTGCCCTTCTTTATAGTCTTCAGCGTCGAATTGAGTGTGGGGGCGGGAACGGCAGTTCGAAAGATTAGCTTCGTCCCCCTCCATCGTCTCCATCCATCCGACATCAGAAAACAAACACTGCAGGCTGGAGTAGTTCCTATGCGTCGGTGCGTTGCGATACTGCCGGACGAAGGATAGGCGGGCAAGTAGACATGAGTGCGGCCGAATGTCGAGTTGCCATACAAGCCCCGCATGCGCATATGCAGTTCAGTCGGCAGAGACGTCGAATACTCGGATAGGGGGTTCGAATTCCGCAACAGTTGGTTCCAAGGGGTTCCGTCTTCGCCCTCTCGGCAGTCGTGCCGCGCTGAGGTGTGCGTCTTACTGTTGTTGCATATATGGTATGTGTACCGGCGTGCGATCTTGATCCAGTCCACCAATCGTCGCACAAAGCGCTCTCTCGATGGCTCGTATCACGCCCGCACCGGCAGGAGTCGCCCCCCTGTCATCGCGCGAGCAGCGGATAAGGCGGAATTGGTTAGGAATCCTGCTTGCCGCAGCTTGTTTCTGCCGAGACACCGATCAGCAGCCGTGAGTCTAGCGACCTTGGCAAGCCGCGCAGGATTGTTTGAGACCATCGGACACGAGTCCGCCGTTTCGAAGATGCTGATCTGCATCTGCTTGAGCGCTGTAGGGTTGAGCGTGGAATGGCACTTCCATCTCGCCGAATTTCCGGCAGGATCGCGTGCGCGCACTTCGGCGGGCTGCACCAGAGATTCTGCGCCCACACACCATGCCTTTCCCATCCATCCGTGCAGTGGACACTCCCGAGCGAAAGGAGACGAGCTCCCACAAAGGCCCAAGTCGATAATTTTATGCTGAAAGAATTCCACTAGTCCCCCCCCCCCGGCGGTAGAATTGGGGCCTTGCTCCACGAGGTGCGGGGACAAGCCCGCCCCCTGCGGGCTAGTATGAGATACTAACTTACTGCATTAGTTACATTTATTTAAGTATTAATCAAAGACAAATTGGGTGCATATATCATTGGGGAGGCGGCGGGCTGGAAGGAACAAAGGCGATTTCTCTGTTGCTATTATAAACATCTTTCCACCTCTTCCTGTCCGACTCCGATTGCGACTGCTGAATCAGCGGGCGGTGAACAAGCTCGGACACTATTTCCGTCCAGCCCCGTGATGATCAGCGACTTATGGTTGTCCTATGTTGTCTAGGAAAGAAGCAAGATACCGTCTCGTGCCGCAACCTGGAGGACCGTCGGCGTCGACTATCCGGGAACGGCACTGAGAGCCCTTGCAGCGATGGCCATAGAGCGCGGCTATTGGCAGTTGGATCTCGGCGGATCTTTCCACAAGTAACAATCGTCGGAATTTCCGGAGCCCGAATCGGAAGCGCCGGCGCTAAATGTGGTTGGGGATCGCCTATTTCCCTGCGACCCTGCAATGGAGGGACGCGAGGTGCTCTCTGATTGGCGCGTCAGCCGCGGCCGTGCCCGTTTCACCACCACCACCACCACCACCACCACCACCACCACAACCCCCGGGCGAGCGGCACCTGGGCCCGACCAACTTGCTGAGTGCTTACACGCAGCACGCATCCGGATCAGAGCCCAATCTTCCGTCTGGTCCCTATGTACCTAGCCTGCCCCCGCGCACACGGACACACGTGCGGTGGGAGCGGCTGATCCCACCTGTCCCAGCTGGCCGACGGTAAGCAGGCAGACTGCTTGTCCATTACCATCAGCCTCGTCTTCGCACTTGCTGGGAGAGGAAAAGAAAAGAAAAAAAGGGTCATCAATTCCTCCGACCAAAAAGACCACCTCGGGTCAGCAGCTCCCGGGGAGGCAACAAAACGACTAGGTTTTCTTCGCCGTGTGGAAGAGGTGAGGAGGAGGAGGAGGAGGAGGAGGGGGAAGCGGCGGGCTGGGCGGCCGGTTGGCGGAGGCGTCCCCTTTCCCACCCGGTCCGGCCACGTGCGGCGTGTTCTCGCCCCCGACTGCGGATCGCAGGAGTGAGGTCGCCGGCGGTTAAATCACGGGATGCGCGCTTGTCGGACTGCCTGCCCCTAGTAGCGGATGGACACAAGGGGCAACTTGTTTAGTGGCTGGCGTTCCCCCTTGCATTTCAACGTAGTGGTGTTGGGATTGCTCCACTCCGCCTCCGTGGGGTAGAAACCCCCAGCAGTTGTTGACCCCCCAGTAAAGTGATATCTAGCCAAAAAAAATAATTCACTGGTAGCAAGAGAAACCTAGTGCGCCAGTTAGTGGAATCTTGGCGCCCAGATAAAAGAATATGTTCGACTAACTGACACGCCCTGTTCGGCTCGCACCGTATCTAAAGCGACATATTAGTTTGGAGATACGGTGCACTATTCCGTATATCTTGGCGCCCAGACATCTCAAATACCTGTTCGGCAATACCGTATTTTACAACTCGACAAGCTCTCTACGCCACACTGTAACTTACTACTTCCAGCTAAGGTGAAACAGTTGGTAACAGGGCGCGCACAGTCCATCAGGAGAACCAATTAGTTACATGAATACCAGAGACACGGCGACACGACAGAGCTACGCCACCATCTTTACTCGACTACTTTCATGAGTCTGCATCTCTTGCCGGCCAGCTCCTTCTCCTCATCCCAGAGGAGCAAACTGGCTGGCGTCTGGCTGCTTGACAATTGCAGTGTAAAGCTCTACCATCGCGTCGAGAACTTTGTTAAAGACGCGGCTGATCGTGTCGCCGCTTTGTTGAAATCGTTCTTGTGCCATGCGGTTGGACGCGTTCTCGCCGATGATTTTGAGAAATATCGCAAGCGGCTCTTCCACCGACATACACCGCGTCGGTTGGAGGTAACTAGTCGTGATCGACGCACCAGTCTCGAAGAGCGAGAAATATGGCAAGAGGCATGCAAAAGACATCGAGAATACGTCGACGATTTTGGAGGATAGAAGTTCTTCCACATAGCGGGGAGCCAGTCAATACAGAGGTATGAGACGGAGTTTCGTCATAAAAAGGAGTTTCGTATTGGCCAACATGAGTTGTAATGGCAAGCAATTTTCTTGGGGGAGGAGGCCGGGACCAGCCATTGTGGATATTGTTGCACGGATTCAAGGGGATCTGGTGATGAACGCCAGCATCACGCACGACCCCACGCACGAACGTCAGCGTGAAGCTATTAATGGCCACCGCCAGTCCCCAGTCATTCGCCGGGGGGAGGGTGTGGTCATGGCTCGCAAGCTCGTGCGGCCCTTCCCCCTCCTACGTACATTAGTCTGAATTCCATAGGGATCTTTTGCAATTGGGTGCGCACAGGAAATCTGCGAGGAGTTAGCAAAGCTGGTGCAGGTACATGAACCGTGGTGGTTTTGGAGCTTTGACAGATAATTAGGGACCTTTTGCAATCAGGTGCGCATGGGAAATCTGCTAGCAGGGGCGAAGAACTAGGAAAGCTGGTGCAGGTAATATATTGAACGTAGTGGTTTTGGAGCTTTGGCGGATATTATTAATTGCCTATCAGAAGCCAGTGGTGACTTTTGCCCGTCGTGTTATTTGATCAATCTAATCTTATCCCGTACCCCACGAGTGCGTGTGTATTACAACAGGGGACAATGTTCTCCGACCATTTCCAGAGCCAATCCCAGTCCCCGACTTCGCCATCCATGCGAATCGTCTATGCGCCCGCCGATCTTGTGCTCCTACGTGGGGTGGGGTGTGTGTCGGAGGGAAAGCATGGCAGCTACACACAGGATTAAGAGAATTGTCCGCACGGATAGCGGACAGGAAACCTGGATAAAAAAAAGTGCGCCGCCATAGTCTAGAGAAAAATTTGAGAGAATTGACGGATGGAACGAATTGGTGTGACAATGCCTGAACTCGATCGACGGGCCGGTCCACTTTTTCACTCACGGTTACCTTTTGGCTTTTGTTTTTGTCTCCGTTCCGTGCACCATATGCACATAATTACGCAACGTACCTAAAGTACTAGGCCAAAAGTTTCCGTACACCCAGGTACAACTGCCCATGATGCCCTCACTCAACCTTCTCGATCCCCACAACCACAATTTAGAAAGTCTCAGTAGTTGGCATACATCATGAAT
>Ga0307516_10008253_pt1 | contig 11816 bp, 6 predicted proteins | sample 19_EM_MG_FD_203310 | JGI IMG/M metagenome (GOLD analysis project Ga0307516, IMG submission 203310) | Populus trichocarpa ectomycorrhiza microbial communities from riparian zone in the Pacific Northwest, United States - 19_EM | ecosystem: Host-associated > Plants > Roots > Unclassified | place...
ACCTGCTGCCTGCGGGTTTTGAGATCGAGAATCCGCGTACCAAGGATATTCCCGGGATGGACTGGATCAAAGACAGCCATACCCCGACCTCCCTGGATGTACGGGATGACCGCATCAACCTTTTCGTGGACATGCATGGCAACAAACAGACCTATTACTATGCTGTCCGGGCCGTGTCTCCGGGGATCTATCGGATGGGGCCGGTGAGTGCCGATGCTATGTACAATGGGGAGTATCACTCCTATAACGGGGCAGGAACGGTCAAGGTGGTGCAGTAAACGCTGTTCCGGGTATAAATAACTTTAAAGGTCTTTCAAGTCATTGAATTTGAAGGGCTTTTAAATTTTTGAAAAAAGGGTGTTTTCACGGGTCCTGTAAAACTTTGTAATATATAAATTGCAACGGGAATACCCCACTACATATATAATATGTTTTGGAGCCGGATAGTTGCGTTCAAATGCACCTATATCGCCGGATTGTACTATCGTCCCTTTATTTTTAGCCTTATACATCTCTTGTGCGCTGATTAGTAATCATTTGTATCCAATTGATCAGTTAATCTATATATTATGGTAACAGGCAAAACCCGGGAAAACATCCCGGTAAGCGGAGAGTATTGCTGCAAGGACCACCCTGCTGTAAAATCCTATTTGGTAAAGGATGATCAATTTCCCCATTGCAAGGCTGATGACGTGCATGAGACTATCTGGGAACTGAAGGAAAAAAAAGAAGAGACTGACAGCCAGGAGAAGTCAGGTGCGGAAAAGGAAGAGGATAGGGGGAAAGATAGATCCAATGACCAGGAAGGGGTGTCAAATAAAGCAGCGTCTGAAAAAAAGGAAAGCGGAAAGAAGGAAGATGATAATAGGGATGCGGCCGAGCAGGTACTCCTGGAAATGATCTATAAAAAGAAAGGCTTTTTCGCCGCGTTAAATCAAAAGAACTATCCCGATCTGGCTGAATATAGATTGCAGGAGGTTGTTAGATCGGAAGAGACCGTCCTATTGAAGGAAATGGGTGAAATGGAGGAAAAAGTTACGGCCAGGCTGAATATAATGAGGGAAGAGTTTGAGAATTTGAAAAAGCTCATCGAAGAAAAGGGGGATATAAAAAAGGAATTTGTAGAGAGCCTGGATACTATGCAGGCGGAATGCGATACAATAAGAAATGAAATAAAGGGATACTATAATCAACTGAGACAGGAGATCAAGTCATTGGGAACGTCCAAAGAAGACCTGATAACGAAACGTATCGAGAAGTTTGAGACGGAGATAAATAAAATGGTCGGTATTTATCAAAAGGTAGAACGGGACCAGAACACTAAGTTTAAGACAGACTTCGATAACAGGAGCATCGAAGAAAAGGATAAGAAGTTTTATTATGATTACCGATCGAAGTTGGAAAGCTCCTTTTCAGATGTTCAGAAAAGAGTGCAGACGCTGGAGAGAGAAGGCTTGAACCTCGTCATTTCCAGGTTCCTGATCGTCATAGGATGGATTGCGGCGTTCATCTCGGGCTGGTTTTTTGTATTATGGCGCGAAGGAGAGAGCCAAAGCGGGTCCGGACTGGTGATCTATATACTGGACAAGCTGAGGAGTTTTTCGTTAAAATTCGGGTGGTGGCAAACCCTCTTGTTTTTTCTCGGCTATATTATAATAGTGATGATCATCGCGAAATATTGCTACAAATGGTCGATAGCGGCCAAATTTATAGAGGGGAAAAATGCTAAAAAGGGGAATACGGAGGGAGATCATATCGAATTTAATTCCGATAAAGAGGCCCTGATCAAATCACAGTTCAAGGCGACGAATTGGTTTGAAATGTGGCTTAAACTCACGCCTTTTATTTCCATTGTTTTTTTATTGATCATTATCCTTGCATTGGGGTCCCAGCCTGAAGGGGATAAGGACACCTATCAAAAACTAAGCGACTCCTCTTTGCTGGAATTAGTGGGGTTCCTGTTGCCCATTGCATTTACCGGGCTCATCTTTTTATATATTACCAAAGTGATCGAAGCAAGGGTCATGATCGGGGAGGAGGATGCCGCGAAAAATACTCCCCGGAAAAAAGCTCCGTTCAGTTGGGAAATACTCCTGGCAGTGCTCTTCTTCCTGATGCTGATCTGCCTGCTGATCTTTAATAATACTATCCAGGGTCTTACTATTAACCAGATAGGAGCTTTTGGCTTTTTTATCGGGTCTCTCTGTGCCGGACTTGCACTGGGCTATGGGTATAGATTCATCTCTTTGAATGAATCTTTCAATATCCTGGTGGACAGGATCCATTATGTAAACATCTATATTGAAAGGAATTTTTATCCTTTCGAAACCTCCTACCTGAAGGACGGCGGCATTTTGCACCGTATGAAGATACTCTATCACTCTCTTTTAGATCTGACGCAATCCAGGAATAATATGGCAGCTAGACTGCTGAACCCGCATTTTAAGGTGGAGCAACATGAAAAATACGAAAAGAAGGATAGTAAGGGCCCGGAGGAGCCACAGGAAGGTGAAAATGAAGAAGAACAACCCAAAGAAAGTGTGGAGCAGGATGAAAAAGGTAACCTGGTCAAACAATTCTTCAACAAAATAGGAGAGGCCTTTAAGGCGCAGGAGAGAAAATGGAAAGAGAGAGTGAAGGAAAAAGATTCGAAGATCAAGGGGCTGGAAGAGGAGATAGCCGATCTTAAGAAAGATAGCATCGATATAGATGAGCTGACCTATTTTCCGGAAGTGGCGGCAAAAATAAAGGAATTAAAAACACTCATAGAGGAAAGGAATAAGCGATTGTGTGAGCTAAAAGAAGAACTGGAGGGCTATTTCAAGGATCAAAAGACCTATCGCTCCATCAATCAACAGATTGAAAATCTCTATGCCAGGAAGGCTACGCTGGCCCAGAGCATTGAATCGATAGAGAAGGAGGTACTCGAGAAGAAGAAAAAGGGTACCTGGGAACTTTTGAAAAGGAAAATACTGATCGAAGAGGGATATAATCTCGGGCGCTGGTACACAGGCCTGTCGAACGACATGGAAAATAGCTCAACAAATAATAACTGACATGCCATCAACGACGGATAGTATAAAAAAGGAGACCTGGTACGGCAGGACGAGAAAAAGAATAAGCAGGATATTTTCAAGGACTTCGGGGGAAGCGATCAAAGAAGGGGAGCCCGTAAATGAAAAGGAAACACCCCAGGAAAAGGAGCTCAGGAAGACGAGAGAGGAACAGGAGAAAATTTTTGAGGAATTCAAGACGCAGACGAGCCTGAATGTAGATGCCGATAAGCTGACAAATGCTATCTATAATTTCCAGCACTATGAAAAAAGGTTGTTTGAGACCTATGGAATTTATGATGGGATCAAAGGGGTAAAGGATAAGAATATCGGATCTTCCTCAAAAGTAAGGGCCAGTTTTATTGTTGAGCATAGCAGGTCCATCCTCGCCGGACGGATCCAGGGGCTGGAATCTGAATTTAAACTTAAGACGACGCAGATCGAAGAGATCGCTGAAAAAATAAAGGAGGAAAAGGATTTTAATGATGAGATCAACGAACTCAATAGGACAGAGCATCGGAATTTCTCCTATTGGATCTGCGTATTTTATATAATCATCGGCTTTTTCATGATGATTGCAGACTTCCCGATATCATTAGGTATTTCTAAATACTTTATAGAATTGCCAATAGAATCGCTGGACGCGAGCTTTCTTGATAAAATAAAAAACCCCGAAATTTTACTTTTTTCGCTGGGGATCACCTTGTTAAGCATTTATTACAAGATCCTTTACGACGAATATATTAATATAAGCCCCTTCCGGAGGAGGTTTAGAAAAGAGCAATTGGACAAATTAGGGCAACTAGGCGACAGGTTTTACGCTTTTCTTCGGTTGTCTATCAAATTGGGTATTCTTGTTGCCGTAATATATTTGCTATATCATATCGGGGAAATGAGAAACGCCTTGAATCCCTTGTCAATCACTCCTTCCGACTCCATAAAATCTTTTGTCACAGAACAGCAGGTATTTTATTTTAAACTGGTGAGTTTTATTGGCGTCACGATCCTCCTGCCTTTATTGAGCGGTATTTGTTTGTCGGTGGGCTTCACTGTGGGATCAAACAGGGGCAATCTGAAAGAAAGCAATAATAGGCTTCGGCGCCTGGAGGAAAGTAAAAGAAACATTGAAGTGGAAAAGACAAAGACAGAGACGACAAAAGATATGCTGGAATGCCTGCGAAAGGAATGGGATCACAAAGAGATAAAGCTGGCGGATCTGCAGCAATTATTTGTAAATGCCTATTACCAGGGGTACAGACAAGGACATAGAAATACATTCAAGTATGATATTTACGAAAATGCAAATTCACTGTTTATCGACCAAATGAATGGCCTCAATTAAAATAATATGACAACAAAAAACCTGGTATTGATCGTATCTTTTATAGCACCTTCCTTTTCGGGTTACAGAGAGGGGATAGCCAATACCCTTGCGGATCGGACGGCGGAGAGAAAAGTGAAGGTGATTGTACTTTGTGATGCTTCGAACAGCGTTACGCGGGAATCCGATAACCTTCACAAGGTGCTACGGAATATAAAGATCTACGTAAAAGAATTAGCCAGGCATTATCCTTTTCAATCGGAAATATTCTGTTACCCGATAAGCGATAACCTGGTGTCTAAACAAATGGGAGAGGCTATCTCTTACGATATCAGGACCACCGCGCAGTTGGAGTCGGAGAAAAAGAAAGTCGAGGGTTTGCTGAATCAACTGGATGATAGAATGGATTCGCTGGCTAAGAGAACGGCGAACTCATGCATCCTGTTATCGATAAAAAGGGCGATCAGCCGGTTGCACGAATTTGGAAATGCACCGGGTGGGGAATATGCAAATGAGCTTGTTATTATTTCCGATATGATCGAATGCTGTAAGGTATCCGATGCAAAGGCCGTCGAAATGAGTGTGCTGAATACTTCCAAGTTGTCAGAAGCATTAAAGAATTTTGAGACAACGAACACCGGCCTGAATTTAAAGGACCTGGATCTTACCGTCCGGATATTTGTAAATTCTCCATGGATGGGCGATAAATTTGAACGGATAAGAAAATGCTGGGAGACCTGGTTTTATAAAATGGGACTAAGGCCGGAGAATCTCTTTATTTACACAGATGATCCACATTTGAAAGAGAACCGCTATCTCCATGCAATGTAACCCTTTCCGCTCTTCCCATTCCGGGAATTTCCTCCGTTTGGCGGAATATTTTATGAAAAAATAAGTATATAAATGCCTAATTAATAAGTAGATACCATCATGGAATGCTATTTGGTCTAGGGGGATTGGAATTCAACCCTATAAACAACAAGCACTGTCCATGAAGACCCTACTCTACACCCTTGCCCTCTTAATTACCTTCGGTATAGCAGATCCCGTACAAGCGGCCAATCGATATTGGATCGCGTCCGGCACCGCCAACTGGAATAGTACGGTCAACTGGTCGACCACCTCGGGTGGAACCAGCGGCGCCAGCGTTCCCGGATCATCCGATGTCGCCATTTTCAACAATGGCGGATTGGGTAATTGTAACCTGAATGCGACGGTGACTGTCAGCAGCCTGATCATCAACAGTACTTATACTGGCACCATCACGCAGGGCGCGAACCCTGTTACGGTATCCGGGGCAGTGACCCTGGCGGGAGGAACTTTACTGGGTAGTGGGGGAACGATGACCTTCAATGCGGCATTTAGCCAATCCGGAACCGGCTTTACTTTGCCGGCTACCCTGAATATGGGTGGAGGCGCCTGGACCTATACATCGGGAACGATGGATGTGATCACCAATAATTCCACGGTGGTATTCAGCGGCAGCACCAGCTTTACCGGTAGCCTTACCCTGAATAACGCCAACTTTAACAATACCACCCCATGGCCAAGCTCTACGACCCTGGCTTCGGGAACGACGTTGACCATTTCCGGAAATATGACCATGAGCGGAACGGCCGCCCTGAACTTTACCGGTAGCACCATCAACCTGCCGGGTAATCTGAATCTTACCAATACGGCCACCGGTGGCGGCGGATCTACCGTGCTTGCCTTCACCGGCACCACCAATCAGTCGATCACGAGCACCCTGGCTATCAACCAGAGCAGTCTGCCTTCGATCAATATTAACAAATCTTCCGGCACCCTTATCTTACCTGCCCTGATCAGCATGGCCGGTAATAACTGGACCTATACGACGGGAACGATCGATGCTACGACCAACAACTCTACCGTAGTCTTCGGCGGTAACACTACCATCACGGGCAGCCATACCCTGAATAATATTAATTTCAACAATACTACCCCCTGGCCGGCAACTACGACCCTGGCTTCAGGGACCACCCTTTCGGCTGCCGGTACTGTAACGATGAGTGGTACGGCCGCCCTTAATTTCAACAACGGCACCGTCAGTTTGCTGGGTAACCTGAACCTTACCAATACCGCTACCGGCAGTGGCGGATCAACCTCCTTTGTATTCGCAGGTACGACCAATCAATCGATCACGAGCGCCCTGACCCTTAATCAGAGCAGTCTGCCTTCGATTACGATCAACAAATCTTCCGGTACCCTGACCTTGCCCGCGCTGATCACCATGGCCGGCAACAACTGGACCTATGTTGCAGGAACGATCGATGCCACGACGAATAACTCTACGGTTGCTTTTGCAGGCAATACGACCATCACGGGCAGTCATACCCTTAACAATATTACTTTCAGCAATACGACCCCTTGGCCGGAGACTACCACCCTTGCTTCAGGTACTACGCTGACCACGAGCGGAACGATGAACATGAGCGGAACGGCTGCGCTGAACTTTTCGGGTGGTGCGATCAATCTCCTGGGCAATCTGAACCTTACCAATACGGCTACGGGCAGCGGCGGATCTACCGTTCTTGCTTTTACCGGTACGACGAATCAATCGATCATCAGCGCCCTGGCCCTTAACCAGAGCAGCCTGCCTTCGATCAATATCAACAAATCCTCCGGGACCCTTACCTTGCCTTCCCTGATCACGATGGCCGGTACCAACTGGACCTATACCACGGGCACGATCGATGCCACGACCAACAACTCTACCATTGCTTTTGCGGGGAATACGACCATCACGGGCAGTCATACCCTCAATAATATTACGTTTAGCAATACGACGCCCTGGCCGGAGACAAACACCCTGGCTTCAGGTACTGTCCTTACAACGAGTGGAACCATGACCATGAGTGGCACGGCTGCGCTCAATTTCTCTGGTGGCACGATCAACCTCCTGGGTAATCTGAACCTTACGAATACGGCTACGGGCAGCGGCGGATCTACCGTTCTTGCTTTTACCGGTACGACGAATCAATCGATCATCAGCGCCCTGGCCCTTAACCAGAGCAGCCTGCCTTCGATCAATATCAACAAACCTTCCGGTACGCTGACCTTACCTTCTCTGCTCACGATGGGAGGCACCAACTGGACCTATACGACGGGAGCGATCGATGCCACGACCAACAACTCTACCGTTGCTTTCGTCGCCAATACGACCATTACCGGTAACCATACCCTGAACAATATCACCTTTAGCAATACGACTCCCTGGCCTATCACGACTACGGTAACGACGGGTACGACCCTAACCACCAGTGGGACCATGACCATGAGTGGTACAGCGGCCCTGAACTTTAGCAACGGTACGATCGCGCTGCTGGGTGATCTGAACCTTACCAACACGGCCAGCGGCAGCGGCGGGTCTACCATACTTGCCTTTAGCGGCACCGGCAACCAGGCCATTGTCAGCAGCCTGGCTATCAACCAAAGCACCCTCCCTTCCGTGAATATCAATAAATCCTCCGGTACGTTGACCTTACCTTCTTTGATCACGATGGGAGGTACGAACTGGACCTATACGACGGGGACTATCGATGCGACGACGAATAACTCCACCGTTGCCTTTGTAGCCAATACGACTATAACGGGTAACCATACCTTAAACAATATTAATTTTAACAATAGTACACCCTGGGGAACGACCACCACCGTAACGACAGGTACGACCCTTACGGCTGGCGGTATGATGACTATGAGCGGAACGGCTTCGCTTACCTTTTCCGGGGGCACGATCAATCTGCTGAGGGATCTGAACCTTACCAATACGTCTACGGCCGATGGCGGTACGACGGTGTTCAATTTTAACGGCACTGTCAATCAGGCTATCACCAGCGCCCTGAGCATTAATCAGAGTGCCCTTCCACAGGTCACGATCAATAAGACATCCGGTACGCTGACCTTTCCTTCACTGATCACGATGGGCGGAGCCAACTGGAATTATACGGCCGGTACGGTCGATGCGACTACCAATGCTTCCACTGTAGTCTTCGCCGGTAATACGAATATCAAGAGCGCCGGTATGAATTTTTATAACATGAAGGTCGGCTCCAATACGAGCACATTGACGACCCCTCTTTCGGTAGATAACGATCTCACCATCAGTTCCGGCGTATTATCGGCAGGCGCCAATACCATCAACCTTTCGGGTAATTGGACCAACTGGGGACAGGCTGGTTTTACGGAAGGCACCAGTACCGTTAATTTTAATGGCGCAGGGGTGCAGTTGATCACGGCGCCGGGGGGCGAGAATTTCTCGGGAGTGACGGTCAATAACACGGGGGCTGGTATACAATTAGCCAATAACGCATTGATAGTGAAAACCCTTACCATGACGCAGGGCAATATTGAATTAGCAGGAAATACCCTGGCGCTTGGGAACAGTAATGCCAATCCCGGGATCCTGGCACGTACTTCGGGTACCATCATAGGCGGAGGATCTTTCAGCCGTTGGATCAAAAATGGTGTGATGGCCACCGGCTCGATGGCTGGTCTTTTTCCCGTAGGAACGAGCGCGAATTACCGTCCCTTTACTGTGGCCGCTCCTACGACGGGGCCGACGGCGGGAGGTACTATAACCCTGACCTATACGGATGCGGGTACCAACACGGCGGTATCTTTCCCGGATGGAGGATCTACCGTGCTGGTGAGAAAAAACTTAAACTGGGCCCTGACCACCGGCGGCGGTCTGGCGGGCGGAACCTATAACCTGGGTATTTCAGGAACAAACTACGGCGATATCGGAAGTGTAAGCGATCTGCGGTTGACCCTGGTGAACAGCGTCACCGGAACGGCCGGAACGAATGCCGGTACCCCTACCAATCCGCAGGTCAATAGAACGAGTGTTTCCCTCGCCGGTCTTACCAATACTTTTTACATCGCCTCTATCAATGCCGGGATGACCCCTTTACCTGTTACCTTCCTTTCTTTTACCGCAACGGTGGAGCATGCGGATGTAGTGCTTAACTGGTCGACGGGGCAGGAGATCAACAATGATTATTTTATTATCCAGCGATCGGCAGACGGCCGTGGCTGGGAAGACCTGCAACAGGTAGCCGGTACGGGCACCACCAATGCTGCAACTGCCTATTCAGCTTACGATCAGTCCCCTTTAGCAGGGAGATCATACTACAGGCTGATGATAAAGGACAGGGATGGAGCGATGTCTTATTCTTCTGTAAGTTCGGTAAGCTTTAACAGCAAGACGGCCGTCCTTTCTATATTCCCGAATCCGGCTGTGAATTATCTCACGATCAGTTTCCCGGCGCCGGCCCGATATGAAGTGACGTTGTTGAATGAAATAGGGCAGACCCTTAGTCTGAATATTTCAGGCAATGGGTCGGACACGGTGTTGAATGTCTCGGCGATGAAGCCGGGGATCTATTTCGTTCGGGTCAATAGTGGTGGCATGGTGGATACAAGGAAGGTAATGATCCGGAGGTAAGGCATAGGGGCTCGCGGCCATTAAAGATCCAACGGCATCTTTTTTAAGAGATCCTGCATTTTCACTTTGACGCCATCCTTTGCGAAGACACCGACCCAGGAATGATCGGTGACAAGATGCAGGGGATTATTTGCGGCATCCGCATCCGTAGGTTGATCCTTATTGATCTCAATGGTAGCCTTCCGCACAAAAAATTGATGGAATATCCGGTAGAACTCCGTAAAATAAATATCCGCGACCCGCCGCAGGTCCTTGCCTCCTTTGATGACCATAGTATTTTCATCATTGGTTAAAACGGAAGCATCGCTGAAATTGGCCGAACCGATGATGATCACCGGTGTTTTGCCCAGGGGGTCGATCAGCAAGACCTTGTTATGCACATAGTTGGTACCTATGACGGGGTTGGGCTTCTTATTTAATAAAATACCGGAATTTATTTCCGTAAGCCAGTCGAACATGGCCTTGTTGAAGAAGGCCCCGTTTACGATGACCGTATTCCCATCTATTTTGGTGATCCCGCCCGCATTGCCGATCTTGTCTACCAGGATATACTTAAGATGATCGGAGGCCTTTGCCAGGGCTGCTTTCATATCTTTACTGAAGGAAAAAGGAAAGATCCCGCAGACCAGTTCTTCGGCGCTTTCGATGAAGGCTGAATAGGTAATTAGGATATCCTTTTTTTCTCTCGGGCTGAAAAATACGGTGATATCATCCGTAAAAGCATCGATGCCGGTAATATCCGCCTGCCCGGACAGGACCTTTCCTTTAAAATCATTTATTTCAGGATCCTTTTGCAATTCTGTCCAATAAGTGAAATACTTACCGGCAATTTTCGGGTCTTTGACAATATGGCCGACATTGCACTGGCCGAAGATTCCCTTATCCGTTATATTGGTGGAGCCTGTCCATACTTCAACCGGGTTCGTTCCATCCATCAGGACCATAAATTTATTATGGGAAGGTACTTGCGGATCCTTTGTTCTTGGAGTCAGGATATGTATGGTTTTGCCGCCTTTTACCAGGGTCCGTTTCAGGCCGGCTTCTTTAATGGCCTCATCGTTCTCCACCTCTTCTGCGCGGGAGTCGTAAACGATCTGCACATCGCATCCGCTATCTATCGCCTGCTGCAATTTTTCCAGTACGGGCAGGTAGGCGAATTCATAGAAAGCCGCTCTTATACCGAATTTTTTGCTGATCGCCTTATCGATGAAGCCAAGCAATGCCTCCTCGAGGCCACGGGAAAGCCAGGTGAGCGCTTTCGCTTTTTCTGCATCAGTCATCTGGTCGGGCCTTTTGTTCTCGAATTCCCTTGAATAGGCGACGCTTCCTGCGACACCCCTGTTGAAATAAACGGAATGGACTTCCCCATCGGCTATTTCAGAGTCGACGGCTACCTGGCATTCTGCTCCGTATTCCAGCTTAAGCGGCTTGCCATAGACCGGGATGACATGATAGACATATTTATGGGCCGGTTTTATGGTGAAATCCTCCCAAAAGAAAGATTGCACCGGGTGTTTGTCCGTATCGAATAATTGGCCGGGGGCCAGTTTCTTTGCAGAAGCCATGAAATACTTGAATCCTCGTAAAGGAAAGCTTTCATTTTCAGTGAGATCGTCGCGTTTGATCTCGAAGCCCAGGAAATCATTTTTATTCACCGTATTAGTGTCTGTTATGCGAATGGACAATAGCGCGGCATAAGTGCCGGATATAACGGTTGTTTCAAGACCGTTTTGCTCGTTCCTGCTTCTCATTTTCTTTGAGTTTAAGTATTATAGGGAGTTAAAAAGGGAAGGGTATCATCCCGGGATAAAATACGGACAATATTTCAGGATAAAAAAGGGTGTTTTAACTAATGTCGTTTACTTAAGGCAAAATTGGGTGTTTTAACGGTGCGGTATCAGCTGATAATAAATTAATTTGTGTGGAGTATATAAGAGGGGACCATCACACCGACGTAAACCAGTAAATGATTACC
>Ga0307516_10008254_pt1 | contig 11816 bp, 6 predicted proteins | sample 19_EM_MG_FD_203310 | JGI IMG/M metagenome (GOLD analysis project Ga0307516, IMG submission 203310) | Populus trichocarpa ectomycorrhiza microbial communities from riparian zone in the Pacific Northwest, United States - 19_EM | ecosystem: Host-associated > Plants > Roots > Unclassified | place...
CGAATTTTGGTTTATCGGTGTATAAAAGCGCACCCGAATCTATAGTACCGACTTTTATAAATCCAGCTCCGCCACCCTCCTGAAGACCATTACCTCGACCCGAACCAGGGTTAGAGCAGCTGGCTTGTCCAACTATTAATTTACTCCCCTGTATGCCTAAAATAATACCCGTATGACCGGCTTCCGTGTTAAAACCATTGCTAAAGACCGCATACAAACGAGGCTGGTTACCCGTTTTAGCGCCTGCGGCAGCGAGATTATCGACGACTTTGTTACCGTTTCCGCCTCTATGTTTTAAATCGGTAAACTTATTTATAAAGAATGCTGAAAATGACACACAGTTCGATAATGGACCGCCATTACAGGTCGTACCCGGTTTTCCTGGGCCCGAATTCATTGCTTTAATACTGTCGTTGTTTTTATTTTCTCCGTAGTTCATCATTAATTTTTTTGCTTGCTCTTCGGTTAAACCGCCTTCGGCTGATGTACAGCCTTCGCTGCTGTTACCAAATTTTTTAAGGAAAGATTTTGCGCTGTCGATGCGCTCCTGTTTGCCAGACGTTCCGTCGCCGGATCGTTCGACAAGCTTATGAAATACCATTGTCGATCCGTTTCCAGTGTTGTTTGCCCCGTAGCTTTTAGACGGATCACCATCAACCTTGGTTTCAGCGTTTACAGCCTTTTGCCAGGTCATTGCTCCGTATTCACCATCCCAAAGCCAATTGAGTTGAGCGAGGAGTGCTTTGTCATTCTGTGACTTATTGGTTGCATCAAGAGTTAGGCCGCTCTTTTCCATGTGTGTCATAACGGCGTAGCGGCGACCTTGGGAATTTCCTTCTGTGTTAGTCCATTGGATAATACCGAAACCTACCTGCTGTACAGTTTTACTGATAGTTTTGTTTCCACCTTCTCCTGCCCAGGGGTCAAAACCGGCAGATTCCTGCGCCATGTTACCCATAGCTCCGGCAGCGGCAACGGGTGTTAGTCCCCTGCCGATAAAGTAGTTCCAAACTTTTTCTGGGTTAGATTCACCCCCTAGCTGAGTTGGCGCGGGGCCAGTTAGCGAACCACTTCCTGCGGAACATACTCCACCTGTTCCGCCATCACCGCATACCTCGAAATATGGAACATCATTGCTGCTAAAGAAATCTGCTCGCGCTTCTTTTTCCTCTTCGCTGCAGCCGGCAGCATATGTTTGTGCTGAGAACACAAAAACGTTGGCGAGGCTCGACACGGCAATAGTAAGCGCTATCAGCGAAAGTATACTTGTTTTTAGTATGTGGTGCGAAATTATCTTATGTGTTTTCATATTGTTTAATGACCTGAGGTTGACCAGTGCCATGGCTCCGACTCCAAGTTATAGTAGCCGTATTTTTTTGCATTACTTTTCAACCAATTGTAACAGGCTGTACTGTGAGTATTACAATTGTCGAAGTCTATGGCAAGTCCCCGTTCGTGCTGTGAGCTGCCTGGTTTTGCGGTCGGTGGATTACAATTATCGGTAGTATATGGGTCGCCTGTACAGTTTCGCTTGCGTGTTTCTATTTGTTCTTCGACGGTACGGAAACTACTAGTAGCGCTAAGACTTAGACCACCGGTTTTTGCATCAGCAACCATACTTTGCGCGTTTGCGGATATGAGCGAGTTTACGATTATATTTGTACCATTTACCTTGCACAAATTATATTTAGAATTAATTGTTGGGTGAGTGTAGGTTTTTTCTTGGGTAGTGCCACTTGCGCAGGGGACGGATGTATAATCCTTTCCTTCTTGGAGTGTCCAGCCCTCGCCCAATTTATCTACATCTTCCGGGGTTGCTGCAGTAAGATTGTCAGAGCTATTTTCAACTACCTCACCCTCATCTTCCCCGTTCATAGATTGTAATACCTGGAAGTCAATAAGGAAGACGGCCATTGCCTGGAGTGATCGAGGGTCTTTTAGATCTGGTAAGTCCTCGTCAAAATCCGCTTGATTAGCTTGGTCGCAGCTGCTTCCCGTCACTGCTTCTCCACCTTCTGTTCGCGAGTCAAAAGTTGCACTATTACAGTTATAGCTCGCTTGAGCTGCATTCTCTATACTACTTGGAACAGTACAGCTAGCCGTGTTAAACAGGTAATCACCTGAATCAGGGTTACTGCAAGTCTCAATGTACTCGTATAGCAAACTATCCTTCTTTATGTATCCATTTCCTTGATGGCAGGTTTCGGGTAAACTTTGATCGCAGTCACCACCTGTATTAGGCATGAGGTCTTCTATTGTAGCGTCGTCAGCAATTTCAGGACAATTCTCTGTGTCGGGATTGCAAAGCCAACCCTCGTTTGTAAGTAAGTTTATGGCTTGTTCTGTTCCCAGGGCATCCTGCCCTGCGGTAAGACCGGTACATGGCATTCCCGACATATTAACTGCAGGAGTGTCAGCTTTATTTTCGGTATTTAATTTAAACGTATCCGCATATCCACAATAGTTAGCCGTATAATTTGTTGCGGCTCCTGCAGTTTGTGCGGATAATGCCATGGCAGGCATTTTTAATAGAGTTGTGAGACTCGACGCAAGGTTCATATTGTAACTTCCGTTTGTAATCATGGCGGTACCTAGATTATGTACGATACTTCCGAAAAATGTATATCTGCTCGAGGTATCAAATGGGCTAAGTGATGCAATATCCATCTCTTTGTTGAATGTTTCGTTTTCTTGCTTTATCTTGTCGTAGGCGACAAGTTGCGACTCGGTAAGTGTAGGTAAATGACGAGACATGCCTCCGGATGAAAAGAATGCCGCGGCAGATATACCAAGTACGTCTCCAAGTTCTTCTCCCTTTGCCTTTGGAATGGCGTCATTCTGTGCAAGATCAAGAAGTAATTTCTTTGCTTGATCGCCTACAACGGCTTCTGCCGTTTTGACGGCTAGCTCAGATATAGCCCATGACGCCGCGACTTTTATAATTCCTCCAATAATTGTTGCCGATGCCGCGACGGTAACAGCCGCGTCTACTGCCATTGCTGTATACATGGCTGCAGGGCTCATAATTGCGTTGCATGCAGGCTCGAGCTTTTTGTTTGCCTCGTTGGCCTTTACTACTATAGGATTTGTTAATAAACCAAAGCCAGGAGCGAATTTTTTTGAGACTTTTGGTTTACCTTTATTTACTCCCATAGCCGCAAGAAGATATGGAGAGTCGAGCGCTGAAGTCATTTTCCCGTCAGCGTTCTTAGTTTGTTGTGTGAGCATATTGCCAATAGTCTCTGCATCCTTTGCTGTAATACTGTCGGCTACCTCTACTCCAGAAGCTTTTGCCTTTGAACCGGGTGAGAGTACTAAGTCCATTACGATAGGCATTATTTGAGCAAGCTGGACTGCGGCAGCTGCCGCGGCGATTATTCCAGGTGCCTTTATGGCTGTACAGCTAGCTACGGCCACCGTATAGCCAACACCGCCCTTTTTTGCTTTTTTTACACCTTTTGTTGCCTTAGCCGTTGCTTTTTCGGCGGCACCGTCTACGTTTTTAGGTTCAGTAAGTAGACGTGATCTTGCCTCCGCTATTTTTTCTGCGACAGTTTTTGTTTCGCTCTTTCCGTCGGCAATACCACCATTGCGTTTTATTCCAAATTTACTATAAAATTTGTTCGATATATACTTGCCGGCCCACGCCTTCACGCGGAAGTTGAATGCCCCTGCTCTTCCGAGTATTTTAGCGGCGGCCTCTCGGTTATTTTTATCGGCCAAAAACTCGCCCATTTGGTTTGCCTGAACGGTTTTTACGTTGCCATTTTTCAGAGTTATTTTGTATGCCGCAGGTTTTTTGTTAGGGTAGCCTACTTTATCTATTCTAGGGATATACTCTTTTCCGTCTATAATTGGCACCACGCCTTTGCGTGCGAGGGACCGCAAGCCACGGTTTGAGATTTTCCCCATTTTGCATTTTATACTCTTATTTGAGCATATTGGGTTATCCTCAGTCGCATTCCCAAATACATTCGGGAAACGACGCTCCATAACAGTAGACGATGAATCCCCCCCCAGAGACAAGTTTTCCATGAGATTAATATCCATCGTTAACGAACCAAATAAACTGGCTAAAATACCTCCGCCGCCAAGACCAGTGACGATACCAATAATTGCACCGCGTTTTTTTATGAACTCAAATACTTTTTGGGGTTTTGATAAACTTTTTTTAGGGTTATTGTTTGGTTGTATATTTGTTTTCCAAGACGATTCGGCTTGCCTTGCCCTGGCAATGTTGTCGTTTTCCTGTGAACCGTCGGCTGTTTTGTCGTAGTTGCTGGCTATTTCGTCGAAAGGATCGGTATCTTTTTCTTGCTTATAAAGATCACGCGCACTGGAGTAAGGATCATATTGCTGATCCGCTTCTTCCTTAGTAGCCTGGGGTTTTAATGCTGCCATAATTATCTTTTATTATACGCTAAACTCACCAGGGTTCATGTATCCGTTTGTCGGTGGTTGCTGCGGCCCGGTGGGTGCTTGAGCCTGCGGGTTTGTAAGTGGATTAGTGGTAATAAGTCCAGTTTCAGTCTGGCTGGCAACAATCTGAATATGTACGTGGTTTTGACCAGCGAAAAACAAACCTTGCCCAACCGGAAAGTTAGCCAGGCGCTTACGCTCTTCTTCGGTAAGTTTAAAAACGTCCGAAAGCACATCAACAGCACTTGAAGATTGTTTCAAAAGCAATTGCATAGATGAGTTCGCCACGATTGCGCGGCCCATTTTGCTGCCCATAAAGTCCTCGACATCCTGGGTGATGGTAGTCAGTCCCAAGTGATACTTACGGGCGCGCTTTGCGAGGCTAAACAAGAAGTTAGCTGAATCATCATACTTCATTAACTGCCAAGCTTCGTCTACGATAAGCATGCGTTTTTTCTGTTCGGTGCGGGTAATATTCCAGATGTGACTGAGTACGATATACATAGCAACTGGTCGTAGCTCATCTTCAAGATCGCGAATATTAAAGACTACCATGTGGTTATTAATCTCGATATTAGATTGCTGAGAGAATATACCAGCGAAAGTTCCTGTGGTGTATTTGCGAAGTCGTTGAGCGAGAGCCGGACCGGTGCCTCCCATGTGCAGGAGCGTGTCATATAGGTCTGCAATAGTTGGCGGTTGTGAGTTATGCGTCAGTGGATCGCTCGTAATACCAGCCCGGGCATAGGTATCGATCAAACCTTGGTCGAGGTCGGCTTCTTCGGCAGGAGTAAGCGCTGACATCATTTGGCCTGCTGCGGTAGCCTGTGAGCCGCCCAGCATGAGGCGAAATAATCCATGGAGCGTTACAAGGTTAGCTCGCAGCGCGTCGTCGGCCTCGTCGTTGTCAATCACTCGCGGTAAATCAAATGGATTAATACGGGTATCCGCGTTTAGACTTAAACGAATGTAGCTTCCGCCTACAGCATCAGATAGTTTTTGATATTCGTTCTCTGGATCGATAATAAGTATATCCGCACCGGTCATCATACTACGTAGCGCCTCGAGCTTTACGGTAAACGATTTACCAGCACCAGATTTTGCAAATACCACCATATTGGCGTTTTCTAGAGAAAAGCGGTCAAAAATAACCAGACCGTTGTTGTGCATATTTATACCATACAGTACGCCTTTTTCTTGGGTGAGGTCTGCGCTGGTGAATGGGAAGCTGGTGCTAATTGCACCCGTGTTCATATTGCGGCGAATCTGCAACTGGTCTGACATTTGTGGAATAGTACTATTGAGTCCCTGCTCTTGTTGAGAGCTAGCAACTTTACTAAAGATAAGCTGTTGTCCAAACAGTGTCTCGATTTTGTGTTGTACAAAACTAAGTTCGTCAAGGCTGTCAGCGTAAAGTGTTACATACAACCCAAAGCGAAAAAATCGCTCCGAGCCCACCTGTAGTTGATCGCGTAATTCCTCGGCATCTTGCAGGGCGGCTTCAAGACCCGGGTCACGCGTACGCCCTTTTTCACTGTTAATCGACATACTCGCTTCGAGTTGAGTCACTTTTTTGCGCAAGTTGTTTAGTACTACTTGGCTCTCGACCGGGTAGACGAACATGCTAATATCGAGCACCTCATCGATATTGATCAGCGAGGATAACCAACCGGTGTAAATCTGGCGAGGATAACCATAAATATATAATGTACGACCGTATTTTGTACCTAGGCGAAAATGGCTAGCATGAATTTCAAGACTACTTGGAGCAATTAGGTCACGGAGTGTGGTCATACCTTTTAGGAAGGCTTGCTCTACTTCTGCTTGTTCACGGGCACGTTGCTGCGCAGCTATATCAATTGGATCGAGCTTTTTCTTGGCCATATTTACATCTCCCCTTCTTGAAGGTGTGGGCGCGGCGCCTCGCCTTGGCCTTTTTGAACATACGTACCCGTTACCGTTTCAAAGTCGCCCAGCGGTTCACGTACGGCCGTGTCAGGGTTATACATATTATAGTAGAGCTCGCCGAGCTCCTTAGTGTTTAGCTGAACACTTTTAACGCCAATCTGAAACAGGCCGCTCGTGACTGAATCTACGCGATTTTTTATCTCGTCCTTTGCTTTTTCGTACAATACTTTGTCGATTTTTGTAGCTGTGGTTTGGGGTTTTTGAAAGAGTTTACCAAAAATACCCTTACTTTGAGCGATTACGTTAGTTAGGTCGCCAGCTGGGAAATACGGTACAACTATAAAGAAACTCTTGTCCATAATGTTAGCTTCTTGAGACAGTACATCAATAAAGTTGATGTAATCATCCATCAGCACATTTAAAAGCATATTATCTTGGGAGCGGCGAATTGTTGCAAGGCGATCTATGTATGGTCCAATATCAACGCGCTGCGAACGAACGAAAATCTGAATAGGAAAATAAAGCGCATTAAGGAAATTTTGGTAACTAAACTCAACTCCTTCTCGCTCGCGCGAGCTCATAAGATCGAAGTTGATTGACTTACTGGCGATGACTGCCCTGAAGCTACCATCGCTCATAATTACCATACTGTCGCGAATTTCAGATATAAGCAAACTATTCTGCGTTGTGTTGAGCGGTGGCGCAGTTTTTGGTTGCTGAATAGCTGCACCACCTGGCGATGGCTCTTGAGGACTACTTCCAATCGCACCAATTGGTGCTACTTGGGGTGGTTGTTGATTGTTTGGTTGCACGCGATCCCACTCCCTTATACTCAATTTATATCAAAACTTAACGCAGTGAGATAACAACTTCATCTTCCGGAAGCTGCTGCTCCTTCTGATGAATACGGTTTGCCTCGTGTGCAATGGTCTCGATAGATAAATCAGAGTTATTTGCAAGGTTTATTATATCAGGTGAGACAACCTTTTCGCTAGTGGCTGGCGGTGGAATTTGCTGAACCGGTGCTGGGGTTGGGATAATCGGAGTTTGCGTCTGTGGCTGTTGAGTAACAACCTGTTGTTCACTCAAGGGCGTGATAACTGACTGGCGAATCGAATCAGGGTACGGATTATAGGTTAAGTGCGGATCGGTTACGGTATCGTTTGATTCCGAAGCTGTTAGCGTGGCGTATGGATCGGTAATTGGTGGTGGAGCTATAGGGACTGTCGGTGGTTGATGCATACGTTCGACCACTTCCTGACGTCGACGAGTATCAGCTTCGCTTATCATGCTTTCAAATGATTGTGCCACGCCGCCTTGCGTGTCTAAAACATCCTCGGTTTGTTGGGCGGCATAGTAAACATCGTTTTGCATTGCGCTATTTGGCGCAGGCATGCCCATACCGCGTACTGCCCAGCCACCAGTATCGACGATGTCGGCCAGATAGGACAAGCGTTGTTGCGCTTCGGTTTGCGATAAATCCTTAGATCGCTGAACTTCTACGACTTTCGGTGCAGTGATCTCGACGAGTGATTGAATACCGTCGGGTTGCCATAGCCGTTTACGCGGTTTTAGGTAAAACGATACCACGGCTGCAAGGTAAATCTCCATTGGTTGGTCTTTGCGAAGTGGCAGCGCGAGCGCTCCAAAAAATATGATAAGCGGCAGAGGGATAATCGCAAGGCCGATAAAGAGCTGAGCTAGCCCCCATGCAAGAGCGATTGAAATAACAGCGATAATAAGGTAAATAAATTGCCGAAAACTAAACGGACCGATTAGTTTATCATCTGCCTCAACGTCTTGCGGAACTTTATAAACAGCCATTTATTTTAGTATACCAGGATTACGTAGACTTACTGACGATGCTTGTAATAAATTATCAAATCATGTTAATGTAAACCATATTCCAACAGGTTGTTGGAGGTATGCGTTTTCGGAGACGGAGGATGGCGTGTTTAAATTTATTGGAGGTCTGATCGCGGCAGGTGCAGCGGTCAGCATGGGTTCGATGATGATGGTGCCTGTTCTTCTACTTGCTGTAATAATGGTCGTCACGAGCAGTATCAGTCAGTTTTGGCCATGGCTTCTCGCTCTGGCCGTTTACGGCATAGTTGCAGGTGTTGCGGTCGGAAGGGTGCGCAACCAGTACCTTCAGGTATTTCTGATTGTCATAGCCACTGCAGGTCCGACGATCTACATATTGACCCTTGCCCCCTGGGGGTGGACAACCGCTGTTGGCGCATTATTCGTCGGAGCAGTTTGTTTTGCGACAAGTGGTTCATTATGTGGCATCAAGCCTGTTCATGTCGCAGCATTGCTTACCGGTGTTCAAACGATGTGGATAGGTCCCGCCGCTCTGATGTTCTATAACTACACCCATCTCGATCCAAGCGCCGCTGTGTTTCCGCTGATCGCTGCCCTTCTGGGGGGTATTGGCGCGTTCTACGTGGCAGACAACATCGTATAGCCTTGCCTTCTCGTTTACCTGTCGGATTGTCCGTCTCGTCAAGGTGATTCCTGGCTAGGCGGACATTCTTATAGGCGATGCTTATTAGTAGCCTCGTAGCTCATCTATTTTGAAACGGTTCAAAATTTGCGCAAAATGAAATATATTCTACAGTACGCTATGAAGGTTGTCCATTTGCGAGGCGACATCATGGGCAGGTTGTCTTCCCTGAAGTTGTGGGTTGGTCCTAAAGTTATGGATATCAGCTTGAAGTGCAGCCAATGCTGCTGCAGTCTGTGGGTCTGCCTTGAGGGCTGCAGCATTGGCTGCAACATATGTATTAATCTTTTCAAGCTCATCTTTCGAACCGGCAGCAAGGGCTTCGGCCGAAATTTTTCCTGATGCGAGTCGAGTCTTAATCTTACTATCAAAGTCGCCATCGTAGTTACCTTTATTAAGATTCGATACGTCACCAGCGCCAAGTGATAGCGGCTTTCGGTTACCCATATCGGCTACCATTTGTTGCTGGATAGAAGATATGGCTGAATCTGTGAAGCGTCCACTGGAATCCTTAGGTTGGGTTCCGACGTAGTCAAGAGCCTCGTGGATATCATTATCACCTCCCACTTTCATTAATTGGCCTGCCGCAGCCGAACGACGCTCCTCTGTTTCCTGGCCGCTTATGTTCCGCATAATAGCTTTAAGTTGGGTTGCATCGCTTCGACTCATAGTAGCCTTCTCTGCACCGACCTTCTCGTTGAACTCGCGTACTTGAGCAGATATAGCATCTGCCCTTACCTTACTTATATCACCAGTAGGCCCGGCAATTTTTGCGGCGTAAGCCGCATCGCTACTTGCTCTACTAGCAACATAACTTTGCGCTTCCGCTCGCGACGCATCGGCTGCATTTTGGTATTTAAGTTCCTTATTTTTCCCAGCTGTCACACCGGCACCGGCAATCCAGCTTGCGGTTCGTTGACGTCGTGAGCCCTCCGGTCCCACTCTTCTGGCGAGCCCACCGACTAAGCCGTTGCCTCTTGCTCTTTCAAATCTACGATCTTTCGAGATGTCTTTTCTGTAATCCCTGTACCCTTCGGCGCCTTTTTTCATGGCACTAATAGGGCCCCTATTGGGATTGTCGACAAATGCACCAAACTTACCAAGTACACTCGATGTTGTTTTTATGAATGTTGGAATAACAACAAGCGGCAAAACAGCAACAGCCGCTCCCATAATTTGAATAGCTATTTTATAGTCACCAGATGCCGTGCCCATTACAACTGTTGAGGCGAGAGCTGAAGCGCCAAAAACAAGCCCAGTTATCGGATACATAACAAGGAGTACTTTTCCAAGATCAAACCATTTTTTATATAAGCCCTCGGTATTAGGCAGTAGGCGCGCTACAAAAGCAAGTGGCGCGACCACTACAAGTAGAATAATAAGCGCCTGACGCAGTGTAAGCACTAAAAAGACAGTAACAATTACGAGAAGAACGGCAATAAGTGCTGGTAGTAATGCCGACAGACCAATATAAAGGACTGCACCGGTAGCAATAGTGCCTGCGAGGATTGCCCCGCTAATGCCGGCCCAGCCGTCGAGCCCTGCACCTGTTGCGCCCCAATCTTTACTATTGGGGAACGATAGGCCTCCTTGAACGTTGTGTAGTACCTGATTAATCGATGAACCGGTAATATTTGATATGTCGATAGCGGCCGCGCATAACCAATACGACACGTTAACGAGTATTGCCGAAACAATAATACGAGGTAGCATTTTTTTGATGCCGTAGTTGGTAATACCCACGCTCGTTAGTTGTGAAAATATAATAACAAGAAACGCAATCACAAAAGATACGTTGGCAAAGTTACGCATGACAGACCATGCACTGTATATTCCCGCCGAGGAATCACTGGTTGAAAGAAGCGGCTGAACAAATAAAAGAGTCGACACGAATCCATACGAGGCATCAACGATTTGGGACAAGAAAGAAACGACCGGACATATAATCCAGCCTATCCCCTCTACGGCGCAAGTTGTTTTTGTTTCTGTCGTAACAGGTGTTGTAGCTCCACCTAGATCACCTGTAGATACTTTTTTTACACAGTCATCCTTGGCAGCTTCAGTAATGCCACCATCTACTGTGTGGTTAGCGAGGCATGTGGTTAAGGCGGCAGTACAATCTTCCGCTAGTTTGCCGATTTCTACGACGCAGTTTTTAAGCGCCTTACATTGTTCGACGCCGTCGGTAGTTTTATAAGTATTACAATCAACGGTTTGATAGTTGACGGGTGGAATTGCCTGGGCCGCAACGGTAATTGTTCCATCCATACTTTGCTCACTTGCCGGGTACGTGCCACAACTTGTTTGCGTACCGGCTGCAAGATCACCCATCCAGAACGAGCCACTTGTTTTACTGTTATTATTAAAGGAAATTCGCCCGATGGTATGGTCGCAATCTCCGTACGTGGCGTCGATATTTATATCATTGGCAACAAGCTCTGTCGTGCTGCCGGATATCTTTTTAGTATTCGTTACAGTAAATGTTGTTGTACCTCTATATTTACCACCGCTTGCCTGGATCGTTGTCGAACTTGTCCAGATGTATTTTTCGTCCGTAGCATGCGTTGGTGTCGAGTTAAGTGCTACCGCCATGCTTGCCGATGCAATTGCTAATCCAAAAAATAGAAGTAATTTGATTTTCATAGTACTTACGCTAAATTATGCCGTAGAATGGTTAAAATTAAAAGGCTCTTTGTAGTAAAGAACCTTTTAATTTTTGAGTAGCGTACTATTTTTCTTCGTCTGAGGCGGAGATTACTTTCCAGCACATTTCGCCATCGGCACCCTTAACTTGCTTCAAGGTTACGTGAAGGTATAGTTCTACCTGTCGATCTGGCGCCTGGAAAGTCAGATCAAAAGTCATAGAGACTTCATTTTGATATGCGGCGTGAACATTGATCTCATTAACTTTAAAGCCGGCATAATGATCATCTCCCTCTCCTCTAGCCCGCTGTTGGGCGGCTTTCTGGATGTTATCAAGATG
>Ga0307516_10008255_pt1 | contig 11816 bp, 10 predicted proteins | sample 19_EM_MG_FD_203310 | JGI IMG/M metagenome (GOLD analysis project Ga0307516, IMG submission 203310) | Populus trichocarpa ectomycorrhiza microbial communities from riparian zone in the Pacific Northwest, United States - 19_EM | ecosystem: Host-associated > Plants > Roots > Unclassified | place...
CTGGCGGCCGCCGAGGGCGCCATCGCGAAGGGACCCTTCCTGCTCGGTGACAAATTCTCGATGGCGGACGTCGTTTTCGGCGGCACGCTGCGCTTCATGATCGGCTTCAAGCAGATCGAGCCCAGTCCGTCATTCACCGCCTATACAGCACGGCTGGATGCCCGGCCCGCTTCCCAGCGCGCCGAGGCGAAGAATGTTGAGATGCGCAAATCGCTGGGACTGCAATAAGACCATGTTCGCCAGGATTCTTTTGAGCAAGCAAACGTGTTTTTCCAAATCCTGAGTACACGGCTGGACCGTTGGCTCGCCGCCCGGGCCCTGGCCGGCGCGCGGCGAAGGCGTGTGGCGCCTGCTTTTGAGGAAGTGCACACCGCGCTGGGTCGGCTGCGTGTCACCGATACCGCAGGCCCGGGCCCGGTGGTGGTGTTTGTACCGGACGGGCCCAACGTGGTCGAGCATTACGACGCCCTGATCCGGCGCTTGTCACCCTCATGCCGGGTGGTGTGTTTTGACATGCCGGGGTTTGGATTTTCCCTCCCGGACGCTTCCTACGCCCACTCGCTGGCGCAGGGCGCGCAAGCCGTGCTGGAGGTGCTCGACCAGTTGAACATTGCCCGCGCCACGCTGGCCTTCAGCTGCGCCAACGGGTTTTACGCCTTGCGCGCGGCGCAACTGGCGCCGCACAGGATTGACGGGCTGGTGCTGTCGCAGACCCCTTCGCTCAAGGCCATGCATGCCTGGGCAGAGCGGGTGGTCCCGGCGCCCTTGAAGCTGCCGGTGCTGGGCCAATGGCTGGGCTGGTTGTTCCGCCAGCGCGCGGCGTCCAGCTGGTACCGCATCGCGCTGCCTCGGGGGAGCGATGCCACCGGCTTTCGCGAGGTCGGGCTGCACGCACTGCGCTGCGGCGCCTGCTTCAGCCTGGCTGGCGTGGTCCAGGGCCTGCTGCGCGAACCGGTCGCCGCGCTGGACGGCGTGCAGACGCCGTGCACCCTGGTCTGGGGCAGCCAGGACTGGTCGCACCACGACACCGATCCGATGTCGATTCTGCACGTGGTGCCACATGCCGATGTCATCCGGTTTGACGACTGCGGGCATTTCCCCGACCTGGAGAACTCCGCGCGCTACGCGCAGATTTTGCTGGAACGAATTTCGCGGCAAGCGCAGGCCCCCATGGAGACAGCGGATGTTTGACAATCGATGGGCCCCCAGGCGCGGTTTTATGTGCGACGGGATGGCCGCGCGCGGATGTTGCGTGCGGACGCTCGCCGTGACGCTCGCCGTGACGCTGGCGTTGGCGTTGGCGTTGGCGTGGAGCTGCGCTGCCCATGCGCAGTCCGGGCGCCTTGATTTTCCTGCCGCTGATGCGCCGTTTACCAATGCCGCCGTGGTCCACGGTACACGAGCGACGCAGGCGCAATGCGCCGGGACGGCCAACGCCGTCTGGGCCCAGCCGGACGGTGAAGCCGGAGAATGCATCCGTTACTGGCATGCGGGGTTGAACAGCACGGCCAACAGCCGGGCCCTGTTTTTTTTCTCGGGCGACCTGCTGGTTGGCGACACGGTGTTCAGGGGTTACGAAGGCCAGACGCCCGCGCGTGTCCAGGCCACGATCGACGCCGTGCCCGCGCGGCTGGGCGTGCCCTATGTGTTCGTGGCCAGGCCGGGTACCTACGGTTCTTCGGGTGAGCACAAGCAACGCCGGCGCAAGGCAGAAGCCTTGCTGATGTCTGCCGCGCTCGACGAAATCAAGAAAAAGCACGCTCTGGGCGAGCTCGTGCTGGCCGGTTTGAGCGGTGGCGGGCACGTGGTGGCCTCGCTGCTCGGTTATCGCTCGGACATTGTCTGCGCCGTGCCAACCTCGTCCGTGTCGTCGCCGAAAATGCGCGTGCAATTGCGCGGCTGGACCATCGACGCGACCGGCTACAACGATTCCTACGAGCCCATGGACAGGCTGCGCAAGGATGCCATGCACCCGGCCCTGCGGGTGTTTGTGCTCGGTGATCCGGCCGACACCAACGTCCCCTGGGCCGTGCAGACCGCGCTGGCTGACCGGCTGCGGGCCATCGGCGTCCACGCAGATGTCCTGACCGCCGAGGCGACTGATCCCGACCGGCACTTCGTTCTGCAGTCAGCCTTGCTGGTGGGCGCTATGTGCCTGCGGGACAGCAGCACCGAACAAATTCAACAACGTGCGGCCCAGGGTCTCAAAGGCTAGGCCATGCACTCGCATCTGATGGGAAGCTCATGTTTACAAAAATACTGATTGCAAATCGGGGTGACCAGGCGCGTAGCGCCGCAGCAGCAAAGCTACATGGCTTGGTGCATGAAATGCACGCAGGCGACTTCACTCCGATGGAGAAAGCATATGTTTGAAAAAATACTGATTGCAAATCGGGGTGAAATCGCGTGCCGCGTCATCCTCACCGCGCGCAAGATGGGCATCAAGACGGTGGCGGTGTATTCCGATGCCGACAAGGACGCGCGCCATGTCGAGCTGGCAGATGAAGCCGTGCACATCGGCGCCGCGCCCAGCCGCGACAGTTATTTGCAGGCCGACAAGATCATTGCCGCCTGCAAACAGACCGGCGCGCAGGCGGTGCATCCGGGCTATGGTTTCCTCAGCGAAAACGCCGGCTTCGCGAAGCGCGTGGAGGAAGAGGGCATTGTTTTCATCGGGCCCAAGCATTATTCGATTGCCGCCATGGGCGACAAGATCGAATCGAAGAAGCTGGCCGGCGCCGCGGGCGTGAACTGCATCCCCGGCGTCAATGATGCGATTGAAACCGCGGAAAAAGCGGTGGAGATTGCCAGGGGCATAGGCTACCCGGTGATGATCAAGGCCAGCGCGGGCGGTGGCGGCAAGGGCCTGCGTGTCGCTTTCAACGACAAGGAGGCCCTGGAAGGCTTCACCTCCTGCCGCAACGAGGCCCGCAACAGCTTTGGCGATGACCGCGTGTTCATCGAAAAGTTTGTCGAGGAGCCGCGCCACATCGAAATCCAGTTGCTGGGCGACAGCCATGGCAATGTGATTTACCTCAACGAGCGCGAGTGTTCCATCCAGCGCCGCCACCAGAAGGTGATCGAGGAAGCGCCGTCGCCCTTCATCAGCGACGCCACGCGCCGGGCCATGGGGGAGCAGGCGGTTGCGCTGGCCAAGGCCGTCAGGTACGAAAGCGCCGGCACGGTGGAGTTTGTGGTCGGCAAGGACCAGAGCTTTTATTTCCTCGAGATGAACACGCGCCTGCAGGTGGAGCACCCGGTGACCGAATGCATCACCGGCCTGGACCTGGTCGAGCTGATGATTCGCGTGGCGGCCGGCGAAAAGCTGCCGCTGGCGCAAAAAGACGTCAAACGGGACGGCTGGGCCATCGAATGCCGCATCAATGCCGAAGACCCTTTCCGCAGCTTCCTGCCCTCGACCGGCCGGCTGGTGCGTTTCCAGCCGCCCGCGGAAACCATGTTTGCGTCGGACACCGCACAGCTGTACGGCGTGCGGGTCGACACCGGTGTGCAGGACGGCGGCGAGATCCCGATGTTTTACGACTCGATGATTGCCAAGCTCATCGTGCACGGCAAGGACCGTCTTGATGCCATTGCCAAAATGCGCGAGGCGCTCAATGCCTTCGTGATCCGCGGCATCAGCAGCAACATCCCTTTCCAGGCGGCCCTGCTGGCGCACCCCAAATTTGTTGCCGGCGACTTCAACACAGGCTTCATCGCCGAGAACTATGCCGCGGGTTTTCACGCTGAAGACGTGCCGCACGCCGACCCGGATTTCCTGGTGGCGCTGGCGGCTTATGTGAACCGGCGCATGCTGGGCCGTGCTGCAGGCATCAGCGGCCAGATGCCGGGCCATGGCGTGACCGTCGGTGAGGAATTTGTGGTGGTCGCCCTGGGCGCCGCTGGCGCCAACACGCCGCATCCCGTGGTCGTGCGCGACTTTGACGTTAAATCGGGCTCCAGCCGGCTCCAGGTCGGGGCTGGCAGCTATGAAATCTGTAGCAACTGGCATCTGGGCGGGGCCCGCATCCGCGGCACGGTGAACGGCCGGCCTTTCTCCGCACAGGTTGAACGCGGCGTCGGCCGCAATCCCCTGGCCATACGCATCGCCCACGACGGCACCCGGCTGGATGCGCTGGTGCTGTCGCCGCGCGCGGCCGAGTTGCATGCGCTTATGCCCTACAAAGCGCCGCCCGACATGAGCCGCTTTGTGCTCTCGCCCATGCCCGGCCTGCTGGTCGAGGTGGCGGTGCAGCCCGGCCAGAAGGTCCAGGCCGGCGAACGTGTGGCGGTGATCGAGGCGATGAAGATGGAAAACGTGCTGTTTGCCGCGGCTGACGGCGTGGTCGGCAAGGTGCTGGCGGGCAAGGGCGAATCCCTGTCCGTGGATCAGCCGATCGTGGAGTTTGTCTGATGGCCCGTCCGTTCAAGGTGCTGGGCATCCAGCAAATCGCCATCGGCGGCACCGACAAGCAGCGCCTGGGCAAGCTCTGGGTCGACATGCTGGGTCTTGAAGTCACCGGCACCTTTCGCAGCGAACGTGAAAACGTCGATGAAGACATCTGCGCCATCGGTAGCGGCCCCTTCACGGTCGAGGTCGACCTGATGCAGCCGCTGGACCCGGACAAAAAGCCGGCGGTGCACACCACGCCGCTCAACCATGTCGGCCTGTGGATCGACGACCTGCCCGGGGCTGTGGCGTGGCTGACGGGGCAGGGCGTTCGTTTTGCGCCCGGCGGCATTCGCCGGGGCGCAGCGGGTTTTGACATCTGTTTCCTGCACCCGAAGGCGAATGACGAATTCCCGATTGCCGGTGAAGGCGTGCTGATCGAGCTGGTGCAGGCGCCGCCTGAAGTGATTCAGGCCTTCCAGGCGCTCGCGGCCGGCTAGCGCCACGGGCGCGGCGGCCGCAACGGCCCCACGGAAACCTCAGGGTTTGGACCGCAGGGCGCGTGCGCGCGCGAGGGCGGCGGCGATGACCGCCTGTTTGCGATCCGCTTCAGGCACGGGCATGGGCGCTGGCGCGGTTGGCGCTGCCGCCGCGTGTTCCGCCGGTGCGCCACTGCTCTCGGGCGATTTTTGCCTCCGGCTTTTGTCCCTGCTGAGCCTGGCGCTATGAAACTCATAGCGTGTTTCGGCCTGGCGCGCCTCCGGGGCTGACCAAGCCGCCCAGCCGGTGCGGCTGCCGGTGACGTTTTCCAGGCTGATGCAGTCGACCGGGCAGACCGGGATGCACAACTCGCAGCCGGTGCAACAAGGCTCGATCACGGTGTGCATCAGTTTGTTGCTGCCCACAATCGCATCGGTTGGGCAGGCGTCCAGGCACAGGGTACAACCTATGCACCAGGCCTCGTCGATGACGGCGAGGTGGCGCGGGCCTTCGCTGCCGTTGGCGGGATTAAGTGCGATCACCGCCTGACCGGTGATCGCGGCCAGCCGGCGGATGCCTTCGGCGCCGCCGGGCGGGCACTGGTTGATGGGCGCCTCGCCCGCGGCGATGGCTTGTGCATAGGCAGCGCAGTCCGGGTAGCCGCAGCGGGTGCACTGGGTCTGGGGCAGCGCGGCGTTGATCCGCTGGGCAAGCAGGTTCACGGCGCGCGCCTGGCCAGGCTATTTTTTGGCGGTTTTCCGGGTGGGGCGGGCCGCGGTCTTCGCTGCCGTGCGGGGGGCTGTGCGAGGTGCTGCCTTTGCTGCGGTTTTGATAGCAGGCTTCTTCCTGCTGGCGGGGGCTACGGACTCATTGTTCTCAAGAATGAAGGCCTTCACCTGCGGGTAGACGATGTCGCGCCAGCGCCGGCCGCTGAAAATGCCGTAGTGACCGGCGCCCTTGACCTCCAGGTGCTTCTGCCTGGATTTGGGAATGCCGCTGCACAGGCCGTGCGCCGCTTCGGTCTGGCCGGAGCCGGAAATGTCGTCGAGCTCGCCTTCAACCGTGAAGTGGGCCGTGGTGGTGATGTCCTGCGGGCGCACACGCTCGAGCTGGCCGTCCACCGACTTCACGTCCCAGGTGCCGTGGACCAGCTTGAACTCCTGGAACACCGTCTTGATGGTGTCCAGGTAGTAGTCGGCGTCCATGTCCAGCACGGCGTTGTACTCGTCGTAAAACTTCACATGGGCCTCGGTGCTGGCGTCGTCGCCCTTGAGCAGGTCCTTGAAGTAGTCGTAGTGGCTGCTGGCATGGCGGTCCGGGTTCATCGCGACAAAACCGGTGTGCTGCAGAAAGCCGGGGTAGACGCGGCGGCCGGCGCCCGGAAAATTGCCCGGCACCTTGTAGATCACATTGTTCTCGAACCACTCGTAGCTCTTGTTCATCGCCAGGTTGTTCACCGCGGTGGGCGACAGGCGCGCATCGATGGGCCCGCCCATCATGGTCATGGACAGCGGCGTGGTCTCGCCGCGGCTGGCCATCAGCGAAATGGCGGCCAGCACCGGCACGGTCGGCTGGCAAACGCTGATCACATGGCAGTTGCCGTACACGCCCTGCAGGTGGCCGATGAACTCCTGCACGTAATTGACGTAGTCGTCGAGCGCAAAGGAGCCGTCAGACAGCGGCACGGTCCGGGCGTTTTTCCAGTCGGTGATGTAGACCTTGTGGTCTTTCAGCATGGTCTTGACGGTGTCGCGCAGCAAGGTGGCGTAGTGACCGGACAGCGGCGCCACGATCAGCACGGCCGGCTGGCCCTTGAGCTTGGTCAGCGTGGCCGGATCGTCGGTGAAACGCTTGAAGCGGCGCAGCTCGCAAAAAGGCTTGTCCAGCTCGATGCGCTCGTGGATGGCGATGGCGGTGCCGTCGACATCGACGGTGGTGATGCCAAATTCAGGTTTTTCGTAGTCCTTGCCCAGCCGGTAAATCAGGCTGTAGCCCGCCGAGATGCGCTGGGCCAGCGGGTTCTGGCCGAAAGGGGAGCCCGGGCTGCTGTAGATCTTGGCGGCTGCCTGGGCAAAGTCGACAAAAGGCTCCATCAGGGAGCGCTGGGTTTCATAGACTTGATAAAGCATGGTGAAAAGCCTTTCGCAACGGGGTATGTTGCAGTGCAACAAATAATAACAGGTACGCTTATCATTGAGTGGAGGGCAAACACCAATAAAGAAGGGACCGTCGCCTCGCGGGGCCCCCTGGTTTTTGCGTCTTCTGGAGGCATGTACAAGACACATGCCATGCAAGACCTCCACGGATCACCCCATGGCGGAGGCTTGCCAGTCTCAAAGGAATGGTTTTTATGACGGAAATTACCGGCGCTGCCGCGCAGGACCTCTGGGGGTCGCTGAAAAAATCCGAGCGCATGCCGGTCCTCTTTGTCGGCCATGGCAGCCCGATGAACGCCATCGGCGACAACGAATACAGCCGCAGCTGGCAGGCGCTGGGCACGCAGTTCGGCGATAAATACGCGCCGCCGCAACTGATCCTGTGCATTTCGGCGCACTGGCTCACCGAGGGCTGGTGGCTGACGGCCATGGACCAGCCCAAAACCATTCATGATTTCGGCGGGTTTCCGCAGGAACTCTTTGACCAGCAATACCCCGCGCCTGGACATGCGGCCGCCGCGCGCGCCATCAGCCAGCAGGTCCGGCAGCGCGCGTCGGCGCCGCTGGGGCTGGACCAGGATGACTGGGGCCTGGACCACGGGGCCTGGTCGGTGCTCAAGCCCATGTTTCCAGGCGCCAGCATCCCGGTGATGCAACTCAGCATGGACTACAGCCGCGCCCCTGAAGAACACTATGCGCTGGCCGGCCAGCTGAAGGCGCTGCGCGAGCGCGGTGTGCTGATCGTGGGCAGCGGCAACATCGTGCACAACCTGCGGCAGGCCCAGCGCGGCGCGGCCGGCCACCAGGCCTACGACTGGGCGCTGGAGTTCGACCAGACCACGGGCGGCCTCCTCCAGCAGGGAGAGCTGGACAAGCTCCAGCACTTCCTCAAGCTGGGCCAGCTGGCCAAAATGGCGCACCCGACCCACGAGCACTACCTGCCGCTGCTGTATGCTGCCGGCGCGGTGGACGCAGGGGAGCAGCCGCATTTTTTCAATACCAACTTCCAGCTCGGCTCGATCTCCATGCGTTCCGTGATCTGGGGATAGGGCCTGTTCACACTATTTATGCAAGATGCGTTGCGAGTCAAAAAGGTCATGCGCGAGGCGCAAAATGCAGCCGGGCTGGCGCCCGGCAAGGCTTTGCAACACTGCGCATGGCCTTTTTGGCCGCAACCCGGAGGGAACGGGGTTAAAACAACGCCACTCGTTGTTGCACTCCTGGCTCAGCCGTCCAGGCTGAGCGTCGTCGCGCGCCTAGATTGGCGCTGTTTTAACCACGTTCGCACTTGTATAAATAGTGTGAACAAGCCCTAATTCACACCATGCCAAGCCGTCAAACCGTCCAGGATTTCATCACCATGGTGGAGCAGGGCGAGTATGTGCAGGCGATCGAGCAGTTTTATGCGCCCGATGCCAGCATGCAGGAAAACAGCCAGCCGCCGCGCCGCGGCCGGGAGACGCTGGTCGCCTATGAACGCCAGGTGATCGCGGCCTGCAGCGCGATGCGCACGCTGCCTGTCGAATCCTTTCTGGTCGACGGCGACTTCGTTGTGATCCACTGGGTGTTCGAGTTCACCCGGCACTCGGGCAAGACCATGCGTATCGACGAACTGGCGCACCAGCGCTGGCAGGGTGAAAAAATCGTGGAAGAGCGCTTTTTCTACGATCCTGTGGCGGCGATTGCGGAATAGGCCGGCTGGCCGCTATCAATTCAGGAGCTTGTTGCCCAGACAGGGCGGGGGCTGGAGCCGGTTTTGATGCTTAATCCGGCAATTGAAGCCAGGGCCAGCGCGCCTGGTAGTCGCGGGCTTTGCGGCCATACAGCGCCCCATGGTCCACACGCGGGTTGGCGCGCAGGAGGCCGGCATACAAGTCGTCCAGCCCATAAGGCGCGTGCACCCGGGTCGCGCCGTCCGTCCGGCGCAAGCCCACGCTGGTGCTGCCTACCAGGAAGCGGTTGATACCTTCGCAGGCGTCTTGCAGCGGCGGGCACGGCCGGCCGAAATACGCCGGGTACCAGGTGTGCACACGCGCCTGGTTCCTGACGTCGAGTTGAACGCCCAGTCCGGCGAACAGGGTTTGGGCGCGTTGCTGGATGGCCTGCTCGGCGCCCTGCGACAGGTCGTGCGGATCAAAATAGAAGATGTCGTAGTCGCGGATGCCGGCTTCGGGCGGCTGGCCGCCCAGCAGGTTCCACACCGTCTGGAACAGGCAGCCGCCAACCAGCCAGGCGTCCGGCAGGTCCAGTTCGGGCAGGCGCTCCAGCAGAGCCCTGTTGCAGCGGTTGCGCAGGCTGTCCTGCACAAACCGTGCGGCCAGGCCGTCCATCAGCGCAGGACTTAAAGCACCTTGGCGATGGACGCGCAGACGTGGTCTATGTTCTGGCTGTTCAGCGCGGCCACGCACATGCGGCCGGTGTCGGTGCCGTACACGCCGAACTCGTTGCGCAGGCGCACCATCTGGTCCTTGGAGAGGCCCGAGTAGCTGAACATGCCGATCTGCGTGGTGATGAAGCTCATGTCTTCCTTCACGCCGGCGGCTTTCAGGCCGTCCACCAGCTTCTGGCGCATGGCCTTGATGCGAACCCGCATTTCGGCCAGCTCCTTTTCCCACAATGCGCGCAGCTCGGGGTTGTTCAGCACATTGGCGACCACGGTGGCGCCGTGGATCTGCGGGTTGCTGTAGTTGGTGCGGATCACGACCTTCATCTGCGACAACACGCGGTCGGCTTCTTCCTTGCTCTCGCAAACCACCGACAGGGCGCCGACGCGCTCGCCGTAAAGGCTGAAGCTTTTGGAAAACGAGGTCGAGACAAAGAAGTTCAGGCCGGCGGCCACAAACTTGCCGATGACCGCGCCGTCTTCGGTGATGCCATGCCCGAAGCCCTGGTAGGCCATGTCCAGGAAGGCGGTCAGCTTGCGCGCCTTCACGGCGGCAATCACCTCGTCCCACTGGGCTGCGGTGATGTCATAACCTGTGGGGTTGTGGCAGCAGGCATGCAACACAACGATGGTGCCTTCTGCCGCCGCCTTCAGCGCGGCCAGCATGCCGTCGAAGTTGACGCCACGTTTGGCTGCGTCGTAGTAGGGGTAGCTTTCAACAGGGAAGCCGGCCTGCGCGAACAGGGCGCGGTGGTTTTCCCAGCTCGGGTCGCTGATCAGCACCTTGGCGCCGGGGCTGAGTTTCTTCAGGAAGTCAGCGCCGATTTTCAGGCCACCCGTGCCGCCTATGCCCTGGGCCGTGGCCACACGGCCGCTCTTGACCGGCTCGCTGTCGGCGCCGAACACCAGCGCCTTCACGGCCGCGTCATAAGCGGCGACGCCGTCCATGGGCAGGTAGCCGCGTGGCTTGGGCGCCTCCATCATGGCTTTTTCGGCGGTCTGCACACACTGCAGCAGCGGCAGCTTGCCCTTGTCGTCGTAATACACCCCCACGCCGAGGTTGACCTTGGCCGGGTTGGTGTCGGCATTGAATTGCTCGTTCAGGCCCAATATGGGGTCACGGGGGGCCATTTCGACGGCGGTGAAAAGCGACATGAAAATCCTCTGGAAGGGTGGTTTATGTTTTTTAACGGTCCGGCGACCCGATTGGTTTACCGGCTGTTACGCGGACATCCCGGAGATCGGCGATTCAAGTTTCCGCCGCTCGCCCAAATGTCGTATTCTGTTCGGTTGCCCCAGATTTTAGCGGGCCAGGATTGAGTTTTTTATGCCAGAACTGATTGAAGTCATGCCGGAGTCCGGCGAAGCGCCCGCCACCGGCGAATTTGTGCGTTTTCCGGACTCGCCTTTCGAGCTCTTCATGCCTTACCCGCCGGCCGGGGACCAGCCGGTGGCCATCGAACAACTGGTCGAGGGCATCAACGACGGCGAGGTGTTCCAGACCCTGCTGGGCGTGACCGGGTCGGGCAAGACCTTCACCATGGCTAATGTGATCGCGCGGCTGGGCCGGCCGGCGATTGTGTTTGCGCCCAACAAGACCCTGGCTGCGCAGCTGTACAGCGAATTTCGCGAGTTCTTCCCGAAAAACGCCGTGGAATATTTCGTCAGTTATTACGACTACTACCAGCCCGAGGCCTATGTGCCGCAGCGCGACCTGTTCATCGAGAAGGACTCCGCGATCAACGAACACATCGAGCAGATGCGGCTGTCCGCGACCAAAAGCGTGCTGGAGCGGCGCGACACGGTCATCGTGGCCACCGTCAGCGCGATTTACGGCATAGGCGCGCCGGAAGACTACACGCAGATGCGTTTCATCGCGCGTTCAGGCGACAAGATGAACCAGCGCGACGTGATCTCGCGCCTGATCCGCATGCAGTACGCGCGCAACGACCAGGATTTTGCGCGGGGCACCTTCCGGGTGCGCGGCGATGTGATCGACGTGTTCCCGGCGGAGCATTCCGAGCTGGCCATCCGCATCGAGTTGTTCGACGACGAAATCGAGTCGCTGCAGCTGTTTGACCCGCTGACCGGCCGCATCCGCCAGAAAGTGCCGCGTTTTGTGGTGTATCCCAAAAGCCATTACGTGACACCGCGCGACAAGGTGATGGCAGCGGTGGAGACCATCAAGCTGGAGCTGTCCGAACGTGTGGCCCAGTTTGTCGGCGACGGCAAACTGGTCGAAGCCCAGCGCATCGAGCAACGCACGCGCTTCGACCTGGAAATGCTCAGCGAGATCGGTCACTGCAAGGGCATCGAGAACTACACGCGCCACCTCAGTGGCGCGCCGCCGGGCTCGCCGCCCTCGACGCTGTGCGATTACCTGCCCAAGGACGCGGTGATGTTCCTC
>Ga0307516_10008256_pt1 | contig 11815 bp, 8 predicted proteins | sample 19_EM_MG_FD_203310 | JGI IMG/M metagenome (GOLD analysis project Ga0307516, IMG submission 203310) | Populus trichocarpa ectomycorrhiza microbial communities from riparian zone in the Pacific Northwest, United States - 19_EM | ecosystem: Host-associated > Plants > Roots > Unclassified | place...
GGTGGCGGGTCGACGGGCGGGCCGGGAGCCCAGTCGGTGACTGGGTCGTGGACGGCGGGCCCGGTGCGGCAGGTCGACGACGTCGGCGGCGATGTGGACATCGACCGGTGATCCGGCGGGCGCCCGCGGGTGCCGGGCAGGTCGTCGCGGGCGGCATCGTGTTCGGCCCCGTGGTCCAGGTCCGGGACGTCTCCGGCGATGTCACGGTCGTGGCCGACCGGCCCCCGTACCGGATCGACCGGTTGCGGCCCGGCGCTGTGCCGCTGGCGGCGGGCACGGCGCGGGAGCAGCCGAGCCGGCTGCTGCTGGCCCGGCACCAGGTGGTGCCGTTCACCGGCCGGGACGCCGAACTGGCGTCGCTGCACGCGTGGGTGGGCGGCGGCGAGACGATGTCCGTGCGGTTGATCCACGCCGCCGGTGGGCAGGGCAAGACCCGCCTGGCCCGGCACGTCGCCGCGGGTGCGCACGCGGCCGGGTGGGTGACGTGGCGGGTGCTGCACACCCCGGAGCAGCCCGGCGGCCGGCTGGACGCGCCGGCCGGCGGTGGGGCGCTGGTCGTCGTCGACTACGCCGACCGGTGGCCCGCGGCGGATCTGGGCACCCTCATCACCGACCTGAACGCGGTGTCCCTGCGGACCGGCGTGGTGCTGCGGGTGCTGCTGCTGGCCCGCTCGGCCGGCTTCTGGTGGGCGGCGCTGCGTGACCGGCTCGACAGCGACCACGGCATCGCCGCCGACGCCACGGCCCTGCTGCCGCTGGACGGGCACACCGACCGTGCGGTGCTGTTCGGCGCGGCCCGCGAACGGTTCGCCGACGCCCTGGGCGTGCCCGGCGCCGGGGATCTCGTCGTCCCTGACCTGTCGGGGGACGGTTTCCGGCAGATCCTCGCGGTGCACATGGCGGCCCTGGTCGCGGTCGACGCCGACCATCGCGGGCGGACCCCGCCGACGCAGCCGCACGCCCTGTCGGCGTACCTGTTGAACAGAGAGAAGGCGCACTGGCATCAGCTGCACACCCGCACCGGGGACCGCCGGCAGACCAGCCCCGAAGCGATGGGACGCGCCGTCTACCTGGCCACGCTCGCCGGGCCGGTCACCCGGGAGGTCGCCGGCGGCATCCTGACCCGGACCGGGGTCACCGAACCGGGCGTCGCCACGATCATCGACGACCACCGGTTCTGCTATCCCGCCGCCGAGCCCGCCGCCGTCCTGCAGGCCTTGCGGCCCGACCGGCTCGGCGAGGACCTCATCGCGCTGTCCACCCCCGGACACCCGTACGCGGGGGCCGACGACTGGGAGCCCGACGACTGGGCCGCCACCGCCGCGCACACCCTGCTCACCGGTGAGTCCGGCGACTGGGCACCGGCCGCGGTCACCGTGCTGGTCGAGACCGCCCGCCGCTGGCCGCACGTCGCCACCGGCGTGCTGTACCCGCTGATCCGGCACGATCCCGGCCTCGCCCTGGCCGCCGGCGGCGCCACCATCACCCGGCTCGCCGAGCTTCCCGGGGTCGACACCGCCACGCTGCAAGCCATCGAGGCCCGGCTGCCACCCGACCGGCACCTCACCTTCGACACCGCGGCCGCCGCCATCAGCGCGGTCCTCACCCGCCGCCGTCTCGCCGCCACCGACAACCCCGTCGAACGGGGCCGGCTGCTCGCCGTGCACGCGCTGCGCCTGGCCAACGCCGGCCGCCCGGAGGAGGCCCTGGTGCCGGCCGGGGAGGCCGTCACCATCGGCCGGCGGCTGGCCGCGGAGAACCCGGCGTACCTGCCCGACCTCGCCGGGTCGTTGCACAACCTCGGCGCGTCGCTGTCCCGGCTGGGCCGCCGGGAGGAGGCCCTGGCCCCGGCCGAGGAGGCTGTAGCCATCGGCCGGCGGCTCGCCGAGGTGAATCCGGCTGCCTATCTGCCCGGCCTGGCCACGTCGCTGAACAACCTCGGCGCGTTCCTGTCCAGGCTGGGCCGCCGGGAGGAGGCCCTCGGCCCGGCCGGGGAGGCTGCCGGCATCTACCGGCGGCTGGCCGAGGCGGACCCGGTCGCCCACCTGCCGGACCTCGCCGGGTCGTTGAACAACCTCGGCAACCGCCTGTCCGACCAGGGCCGCCGGGAGGAGGCCCTGGCCCCGACCGAGGAGGCCGTCGCCATCAGCCGGCTGCTGGCCGCGGCGAACCCGGCTGCCTACCTGCCCAGCCTGGCCACGTCGCTGAACAACCTGGGTAACCGCTTGTCCGAGCTGGGCCGGCGGGAGGAGGCCACCAGCCCGGCCGAGGAGGCCATCGGTATCCACCGGCGGCTGGCCGCGGTGCGCCCGGCAGCTCACCTGCCGGACCTCGCCGGATCCTTGAACAACCTCGGCACGTTCCTGTCCAGGCTGGGTTACCGGGAGGAGTCCCTGGTGCCGATCGAGGAGGCCATCACCATCAATCGGCTGCTGGCCGCCGAGGATCCGGCCGCGTACCTGCCGGACCTCGCCGGATCGTTGAACAACCTGGGCAACCGGCTGTCCGAGCTGGGTCGCCGGGAGGAGGCCCTGGCCCTGGCCGAGGAGGCCGTCGCCGCCTACCGGCGGTTGGCCGCGACGAGCCCGGCTGCTCACCTGCCCAGCCTGGCCACGTCGTTGACCGGCCTGGGCAACGTGCTGTCCGAGCTGGGCCGCCGCGACGACGCCCTCGGCCGGGCCGGGGAGGCCGTCACCATCCGCCGGCGGCTGGCCGCGGAGAACCCGGCCGCGTACCTGCCCGATCTCGCCGGAGCGTTGCGGGCCTACGCGTGGGTGTGCGTGAACGTGACGGACAACCTGCCCGAGGCCTGGGACGCGGTCACCGAGGCGATCGGCGTCTACGAGGCGCTGGCCGAACGGTTGCCGCAGCTGTTCGCGGTGCACCTGTTCGCCGCCTACCGGACTCTCGCCGATGTGCTGGCCGGGCTCGGCCGCACGAGCCAGGCGGACGACCTCCGTCGGCAGCTCGACGAGGCGCTGGGCGACCCGCCGGAGTGAGATCCCCGCACCCGGGGGCGGGTGCGGGGATCCGCGCCGGTGTCAGCTCGCGGTCGTGAGGTCGTAGACCGTGGAGCCGCCGACCGTGGTGGCTGTGTAGTTCGCCGCCACCCAGGTGGCGATCTGCGACGACGCCGTGCTCGTGCCGTCCTGGCCGCCGCGGCCGCCGCCGCCCATGCCGCCGCCCGAGATGTAGTAGCCGATCTGGCCGGCCGCCACGTAGGCCTGGAACTGGGCCAGCGTGGGGGAGGGGTCGCTGCCGTTCCAGCCGCCCAGGGCGATCACCGCGGTGCCGCTGGCCAGCTCCAGGCCGGCCGCCGAGGTGGCGCCGCTGACCGCCGCCGACCACTTCGCCGTGCTGGCTTCGAGCAGCGCGCTCAGCTCGCTGTTCGTGCTGCCCGCGCCGCCCATGCCGGCACCCGGCCCGCCGGTCCCGCCGGACGGGGTCCCACCGGCCGCCGGCGTCGCACCGCCGGGCGCCTGGCCCGTGGCCGCGTCGCCGGTTGCCGACGCTTGTCCCGAGGTGGCGCCGCCGGCTGCCGGCGCCTGGCCCGTGGCCGTGCCGCCGGTTGCCGGCGGCGAATCCGTGGCCGTGTCGCCGGGAGCCGTCGAACCGGTGGTGCCGGTGTTGCGGTTGCGGGCCCCGTTCGCCGTACCGTCGGGGTTGCCGAATCCCCGGCCGCCGCCCGCCGCCGCGGCCGCCGCCGGGCCGGAGCTCGGGATGCTGCCGGTGTGCGCGTTCGCGGCCGTCGTGGTCGCCCAGGCCGCGCTGCCCGCGCCCGCCGAGAGCACCGCTGCCAGCACCGCCGCCACCGCCAGCCTGCGCAGCCGCAGCGCCGGAGCGAGCAGCGCGAGCGCCGCCAGGGCGCCGACCACCAGGGCCGCCCAGCGCAGCGCCGGCAGCCAGTCCGTGCGGCCCAGCAGCACGAAGCCCCAGGTCGCGGTGGCGAGCACCAGCGCGGCCAGGGTGACCCGGGCCGGCAGGGCGCCGCGGTAGAGCCACAGCACCCGGGCGCCGATGCCGGTCAGCGCGGCGATCGCCGGGGCCAGCGCCACCGTGTAGTACGGGTGGATCGTGCCGCTCATGTACGAGAAGGTCGCCCCGGTGACCAGCAGCCAGCCGCCCCACAGCACCGCGGCCGCGCGGGCCCGGTCGGTGCGCGGCGCCCGCCAGGTCGCCGTCAGCACCGCCACCAGCGCGATCAGCGCGGCCGGCAGCAGCCAGGAGATCTCGGTGCCCATCGCCGTGCCGAACAGCCGGCCGATGCCGGTGGCCCCGCCGAAGCTGACGTTCTGGCCGCCCGCCCCGCCTCCGCCACCCCCGCCGCCGCCGTTGCCCGCGCCGCCGAGGATGCGGCCCAGGCCGTTGTAACCGAGCGCGAGCTCCCACAGGGTGTTGTTGGTGGACCCGGCGATGTACGGCCGGGACGACGCCGGCCACAGCGACACCAGGGCGACATACCAGCCGGCCGAGGCGACCAGGGCGAGGCCGGCGACCAGCAGGTCGCGGATCCGCCGGCCCAGCCCGGTCGGCGCGGCCAGCAGGTAGACCAGGGCGAACGCCGGCAGCACCAGGAACGCCTGCATCATCTTGGTGAGGAAGCCGAAGCCGAGCAGCACGCCGGTCAGCGCCAGCCACTTCCCGGAGGCCGTCTCGACCGCCCGGACCGTCGTGTACGCCCCCGCCGTCATCAGCAGCACCAGCAGCGCGTCCGGGTTGTCGAACCGGAACATCAGCACCGCCACCGGGGTCAGCGCCAGCGCCGCCCCGGCGAGCAGCCCCGCCGCCGGGCCGAACCAGCGCCGCACGCTCGCGTGCAGCAAGGCCACGGCGGCCACGCCCATCAGGGCCTGGGGTGCCAGCACGGACCAGCTGTTGACGCCGAAGACCCGGGCGGACAGGCCCATCACCCACAGGGCCGCGGGCGGCTTGTCGACGGTGATCGCGTTGCCCGCGTCCAGGGAGCCGAACAGCCACGCCTTCCAGCTCTGCGCCCCGGCCTGGGCCGCGGCGGCGTAGAAGCTGTTGCCCCAACCGGACGCCGACAGGTTCCACAGGTAGAGCAGCGCCGTCGCGCCCAGCAGCGCGACCAGGGCGGGCTTCTCCCAGCCGGTCCGGCGGGCGTGCCGGGTGGCCGGCGGGGAGTCTGCGGCCGGGGCCGGCCGGTCCATCAACGTCGTCATGGCTCACACCCTCGGCACAGCGGCTACGGGGGCTCTGTGACCGCTCTGTGGGAAAGCTGTGAGAGGCGGATCACTGCCCGGGGCAGTCGCCGGGGTCGATGCCCCGCAGGAGCCGGTTGCTGATGTCGCCGAGCTGGCGGAGCTGGGCCGGGGTGAGCGCGTCGACGACCAGGCGCCGGACGGTCTCGACGTGGCCCGGCGCGGTCGCGACGACCTTGGCCCAGCCCTCGTCGGTGAGGATCGCGTTGGTGTAGCGGCCGTCGGCCCGGTCCAGCTCGCGGCGGATCCAGCCGCGCTTCTCCAGCCGCTTGAGCAGGTGCGACATCCGGGAGAGCGAGCCCTGGCTGAACCGGGCCAGGCTGCTGATCCGCAGGGTGCGGCCCGGGGCCTCGGAGAGGCCGGCCATGACCGTGTATTCGAACTGGGTGATGCCGGCGGTGCGCTGCATCTCGCCGTCCAGCTCGCCGGGCAGGACCACGAGCAGGGCGGCGAAGCGCATCCAGGACCGTAGCTGCTGCTCATCGAGCCAGTTCACCTCGTCGTCCACCGATCGAGCCTACCTGTTGACCGTTCAACTCAAACGGCCTACCTTTTACTAGAACGTTCAACTCTTCGAAGGGCACCCGATGAACATCGTCCTGTGGATCGTGGCTGGACTGCTGGCCCTCGCCTTCCTCGCGGCCGGCCTCATGAAGGTGCTGCGTCCCAGGGAGGCGCTCGTCACATCCGGCCTGGCCTGGGTCGAGGACTTCTCGCCCGGCATGGTCAAGGCCATCGGTGCCCTGGAGGTCCTCGCCGCGATTGGCCTGATCCTGCCCGCCGCGCTCGACATCGCGCCGATCTTCGTGCCGCTGGCCGCGCTCGGCCTGGTGCTGATGATGGTCGGGGCGGTCATCGTGCACGTACGCCGCAACGAATACCAGGCCATCGCGCCGAGCGCCGTCCTGCTGCTGCTCTCCGCCTTCGTGGCCTGGGGCCGGTTCGGACCGTACTCGTTCTGAGCGGCCCCGGTTGGCGGCGGTCCGCTTCGATTCGTGCCACGATGAACGCGAGAATTCAGGTCCAGGCGGGAGTCAAGGCAATGAGCGAACACGTTTCCGACAGCGCCGAATGGCAGGCTGTGCAGGGGCACGCCGAGAAGTTCTCGAGCGTGCACCTGCGCGAGCTGTTCGACAGCGATCCCCGGCGCGGCGAGCGGCTCACCGCCCAGGTGGCGGACCTCTACGTGGACTACAGCAAGAATCTGGTCACCGACGAGGTCCTCACCGCGCTGATCGCGCTGGCCGACCGGGCCAAGCTGCGCGAGCGCACCGCGGCGATGTTCGCCGGGCAGCACATCAACGTCACCGAGGACCGCGCCGTGCTGCACACCGCGCTGCGGCTGCCGCGCGACGCCACGCTGGTCGTCGACGGCCAGGACGTCGTCCGCGACGTGCACGAGGTCCTCGACCGGATGGGCGCGTTCACCGACCGGGTGCGCTCCGGCGAGTGGACCGGCGCCACCGGGCAGCGGATCAGGACGGTCGTCAACATCGGCATCGGCGGGTCGGACCTCGGGCCGGTGATGGCGTACGAGGCGCTGAAGGCGTACGCGGACGCCGGCCTGGAGTGCCGCTTCATCTCCAACATCGACCCCACCGACCTGTACGCGAAGACCCACGACCTGGACCCGGCGTCCACCCTGTTCGTGATCGTGTCGAAGACCTTCGGCACCCAGGAGACGCTGACCAACGCCACCGAGGCCCGCAACTGGCTGCTGGCCGGCCTCGGCGGCGACTCCACCGCGGTGGCCAGGCACTTCGTCGCGGTCAGCACCAACGCCCAGCGGGTCGCCGACTTCGGCATCGACACCGAGAACATGTTCGGCTTCTGGGACTGGGTCGGCGGGCGCTACTCGCTGCCCTCGGCGGTCGGCCTGTCGGTGATGCTGGCGATCGGCAAGGAGCGCTTCGCCGAGTTGCTCGCCGGCTACCACGCCGTGGACGAGCACTTCCGCACCGCGCCGCTGGAGCGCAACGTGCCGGCCCTGCTCGGGCTGCTGAACGTCTGGTACGACACGTTCCTCGGCGCGCAGTCGCACGCGGTGCTGCCGTACTCGCAGTATCTGCATCGCTTCGCCGCCTACCTGCAGCAGCTCACCATGGAGAGCAACGGCAAGCACGTGCGCCTGGACGGCTCCGGGGTCGACTACCAGACCGGCGAGGTCTTCTGGGGCGAGCCCGGCACCAACGGCCAGCACGCCTTCTACCAGCTCATCCACCAGGGCACCAAGCTGATCCCGGCCGACTTCATCGGCTTCAGCGTGCCCAACCACAACACCGGCGAGATGCACGACCTGTTCATGTCGAACTTCTTCGCCCAGACCAGCGCGCTGGCGTTCGGCCGCACGGCCGAGCAGATCGAGGCCGAGGGCGTGCCGGCGGAGATCGTGCCGCACAAGGTGATGCCGGGCAACCACCCGACCACCACCATCCTGGCGGAGAAGCTCACCCCGGGGGTGCTGGGCCAGCTCATCGCGCTCTACGAGCACGTCACGTTCACCCAGGGCACGATCTGGGAGATCAACTCGTTCGACCAGTGGGGCGTGGAGCTCGGCAAGGTCATGGCCAACCAGCTCGCCCCGCAGCTCACCGCGCCGCAGGCCGCCGCGGCCGGCGGCAACGACTCGTCGACCGACGCGCTGATCGCGCGGTACCGCACCCAGCGCGGCCGCTGATCATGCGGAGGGCGCCCCTTTTCTGTCACAGGGGCGCCCTACGCTACGTCTGTGGAATTGACGACGGCGCAGGCGCTGGCCCTGCGCATGCGCAGCCTCCTGCTCACCCCGCCGCACGCCCTCGACGACGTCGCCGGCATCGTCGAGTGGTTCGGCGCGATGCAGGCGCAGGACATGGCCAGCGGCCTGTGGTCGCTGGGCGTGCGCCTGCCCGGCCGCACGGATGAGGACGTCCGCGCGGCCCTGGAGCGCCGCGAGGCGATCCGCACCTGGCCGATGCGCGGCACCGTCCACCTGGTCCCGCCCGCCGACGCGCGCTGGATGCTGGAGCTGATGGGCGCGCGCGTGCTGGCCGGGGCGGCGAAGCGCCGCGAGACCATCGGCCTGTCCGAGGCGGCGGCCGAGCGCGGCGTCGAGATCCTGGCCACGGTCCTGAAGGGCGGCCGGCTGACCCGCGCCGAGTGCCTGGCGGCCCTCGCCGAGGCGGGCGTCGAGCTGGGCCCGCAGATGGGCTACCACCTGCTCTGGTATGCGAGCCAGAAGGGCGTCACCTGCATCGCCCCGCACATCGGCAAGGAGCAGACGTTCGTGCTGCTGGAGGAGTGGGCCCCGCAGCCCCACCAACCGGACCGGGAGGAAGCGCTGGGCATCATGGCGCTGCGCTATTTCCGCAGCCACGGCCCGGCGACCAGGGCCGACTTCGCCCGCTGGACGGGCCTGACCATGGGCGACACCCGGGCCGGCATCGCCGCGGCGGGCGACCGGCTCACCACCGTGCGGGTCGACGGCGCCGAGATGGTCCTGGATCCGGCCCTGCTCGACACCGCCCCGGCGGAGGTGGCCGGCGACTGGGCGGCCCTGCCCGGCTTCGACGAATACATGCTGGGCTACAAGGACCGCACGCTGATGATGGCCGACGAGCACCTGGCCGCGGTCGTCCCGGGCGGCAACGGCGTCTTCCGCTCCACCCTGGTCCGCGGCGGCCGGGTGGTCGGCACCTGGACCAGGACGCTCGGCAAGAAGGCGGTGACCATCGCCGTCCAGCCGCTGGTGGCGCTCGGCCCGGCCGATCGCGCCCGGGCGGAGGAGACCCTCCAGCCGTACGCGGCCTTCGTCGGCCTCCCGGCGCGGATCAGCTTTGCCTAGGTGAGCCCGCGGACGATCTCCAGCACACTGTCCGCGCAGCCCCAGGAGAGGCTGACCCCGGCGCCGCTGTGGCCGTAGTTGTGCACCACGTGCCGCCCGCCGACCTCCTCGTGCTCCAGCCGGATCTCCGGGCGCTGCGGCCGGATGCCGGTGCGATGCCCGAGCACCGGCGCGGTCGCGATGGCGGGCACGATCCCGGCGCACCGGGCCACGATCCCGGCGGCGACCTCCGGGTCCGGCTCCGGGTCGCACTGTCCCTTGTCGGCGCTGCCGCCCAGCAGCAGCACGTCACCCTGAGGCAGCAGGTAGGTCATCTCCTCCAGCTCCTCGGTGTGCTCCGCGAAGAACTCGGTCACCCCGGGGTTGCGCACCGCGACGAGCTGACCGCGGATCGGCTCCACCTCGGGATCGGGCACGAGCTCGCGCGCGCCGATCCCGGTGCAGTTGACGACGACGGGCGCCAGGTCCTCGCGGAGCGAGCGCACGTGCCCGATCTCCAGCGTGCCGCCGGCCGCGACCAGCCGGCGCTCCAGATAGGCCAGGTACGGCGGCATGTCGATGATCGGCGCGGTGTAGCGCCAGCCGCTGGCGAAGCCGCCCGGCAGCTCGGCGGCGGCGCACTCGCGGAAGCCCGGCAGGTCGTGGGCCCAGTCCGGCGACGGGATCGGCCTGCGGGAGGCCTCCACGCCGGGCACGAGCCGCACCTCCGGCCGGCCCGCGGCGACCATGTCGCAGAAGACGCGGTAGCTGCGGCTGCTCCAGCGCAGCACCAGCGGATGGTTGGCGTAGATGGGATCCCAGATGGCGCCCGCGGCCGCCGACGTGCTCTGCTCGGGCCGGTGCCGCGCGCGGACGTGGACGCGCACCCCCGCCTCGGCGAGCCGGACGGCCGTGGTCAGGCCTGATACGCCGGCGCCGATTGTCAGGACATCGGGTCGGACGGGGGTCATCATCCGACGCTAACCGGGCGCCGACCGTTCTCACGTAGAGAGACGTAAATGTACGGCGGATGCGGACAATGGCGCGGGAAGGTTGTCCGGTCGGCCCGGAAGGTGCTAGCGAAATCCACGCAGTGTTTGACTATCGATACTGAGCGTGTTGCATTCCGCGATCGGATGCGGTGCAATCGACAGGCTGGCGACACGCGTGGCACGGGGCCACGCCGCTGGGGAGTCATCGGTCACCGCTGACCCTTGCGCGCCGTCCGGCGTTTCCCCGGTGTTCCGGACCGCCGTGCATGGGGGAGCCGATGCTGATCGCTGGCGAGGTGCACACGGGCCTGCTCCGCGGCCCTGACCCGGTGACCGCCGAGCAGGCGCGCGGACTGGTGGACCTCGTGATCGGCGAGCCGGTCCTGGTCTCGCACCGGCCGATCGCCTACGTGCGCTCCCCGGAGATGCCCGTCGGTGTTGACTGTGGACTCGGCTCGGCCGGGGCCACCCGCCGGGTGCGCGGGGTGGGCACCGCGCTGCAGCGCGCCGCGATCACCGGCGGTCACGTGGTGCAGGGCTCCGCCGCCGCCACCCTGGTCCGTGCCGAGGGCGGCGCCCGGCAGCCGTGGTCGCACTACCTGACCCGTCCGGGCGTCATCGAGACGCTGAGCCGTACCCGCTGGGACGAGATGGCCGCCGCCCTCGCCGGACCGGACCGGCCCGGTGACGCCCTCGACCTGGGGGCGATGGCGGGCCGGGTGGCCGACCGGGTCCAGCGTTCCCACTCGCCCGGCGGGCCTGCGCGGTTGCGGGCGCCGCGCACCCGGCTGCGGTGGACGGCGCGCATCGGTGCGGACGCACCCCGGATCCGGTATTCGGTTCGCTCCGACGACCTGCGGCTGCTGGAGCTGTGGGTGCCCGACGGCGAGCCGGAGCGGGCCCGCGAGCTGACGGCGCTGGCCGAGGACGTGGCCCTGCACGACTGGCTGCTGAGCACGCTGCTGGAGATCGTCGGCAAGAGCGCCATCGGCGTCATCGAACGCCGCGCCGCGCTGGAGCGGCTGCTGCCGGCCATCGACTACCTGCTGCACCTGTGGATGCCCGGCGCCCGCGGCGACGACGTCTCCACCGCGGTCTGGGACGCCCTGGACCGGCGGCCCGGCTTCAGCCGGCAGTGGACCACCCTCGTGCACCGGATCCGGGATCAGCTGTCGGTCGGTGCGGTGGCGGCGCTGGCAGCGGCGGCCCCCCGGTGATGTCGCTGGGCGTGCAGTCGTCCGAACACTCCAGTGTCACCCGCAAAGCGCTGCTCACCGTCGGTCTCGGCGGGGCCACCTTCCTGATCACCAACGCGCTCAACCAGCCCCAGAGCGTCCAGATCACGCTCTCCATCCTGATCGGTGGCATCGCGCTGATCATCCGGTTCCTGGTGGACTTCGAGAACCGGCTCGCGGCCGTGGAGCAGCTGGAGAAGGACGGCATGACCGAGATGAAGCACCTGGTCGGCGAGGCCTACTCGCAGATCAGCGAGGCCACCGAGCTGTTCGGGCTGATCGAGGCGTCCGCGCTGCAGACCGACCTGGTCACCCAGCTGGTGCGCAACTCGACGCAGATCTCACCCACCTCGCCGCCGATCGTCTACCACTTCGTTCAGGCCAAGATCAAGGAGACCTCGGATTTCCTGAAGCAGCTCGCCGAGGGGGGCACGGTCACCTACTACGGCGAGGACCGTGACTGGCTGCTCGGCCTGACCCGCAACGCCACCGTCAGCATCGACGCGATCAGCATGACGGCCGTCGACCACGACCTCTGGCAGAGCGAGATCGGCCAGCGCTACC
>Ga0307516_10008257_pt1 | contig 11814 bp, 8 predicted proteins | sample 19_EM_MG_FD_203310 | JGI IMG/M metagenome (GOLD analysis project Ga0307516, IMG submission 203310) | Populus trichocarpa ectomycorrhiza microbial communities from riparian zone in the Pacific Northwest, United States - 19_EM | ecosystem: Host-associated > Plants > Roots > Unclassified | place...
CCCCCACCCCCACAATTACCCTCTCTGTGTCCTCGATTACATAACGATACGTGCTTGCTGTTATTAGTCTTGCTTTCACTTGATGTTCTTGTGATACATATACCTAGGATGATGTAACATCTGCTTAAGTTTCACCCGCACTATCTTTATTTCAGGCTTGTGATTGGCCACCTGTTAGAATGTGGGGACTCATTCTTCTCACATAAGCAGTATGAGCTTTTAAGGTTGCTGGTGGCCTGCCGGAGGGCTCTGAAATGTCTAATTATGGCATATTGTGAGGAGAAAGTTAGAACTACTCATTCTGCACTCATTCCTGTTCTGTTTGAGGATGTACATTCTGTATTATGGCTTTCCAGATCAGTGTCTGTGGTGTTTAGGCTTCAAGAGACACTGTCAGAAGATAAAGCTTGTGAAGTTGCAGATATGATCTTTTCATTGATGGATCACACATCATATGTGTTCCTGACACTAAGCAAATATCAATGTCCTTCTGCTGTCTCCATAATTGCTGAAAAACCTTATACAGAGCAACTCAATTCTGATGTTACCCAGGAACAGAGCAGTGTAAACGAGTCTCTGCCATGTTTGGATACCTCAAACGACGTTGAAAGCTGTAAAAGTGTTATCCTCATTGCTGAAAGTTTGAAGGAACAGGCACAGGACTTAATTATTTCTTTGAAAGATGCTCATTGCAATGAGAAATCAAGTGATGAAATCGATGTTGACTGGAACAAATTATCTTCAATGGTCTCTTGCTTCAGTGGGTTCATGTGGGGCCTAGCATCTGCATTGGACCACTCCAATGCAACAGATAGTGATTATAAGGCGAAGCTGTTGAGATGGAAATGTGAAGTCATCTCAAAAATTAGTCATTGTATAAATGCATTTGCTGATTTTATTTGTTTTTCTTTCCACATGCTGTTTGTCAAGGATGATCTCCAACCTAATCATTTATCTGCTACTGGAAATTTTGTAAAGTCTGATGATAGAGACAGTTCACTGGTTTCAGGTGACTCTTGGAAAGTCACCGTGAATAAACATGGTTCACAGTCAGAAAACGTTACCTCTATTGCTGGTATTCTAAGTAAGCTTGACTCATATGAATGCCTACCATTAAATAAGGAGTGGTTGCAAAGTTTTCTTGAAGGTGATCATCCTAAAGCAGCGGTATTAATCAGGCAGCTATTAATTGCGGCGTCAGCTATTGTGAAGCTCAATTTGGAGACTAAATGCACTCCTTTGTTGTCTAGTTTGGTGCCAAGTTTTACTGGCATATCTCAAGTCTTGCTCTTGAAGTTAGCAGATGGTACCGAGGTACCAAAACCATTCTCTTTTGTTTGGTTAGATGGTGTTCTGAAGTATCTGCAAGAGCTAGGGAGTCATTTTCCCATAACTAATCCTACCTCGACTAGAAACGTGTTTTCAAAGCTATTAGAGTTACACTTGAAGGCTTTGGGAAAATGCATATCTTTACAGGGGAAAGAAGCTACTCTGACTTCTCATGATAAAGAATTGAGCACTAATACACTCCACAGTCATATAGGATCAGCTTCTCTTTCTCATCCATACTATTTAGATGAATTTAAAGCAAGGTTGAGGATGTCATTCAAAAGTTTGATAAGAAAACCATCAGAGTTGCATCTTTTGTCTGCAATACAGGCTATAGAGAGAGCACTGGTAGGAGTGTACGAAGGCTGCCCAATAATTTATGAGATTACTACTGGGAATGTGGATGGTGGAAAGGTTTCTTCAACTGTTGCAGCTGGCATTGACTGCTTGGATCTGGTTCTGGAATATGTTTCAGGTAAAATTCTGATTTCACTGCTGTACAATGTGTAGTAATTTCTTTTACTTTTTGCTTTTTGGAGGAGGAAGGGGCAAGTCAAACCTGATTCTCCCTACTCGACAAACAGGCAGCTACCAATCCACCAACAGGGATTGGTACAGTGCATAATGATGTTCAAAATTTATTCTCTTGTAATTGCAAATTGTTGTGCTAACCATCTACTTGCTTTACAGGTCGTAAACGTTTAAATGTTGTTAAAAGGAACATTCAGAGTTTAGTTGCTGCCTTGTTCAACATAATTCTGCACGTGCAAAGTCCATTAATTTTCTATCGGATAGCAATGGATAGTGAAAGGTATAATGGACCAGATCCAGGAGCAGTCATTCTTATGTGTGTTGAGGTGCTAACAAGAGTTTCTGGAAAACATGCTTTATTTCAAATGGATTCCTGGCATGTAGCACAGTCTTTACATATACCAGCGGCACTTTTTCAAGATTTTGATCAACTGAGAATTTCTCAAGGTCCAGCTTTATCTAATTCTTTGTTGAACTCGGGCAGCCAAGATTGTAATACTGTGGGAGGCAGGGATACCTGTGTTGTAGATCTACAATTCTCCGTGGAGTTATATACTGCATGCTGCCGGTTACTGTACACGGTTCTGAAGCATCACAAAAGGTCATTATCATGATGTTTAGCTCAATCCTGAAGAACCTGATTGCTATGTTCATAAATGTTGCAGTTAGATTTGTTATCATCAGGCCAGACTCATCATACACACATAGCAAAGAAGTAAAACTGAAAGCATTGGCATTCTGTGGAAGGATTTAGATCTATTGTGTCCTTTAATAGGACAGTGGAATGGGCATTTCCTACTTTGATCCTACTTTGATAGTTTCTGTTTTCTTCTTTGCTGATGCCTAAAGACAACCGTTAACATAAAGCACATGCTAAAACAATTGTATACAGTGCTTAGGCATTTTGGCCATTTCAGAACGTGTCTCTATGCTATGTTATAGTTGTCTCTACTTGATAATGCAATCCTCATATATCATTCTCTGTTTCCTAGCTGTCATTTATATCCTTCTTGGTATGGTTTTATCTGTGTTTTATCTTAAAGTAATTTTTATATGTAATCATGACGATTATTTTGTAATTCCAGTGAGTCAGAAAGGTGCATTTCTTTACTTCAAGAATCTGAGCGTGTTCTTCTTCATTGTTTGGAGATGGTGGATGTTGATTTATCAGTCAGAAAAGGTTATTTTTCGTTGGGAGTTCATGAGGGGGTAAAATGTGCTAGTTCTTTCCGGAGGATTTATGAGGAGGTATGTGATGTTATCTTAAGCTTGCAGTGTGCAATGAATATATAGCCTGTGTTGTTTCAAGTTGAAGTTATTATTATTCATCTTCTGATGGGAAAATGAGATGGCGTTTTTATTTGTTCACATAAACAATTAGCAAAGGAAACATCATAACATGGGAATTTATCTGAAAAAGTTTCTCGATGGTTTGTTTGTTGACCCATTGACATCACCTCTGTTCTTAAAACAGACAATACAGGCTTAACTGCAGTGACTATAGGGTTTGATTACAGGCTTTTGGATGGTGAACTTTTTGGTGCATGAACCCCTGTATCTTGTCTTGAATTAAAACCCTTAAGAGCACGCTTATTGTGGATTTTTCCACAACGTGTCTAGAAAATTTGGCTACCATGCTTGAGCTTGAGCAAGTGGCATTTCTGAACTTCCGGCTGAACAAGTATCTATTGCAAGTTTACTCTTGATAGTTTAATCAGACCTCTGTGGCAGTTCACATCTAGCATGTTTCTGGTTTATGCATTGTGGTTACAAGTATTGGTATGTTTTTTTTTAAAAAAAAAATTACACATTTTGGCTTCTATTAACCGTGCTTTAATTTGTTTACTATTATTTTTTACAGTTAAGGCAGCAAAAAGATGTCTTTGGCCAGCATTGTTTCAAGTTTTTATCCAATTACATTTGGGTCTATTCAGGATATGGCCCGCTTAAAACTGGCATCAGAAGGTGGTCCTCGAACATCTCATTTTCATGTTCCTTGCAATTTTTAAGCACAGTGGTGATCATGGTTCTAACATATGTAGTCTCATTGCAAATTTCAAACTGGATTCATGCAGTGCTAACAAAAACAATTTGCTTTTCATTGATGTGCAGGGAGATAGATGAAGCTCTGAGACCTGGTGTGTATGCTTTAATAGATTCCTGCTCAGCAGATGATCTTCAATATCTGCATTCTGTATTTGGGGGTAATTGAACTAAATATCATCATGCTGCATGCTTTAATCAGTTTTTTTTTCAAGTATGGCTCCATGAGCATTGTGACCTTATTTTTCTTTGGGTGTCACCGCCTTTGCAGAGGGTCCTTGCAGAAACACATTGGCTACTTTGCAGCATGATTACAAACTGAATTTCCAATATGAAGGAAAAGTTTGATTTGATTAATCTTAGGGTGAATATATATCCCAGTTATCAAATTTCATTCAGCAACTCTTCAAATCATGGTGAGAAAATTACCGTGACATGTTATCCTCCAGTTCCAAAGAGCAGTTCAGGATCGTAATCATTTTTGGAAGCCAGACACCATGTGCTAGTGGCCATAAAAAACGATGTTGCCCATATGTAGTGTTGGGGCCTCCATGTGATCCAATGTCACCGGCTGCAGCGAAGGATGAGTTTTTCATTCAGCCCTCACAAGTGCTATTGACTGGCTCCTAAATTTTTGTAGCTTTAGGTATATCTGAAGAAAACTCCAATTTTGTCCAGGGGTGCGGTGAGTCCTGAGTGTTAATTCTTCAATGATATTTCTCTTGGCGTTGTTGTATTTTTTTTCTATGTGAATATCCACTTCTTCATGCAGATTTTAGAGAACAAAAGCACCCGTGTTATTGTTTCCATTAATTGTCTGTCGATTACATGCCTTATGGTGAAAGAAGAAACATGCATCGTTTTTAGCACTAGTTGAATAGTCATCGATTTGGCTGGCTTTTGTATTTGCCATTCCCTGCTTCCAAGTTTTATTGCATTCAGCCTAGCTATTAGTTTCATGTTTGTGGAGTACCAAAAACATTTTGAGGTCTAGTTACAGCGTCAGAAGTTCACTCTACCTTAATGGAAGATAATGGTTTCTAATAGTTTTGGAGTAAGGCGTCCTTAGAGTTTGAGCATGACAACATTCGGCTGGCCATCAATTGTTTGATTGCTGAGATGTATTTAGTGCTGTTTTTAGAAATGGTTGATGGCAAACTGATGTCCCTGAATTTTGAGTATTTTCCAATTGAATTTCCTAGTTCTTCTAGCCGATCGAAGTTTTCTCTGAGTTACCTACCCTGAAATCTTTGAATTCTACAATGGTTGATGGCAACGTGTCCCTGAAAGCTTGACAAAACCTGGCAGGCAACTTCAGTTAGGTTGCAGTGGCATTTGGTGAATATATTTATTCCTTGTGTTTGTACATGAAGGTAGCCTGTTTCCCACTCATAATTTAGTTGGTTCGTCAAGAAAACAATAATAACAATCAGAATCCGGAGAGCTTATGGAAAAGTGATTCAAACATGGATGATGTTTATGTTCCAGATATCAACCGCTATCCACTAAGCATCGATAAAGCAACTCTCGAGATACCCAAAGAAAACAGTGTGGATATGAATGCATGGTGATCAACCAGAATTAGGGTTTGAACTTTGAAAAGAAGGGTGATTTGTTAATTAATCCCGAGTTTATGGTGGTCTCAACGCTTAAGCTTTATTTCTGTGACAGAGTGGGATCCTAACAGACAACTAGTGGACCACCTTGGAGCCTCAAAATATGCATCTTCTTTCATGGAAATTGGTTGGTCCACCACCATCACTGACTGAATTTTATCACCATGCCTATTGTTAGAGTATATAACACTGTTAAGAGGCATTGATGTAGCAAACAGACTCTATATATGTATATAGATAGATAGGTAGGTAGGGGGTAGCATTATGCAATATGCTTTGACGGTATTTCTAAAGCGGACACAGAGTTCATTGATGGTGGGGATATGCTTGATTTGCTTAATAGATAAAGTTTGATTAAACAAGTATAAGGCTAGCAGCCCTTGATCATTTAACCAATTGTCAAATCCATCAAATCAACGGCCCAGAAACTCCCATACCAACTTAGTTCAATAGCCCGTTACAGACAGTTCCTCTGCTATAAATATACCGGGCCTAGAATTGTTGACGACCTCTTGAATTTTGATAACTTTGCAGACATCTCCACGCCAAGAAAAAGAGCAGCAATGCACTACTATAGGAGAAGAAGTGACTCCATCTTTGATGCTTTCACTCTAAATCCCCTACCATATCCAGTTCTCTTAATCTTGGCAGTACTATCAATATTTCTTGGCATGTCTTGGTTCTTTAGCTATGAAGACATGGTGGAGACTACTGAGGAACAAATGGGTTGGATTCTTTTGGTTGTACCGTTAGTGCTGATAGTCATAGTTCGATGGCTTTCATCTATGGAAAATCCTGACATGATCTTTGTTATGTCACCATGGGACAAGCGCCGGAGGACACACCACCGGCCATCAGAAGGGAGCTCTCCTTGGGGTGTGGCTGCTTTCATTGTGTTGCTTCTTGTTTTGGTGAAGTTTCAATCTACCTTTCTTGATAGCTGGCTTGTTTGATGCTACGCCTATACTAATTGATATGGATTGAAGATCAAGTAGTTTTGTTCTGTGGCTTTAGTTTATGTTTGAACATACAGAAATATGAAATTATTGTATATGTATGTTGTAGAGAATGATGCATTAAGATATGTGTTCGGGGCTTGAGTGTTCATGTTTGTTAAATATTGCTTTGGTGGATAAGATCTTAATGAAGTATTTTTCTTCATCAGCTTATACTGGCCATGTCAAATTAGTATATGCTCTTTATCTGGCTCAAATTTAATCTTGAATTGATTAATATGGTCCGAAGACTAAAACTCACCCTGATGAAAGAACTATCTGCCTGTTTGGATGCTGAGAAAATTCAGGAAATCATCCTAGCTCGTATAAGAAAATTAAATCATAGAACTTGATTGGTCTTGGCCCAAAACTTGAGACTTTTCTTTTCTTGTACGACATTTTCCCGGTAACAACGGAAACCTTGAAGATAAGTGATTGGTTTATTTTAATGACTATGGTTATTAACTTTGCTTGATTGATAAAGATTAATAATTGTTGCAGAAGACAAGTTATCGCTCAAGACACTAACTTGAATTTCAAGTTAAGCGGGCATCAGTCAAATTTGTCTCATCCCCAACAAACCTACCAAGCTATAAGTAGGCATGGTCATGGTAATTCAGTGTCCACTGAGTACTCTTGAATCTAAAAGTCATAAATTCTGTGAGGATCCAAGAATTTTCCATGAAAAGAAGTTATTGAATGAGGGACCAAAAGCCCAATTGCAGATGTCACTGTCTATACCTAAATAGCGGCAGCTACAAGCAACACTTTAATTACTTTTATAATGAGAGCAAACTGCCTGCTTATCTCGCTGTTTAGCCATATGTGAAGGTCAGTTTCATCCATCTAACGCTTTGTCTTGGGTCATGCTGTCGTGGGAGGAGAAGAGTTCTTTATTAGTGACAAACAACCATTATTCAATCATCCAAACCTACCACTGCCTTCGTGGTCCAATGCTTATCGGGCCTCGTGCAAGAGAAAATCATCAAGAATGCTTGTGGGGTCTAGCTTTGCAATGACAATATTTTTTGCTCTTGTCAATTTATCAGCTTTGATTGAATGGCCATGAAGCATGTTCTTCTATTTTAACCCTGGAAGTTAGTTAGGGCATCAAAGGACTTTGATTCAAAACCCTTTCATATGGGAACAAATGTATAGCAAAATGGGCTGTACTGATGCTTGTCTGTGATTCTTCATAGCTACAGGAGATCATCTTGGACTCACTGACAAACACCTGTTTTCTTGTGTTTGTCCACGCCAAATTTAGCAATAAATGGGCATGGGCATGGCAAAGGAACGAGGTGTTGACCATGCCGGTGAGGTGGTGATTTAGTGGCTGCCTCCCATTTATACCAAAGGAACATAGTAATCTTGACCAGTCTCTTGATTTAGATCGAGCAGGGCTGGAATTCATAGATACACTGAACATTTTGCTCACAACAGTGAGCAAAAACGAAGCAAATTCTTTCAAAGCATCATATCACCATTACAGTGCTTGTATCACACAGAGATAGTATTGCCTGACAAAGAAACTCAAACGATTCCATGATTTTAAGCTATCTTTAAGACTATATAGTTCATCAACATTTTGCAGAGTTTTTCCTTTTCTTTTTCGCTGATTTATTTACAAATTAATGCGACCCCCGAAGAGGTCCAAACCACTTGGAATGAAATGAAGATTGATAAGAAAGCAACATTAGAAGCAGCACCACGAAAACGGCAATACCCCAAGGGAAGGAGCTCGTGGAACGTGGAGCTGAATCAGGCGGCGAATCTCTGAGCCGATAATAGAGCAGCCAATTGGTAGAATATGAAGCCATGAATAAAATCAGGAGGATAGGCAACAAGAAAAGGAATATTTGGAGGTTGACTGCAGAGTGGCGCAACTGGGCCTCATAGCCTGTGTAATGGGAGAGCCATAACAGGGAAATGACAATGCCAAAAATGGCTAGCAACGGGAAGGGAGGAGTAGACATAGAGGCCACGGTCTGGCCTGTCCACCCTTGTTTCCACTCGGGACCCCTTCTCTTTGGATAGAACCACTCCATCTCTTCTGTCCTCTCCTATTTCTCAATCCAAGCAAGCAATTCAATGGCGAGTTTCTTCGATTCAAGGGAGGTGATGGGCTTTGTTTGCTTTAATATCAAATTTGGTTAGGGAATATGTGCTTTGATTGTAGAATCCTTAAAGAACTTCTTTTCGGCTAATGCACACTCAAGTTTTGATACCAAATCCATTGCATGCAACCAAGAAAGGTGAAACCCCTTGAAAGAAAATATGATTGCTAGTTCTCTTGACAACATAAAGAAGTAATGGCAATGCCGGCGAGCTTTCTACCTCGTTGATAGTGTATTTTTGGTTTATATCAAGATTTCACTAATTCAATTCTTAACAAATGCTAAAAACTAAATTAATCTTCTATTCAGAGAGAGTGTGTTGTTAAGCTCGAGTCTTTTTTCTTACTAACACTAATCTGTTTCGATAAAAAATAATAAAGCAAATCTTCATTTTTTAAAACTAAGAAATCCATGAATTTAAAAGAACAACTAAATCTAGAGACAAGTCAAAGACAATAATTGTTTTGAAATATTAATTATGTCGTATACCTTAAATGAGATAACCTCTTGTTTTTTCTATTTTGGATTTTGAATAATAGAACATTATGAGGTCATTTTTTATGTTAAAGTTTGTAATGATTCATGGGTATGTTCGGCAACTTGATTTTCTTCTGGGTTAGGTTAAAATTTTAAAGAGTAAATTACTCTTAGCATCCTATAGTTTCGTTATTTTTTCAATTTGCAACCAAGTTGTCGAATATTACACTTTACAAGCTTAATCAAAACATATTTTGAAAATCAATGAAAAAATAATAATGCTATCATATATATTAAAGCATGGAAGCTAACCACCACCACCACACAACTCGTTATATCTCTTCATGCTAACCTTTTCTTCTCTATCATCTCTTTCTATAAAAAATCACAGCCTCCCTCCTAAAAAGTTATTCCTTTACTTATAGTTAATCAAACTCATCTTCTCCAAACCCACAGCCTGTGATAACAATTATTCTCTCTTATAATAACAAACCTAACCACCATCCAAAAAAAATATTTTACCCCCTGTAGCCATAGATTTCAAGTGTGATAACAATCTGTCGAATGACATCATTGAGACAAGGGTATAAACCACCACAAGTAACAATTGTTGCCTTTACACTAGTTTGGAGTATATTTTCTCTTGAGACCCAACTCTGAGGATCTATTGTTCGACCCAAGTACAATTGGGATCCACGTACTCTTTTCCAACATAAGTAAATGATGAGTAAAGTATGACCTTAAGAAACACTTTTTCATTATTATTTATGTATCCATGTCATTCCTCATCAGATGGATAACCACCAACGAAATATTCCACCGCAAGAGTTCTCAATTTTAGATAAAGTGTAGAGGGAATTGAGCATGCATAAGAAAAAATATAAGTGATATGAGGAATATTGAATCGTCTTTTAAAATTTTTTTGGTTCTTTGTTTTCCAATTAGAATAGTTGAAAATCAATCTTTTTTTTTTCAAATATGTGTAGCCAAAATGCCAAGATTTCTTGATTTGGGAGGATTTGAGTTTGGTGGCTATGTTGGAGACAGGGGGGATTAAAAAATAATAGAGGCTATAATTTTCTGACTTTTTTTTACAGGACTGCGTTTTGGAAACAAAGGTTTTTAGTCATTATTTCAAAGTTAGTACGGGCCTACCAGAAACTTGGCCTTCTTTTGAATTAGGTCATAATTCTGAAGGGTAAATTACTCTGAGCATTGTTTTGGTTATTTTTCTTCACTTTACAACCAGGTTTTTTAATATTACACAACGTTAGCAAAGTAGATTTTGAAAATCAATGAAAAGACAATAAATTAAAGCATGAAAGATAATCATTATCACACAACTCATTCTCTCTTTTCACGTTAACCTTCTCTCCTCTCTCACCTGTCTCTAAAAAAAATCACAACCTCTCTCTCAAAAAATTACTCTCATAATCACAGTCAACCAACTCATCTTCTTCAAACCCATGACCTGTGACAACAACCATTCTCTCTTATAACAGCAGACCTATTATTCAACCCAAGTACAATTGGGATTAATGTACCCATATCTAGTATATGTAGATAATGAGTAGAGCATGACCTTAAGAAGCATCGTTTCATTATCATTTATGTATCTATGTCATTCCTCATCATATGAATAACCACCAACAAAATATTCCATCATAGGAGTTAGACAAAGTGTGGAGGAAATTGAGCATGCATAAGAAAAGATATAAGTGATAAGAGGAATATTAAATCATCTTTCAAAATCGCTTTGGTTCTTTGTTTTCTAATTAGGATAGTTAAAAATCAATATCTTTTTTCCTAATATGTGTAGCCAAAATGCCAATATTTCTTGATTTGAGAGGATTTGGGTTTGGTGGCTATGTTGGAGAGAGAGAGAGGAAAAAAATATTAAAAAAATAATAATCACGGCTAGGATTTTTGGACTTTTTTTTTCTTGTTTATACATGACTGTGTTTTGAAAAAAAAAAAAAGGTTATTTAGTCATTATTTCAAAGTTAGTACGGGCCTACCAGAAACTTGGTCTTCTTTTGGATTAGATCATAATTCTGAAGGGTAAATTACTTTAAGCATTGTTTTGGTTATTTTTCTTCACTTTACAACCAGGTTTTTGAATATTACACAACGTTAGTCAAAGACAATAAATTAAAGCATGAAAGATAATCATTATCACACAACTCATTCTCTCTTTTCACGTTAACCTTCTCTCCTCTCTCTAAAAAAAATCACAACCTCTCTTCTAAAAAATTACTCTCATACTCACAATCAACCAACTTCATCTTCTTCAAACCCACAACCTGTGACAACAACCGTTTTTTCTCATAACAGCAGACTTATAGTTCAACCCAAGTACAATTAGGATCAATATACCCAGATCTAGCATATGTAGGTGATGAGTAGAGCATGACCTTAAAAAGCATCGTTTCATTATTATTTATATCATTCCTCATCATATATGAATAACCACTAGTAAAATATTCAATCATAAGAATTCTTTAGACAAAGTATAAAGGAAATTAAATATACATAAGAAAAGATATCAGTGATATGAAAAAATATTAAATTATCTTTTAAAATCTCTTTGGTTCTTTGTTTTTCAATTAGGATAGTTAAAAATCAATCTCTTTTTTTTTCCTGTGTAGCTAAAATGCCAAGATTTCTTGATTTGACAGGGTTTGGGTTTGGTGGCTAAGGGGGGAT
>Ga0307516_10008258_pt1 | contig 11814 bp, 11 predicted proteins | sample 19_EM_MG_FD_203310 | JGI IMG/M metagenome (GOLD analysis project Ga0307516, IMG submission 203310) | Populus trichocarpa ectomycorrhiza microbial communities from riparian zone in the Pacific Northwest, United States - 19_EM | ecosystem: Host-associated > Plants > Roots > Unclassified | place...
TATATATATATATATATATATATAGACACACACACACACACACCTGATGGAAAGCATACCCTTAATTGTATTAGGGTCTTGAACTCATAGAAATCCAATGAAATATATAGGCTGTGTCAATACAGTCCATTTGTTCCATAGGCATACACACCAGCTTCCAAGCCTAAGCAATCCTCCATCCAAAGCCCAAGCTAGCTAGGTTGGTTGTTTATTTTTTTTTTATATTAAAAATAATTTTTTAAAAATAAAATATATTATTTTAAAATAAAATATATTTTAAAATATAATTTCTATTACATTAAAACTGTAAATTTAGTATTTATATATGCAACTTTTTTTTCTTATCAAATCTCATGACAGTATTTATTTGTGCAGTTGGATCAAGTTATTTTTAAAAAAATTAAAAGTATTTTTAACTTTAAATCATTTTTTTGTATTTTTATATTGATATGTTAATTTTAATAATAATAATAATAATAATAATAATAATAATAATAATAATAATAAAAAGCTTTGTATATCTTTGTTGTTGCTATCTCTGTAAACATTTTATTGCTACTTGACAGGTCAAATTGGAAGCAGAAACAGATAAAAACACCTCACAAATCACTTCAAATCCACGACCATTTAACACACAAATACATGGTTACATATTACGTATAGATTATGCATAAAACATGAGGCAAATTATTTGGAGACTAAGCGGTGATGCGGGATGGAGCTATAGCTGGTGGAGCTGGAATGTCTTCGGACCCTTCAAGCATCAAGATCACATTCTTGATACAAGGACGTGAAGCTGGATCATGCTGAACGCACAGCAGTCCAATCTTCACCATTCTTTCCAGTGACTCGAATTCTATAACTTCTTCCTTCACAAGCTTATCCAACTGTCCAGCTGCAAAGCATTGATATGCCCAACTGGGAAGATTCATTTCATCTGGTGTTGAGACGTCTATTTTTATACTGCTTCTGCAACAGATGACCTCCAGAAGTACAACTCCGAAGCTGTAGATATCAGCTTTTACCGACATCAAGGCATTATTCTGCCATTCAGGTGCCAAGTGCCCTCTACTCTGTGAGAGTGCCATCGAGCTTCTTATTTCGTCTGGATATAATAGCTTTGATAATCCGAAATCGGAGATTTTGGCTATCCAAGAATCATCCATGAGAATGTTTTGAGGGGTTATATTGCAATGGATGATGCAGGCTTGACACTCTTCATGTAGATAGAGTATTCCTCTAGCTATATCTAGAGCAATCCTCACTCTCTCTTTCCAAATGGGGCGCCTCTCAGACTGGAATAAAAGATCTGCAAGGGTGCCATTTTTCAAGTACTCGTAGACGAGAACCCTCCGAGAGCCCTCCACACAAAAACCAAGCAACCGAACCAAGTTCCTGTGATAAGTTTGTCCAATAACTGTGATTTCGGCTCGAAACTTTTTTTCCCCTTCATCTAAAACTTTCTCAAGCCTCTTAACAGCAACAGTTCTGTCACCCCCAGGTATTGTCCCTCTGTAAACTGCACCAATAGAACCCCTGCCCAGCTCTTCCATGAAACCACTTGTAGCTTTCTCAAGCTCACTATAAGAAAATGACCGCAGAGTAAACTCTCCAGCCAAGCTTATGATTCCTGATAGCTTTTCGTAAAGAAAAGCTCGATCCCTGTACACGCAGAAAGTAGAGATTGCAATGACAAAACACAACAAAGTAACAGAGCCGAATGCTATAGCAAGAAACACAAGTAAACTTTTCTTGCTTTCTATGATGATTGTCGGGCTCATTGGAGGTGCAGCAGGAGATGCTGCTTTCACTTTGAAGAAGGCTATAGATGATATGTTTATATCTTTTAAACCATATCTAATTGGTGCAGCATACTTTTCACACTTCTCATTCATATATAGAGCAACATCACAGAGACAATCTTCCAGGCAAGACAAACCACAATTTTCCTTCTTCACATGTAGGACAGAATAAGGAAATCGCTCGAACAATATATTCTCTACGGCTTTGACATCGTACATTTCCCCTTCTTTGGTGCCTCTGCAAAAACTTTCAGTGACATTCTTGTAGCATCCACTGAATTTCTCACTGGGGTCATTGAAAGCAAATCCAGGATAACAGGAACAGTCAAAATTAGTGCCCATGCCAGAGCAATAACTGTTGAAATCACAGAAGCCATGAACATTGCATTGATTATTCAACGCAGACCACTCAATATGCACACTCCGGCTAGTTTTGTTCTCTAAGCAGTGTGAGTACAACCTGAAAATCCCATCAGCATCAAGCGTCGCACGAAAGATTGTTGTTTTGTTGTTACAGGGATAAGAACTACTTGCCAACAAGACTGGTTTTTTAGAGACCGTATCCATGGACAGAAATCCCTGGTGATTAAGATAGAGACTCAACCCGTTGTTGTCTCCAGTAGTACTACTGGCCCAGTAAGCATCAACAGATTCACCAGCGCTGTTTGTAGGGTAGGCGACAAGGTTTCCATCTTCCTGCATCGCGAGGAAAAACCTTCCACTGGAGTGATTTGAGCTCGACACGCTTGAAACCAATTTATCAAAATCAGTAAGATTCTGACCTACTAATATGGTGTCAGTTGGGTAATCAAAGCTTTGCCAAATAACAGAAGAACCACTGTAAAGCACGAAATTACCAGAATCAAGCATTGAAGCTGAAGCTGCGATTTCTGAAACATTAGCAATAAGCTTTTCATTGCCCTGCTCAGTTCGAAGAAGTAGCTTACCCTCTTCTGATAAGTGAATTGTAGCATTGAAGGAGACTGGTTCATCATCTCGATTTGCAGTCCAGATGACCGTGTTATTAGGTTGACCCATCATCCATGTTCCTACAGCAAATCCATTTCCCTGTGAATAGAAGCCAAACGCAAAATTGCCTGAAGGGGATTGCCATGAAAGTAAGTTAGAGATGGGAGATAACTGAGAACCTAAGTGTATTTCACCAAATTGGTTCGGTTGAGTTCTTGCTTCCACAAAGAGTATAGATAACATTAGAAGCAGAAGCCCTGATACCAAAGCCATGCGGACAGGAGTGTGGTGTAAAGAGCCAAACAGATACAGAAAAGCTAGCTATTTTTTAGACTATACTGGTTAAATGTTAATGTGATGAAAATTCTAGCAAACTTCAAATCTAAAACCGTGTGAAATGAATGTTTTGTTCGCTATCGATTGTAATAACACGTCTTAGTGTGGTGTTCCACAAAAGTCTACCAGACGTGTTAGACCAGTCGGCTGAGAGAAGTCATTATCTTCCTTTACTGATGATACCCAAAAGCAACCTTCCAAGTCAAGATAATAAAGCTTGAACTGCTGTTTTATCATAGTAAATATTCTCCCAACAAATTTCTCCAGAAATTTCATCAGGTCTAGTAAAATCAAATGCTCATCAAAACGAACATCCAAGCTGAAGAAAAGACATCCAAATGAAACCATTTTTTTTTTTTCTGATTTATATATGTTTTTGGAAACGCGGTGGCATCCACGCTTCTAACAAAATTAATTTTTTATTAAAAAATTATATTTATATATGTTTTTTTATCGTTTTAATATATTAATTTTAAAAATAATTTTTGAAAAATAAAAAATATTATTTTGATATATTGCAGTATGAAAAATATTTTGAAAAATAATTACAACCATATTCCTAAACATGTATTAAATTATGATAGTATTTATATTGTAAAATTCTTATATACTGTATAAACAGTTTGTATAGAATTAAAATTTATAGTTTATGTAGAACTTTATTTCTATAATATTATTAATAAGTAATGGTCAATTTTATATATACAATTTCTTAACGAAATTTCCGCGATACTTCGCCTTCTTTTACTTATCGTAATTTTCAATTTCCTTTATAGTTTTCTTTTCTTTTTATTGTTTTACTTTATTTATTTATTTATTTAATTTGTAGATTCCATGGCATTACACACCTTCACCTCTTGATCTCTTAAACCAAGTTAATAATTTCTTTTGATTTATGAGGCTATTAGAGATTAAATTTCTAAGCTTAATTTCTTCTCATTGGAAAGAAGAAATGAATAACAAGGAGGATATTGATGGAAGAATCCATCAATCCATCAACAACAACATGCTGTAATGTTTCCTAGGAGCGGCCATTAATAATTATTCAAACCAGTTGACACATTGAATTTGGAGGAGACAGAAACATGTTCTTTACACTACTGCTTCCATAACTTCTCCCATGAAAAACAACAAATGATTTTTTTGTTAGAACTACTACAACTATAGGATACAGAATTTTAATAGTTTTCCTGCCTACAAACTTATGCTGAAGCTGAAGTTGGATGTGGAGGAACAGATACATCGGTAATTCCTTCTAACATCAACACAACAGACTTCATAGAAGGACGGATACCTGGTTCATCTTGAATACACCACATGCCCACCATAACCATTTTCTCCAAATTCTGCAAGTCTACATCTTCACCAAGATCAAGCTTGTCCAATTCTCTTTCAACCAAAAGCTCGTATGCCCAATTAGAAAGTTGAACTTCCTCTGGTCTTGATACATTAGTTTCTACGTTTCTCCTGCAGAAAACAATTTCCAAGAGCATTACTCCGTAACTGTAAACATCTGCCTTCACTGATATTGGAGTGTTCTTATGCCATTCAGGAGCCAAGTAACCTCGTGTCCCTCTGACTATTGTGAAGGTTCTTGTTTGATCAGGCACTAGCAATTTTGCTAGCCCAAAATCAGAGATCTTAGCATTCCAAAAATCATCCATTAGAATGTTTTGAGGCTTTATATCGCAATGGATGATTGGTGCCTCACACTCTTCATGTAGATATAGGATCCCTCTAGCAACATCCAAAGCAATTTTAACCCTGTGACTCCAATTTGGAATTCTTTCAGTTCGGAAGAGAAGATCTGCAAGGGAACCGTTGTTCATGTATTCATAAACTAGTAGCCTATGCGAGTCCTCAGTACAGTAACCAAGTAGACGAACCAAGTTTTTATGATGAGTTTTTCCAATCGAACGCATCTCTGTGAGGAACTCCCTTTCACCTTCACTGACCAACTTCTCCAGCCTCTTCACTGCAATAACATTTTTACCTTTGTATAATGTCCCTTTGTAAACTGCTCCAAAAGATCCTTTTCCCAACTCTTCCCTGAAACCCTTGGTTGCATTTTTAAGCTCACGATATGAAAATGCTCTCAGGGTGAGCTCATGGGCCAAGCCAAGATTTCCGCTTCCCAACCGCATTCTGGCCTTAACAACTCTTGACTTAGAGATGAAAAAAACAGAAACTGCAATGGCAATTGAAGAGCACGTAATGAATGCTACGCTCATAACACAAATGACCATCACTGTCTTCTTGCTTGTCTTATGGACCACTGGAGGCTTCATTGCAGTGGCAATGGATCGGTTGCGGCTTTCGACGCTCTTCAAACCCACCTTGAAGAAAACCCTTGATGAGACACCTTCCAATCTCCTAGCATATTTCACTGGGAACTTCACTTTCTTGCAGTCCCCAGATTGGTACAGCGCACCAGCACAGTTACAGTCCTGCAAACAGGACTTTCTGCAATCTTCTTCTGACATGGAGTTTCTAAAATAAGGATAGTCATCCCAACTCATTTTCTCCATATCAGTAATGTTATACAAGGATGTTTCCTCTGCAACTTTACATAACTGTTCAGTGTAGTTTCTCTCACACCCATTATATCTCTGTTCGGGATCGACAGGAACAGTGCCAGGAAGACAGCGGCAGTCAGGTTGATCATCGTTCATGGTGCAGTAGCTGTTGAGACCGCAGAAAGTCTTCACTTCGCATTGACTTTCTGGTTCATAAGCCTTAAGAGATGTAGTGTAGACACCATTGCTGTCGAAGCTATGAGAATACAATCGAAAAATTCCATTGTACTCCAATGTTGCACGGTAGATAATTGAGCTGCTTTCCGGTTCTGAATCAGAGTAAAACACAGCTTTGACTTTGCCCGAGGTTTTGGTAAGGATTAGCAATTCTCCTGTATAATTTAAATATAGATGGGTACCAGAGGACCCAAAAGTGTCTGTGCTCCAATAAGCATCTACTGAAGTATCTGGAGTGTCTACGGGATACAAAACAAGATTCCCATCATATTGCATTTTAAGACGAAACCTTCGTGTTGACAAACTGGTTGTAGATGCACTAGAAAGCAGTTCGCGCCCTGCATGTAGATTCTGGCCTCCTAATATTGTATCTGTAGGAAAGTTGAAACTCTCCCAAATGACCTCAGAATGTTCATTGCAGAGCACTAGATTTCCAGAATCAAGCATGCGAGCGTTTGAAGCTGACTTCTCTATCTTAGCAATGAGTTTCTCTTCACCGGCCTCATTGTTGGCATAGTAAGTTCTTAAAAGAAGCTTACCGTTTACGGTTAACTCCAACGTAGCATTTGACGGCACAGGAGGGTCATCTCGGTATGCTGTCCAGGTGATTATATCAGCTGGCTTACCCACCAACCAAATTCCCACTATAAAGCCACTGCCCTGTGGGTAGAACCCAAAGGCAAATGTGCCAGAAGGGGAGAGCCATGAAGTTGGTTGGACGTTGGTGGAGATTGAAGAACCTAAACTTATCAAGTTTGAGTGGTTCTGCTGGGAACTTACAGGTTTGTAAATACAAATTACTAACAAAAAGAAAGCTGCATAAGCGAAAGCCATTAGATGAAGTATGGAAGATAGATGATATTGTTGTCCTTGTAACTTCTCGCAAGTCTCGAATGACTATAAAGTAAAACAAGGAAAGTGCTAAAGCCAGGGCTCCACCATTGCTTCTTCTTAGGGGCACCGACTATTAATCTAAGATGATCGCTGAAACTTGGCCCCGGCACTGGTAGACTTGATTTTTTTATAAATACTAGACGCGCACTCAGTTTTCCTGTCGGGACATTTCCACGCTGTATGCCAGTAAAAATAGAGAAAGTCCCAGAACCTTCCTGGTTGCTTATAACAAGATTCATTTTTCCTTGAAAGACATAAATTTCTTCACCTTTAATGTAAGAAGAAGAACTTGCACACATGACTTTAATTATTAAAGAAAGATTTTCAACACAAAAAGGACAAGGATAATTGTATTATGCAAGACTGATTGAAAAAGGTTGAGAAAATTGTCTCTGTTCCCTATTTCCTCCATTAATGGTATAACAGAAAATTGACTTGTGTTGAAGCAAACAACACGGCTTATTGACAAAATCAAAGACCTGTCCCTTTCTGAGATGTATGGTCTCAAAAAAAAGTCCTTTATATAGTTGCTTTTCCAGTATTGTTTGATTAACAATAGTGTTTGATGGCTCTGTGCCTTGCATGTAGGCCCGTGCCACTAACTTAAGCCACACAGTTTTCTTTCTCTTCTGCCTTGTGAGAGATGTAATTTGAGAACATACATATCAGCAGGATAGTTCCTGCTACGAGGAAGCCACTGAGAGCTCTTACAAGGTTTTACTTACAAATTGCTTAACCAGTAACATGAGCATGGGAAGACAAGGGATGCATGAAACTTTGTTTCCCTTCTTCTGGTTATGTTGAAGATAGCCAAATAACTACATGGCCAAAGGAATTTTAACAGACATCTCAAGTTTAATAGATTTTTTAATTTTAACAAAAGCTATTTGACTAATCAAACTATTTTTTCTCCATGGTTGAGCAAAAATCAAAAGCTACACAATACCAAACCACCTCTTACTATTTTTATCACCTGTGCTCTTGTTTGTTCTTCTGCGCAAATGTGAAATAGTATATCATAAGCAGTTTAAACGACAAATCAGAAACGCTTTGCATATACAGTAAAATGCTGCTCCAACCATGTGTTTGAACAACAATTTTATGATATCTTTCTGTTTAGACAACAAGATGAGCCTCTTTCAGGCAACAAAAATAAACACCAGACACAGTTTCACTGTGCATGGAAACCTCCAACCAAGAAAAACTCCTATTTCAACCCAGTAAAATTCTCTATATCAAGAGACAGACAATTTCCCAAGCCATCCCTCTTGCCTCTTTTTGTTAAAGTTACAGGGTCACTCTTCCAAATGACATTAATTTTTCAGGACAATATTAATATAATTCCATGCAAATCCAAACTAAAACACTAAGAACCCTGGACAATGAGCAATGTAGCAGGAGATAATCGGCCGACACACTTCATCAAGTTTTCGGTTTCATCTTCTTAATTTCAATAACAACGTAAAATAACTCATTACAGCATCGCTAACACAAAATTTATCATTAACTGGCACATATTCTAAACCACCGACAGCCAACCCACCATTAAGATCTAGTCAGCTCATCTCTGTAACTACATCCCAAAAACAAAGTCCAATACAGTTGTTAATAACAGCTATAAAGAATTCTTCCAAATGCCGTCATAAGATATTTTTGAAAAGCTTTTCAGGAAAAAATGTAGTATATATACAATGACTTGATACACAAGAGTATACACAATGAACTGCTGCTTCACAAGCTTTAGCACTCCAAAGGCACTGAACTTATTAGTTACAATACAAAAAAATACGTCTAGACAAATGCCATTTTTAATTAGAGAATTACCAGGGAAATGTAACACCAAGCAAGCATGGTGAAACGAAAAAAATAAACTCAGACAGACCACTTCAATTAGTTGAACTGCATTCCACAGCCATTTATATCTTCAACCTATAAATATTCCAGGACCATTGCTATGATCTTGTAGCAGATGACACAGAGAGATCGCTCTTCCCTTGTAAAATGATGAATATAACTTTGATCAGGGATGATAGCGAAGTAAAAGCACAGGGGACTATCTGTGGTAAATGTTTGATGACATATAAGATTGGCATAGCAGACATGAGAGTAGAACATTGGAGAGTGTTTTAAACCTATTATTGACCATGATACTTCCCCACCCCTTTTATTCTCAAGAACTTATGATGATAGAATTCATCAAAGGACAGTCGTTGAACTGCAACAAGAGAGATACAAAAAAATGAATGGTTCCACAAATGAATCAGGAGGGAAGAAAGAAAGATATGTTTCGTTGGGGTCAGGCCATGTGCTAAACCTGGATTTGCAGAAAGAAGTCTTGAACATATATCAACACAGTCCGGATGCAACCCTGGAAGGATGTGTTGAGAGAAAGGAAGACATGAACTTGACTTGATGTTCTGCAGCAACTGAGGTCAAGAGAACTTCTTTTATTAGAGACTGGAGCGATCACAATTCAAGGATTATAAACTTACAGAAAAGGCACTACCTGGAAATTAGTCCTGCCACGAAAAGGTGGTTAACCATTAAGAAGCTCAAAAAGAATTACACCAACACTCCACATGTCAACCTATACAAGGAAGCACTGTTATTCAATAAATTCTATTCTGAAGCAAAGAAAGCAATGCACCAAAGGAAAACATTAGCAAAATCTTTACCTTATAATCATATCTTTGAAATTGAAGAACTTCTGGAGCCATGTAAAATGGAGATCCGCATACTGTCTCCACATAGTTATCAGGAAGCACCCTTCTATTTAAAGATGAGAAAGATGAAAGTAAAATTAATACATTGCCTGACATGTCTTCAACAAATTTTTGGCATTTTTTCTTAATTAAGGGGAGAAAAATTAACATAGTTTCATGGTGGTCTCCCTGAAACTTTCCAGGAAACCATCCCATTAACTTTCTTCTACCCAAAAGTTACCTCGATAAACCAAAATCAGCTATTTTGAGCACCACATCGCTCTCCTTGCCAGAAAGGAGAATGTTCTACAACAAATTGACCAATGTAAGCCAGTTTCAAGGCAACTCAATCTTCTGCCACCAATTTGGAACTCCACCATAGGTAAAAGAATTGCATGTACAACACCTCATACCTCAGGTTTCAAGTCTCTATGAATAATATGATGGCTCTGCAGAATTTTCAAACCATCCCCTGAACCATATAAATCATCGAGATTACAATTATGTAAATAGGGATGTGATACAAGCAACTCATATGTTGTACTGTGAAACAGATATCAAATGACCGCTACCCATCTGTTGCGTAAATCTTTTAGCAATCTTCTCTTGAACTCTCCCATGTTGTTGAAGATAAGAAGCTAGATTTCCTCCAGAACAAAACTCTAGGACCAGGAACATGCAACATTCATCCTGAGATTGCAGATATTCTGATTTGCAGAAATGAAATATTATGGAAACAGAAAGCATATAAATCACAGCTACAGAAGGTAGAAACAGATCAAGTTAAACTCGAAATGAGATTCTCCTTTACATATGTCAAGCTTTTAGTTACATGTATCCTTCTACATCATTCCACTTTATCTAGATCAATGTCCTCACTGGTTCAGTCATTTAAGAATTTCAAGGATTCATGTTAATGGAATTAATAATTAGAGTAACTAGCATTTATCTACAATTCTTCAAGAGATGACAGCTTGGATAGAGAGCAGGAAATGAGTTGTAGATATTGCTAAGTAGAAAACACCTAGGTCAGTGGCCTTCAACACTACATTTGCCAACACGATCAAAATTAATCTAACCACTGTTTCTCATGGGTATCAGGTCTTTGAGGGTATTTAGTGGGAGAAACTAAATAAAATCATGCTCTGTCCTTTTTTCTCCTCAATCATGGTGAATGGAGAGCATAAGTTTTTTATTCTGGTATTCCATGGTCCACAGTCCTTAGTATGATGTCTGATACAAAGGGTAGATAATGAGCTAGTGAAAAAATGTTATTGAGGACATTTTGCTTCTCATATGTGCTTTGCCAATGACACCATTCATAATAAGTCTGTAGAAAGATGGGGGCTTGATGACATGCTTCCTTTCTTGCAGATTTTGGAAAATGTCTGATTTAAGGTTAAACACATAGAAGATGAGAATTATGGGTATTTTCGTCCAGGACTTGAATTGGTTCTCAATTATCCCTGTATAGCCCAGTGTGTTGCCAGGGTTGGCCCTTGGCATGTTTAGAGGTCCCCATGGTGGCAATCCACATTTTCCAACCTTTTAGAATTTGGTTGAATCAAATTCTAATCTCTCTTACTTTGCTTTAATATTTTAAGCATGATATGCACTACTACTCCATATACTCTTTTAGGAGCACCATGTCTAACAACAATGCTTCTGTGAACATCATGCCTAGATTCATCTCGACACTCCACATTACTCCATCAACTCAACAGTATTTTAAGATTGCATCCTCAATCCAAGACATTAAATTGCTAAGCCACAAATCCCATCTCAAAATGAATAATAATTGATTTCAAAAATAAACCAAGCTATCTTAAGTAAAACAAGCCCTGCTTCTAATTCAACATTTACAACAGGAAGGAACCCTAAAAAACAAAATCAACCAACTTTTCCATTATTTTCCCTAAATCAACATATTTTCATAAAAGGGTATGCTAAAAATCACCTAAATGATCAAAACCGAGTAAAAAAAAAAATCAATCACAAAAGAAATTTACAACAAGGGTTACCCTACAAATCCCCTAAGCATCAAACCAACCAGCTCTACAATCAATCAAACAACACAAATCAGCCTACAACATCAACATCAACACCAACAACAAATTTACTCAAAAGCGTATGGAAACCTTACCTCAAAGACATCAAGAAGGCGAATGATGTTGGGGTGATTGACAGAAGACAAGAAATTAAGCTCACAATCTAAGCAGTTCCTCAAATTCTTGTTGAGTTTAGAGAGATAAACTTGCTTCACTGCCACTTCCCCCCCTGTTATTTTGTTCTCTGCTTTCCATACTGTGGAAAAAGAGCTCTCACCCAGTTTTGATTTCAGGATGTAGTTTCCGATTG
>Ga0307516_10008260_pt1 | contig 11813 bp, 14 predicted proteins | sample 19_EM_MG_FD_203310 | JGI IMG/M metagenome (GOLD analysis project Ga0307516, IMG submission 203310) | Populus trichocarpa ectomycorrhiza microbial communities from riparian zone in the Pacific Northwest, United States - 19_EM | ecosystem: Host-associated > Plants > Roots > Unclassified | place...
TTTTTTTTTTTTTTTTTTTTTTATCTCCATAATCATTTTTATACCGCGGGGGGGCCCCCCCCCCCCCCCCCCCCCCCCCCCCCTTTGCCCTCCGCCCGGGCCAATCCCCAAAAGACAGAATGCGCACCACGGAAATCACAAAGGAAAAAAAATCCGCACCAAAGAAAGAACAGAAGGGAAAACGAAGGAAACGTGACCCGCCCCTATTCCTCGTCTGCGGATGCCATGAATGAGGGCGTGGGTAGGAACAATGGTAGCTCCTCCCCGGCACCAAATTCCCCCGCGGCACCCAGCTCCTCCGCCTCCGCCTCCCTCTCCTCTTCCCTCTCCCGGCGCTCCCGGAGCTCCCACTCTGACACGTCGCTTCCCGCGTCGCCCTCTTCCACAGCCGGCTCCAGTCTTCCCACGTCCGTAGTAGCAAGGAGATCCAGCTCCGCCTGACTAAACCTCTCATCTGCATACAGATCCCTAATCTTCCACCGTCTCTTCCACCTTCCGGTCTCCTTCCGCACTCCGCCCACAGGATCTTCTGCTGTTCCTTACACTTCGGGCACACCTTGAAGAGGTGTTCTCTCGTCTGCGTTGGGCCCCGGCACCACCAGCACTGAGCGGTAGGGCGTGCCTTTGCCCAGTGCAGGTACTGTCCGGTGCGGCAGTGCCCTGTCTTCAGTCGGTAATACCTTGAAGCGAGCCGCTTGGTACTCCTAGCAACCGTGCCGTCTGGCTTGTGGCTTTTCGGCATTTTGTACTTCTTCCGGAGGCCTGACCCTCAGCCCATCGTCGTGCTTCCACCCACTTTTTCTCCGAGATCTCCCGCTTGAGGTTTGCGAGGGACCGCGGGAGCGGCATTGGGCGTGCCTCCGTCCGCTCTGAATAGTTCAGCCACTCCGCCCCACGGGTGCCTGGCTCTTCCGCCGCGACTTTCGCCCACTCCTCCACCTTCTTGTTGCACTTCACCCCCTTGTGCGCCGGACACTATCTGATCTCAATGATGATTCCCGGCCTGGCACCCGCAGTGCAGCGATATGCTTCCTAGCCTGGGGTGCGTACTGTTGGCCGGGGCCAGACTCCTCCGATGCCATCCGTCTGATGGCGGCTTGGGCGTCCGTGAAAATCGTGATCCGCTCTGGTGTTGTCTGCCTTCGCGAAGCCGATTCCAGCGCCCTTGCCAGCGCAGCGCACTTTGCGTCACAGTCCTCCTGGTTGTAGCCCATGTGCGTTTTGATGCCTACCCAGGTCCGGCCCCTCTCGACACCACCGAGTTCCCTGCCGCACTGCTGTCGAGCCGTGACCCGTCAGCGAACATGATAAGTCCCGGTCGATCCTTCTCTTTTGCCTCGGCCTCCTGCTCTTGCAGTAGCTCCGCATCGGGGGTTTCCTGCTCCTATAACAGAACCGTGCCTTCTGTCCTTCCAGCGTAGGTGAGGGCGTTCGTGAGCCTCCGCCCAATCGCAGTCGGGGCATCGACGATCTCCCGCGCCTGGTCTCCCTGCGGCAAGCTCGGTAGCCGCTGCCCAAACCGCCGCAGCCTATTTTCCAGCTGCGCTGTCGCTGCCCGGAGTCCTGATTCCATCGAGAAATTAGTTCCTATGTGGCGCTGCTATGAGTAATTACATCAGCGATCACTCGCACTAAGCTTTCTGAAAGTGGAAAACAATTAGAAGGTGATATCTAAGATTGCGAAGCAGAGGTAGTGCTTCTCGGCGCACACGCTTAGGTAAGTATTTGCAAGCTAGTGTAGCTGGACATGAGTGATTATACATACGTGGCATCTGATGTATTTGAGTCCTCGTTTCTAGAGAGTGTTGACCGGATTGGTTCAATTATGCTTATATACGAGAAAGGTACCTAATGCTCGCTGCTTACTAAAATGGTACACGATACCCCCACCAGTACAGGGTGCCCGCACTACGCTAGAAAATATCGCTCTGTTGCCAGACGGTGGTTGTGGGGGGTGGGTGAGGCTGGAGCAAGAGCTGAAGGGCTTTGAAGATAGAAAAACTTTATTGCCATCGACTGCCCATCTGCCCGCTGCCCGCCGCCCCAATCCACCCCCACTGCTATCCGCCGCTGTTCAAGAAAACGAAGGCCCAAGGGGCGGCCCCAGGGCCCAGACCGCTCCCCCTATGGAGAGTAGCGAGGCCGACGCGCTGGAGAGCTCAGAGATCTACCTGAGTTCCCCGATCGGGCGCCGCAGAGGTGAAGCCAGTGTCGGCAGGAGGGGATAATGACTGAAAATGTAGGGATCTGCCCGAATGTTATAAGAGATCTGGGCGAGGGCGCGGGTACAGTGGATGCAGTGAGCGCGGGCGGCGGCGGCGGTGGGCCTAGATATATTCAAGCACAGATATTCCATCCATCCATAGCAATTCACCCAAAATCTCTGCGCCGCTGAACTCTGCGCTGAACTCGGACTCAGGCCGTCGGCTATCCTAGTTCGCCGTTAGGCGGAATGCATTCATGCGTTGGGCACGCTAGTCCGTTTTGGGAACTCGCCGCCACATGTGGCACCGAATTAAATATTTAATTAAATAAAATAAAAAAGTGACGGAGCAGTACTGTTCAGGGGCTCCGGTACAACGCGAGCAATCCATCGTCACCACTCCAACAATCAATCATCACAACTCGAACAATCAATCACACGCGCAAATATCCTCCTCCTCCTCCTCCTCCACAATGATTCCAGTACCCCATCAGGCAATTACCTATGGAGATGCTTTTCCGACTGGGGAAACCTGTCCAGTTATTAACCCAAAGATGAGTTTTGGTCACATGGTGTGGCTGTGTCGGAATACTGAAACGGACTAGCGTGTCCAACACATAAATGCATTCCCGTGATCCTCTCCGGGGTTATCTGTCGCCTTTGTATTTCCAGAGCCCTGGCAAGCGCGGCACATTCTGCATCATAGGCCTCCTGTTGTAGCCCAATGGGTTTTGATACCCACCCAGCGTTGCCCGTTCTGCCACACAACTGAGTATCCAGCAGCTCCAGTGTCCAACTGTGATCCGTCTTGAACATAGTGAGTTCGGACCGGGGACGCTCTGCTTCGACCTTAGCTGAGGCTACTTCCTCCAGCGGAATGTTGGCATCAAGTGTCTCCGGCTCTTCGAGTAAAATTGTGCTTTCCACCCTACCTGAACCCACCAGTCGGCGAGGGGTGGATAATTGGCGTCGAGTCATCATTTGTGCGACATGGGACTCGACGGGGATTGTCGATGGCCGAGCCAAGCCTGATTCGCTCCGCACTGCTGCATCGTATCCATGCAACTTGGCAAGGAGCAAGGAGATCGTTATTTAGGTAGCCGTCCTCCTCTGCGCGCTTCACACGAATTGGGGGAACTTCTCACCACGACATCACGCTTGAATGGCGGTGACACCCACCTACTTCGCGGACGTACCAGCCGAACAGTGGAACTGGGAGGACTTCCAGGCGTCCGGACATCCAGTATCGAGCTGGCTTGACAGCCTTCGTCACATCGAAGCCACCGCCGATTCGTACGAACCCGTCCAGCGAGCAACCGCCAAGATACTCCTCAACCGAGATGCCTACGAGAATTTCTTTCCCCGTCATCGACTGGAGGAGTGGGATCTGGCCCATTTCGCCGATGTCACCAAGAGACACGAAGCGTGGCCGTGGGCGCTCAATCAGCTCATTGGCGATCCCAGATTCCGCCGTGAGGCTGCGGCCGCCCGTGGTCTTGATGAACTCCTGAAGCTGTCGGTGCAGGTGCCAGCGCCGGTGCCGACACAGTCGGCGTCGCTTACCAAGGCACCAGCCCCCCCATTTCCCGCTCTCTGCGCCACGTCTCTTTCTCCCACACCTTTTCCCTTCACCACCCTTCTTCACTTCGCTTCACCTTCTTTTTCTCGGTTGCTTCGCTTCTCCTCTTTTTCGCGCTTACCCTTCTTCAATCTTCCTTTCTCCTTCTCTCGCGCGCTTATCTCCTATCATCTTGCCTTCTCTTTCTCTCGCTTCCACGCTGTTTCATCGCTCGTGTTTCCCCGGGGTCGCAACAAGTTCGGACTGCTGGTCCATGGGCACATCTCGTGCTGCATCGCCGCGACGACCTGTTTCTAAGGGCCAGAACTCCTTGTGTTTCCCTGGTTTACGACAGGTTTGGGACAGGTGGTCCCTGGGCATTCACTTCATGCTGCGTCGCCTCAACGACTTGTTTCCGCGAGTCGTCGCCGCGACGACCTGTTCGACGGGCCGGGACTCCATGCGTTTTCTTGGGCTACGACAGGTTTGGGACAGGTGGTCCCTGGGCACATCTCGTGCTGCGTCGTCCCGATGACTTGTCGCCACAAGCCCTGGGGACTCCTTGCGGTGTCGCAACGACCTCCCTTTGCTTGCTCCTGGGTCGCGGCTACTTTCCACTAGCCAGGCCACCGCCGCGATGACGACCTGTTCCCACAAGTTCCGGGCTGGTTGCTGGGCTTGTGGCTTTTCGATCGTTCACCCTTTTGTGGCAGACATACCTACTGACGAACTGCCAGACACGAAGCAAAAGGAAGCAGAAGAAGGAAACCTCGGGCCCCGGCAAAAAACGCAAGAAATCGGCCGCACCTGCACCGACCTCATCGACATCGACCGCACCGGCGCTGACTGCAACGACACCGTCACCGACACCTACCTCAATATCGCCATCGCTATCGCCATCGACATCGACATCGGCGCCACCTTTGCGATGGACATTACGGAGCGGTAAGGTCGTCGAAGATGTCCTGAAGAAAGACGGCCGGCAATTGGCACGCATGAATGTCGCTCAGCTATCGTGCCCAACATTGAGAAGGAAATTCACGGTCGAGGAGTGGGATGAGATTACGACATCAGTCAAACAACCCGAGCCAGGACCAATACCCGAGTTGTCCGACCTGGAAAGCCTCCCAGCCGTCGCGGCTGTGCTGGCTACGAGTAGCAATGCATGTGATCGTTGCATGGCGTTTGCACTGCTGAACACGTGGGTCCCGTTTCGTAGACCGACAAACACGGCGTGCTAATCGACGTAGCTATAACGCATATGACCAGCGGTTATTCAACCTGGACCTTGCCGAGGGAAACTACGATCAGTTCTGGTCCGGGTTCTTCGACAATTACATCAACTCCAACCACCTTTACATCAGACGTCGGGACTGCGAATCGGAGACGATCAAGTGGTTGCGCAACCTCGGGCGCACTCTGGGGAAGCCTATCCAGAGAAGTCCTAAATTCGACGGCGTCATCAAATCTCGCAACTCGAACGTGGAGTATGGGTTTCTGGAGGTGTCGAAGAAGAACGACGCCAGGCATGGCACCAAACGGTTAGGTGACTTCCTGAAACTGGTGAACGCTATGCGGGCCGCCCTCGTCTATTGCAGCCGTCACGTTAATTGGTCGGATTTTGTGGCTTTTAAAGTGGTTGGGATTCAGATCTCAGGTATGCCACATCGAGCGGTGCCTGATCGCATTCACTGACTCGGTTCCGTCAGGATTGACGCTACAAATCAGCCGAATGTCTTATGGTGGCGGAGGGGTCATGCTGCTGTCGAGTTCTGCAGCTGTCACGCTGCCGAAGGAGTTCGATCTAGAACCGACTCTTCAAGTCCTACGCGAGGTGGCTGTTGTTCAGGTTGGACTTGCACCATGCCGTCGATGCCGTATCATCTTACTGACGGTGGAACGGTGATATAGGATGTATTGGGCGAAAAGGGCGTTCCCCTGCGGTTTGGGCAGGATGATTCCAAGCACCCCGAAATTCCGTTTGAGGTAAACTTTTGCCACGTCCAATATTATCTACCCACAGACTCACATACGATGCTTAGGAAGACGAAGGAATATCGATGGAGGATACAGCGGGTGATAGGGAATAGGGAATTTCTTGGCTGTCTGGCGCTATGCAACAAATCTTTCGGACGGTGAATTGGCTTCTCAGTGGCGCTGCGGGAGGGCTGGGCCGGGTCCAGGCCAGCGGAGGAAGAGATCCAGAGCTTTTGGGAGAGGGGGGGGGGAGCTACATAATGCGAGCGGGAGAATCTACCACGTTCGCACACTTGTAGAATGCGCCACTATCGTGCTTTCCGGCGTCACGCAGCAAAATCACCTAGCTACCTGCGAGCTCAAGGTCCCTTACAAAACGGCCAGATCAAAATAGCATTGGCGTATCCGAGAGTGTAAGTGCAGTGAGTACTTGAAGCGCCGAAATACCGTCACACGCGCCGGGCTTCCCCCCCCCCCCCCTGTTTTTTGTCATTAATTGCGTGCGACCTTTCGAGATAGTGGCCGATACACACAGCTCGCTTCCGTCCACTGTCCTGTTGGTTCGGTGTTCCCACTTTGCCCTCAGCCCAGGCCTGCCCCGCAGTTTAAAGAGAGCATGAAGGAAATCGTAGAGAAAAGACGAAAGAACACCGCTCCCAAAACCCATATCCCCTCTTCCGGCGAGGCCATGAAGGAGGGCGGGGGGGGGGAACAGCGGCTGTTCAACAGCGGATGTTCCTCACCCTCGGAACCAACTTCCTCGGCCTCCTGCCTCCGCTTCTCCTCCCTTTCACTCCGCTCCCGAAGTTCCCACTCCGACGCCTCGCTCTGTGTGGCTTCCTCAACCCTCGCTGGAGACTAGCATCCCCGCACTAGTAGTGGAGAGGAAGTCCATGGTTGGGCTGCATTGCTTGTCAGCGAAGAGGTGACGGATCGTGAAGCGCTCCTTACCTCTGCCCACAGGATTCTCCGTTGGCGTTTCTAGCAAGGACGACATTTGAGGTGTTCCCGTGTCTGCGCCCTCTGCGGGCAATACTAGCACTTGACGGTGAGCTGTTTCTTCGACCGCGCGACAACTAGCTAGTAGTACGGTGGCCTGTCTTCAGTTGGCGGAACCTCGCAGCGAGCCTTTTGGTGGCTGTGGCCGGGACCGAGTCCGGCTTGTGGCGCGACTTCCTGCGTATGTACCGGTATGATATCAAGCCTGGCCCCGGTGATCGATCGAGCGAGGCCTGTGTGGCAGGCGCCCAACCTCAGGCTGGTCAGACCGATCGCGTCGGAGGTGCTCCACCCCATGAGCGTCAGGCTCATCTCCTACCAACTTCGGCCGCTCATTCGCCTTCTCGTTTCCTGCCACCCGCTTGTGGACAGGGCGTATCGGAGCGCGGTTATGATACCCGGCTTCTTCCGTCGGAGGGTGGCAATGTCCTCCTGGCCTCCAGAGCGGTGACCGGCCGGGGCCGGCTCGTCTGGGGATATGCTCCGAGCCGTGGCTGTTTCCACGCATTCGGTGTCATAGGCTTCTTGTTCATATACGCCTTGTGGCATTTCACTGCGTTACTCTACCCCAGGTGATGGCGTAATCGACTGCCCGTGAGTCTGTTAGTTTTTTTTTGTTTATTCATTACTCGCATGCGACCTATCTAGATCATGGCGAGATTATGTACAGTCCGTTTCCCGTCCGCCGTCCGCGCAGTGGCGGCACGCTGCAAGCTCCCCTTTGCCCTCCGCACAGGCCTGTCCAAAGAAAACGTGATACGCACCAAGGGAGTAACAAAGGGAGTGACAAAGGGAAGAGACAAATGAAGCCGCATAACCCTTTCCTGCGGACGCCATGAAGTCAGGCGTGGCGTTCCTACCCTTCTTTAGCCCGATGGAGTGGTGGTCATTCACAGTCAGTTGGGAGTCGAGCCAGGCTCCCAGCCATCGGGTTGCCTCCGTAGGAACGGAATCTCGCTGTTCCCAGCCCTGTCCTTGGCGTCGTCCGATGGCGGAGCCCTTCGGGGCGGCAGGAAAATCGCCTCGGTTTTGTCATGATCAAAGGCCCTGCCGCAATAAGACGCCCACTCTCTTGAGGCCTTCTCTGTCGCGGAGAGTTTGTTCGCTACCTGGCAGTCATTCTTGCTCCGTGACTACCAGGCGACATCGCAACGCTTTAACACCTGGAGCCGCCCTTTTCATCATCGAATATACCCGAGAGGTAGGTGATGAAGAGAGTCGGTGCCACCGATGAGCCTAGGGATTCCCGTATGGATGCATCAGTCTCACCTCACCGCCCAACACCAGCTTTGCCTACCGCTCGGACGTGAAGCTGGCCGCCCGTGTTGGAATGCATGTAACCTTCCAGCGATGGCTCGAGCGGTCGGCATGCGAGTGACGTGTGGTCGTGCCTATGATAGCGCGGAAGCAATGAGTTGTTCCAGAATTATCACCACGCTCCTCTCTACCCGCACAGCCGCCGATGTGAGCGCTAGAGGGCACACAATTGAGAGATTTCCGATGAAGTGCATCTGTGGGGGTGTCGCCCCAACGGTGTATCCGACCAGAGCACACCTATCGACCGTCAGTCTGATTGTTTTCTTTTGTTTAATCCTACTCGAATCCAGACTAAATAGACTATGGTGGCGTGCATTTTGACCAGTTCCCATCCGCTGTTCGCGCGGTGGCGGCAGATTGCAAGCTCCCCTCCGCCCTGCGCCCGGACGTCTCTCGGGGGTATCGCACTAAGGAATTCACAAAGGAAAATGTGACTCGCCCCCTAATCCTCGTCCGCAAAGGTCTTGAAGGAGAGAGTTGTGGGTGGTGAGAAACAGAGATTGTTCCTCACCCTCGGCACCCAGCTCCTCGGTTTCCGCCCTCCGCTTCTCTCCCCGCTCCCTGCGCTCCCTGCGCTCCCTGCGCTCCCACTCCGACGCCACGTCCCCCGCGTCTTCCTCAGCGGGACCAGCCTTTCCACATCTGTGGTGGAGAGGGAGCCCAGTACCGCCTGGCTGCACCTCTCGTCGGCGAGGAGGCCCCGTATTTTGAACTGGCTCTTCCCCCTCCCGCTTTCCTGCCATACATCTGCCCACATGACCGGGCCTTGTAACGCCTTAAACCCGTCGAAGCTGAGTTACGTTGGAGGAACGGAACCCCCGACGGTGCTGCACGGCACCTTTCACTATTGACGAGAATGCTGTCCTGCTGCTTTAACGGCTGGCCGGCGCCGGCACGGCGGGAATTTACACTCCGAGCTGTGCTGAACCTTTCCACCGGGGCTTATATTGAACATTGCTACGCAGCCCTCGGAAGCCGGTCAGAACTATACGCCCCTCCTTTGTGCCCGTCCGGACTGTATGTATCTACGTCAATTGCCCCTGTGCCTCCAAAACCGTGAGCTCCGCTCAATAACCCGTTCGCCGGCTCCGGCGGGTCCAGCCACACCAGCACCTCATCCTCCACTTTCACCCCTCGGCCAGACACATCGCCATCACGGTGGCGACGACAAACCTTTTCAAGAACCTCTCCATCAGTGATTCCCTGGCTCCGAACACCATACCGTATCTCCTCGAAAACCCTTACCTCGTGGCATTCTTCGTCCACATCTCCGCAACAGCCCGAGTGGATCCCACGGTTCTGCCGCCTTCCGGTAGTGGACCAGAATCTCCCTCCTCAAGCGCGTCGCTCTCTCCCTGTTCGCCTCTTCGATCCTCCTCCAATTCATCGCTTTCGCCTCCCTCGGCCTGTTCGGTCGCCCACTCGACCGGCAGCACCTCCCTCGAGACCACCGTGTTGCTATCCGCCGCGACCTCGGCGCGCTCGGCGCGGAGCCACTCGCAGCAGATGGTGTGGCACGTCGCCGTGCAGTGCAGGGGAGCCTGTCCCCGCAACGGCATTGCCGCCAGAAACGTCGCGCACCACCACATGTGCGCGCCTCGTCCGAATGCCAAGATCCCGCGCAGACCAGAGTACAGCACGTGGCAGAACCGGCAATACATCTGCGCGCAGTGCTGGCAGACATGGCTTTCGGGCACCAGTCTGCGGGGCTGGAGAATTGCACCGTTGGTCACCCGAGTTCTGGCTAGTGATGCCTGTTAAAAGTCCGATTTTTTTTTTTTATTTCTTCATATCTGCATGCCACCTATATAGATCATGGCGGCGTACATTTTGCCTGGTTTCCTGTCCGCAGGCCGCGCAGTGGCGGCACGTTACACACTCCCCATTTACCCTCTGTCTAGGCTGATTCCACAAGAGAGTAGAACCAAGGAAATTTCTACAGAGGAAACCACAGAGGAATGAACAAAGGAAAAGTACACCTGGTTTCCTAATCCTTGCCTGCTGATGCCATGAACGAGGGGGTGGGGAGGAACAGTGGGAGTTACTCTCTGGTACCCAGCTTATCCATGGTACCTAGTATCTCTACCCCCTACTCCTCTACCCAGTTCTAGTGCTTTCGGGGCTCCCACTCTGAAACTTCAGTTTTGGCATCACTCTCTTCCAGCAGACGTACTATCTTTTCCACATCTAATAAGGTAAAGATGTTCAGCACCATCTGTCGAAACCTCTTGTTGGTAAGTAGATTGTAGATCTTCTACCCACTGGCTCTTTCACATCTATGTCTACTTCTACACCTTCATCCACAGAATCTTTTGCTGTACCTTCCATTCTGGGCACACCTTCAAGAGGTGTCTCTTGTTTGTGTAGGACTCTAATACCACCAGTACTAGGTGGTAGTATAAACTTTAGCCCAGTATAGTAGGTGCTGTTCAGTATAGAAATATCCCATTTTCTGATGATAGTACCTGAAGATGAGCCTGTTGGTACAGTGTAACACCAGGGTTATAGGTATATTTTTTTTTTTTTTGTTTATTCAGTACTCGTATTGGACCTATCTAGATCATGACGAGGGACACCCAGTCCATATTTACAGTCCGTTTCCTTGCTGCAGTCCACGTGTAGTGGCACAGTGCAAGCTCCCCTTGCCCTCCGTCCAGGCCTATCCCATGAAAATGTATCAGCGCACCAAGGGAATCACACCTGAAAAGAACATAAGAAACCACTAAAGGAAAGGTACACACCGTACCCGTCCCCTACTCCTCCTCTGCTGATACCATGAAGGGTGGGGTGGTGTAACACTGGGACGTCCAGTCAACGTTGGAGTGACGGTAATATTGAACTAGTCAGGTTTCTCAGTAGTCACAAAGGAGATGGGGCGCACGTGGTCTTTACCAGTGTTCAATTATTATACAAGAATAACTTCCCCAATGACCATCCTTCCAAGTTCGCCCACTGTTAGGGGATTTATAGCGAATAACCTAAGGGCCCGATGCTTCGGTGACTGCCAAACGGCTCACGAGATGACTGCCTCACAGGTAAGATAAGGTAAGGAATATGCTCACACACTAGACCCTCCTGGGTGTGGGCCGGAGCCCGAAGCTACTCGTCCTGGTTGGTCTGACAATAAGGAAACAAGATTCTGTATAGCACCGCATAACTCGCCCAACCCTTTCGGGGTTTAAGTCCCTCATGCGGCCCAGTAGATCACGAAGTCTTTTCTCGTCCATCCCATTAGATGATGTGGCCTTATCATCTCGTAGATGACGTGGCCCAACTTCACTCCATTTCCCACCAGTTGCCAGTATCCTTTATCTCCTGAAGTTAACCCTCATGACCACTGGCAGCCGTAAGCCTTGTTAACTCCGCTTTTTATCTCCTGCCTAGTGTTACACCTGAACGTTTTGTCCCGGGTACGTAGCTAGATAGAGAAGATCCAGTGGCTGAGGGCGGGGAGGCTGAGGCCGGGGCGAAGGAAACTCAGGGAGTCTAGGCCGGGACCCCGGAATCGGCCGAGGCCGATGGGCTCTGGATAGATGGAGAAGATTGCAAACGAACGGGGATCAGAAAGGAACAGACCGGGCTGGATTCCTGCGGGAAAGATAGCCCCTCGAGCCAGAATCCTGCGGGAGGATGGCCACGTCGGTCCGGCTCCTGCGGGAGAACGGCCGCGTCACCCTCAGCGGAACAGGGAGATCCTGCGGGACAACACCCGGTTCGCTCCTGAGGGAGGAACCCCGCTCACGGTGCGAGAGGAACAAA
>Ga0307516_10008261_pt1 | contig 11812 bp, 6 predicted proteins | sample 19_EM_MG_FD_203310 | JGI IMG/M metagenome (GOLD analysis project Ga0307516, IMG submission 203310) | Populus trichocarpa ectomycorrhiza microbial communities from riparian zone in the Pacific Northwest, United States - 19_EM | ecosystem: Host-associated > Plants > Roots > Unclassified | place...
ATACCGTAGCTCTCGCGGTAGTTGATCGTCATCCAGTGAGCATAGAGTTTTGCCACGCCATAGGGGCTGCGCGGATAAAACGGCGTCGTTTCGAGCTGCGGAATTTCTTGCACCTTGCCGAACATCTCCGAGGTGCTGGCCTGATAGAAGCGCACCTTCGGGTTCACGATGCGAATGGCCTCCAGCAAGTTCACCGCACCCACGCCGGTGATCTCGGCCGTGGTGATCGGCTGCTCAAACGAAACACCGACAAAGCTTTGCGCAGCCAGGTTGTAAATCTCCGTGGCACCGCTCGTCTGCAGCAGACGAATACAGGTGCTCAGATCGGTGAGGTCGAACTCGACCAAGTGGAGATTGGGGTGCTGGCTAACCCCTCGCTCTTCCATGCGCCAGAAGTTGATGGAACTCGTGCGCCGAAAGGTGCCGTAAACGCGGTAGCCCTTGGACAGCAGAAGTTCGGTGAGGTAGGCACCGTCTTGGCCGGTGACGCCGGTGATGATCGCAGTTTTCATTTATTTTCGAATCAATAAATAGGTGAAATTAAAGCTCAACAACAGAGCCATATTATCCGCATTGCTCAGTAACTACTACGCTGTCGATCTTGCAATCTACTGGACGACGTAGTCGGACACGTATCTCAAGATCTTTCGTGGCGTGTCGCAAATTAAACGTCAAGCTCATTAATGTTCCTGCTCCAGGGGCTGGGCCATCTCTTCGGTAGAGCATCGTGTTTCCTCCGTCTGACACGATATCTGCTTCAATGGGCATCGATCTTGTCGTTGCTTCGCAGCTCCCATTTATATCTACAGAATACTCCCCAGCCGGGAGTCTTAGATATGGCCCAAACAATAGGAAGCCAGATTGTCTCTTGGCTAGAATGGAGCGCCCTTCGGCTTGGCCTACTTCCGTCTTAAATTGCCGACTAGAGCCATCCAACACAATGCGTAGCGGTGGCTTGGTTTGGTGCAAAGCCAAACATAAATTACTAAGTCTGTCACCGATGGCTTTGCAATCATGGGCACTTCTCCAGTTTTTTGACACGGTCGCTATTGACTGAGATTTGGCCGACGAAATCGAGATATTTGCTAAGGAATCCCTGATTCCATTCGCAATATCTCTTGGCGTTATTCCTTCAAATCTAAAAACTGCCCCTCCGAGATCATCAAATATTCTCAGTGGCGTTACCGCCACAGGGCGATCTACAGAAAGTCCAGTTCGAACCGCAGCGCTTGCCGATTCATTTGTATTCTGATACGGGTAAACGATTAAATCAGCGTCTCGGAGTAGTCTCGCGCTTTCGTCATCGTGTAGGTACCTGTGCTCGACCTGAACCATCTTTCCCAGCGACAGCTCACCAATCACCCGTTTAATTTCTTCTGTCAACTCTCGTGATACCGGGGCTGGATATTCTGAATTTACCATCCGAAGGTGCACCGGAAAGCCTTCGCTGTTAAGAAGGCTAATAGCTCTTATTACTTCGATGAGTCCTTTGTGAGGCAAGCAGTACCCATATGTTGCCACCAGCGGCGTAGTGGACGCCCTATTTTCGCGGGGAGTTTCTTTTGTGGGCGCAACTGCCAACGGAAATAAAATGGCATTCGCCAATAGATCCAGTTCCTTTAGTCTATTTAAGTCATTGACAGAATGCACCAATATCCTATGACATTGTCGAAGAGCAGGAGCAAGCTCGGCCAGCGTCCAGTTCCATTCCGGTTGCAGTCCAGGATCTCCTGTTGAGTGCATTACTAGAATAATGATTCTGCCGTCGTTGATCTGTTGAAGTAGAAACTCCTTAAACTCGTGGAAATTAAAAAATGAGTAATTGAAGTGGATAACTAAAGTGTTGAGCTTTAAGTCCTGGATCTTTGTGTCGAGCTTAGCAAAATCGTTTTTTTCTTTGCCTGCTGTCCAACATCTGATGCACGTCTCGTTGCTACTCGCGATAACTGTAGTCGTATGCGGTGCCAGGATGTAAGTATCCAGTGGAAATGCTGCGGCCAGATGTTCAGAGTAAGCTGCGATGCCGCATTTTGTATTCCAGGTACTGATCCATCCGACCTTGATATTTTTCCGCCGCGTTTTCCGCTGGCGGAAATTCCCTATTGAATTGATCAGCTTGGCCGCAGTATTCGCCCAAGTAAAATTCTCCAAAAGCATCAGCCTGGCGGCGTGCGCTCGTGCTTGCAATGCGCGAGGGTGCAATCTACTTGCTGCTGTCAGTGCATCTGCTAAAGCGGATGTGTTTGGATCAGCCCAAGCAGATGAGAAAAGCCCGAAGTGTGTCTCAGCTGGCTTGAATTGATAGTCGATTAGCCAAGCGCTATCCGCCGTGCAGAAATCGAGGTGGCCACTCCAATTTGTAGTTATTACCGGTAGCCCGCTGAGTAAGGCTTCTGCCAAAGGCAGGCCGAATCCCTCTGCTTTTGTAGGCGCGACGAGGACGTGACAACTCTGATACAGGGCCTTTAGATCTGAATCCGTTAGGTCAGAATCTATAATGACGACGTGTGGAAAATTACCTTTCAGTGATCGGCAGTTTTCCAGTTGTGCGTGAATATCATTGTGAGGGTTGGGAAATGTTTTTATTATCAGTGTGACATCGTCGCGTGAGGTAAAGGCTTTGCCATACGCTTCAAGTAGCGTATGCGCGCCTTTACGAGGAAAGCATGAAGACACGTGTAGAAATCTAAAACTCCGGCCTTCAACTCGATAATTGAAGTTGGGCGAAATATTCTCCCAGTGATCTACTCCGCAGCTGGATGTCAGTAAAGGTATTGTTACCCCACCATCCACGAGCAACTTCTCGACGTGTGTTGATAGGCATGTCATTCCGTCAAGCGCTTGATTGAAATCTTTTACCCATTCTTGCGGAAAGCCGGATTCTTCCCAAGCGTAGTGATGCAGCAGGTTCAGAGGGCTAGACATGTCAGCGACGCGAGGCGGATATAGATTTCTGCTCGCAACGTCCACCTTTTGATGAGGGAAGGCATCAACGCGCAAATGCATCGCCGCAAGGTCAGGATTGTTTTGTAAAAAGGCCGGATTCGCCGGAAAATCGCCAGGCCCTTCTGTGGAGTGGAGAACAACGTTATGTCCCAGGTTACCAAGGGCTCTTGCAGTTTCTCGGTTTAACAACGCAAGGCTATATGTGCTATCGAATGGCCCCTCAATCCGCCAATTCAGCACTCCGTTGAAGGACGCGTGTGCCTTCAAAAGGCTGACGGCGTTCTCGTTCTTCACTAAACATTGAGAAAGTCTTAACAGATCTTCCTCCGACGCTTGGAACTCGACGGCCAGCCGGGCGAATAGTCTGGCGACCGTAAAAAAATCGATCTCTTCTCGTGGATGAATTGCGGCTTTCCGACTAATTCGCTCAAGGCCTTCAATAGCTAGCTTTGCGCTCTTGTCCCAGCTAAAGTTACGCGCTTGCCGTTGCGCATGAGTTTTTAGCGACTCGTAGAAACCTTGGTCTGTTAATACTCTAGTAATTGATAGCGATATATCGGCGGCGGAAGAAGGGTCAAAAAGTGCATCAGGATGCCCTATTACTTCCGGGATACTTGTCGCATTTGATCCTATCGCAGGCGTCCCGCAGCACATCGCTTCTAGCGCGGGCAGCCCGAATCCTTCATGAAATGAAGGGAAAACGAACAAGTGGCATCCGATATAGAGTGCAACCAGATCATCGTCAGAAATGAATCCTGTAAGGACTAGTTCTTCATCGAGGATCCCAAAGGACTTCGCTAATTGCGACAGTTCGGAGTGCGCAGCCGCTGATAGTTTGCAGACCAAGACGAGTTGATACTGCGCTCTAAGATGTGGATCAAGAAGGGAGTACGCTTTTATTAGGCCTTCGAAGTTCTTTCGTGGCTCGAATGCACTTGAGTGCATCAGGTATCGTTTTCTTATTCCGAGCCGTGCATGAACCTCTGCAATTTGCTCGCCAGAGAATCGCGACGGAGAAAACGAATCATCAGCGGCTGACGAAATAATGGATACGCGGTCAGCCTCAATTTGTAGTAGACGAACTGCTTCATCCGCCGCCGCTGCAGATATTGAGAGTAAAAGGTCAGATCGCTTGACCGACTCGATTTTTTCGTAGTACCAATCACGCGCAGGCTTCCAGCCAATATATCGATCCGGATCAGTCAGTGGAATGAGGTCATAAAGTATCGTTGCGCTAATCACTTTGGAAGGTATTCGGCCGATCGATGTCAGCGTGTTGTCCATTGCACCTTCGATCAAGCTTGTTATAACGATTGCGTCTGGTGCCAAACTATCTATAACATACTCGCGACTCACTTCCCCAGAGTGGCGCCTCCAATCATTCTCCTTGCGCAATTCATCCACGGGGCCGTCTGCATTGAAGACGAGAAATGCGCTTCTGGTAAGTAATCCGGAGAAGGAATCGATAATTTCAGAGAGCGTGTCAGGGAATAGTCCGTTTAAAAGAATAAATATCGAGTGATCGCCTTTGTTGCGAGCTATTGCTTTAGCCAATGCGAGTGAATATCGGCCAATTCCCCGATGTCGGCTTCCATTTTGAGCGCCCTGTAAATCGATGAGTATCTTCACAGCCTAGCCCTGAGCCTTATCGTGGACATTCGAGGCAATCTCCGCTTTTAGGATGTTGAGCACACGATTTACCCGCGGTGAATCTGATGATTTTGCGCTCAGTGGATTGGGGTCGATGGCAGAAGCCTGTTCTGAGGGTGTCACAGACTTTAGTTGGTTCAGTGTCTCCGTGATATATCGGTTCTGGTCATCAATTTTTTGTCCTAGGTATTGAATACGATAGTCCAGTTCTCGTAATCCCAGCGTAATTTGATTTTGCGAATTCCAAAATAGTCGAACGAAAATTTTCCTGAATATGGATGGTCGCTGGCGAACGTATGCTCTAACTAGTGCCTCCAATTCTGGGCTTCTTTTGCACTTTCGCCCTTCCGGAGATAGCGCCAACTCGCACATAATCTGAATTTTGGAATCGCCAATTCTCAATCTTGAGAGGTAATGCTCGAAACCTGAATGGTCGGCATCTCGGCCAAGGACATAGTGATAGGCCGCCTCAATGAAATATCTTTCATGAAGAAAGAGAAGATGTTCTATTGTCTGTTCATGGATTGTGTGAGGCACATCTTGATTCATAGATACCTTGGCAATTACGGGTGGTGCTGTAGATTTAGTATCTCGATCTATTTCTCGATCAGCGGGTATAATAGGCGCCTGCGGTGAGGAGTAAGGTTCTTTAGCCAAAGATTCGGTTGAAAGGTGTTGAACTGCCAGCTTTACCTGCTTGGGAAATAGCTGCCATGCCCAAGTCTGTTGAATTTTTGTCACTGCGACCTTCAACTCACCGAGCCGTGCCTGTTGCTGTGCCAACTGTTCCCGGAGTTCTGCCTGCAACTCCTCAACGGCTCGCGCGAGTCGCTGTCTGTTATCAATCGCTTCCCTCTCTAAGGTCTGCAAAGCCGCTTGCTGCTGCGCTGTGACTCCCTCAATCTGGCGTGATGCCTCCTTCTGCACCTCGGTCAATTGCTGAGCCGCGAGCGCGTGCTGCGCTTCTCGTGCATGCAGCCAGGCTGTTGCATCGTCGGCCCTGGCTTGCTGCGCCTGCCTCGATCGTTCGTAGGCTTCAAGCAGTGCTTTGTGGGTGGCCGAATGCTCGTGCGCTTGCTTGTGCAGCGCCGCCACGGCTTGGGCGAGCTGGGCTGAAAGCGAGGCTTCATTTTGCGCGGCCAGCTCGACCAGTCGGGCGCGCTCGCCGGCGGCAGCGTCGAGGCGGACTTCGAGTTCAGCACGGCGCCGTTGGTGCTCGCGCGCTTGTTCGTCGAGCCGCGTGAGCTGTTCATTGCAGATCAGCAGGCGGTGCTCGAGGTCAGCCTGCTTTTCGCGGTGCGCGTGCGTCTGGTCGGCAATGGCGCTCTTGAGCCGGCTCACCTCGTCACCGAGCTGACGCTCTCGTTCGCGAGACTCCTGCAGCAGGCGTTCTCGCGATTGACGGCCCTGTGATGCTTCAAGTTCGAGTGACTTGATCAGGCCAGCCTGGTTCGCCTCGGAGTTGGCGACAGCCCGGACGACGAGCGAGCGTACGCGCTCGTCTCCGGCAAGCCGCTCTTCACTCAACGCTTTCTGCGCAGCCGCAAGCTCGCCTTGCAACTGGCGCAGCTGCAAGGCGTGGCGTTCATTGGCTTGGCGAAGCGCGCTCGCGTCGAGTTGAGCTTCGGCCGCTGCCTGGGTGGCCCGGTTCAGCTCGGAGGCGCTGGATTCAATTTGCGCTCGCAGCTTTGCCTCTTGCTCGGCAAAGGCGGCGTTGATGGCGTTGAGGTGATCGGCCGGTGTGGCCGGGTGTGCGGGTTGCGTCATGCTTGTACTGTTTGCCCCGCGGGCTCCGAAAGAGCAACCTCGAAACCCATAGCTAAAACCGGGCCAGCGCCGTGGAGTGCATGATCAAGCGCACTCGGTGCCCGGCAAGAGATCGTCAACCGGTGCAGTTCGACACCTGGGGGCTGCCGGTCGTGCGCCTCGCCGGTGAGCGCAGCTTCTTGCGACTGAGACAACTCCAACGTGATTTCGCACGAACACGACTGAGGTCGGACCATGAAGTCGACAACCTGTTGTGTTGCACCGCTTGGCCGAAAGAATACGCATGCCAGCAGTTGCGCTTCGTGCGAGATTTGCACAAGCGCAGATCGAGCAAGCAGGCTTCCCGCTGCGTGCAACTCCATGCGCACGGCCACGACGGCTTGTTGTCGCAGCGCATCTGGTGCGACAGGAATGCTCAGCCGCGACAGCAACCCGCTTGTCCAGTATCCGCCGCTGGCGGATGCGTGGAAGCCCATCGCCAGGTACTGCGCGGCGTGGTCCGACTGGGTTTGTACTTCGCGCTCTTCGCCAACCCTCAACGGCGGCTCACGAAGTTCTAGCTGAAGCCCAAGTGCCTTGGCCCGGTCCGCCGCCTGGCTCGGTGACAGGGGTTCACTGGCGTTTGTCAGCCCGGCAAGAATCTCTGCCTGACGAACGTTTGAGAGAGTGGCCGATGGAATCAAGGTCTTGCGGCTCGATAGGCTTTCTGCGCCTTGCTGGACCGGCCGGAAAGCCCAGGCCTCCAGGCTTGTGCGTAGGTAGTCTTCACCGAACGCAAAGGCGCTGATTGACTGTGGCGCGCCCTCGAGCGCGGCAGGCATGTCGGCCAACAGGTGGCGCCACCGCTGGGGGTCGCAGATCGAGTGACCGAACGCGCCTGGGCTTGGAACATCGACACCCTCGACGACAAATATTCGGCGAGGGTCGTCTATTAAGAAGTCTGTTTGGAGGCCCATGGCCTGCGCTTCGACACCGAGCGACGAGGCGAGCGTGACGACTTTCGGGATGGCACTGTTGCTGAACAAGGTGCCATAACCGTTGGCATTGGTCGCGATGACTGTCTTGCCGTGGGCGCTGCGCAGATAGTCGAAGACGCTGGCGCTGGTGGCGCGGTACGGGTGCTCGAGAAAGACCACCTCTTCAAACCCCGACAGCTTTTGTGCAATGGCTTCGGCATGGTCTTCCCACTTAGAGAAGCGTCCGTTGCGAATTAGCACTGAATCGAATTCGGTCTGCCCGACCAAGATGGGCAACCCGGGCGGCACCGCACAGGCGGCGGGTTGCCGCCGGACAAACAGCGCGCGGAAACGCCGCACCTGGCTCTCGATCTCAAACTGCGGAATCTGCTGCGAACCAAGCCAGTCGGCAATGGCCGGCACGTTGGTTGTAGCGCCGAAGCATAGGTCGCGCAGAAAGCGCAGCGGGTGAACATAGAAGTTCACATAGGGGCGTCCGTTTGCATGCAGATGACGTTTCAGCGTGGGTGGTATCTCGAAGCCCACCACGAGGTCGAACTCACACAGGCGCGCGAGTTCGGCAGGGAAGATGTCGAGCCCTGATGTGTCGTAGCGTTGAGCCCACGCGTGGTCGGCGTTCTGCTGGTATTCGCTGAGCGCGTTGGGGTTGCCCACCGCTTGCTCGAACGCTGCCGTCGCGGTGGGCGGCAAGACGACGTTCACGTCGACGCCCAGTTGCTTCCAGGCGAGGTTGCCTGTCAGCAGCTCAACGAGCCAGGCCAGGTTCCGAGACTGAAAGCTGCTGTACCGGCCGCCGCCATAGACGAAGCGAAGAAAGTCGCAGGTGAATGCCACCCGGCTGGCCGGGCGACTCAGTCCACTCTTCGCAAGCCTCGGTTTCTTTGCTTGCATGTTTGATGGCGCTTCTACTTCGTCAGCTGAATCCCTGTGAGCACAGGGTAGGCCACTGAGAACACCAGATTCAAGAACTTTTGCAGTTCGGTCGCCGGCGCGTTTGACACATAGACGATGTCTTTGTTATTGATGGCAAAGCTCTGCATCACGAAGAAGCTGCTGGGGTTCTTCAAGTCGAGCCGGTACACGACTGGAACCATGCCGTCGGGCGTGGTGGCTGCCGGGCTGCGAGGCCAATCGAGTGCGCCCTGAGGTTCCAGTCGGAAGATGAACACCCCTTGGGCATCTGAGCGCGAATCGATCAACCCACCTGCGCGAGCAAGCGCTTGGGCGAGGGTGATGCCTTGCGCTTCGAAATTCACTTCCTCGTTCTTTCCTGTAGCGCCCAATGCGGTGAAGCTGAGCGGCTGGAAGAGGGCGGTTACCACATCGCCCGCTCTAAGCGGCACGTTTTGACGGGGGTCCCGAATGACTGCATCGAGCGGCATGGCGTAGTAGTCGGTGCCACGGGTCACCTGCAACGTCATTTTGCTCACGGGCTGGCGCACGCCACCTGCGGCGGCGAGTGCGTCGAGCAACCGTTCGCCGGCCGCGCTGAGCGGCAGGCGCACGCTGTTGGCCACCTCACCCACGACGGTGACGGTGGCCGAGACATTGCGCGTCTGCCGCAGTGTCACTTCCGGCAGATGGGCCTTGCTGTTGAGGCGCTTGACGATCTCGGTTTCGACATCGCGGAGAGTTTGCCCGACAACAGGAATTCGGCCAGCAAACGGCACCGTAATGCTGCCGTCGCGCTCGACCACTTGATCGGGCAGGGTGGTGACGCGGGCTGTCGACGTGGCGGAGCGGGTGTCGATGCTGCTGGTCAATCCGAACAGCGTTGCGGGGGGGGCCTCCCACACGCTGACTTCAAGCACATCACCAGGGCCAATGCCTGCATAAGGTGCTGGTGTTTGGCCGAGTTTCTCGGAGAAGAGCTGTTGCGTGCGCTGCGCCAGCAGGCGGCGCGTGATGGCATCGTCGACTTCAACGACCTGGATGGCCGCCGTGCCGGGGCCAGACGTGTTGGTTTGAATCTCTTTGGTGCTCGGGCCCGAGGTCGGCATCTGGGAGCAGGCTGCCAGCAGCGTCAGACCGGTGAGGGTGATCGATTTCAGCAGCATGGAGCGTAGGAGGGGGGCGCGAGACATGAATGCCAAGGGGTCAACTTCTTCCATAGTTTTTTGTCGAGACGCGCGGGTCCGCCGGCAGGCGATAGTTTTGAAGCCGTAGCCCCTGTTTCGGCGTGCCCGCGTCGGGCGATTATCTGTGCAGTTCTGCGCCAGGCAGCACGACAATCAGCCGAAAGACGAAGGGCATGTTGCGATCAGAATGCCGCGGCCGACGACAGTGGCGGTGCGGCGGCATCCTTGGTGGCCAAGACCGGTGCAGTACCGAGGTCCGGCCAGGTGATGCCCAGTGCCGGGTCTGACCAGAGCACGCAGCCTTCGGCCTGCGGATTGTAGAAGTCGGTTGTCTTGTACAGAAAGTCGGCGCTGTCGCTGGTGACCAAAAAGCCGTGCGCCATGCCCGGTGGCAGCCAAAGTTGGCGATGGTTCTCGCCCGTCAGTTCAACGCCGACCCACCTCCCGAAAGTCGGGCTGCTGCGCCGAATGTCCAAGGCCACATCGTAGACGCTGCCTTGCGTGACCCTCACTAGCTTGCCCTGAGCGTGAGGCGGCTGTTGGTAGTGCAGTCCGCGCAACACGCCTTTGGCCGAGCGCGAATGGTTGTCTTGCACGAAAGCAACCTCTAGGCCCGTCACGTCGCTGAAAGTCTTCTGGTTGAAGCTTTCCATGAAGAAGCCGCGGCTGTCACCGAATACCTTGGGCTCGAGGATCAGCACACCCTCGATCGCCGTCTTCGTCACCTTCATCAAAACACCTGACTCTTGACGATCTGCATCAGGTACTGGCCGTAGCCGTTCTTGAGCATGGGCTGGGCCATCGCTTCCAGTTGCTGGGCTGTGATCCAGCCCGAGCGAAAGGCAATCTCCTCGGGGCAGGCGACCTTCAGCCCCTGACGCTTCTCGAGCGTGGCGATGAACTGGCCTGCTTCCAGCAGGCTGTCATGCGTGCCGGTGTCGAGCCACGCATAGCCGCGGCCCATGATCTCAACGTTGAGGTGATCCTGCGCAAGGTAATGCGCGTTGACGTCGGTGATCTCGAGTTCGCCTCGGGGAGACGGCTTGATGTGGGCGGCGATGTCGCACACGTGTTCGTCGTAGAAATAGAGGCCCGTCACCGCGTAGTTGCTCTTCGGTGCCTTGGGCTTTTCTTCGATGCTGAGGGCACGCTTGTTGGCGTCGAACGCCACGACGCCATAGCGCTCGGGGTCGTGCACGTGGTACGCGAACACCGATGCGCCCGAGCTGCGGCCCGCGGCCGAGTGCAGCAGGCCTTGCAGGTCGTGGCCGTAGAAAATGTTATCGCCTAGCACCAGCGCGCTGGGCTTGCCGTCGACGAACTGCTTGCCGAGGATGAATGCCTGTGCCAGGCCGTCCGGGCTGGGTTGCACGCAGTAGCTGATGTTGACGCCCCACTTGGCGCCGTCACCCAGCAATGCTTCGAATCTGGGCGTGTCTTGCGGCGTGCTGATCAGCAGGATGTCGCGGATGCCGGCGAGCATCAGCGTGGCCAGTGGGTAATAGACCATGGGCTTGTCGTACACCGGCAGCAGCTGCTTGCTGATGGCCAACGTGGCGGGGTGCAAACGGGTGCCGGAGCCCCCGGCGAGGATGATGCCCTTGCGGACGGGTGCTGTGCTCATGCGGGGGCCGTTCGGAGATGAGATTCAGACGAGGACTTCGGTGAGCATGCGCTCGACACCGGCCTGCCACGCAGGCAGTGTGAAACCAAAGGTCTCTTGAAGCTTGCGCGTGTTCATGCGCGAGTTGCTTGGGCGCTTTGCAGGCGTCGGGAACGCGCTGGTGGGCACGGGCTCGATCGCATCGGCGGCGACCTTGATTGGCTGGCCCGCATTGCGCGCGAACTCGACAACGTGCTTGGCGTAGCCATGCCAGCTGGTCTCGCCGCTGGCGACGGCGTGGTAGGTGCCGGACAGCACCGGTTGCTGCTGTGCGGCGCGCAGTGCGTGGGCGGTTATGTCGGCCAGCAGGTCGGCCCCGGTGGGGGCGCCAATCTGGTCGTTGATTACGGTGAGTTTGTCGCGCTCCCTGGCGAGGCGCAGCATGGTCTTGGCGAAGTTGCCGCCGCGCGCGGCGTAGACCCAGCTGGTGCGGAAGATCAGGTGGCGTACGCCGCTGGCGCGAATGGCGTTTTCGCCTTCGAGTTTGGTCTGGCCATAGACGCTCAACGGGCCTGTCGGCGAGTCCTCGAGCCAAGGCGTCGAGCCGCTGCCATCGAAGACATAGTCGGTGCTGTAGTGCACGAGCCAGGCGCCGATGGCAACTGCTTCACGGGCCAGCACGCCAGGGGTGGAGGCGTTGATGGCGCGGGCCAATTCGGGCTCGCTTTCGGCCTTGTCGACCGCCGTGTGGGCGGCGGCGTTGACGATGATCTGCGGGGCCACGGCGCGCA
>Ga0307516_10008262_pt1 | contig 11811 bp, 11 predicted proteins | sample 19_EM_MG_FD_203310 | JGI IMG/M metagenome (GOLD analysis project Ga0307516, IMG submission 203310) | Populus trichocarpa ectomycorrhiza microbial communities from riparian zone in the Pacific Northwest, United States - 19_EM | ecosystem: Host-associated > Plants > Roots > Unclassified | place...
TCCAGACGCCTTCCTCCTTGCTCAGGGAGTATACCTTCGCCTTTACGCTATGGGTGGTCTCCTCGTCTTCCTCACCTTCCCCCTCTTGATCATGCACGGAACCGCCCTCCAGTATTTTCGCATGATCCATGGCCTCCGTATCACCATCCCCCGCATCGCTGGAAGTCGGTGTCGGGGTAGAACTGAAAACCGAGCCTGTACTGACTGGAGTGAATGTAAAATGTTTCTTTTCCGTCGATTCCGAGGATGTAGTCACGGGAGGCGTCTTAGGTGGGCTGCCAAAGGTGAAGCCGACTGGGTTGCCGAGGCTCCCTCCGGAGGTCCCGGGGGTGGTTGTAGCCGAGGACGCTCCAAAGGTGAACTTCGTCCCTGTGGATGGGAACCCGCCGAATGGAGAGAGGGATGGGGTGGGTTTGTCTTTGTCAGAACTGCCACCACCGAAGATATTCGTCGTGGAGGAGGGTGTAGAGTTTCCAAACCCGCCGAACGGGTTGGCCGGTTTTTCTGCGCTGGTGCTTCCAAATCCGCCGAAAACGCTACTCGTAGCAGGCTTTTCGGAAGTGCCGGAAGATCCGAACGGAGAGGGTGCAGTAGTCTTGTCTTTCTCCTTGTCATCCCTGAGCCCAAATACGGAGGTTGTCGACGGTCCGCCGAAGGGGTTCGTGGTAGTGGAAGAGGAAGATCCTGGGAAGAAGGACGTCGAGCTGGGGGTTAGGTTTCCGAACGACGAAGTCGGCTTGGGGCTGTCCTTTGGTGGTTCATCCGTAGTTTTCTTCGCGAGGGGAGATGCAAAAAAGTTCAGGATGGTGGGAGGGGGTTTGTTGTCCGAGCTGGTAGTACCACCGAAGCCGAACGTCGGGGCAGGAGGGCCGCCGGAAGATTCAGAAGTTGGGGTTGAAAGGAAGGCAAACCCGGTGGATGGTTTCGACCCATCCGTGGTTGTTAGAGGCGTGAAACCGCTGGGTTTAGAACCCAAGGAGAGCACCCCCGGACTTGCCGAGGACTTCAGCCCCGAAGTACTGGGAGGTGCGGGTGTGGACAATTTAGGGATGGGTATAATTGTGGATGAGGGTGTACTCGACAAGCTCGGTGCGCTAAACAGAACTGATGGCCCAGGATCTGGGCCGAGCGGGAGCGTATTTTTAGGCGAGTTCCTCAAAGACCCAGTGAGCTGCTTGTCCCACACCGATTGGATGGCGCGTCGCTTGGAAGCATATTGGTCAAAGACCTGGGAGAGGTCGACGAAGGGGTCATCTTTGACGGCATTCGTAAGGAAGGTTACGATCGAGTGGTTCAAACCGCGGATGCTCTTGTAGAATGAGTATGCAGCATTGTAGTCCTCCTCCTCACGAGTTTGAGTAACCGAAGTTGGTAAGGGGTGTTTCGGGACACCATCGATACTCGAATTGACGAATGAGGTGAACTTTTGGGCTGTAGAGGCGCCTGGGGCAAACGTTGGGGGTGGTGGCGCGGGCGAAAAGTTTGATGGGAAGGAGGGTGCTGTTGGCCGGGTCTGGGGATCCGTTGGGGTGGGAGTAGGTGCACTGAAGGTGAACGCGCCAGAGTTGGCTGTTGGGGAGCCGAAGCCAGTGAACCCGCCAAACTTGGGCTTGCTGGAGGACTGCCTAAAGTGAGAAACACGATGTAAGGTCGCGTTTGCCACGGACACGCACCAGTTGTTCGGAGTTGGCAGGTTGAGGAATTGCGCCCCCACCAAGCGATGCGCGTTTTGGCAAGGCTTTCACCCTAGGATAAAATGGGGGGATTCAGTCGGGAATTGGCCTTTGCGGGGAGGATGTGCGCACCTCCTGTTCACGAGTTCTGAGTCTGCGGCCTTCTTGAAGCCGATACCAACCTCCTGCGGGAACGCGACGAGGTAAATATTGGATAACACCGCAAAGACCAAGAACCAATTACTTCTGGATCGTCACCATCCTCAGTGTCTTTGGTGAGCTGTGAATCGGCCACTCGTTTCATGGTGGCTGGTGTGCAGGGTTGGGACTGGTGCACGTGGAGATCGGACGGTATTTTCCTCCCCGACCATTGACCACTCCAGCAAACACAACGACCACGACCCACGCTCGACAAACCACCGAATATCTTTCGACCGGAATTCTCCAAGACCAGGTCTCTCGTCTTCCAGCCCGGACCGGCGGACCTCCTGGATTCGGTTTGGTAATTACGTTGCATCGGACTCAAAGAGCACAATCCATATCTCACCCTTCTTTGTACAGAGCTACCATGTCCTCCTCCTCCGTCACCGCCTGTTCGCGCTCACCATCTCCAGCGACGCCCGACGCCTCAGAAACCCCCGATACCCAAATGTCTCTCAAGTCTTGGCGTAGCACGGTCCCATCGAATGGGGTAAGCCGTCTTACCTCAACCTTAACCGGGCTCTCATTTCCCTCAACCCACCTCAGAACGACGGCGAGGAAGGCATTCACTATCTCCACCTCTCCCGGGAAACAGTCTTCGACAGGTGTCTAACGCCATATCGTAAACTGTGCCCCCATGTATTGACCTTTACCGCACAGTTCTGTCCCAGCGGAACGTCCCTCCACATATGGGATTGCGGAGGACACATTCCTGAACCATTCACCACTTCGTATGGCAGAACTAGCCAAGATCATCACCCCGGAAACTATCAATGTCCTTCCGACCAAACCGGCCCCCCCTCCCCATCCAGTCCAGCACGTTGCAAACGTAGTCCATAACGTGGTCTGCCCACCACAAGATAGCTGCTCCAAGTGGGTTCCTATTATCTCTTTCATAACCCTACTGTTGACGTCATTCACCACGTTAGCCTGCCGATTGTATTTCCAAGCATCCCGGAGACTGGCGCAAAGTCCCGAGTCGAGACCCAGGTCAGAATAACGGTGGACCTCGCAAGTTCATCACGGGGTCCCTTGCTCAAGTACGACCGAGTGGGCAGCTGGAAATGTCTAAAGCTACCCCCGAATACATCGACCAAGCGCCGGACGCGAAAGGAGGGGAAGATAGGTGCAATCGGCCCGCCCCGCATCAGCCTATCGTTCGCTCACTTGTTCGTTCTTTGCCCCAAGATGCTGCGCCCCAAGAGACTTTACAATTAACAGCGGAAGTCACGTGTTCATCCCCACCACGCATGCGGGTTGCAGTTTGCTCTAGTTGCAAGTCTCGGGAGGTACCGTGCAATTTCCATCCGTATGGCATCTTGGCGCTCACCCACGTTAGGCGAAACGCGCGGCCCGTAAAGTTACGTCAAGGGTGCAAGCAGAAGGAGAGGATCCCTCTGAACGACCTGATGCTTCGCTCAGTTTGCTCCAGTTCAACTGCCCAGAGGAACTCGACTTCTCCACCGGGTCTGTAGTCCTTCCAATGCGCATCACGTGCTATTGTAGGCACCACCGCGAGAAAGTTGGATTCAATGTCCATTTCAAGATGATCGACCACAAAGGGCGAATCGTGGGTTTGGGTTCAACGCCTCCAATCATGATCACCGACGATCACAAGAGCACACACAAATCACAGCCGTTACCCCACTCCCTTAACCCCTCTACTTCTGTTGCCGATTGGAATGGTTCGCCTGTCGATGTACCTCGGAAAGCAGCGCAGAAGTCAATCGCGGTCAAGAAGCGCGCCAAGCCCTACGACCCGTCGACCCGCAAGAAATCCTTCAAAGATCCTAAGGTTGAAACTTCTTCTCCATCCGCCATGAGTTCTGTTCTACCTACGAGAGCATCGTCACCGGTGGTTGTCACTCAACCTACGACGCCCGCGTTATCGAGCACCTTCTCATCGCCAAAGCCTTCCTTCGATTCTCTTGCCTCTCCCACGGATTTTATCTCCGGAATTTACGGTCAATCCGAGATTCCCATGCCAGATTTCAACCAGACTCTTAACCAAGCATTGGACCCGCTTGAGTTTACCCAGGCTGTCTCCTGTATTTCCAACCCATCGGACCCCGCAACCTCCCCGGAGGTTGCCCATGCCGTGGCCGTTGTACAACAGACCCAGCCTCAATCTGCCGTTTTCTTCAACTTTGACCCCCCTCCACCAATCCCACCCTTCCAACTGCCTAGAATCCATCGTCTCATTCCATCAGCCGGACCCACTCACGGGGGCATCGAGGTCACGATCCTCGGTGCCAATTTCCATGCGCACATCCCGCTCAATTGCGTATTCGGTGAAATGATGGCAAGTTCGACTCAAAGATGGAGTGATAACACTCTTGTTTGCGTGCTACCCGCGCGTGCTACCCCGGGCGTCGTTGCCGTTTGGTTTGATGGGTTTGATGCCCAAGACGACGGGACCCCACCGTGTCTGTTCACGTATACGGACGAGTCCGACCGGGGCCTGTATGTGATGTTCTGGTATGCGATGCTGCATAAGATAACTGACTTTTTGTTTTAGTATGGAGTTGGCCCTGCAGGTTGTCGGCATGAAGCTTAACGGGAAGCTGGAGGACCCACGAAGCGTTGCCATGCGCATCATCGGTACGACCGGGAGTGACGGAAGCCCCTCAACATCGACACAGCAACCCCAGCAGGGTGGTGATGGTGGGATGCAGTATCAACTTTCCACCGCTGTCTCGTCGCTTCGTCCACTGTTGTTTGCTCGTGGTGGGGATGGGGAGCAAGTCCAGAAACTGATTCTGGACTTCTTGATGATACTTGACGTCGACCTTGCTGATACCACCTCCCGCTCGACTCTATCCATTATCTCGCACCAAACGAACAGCGGCCAGACTCTATTGCACCTGGCATGTTCCCTCAATTACCCAGACCTCGCTTCATTCTTGATCACTCGTGGGATCGACCTGGACGCTCGAGACCGAAATGGATGGACAGCCCTCCATTTCGCGGCCCTCAGCGGGTCAAAGGAGTGTGCGAGGCTTCTACTTATCGCGGGTGCTGATATGGAGATCGTCAATGTATTGGGCAATATCCCTGGCGAGGTGGCAACCGCTGGCTTCTTCGAGAGTTTGGTCCCGGATGACATCCTCCCTGTGCACTGTGCGGGAGGAGGCAGTGACGATGAGGCTACATGGGGTGACGTGGAAGACGAGGAAGATAAACCGAGGATTAAGAGCGCTTGTTCGGCGAAGAAACCTCATAGGAGGTCGTTCGTTAGGGATGGAAACCCGCCCTCGTCCGGGCTCACACCTCCGCCACCGATGACCCACCAAGAGTCCGAGGCGGACGATCCCCCCGTTGCCGACCCCCCAACTTCCAAGGAACAGAAGGACACAGAGGTCGATGCGGACGCTAAGGACAAGGATGGAAAGCCATTGAAGGGACCATTCACAGACAAGGCCACGGCCGTGATCGTCGATCTTATTTATCGGACCCTAACGCAACTGCAACATCCGCAGGGGATTATCCCAAACGTTGCCCAACAAGTGCAAGATCTCAGGCATCTCCAACTCCCAGGCATGGGCGCCCTTCAGCAAGTCCCAGCAGTCTTTCCGATCTTTGTGCCGATTCCAGCTTGGCTATGGAGCGACGGTGCTAGGCGTGAGGGAGGTGCTGCTGGGTTCGGAGATTTGAAGGGTACGACACCAAATCCCAGGTCGATTTGGGAAAAGCTGCTTTCCAACGCAGCGCCACCTCCCCCATATGAAGAGAAAGAGACGACCGGCCATGAGCAAGATCCAACGACTTCGAACACCCAAACTGAGGCTGAGAACGTGGATCAAACTGGGTTACAGACCGGCACCCCCGTTGTTGGAAGGAGGCAGGTGCATTACCCAGAGAGCCCTGCTCCTCCGGAAGTGGAGGTAAACTCCTACGGTTATAGGCCTGCAGCCACAGATACTGCCAAGATGCAGAAGAAACGTGAGATTTCATCCTTTCGTGAACTGAGCCCGGAACCTTTTCTCACCTTGCCGTAGATGATCGCATGCTGGTGATATTCTGGATACCCATTCTTCTTCTCGGGTTCTTTTGGATGTTTATCCATACCATCTGGACGAGCATCTCGTTCGTGAAGGACATGATTCCTTTAAGGGGTATGCTGAGGGTTTGAACAGGTGACCCGACTGTGGTTCCCCCTCTACTGGGTCTACTTCCATTAACCCCCCCATTATATCCGCGCCACATTCATTCCACCTGTAAAGGCTATTAATCATTATCAGTGGGTACTCACGTCCCCTTCACCTTCTCTCTTTCATACGTAGATGTACTGTTTTTTTCTGGTTTGCTTCGTCGTTTTTGCTGGCGGTCGCATTGCACGTTCATTATTGTTCCTCTTACTTCCGTTCCTCACCTTCTCTAACCTTCCGCCTGGCTTATGATTGCGGGTGCTTCGTCGTTAAATGTGAACCTTGCTGTGCGCCGTAGAAACATACGTTGTTTTGGATAATTGTTGTACTTTGTCTTCAGGGTATGGAGGGATTTAATTACACGAGGAAACATGCCAGAGAGCCTGATCAAGGGACACACCCTTCTTGACCAACAACGGTTTCAATCATCCCAATGGACGTCCTAGGCACAGATCATACGTTTGGGAGTTACTAACGCTCGACCGCGTTACGTGTACGACTCGGCCCGGGAAGAATGTATCCATCCTGGGGCCTCAGTTTATGCCAGCAAACTCGCCCCTCGGTATCCACTCCCCACGCCATTTCTCGGGTTGCCGACCGCAGGTGCAGCATACCTCGGAGACATAGATTACACTATTCACAGATATCATGCCAGCGGTCGGCGACAGGTGACCAGTGACTCGCGAAAAATGGGGCGCGATCGCGCTGCAGCGAGGGGAGTACTGGCAGATGACACCAGGTCAGATGCGGTGGCGGATTGTGAATCTCGTGAGATCGCAGGAGCATCGCGGCGAAATTCATAGCGTGGAATGACGTCCGCGAGCACTCCCTGGCCGCCATCGTGGCATTTTCGATTCGGGGGCGGGAGCGGACGTCACCGATGATGGCGGGAAGTTGATGTGACGAGGAGGGGCAGATCAGGGTGATGCCGATGAGGTCACTCCATTCTTGCCTTGGAGGCGCAACGAAGACGGGGATCGGTCGGGATGGTGACCAGTGCGTTCCCTCTGGCATTACGCCAGCACTGTGCCTAGGCGGCCCACTTCGAATTACCTAGGGCCCGGGGGACTGGCCTGGAAAGGGTGACGGACTGGCATCTGGGGGTATCGGGGGATTGGCCTGGCCAGGATCGGGTCTCCATAGGGGTGTCGGTGCTGGGGAGGGACCGCGACGGTTCCGTGGAGCTTCGCCGTCATTGCACCACCCGCAGTAAAGACGTCAGCGGCCCCAACCCCAACCCCCTACTTAAAGGCCCGTGTCCCAGGGGAATCCCTCACCAAACACCCTCACATCCATCGAATCACCGCACTCGCACACCAAATCGCAAACATGACTTCTGAACCAAGGTTCGTCCTTCCTTCTGCTCTCTGGTTTGATAGTCCACGGCCTGACTGCCTACATAGCAAAACCACCGGAGGTGTCAAGAGTACCATGGGCAAGGTCGAGGAGACCATCGGCGATGTCACCGGTGTCCAGAGCTTGAAGACGTCCGGTCAGGAGCGTCAAGGCCAAGGAGACGCCGAGTACAAGGAGGCTCAGTCTGAAGGCTACCTTCAGGGCACAAAAGACCGCATCGTCGGCAAGAAGGATCAGGTCGGCGGATCCGTCACTGGGGACACCACCCAGGAGACCGCTGGTGAGTTTTCGTCCCCATTGATGTTTCGATTGGGATACTAATGACCACATAGGACGCGCCCGCAACGAGAAGGGCCAGACCCAGCAGGATTGGAACAAGTCGTAGATTCTATCCGCGACGCGCAATGTATAACGCCGTGTTTATTGTACCGATACATCGATGGTTGTAACGCTTCGCACGAGCGATTGGAAAAGTATTGGATCGCGGCACCGCGGCTTTTGATGACCGGATCGATAGACGACTGGGTGAGCGTATACCAAATCACAAGTCCACAATGGGGTCCGCAGGGCCTGGCACAAGGAGGGTGATTGGGCAAGCAAGGGTCGGGACAAGCCAGTGGGAGAACTGGATGATCTCGCGTCCCTCATTCGTTGGCCCTCTGCGTCAGGTAACCAGGACTGAGTGCCTTCCTATACCGCACTCGGGTTGCAGCGGCCGCAACCCCTGTCATTGTCTCCATCTTCTTGGGTTCGGGAGAGGCTCGAAAGTTCTGGCGCCCACAGCATTGATCGGCCGGGAGGGAAAAACGTAACCAGCGGAACGGATATTCAGCATTCCTTATCCACCTTCGAGCCTTCAAGCGCGTAGGGTATAAATACCCACCCACCCCCCGGTCCCTCACTAGTACGCACCCGACGCGGTTTTTCTTTTTTCCTTCATGGCACTCCGCCACCCGTGGTTCTCACAAACCCTCAAACGAAAACACCCGGGTGATCCCGTTTCTGAGGGGAGTAGCGGAAGTGGAAGTGGTGTCGGAGTTGGAGGAATTGTGTACGGAGGTATCGACACGAACGGGTATCACGTTGGACAGGTTCAACCTTCGGACCAAGGTTCAAACTCGAACGGAAGGGCAACGAAGCGGGTTCGGAAGTTCGAGAGTCGGAATCTTGAACGCGGATTCGCGGAACTGTCTATCCGACCAACACCCGTCCCTCCTCCTCCGCCCATCCAGCAACAACAACAACAAATACAACCGGATACGCAAGTTGGAGGGGATGGCGTGTGGATTGACGTCGTAGGAAATGTTGAGGAGAGCTCAAGCGTGGTGTGTCAGGATGGGTCGACCCTACCTCTGCTTCGGCCATGTTCAGTCAACGAACCTCCTTCACCCGACCTAGATGACATCCAGATGTCCATCCCGACGTGGTACGAACCAGAGAAAGATAGTGAGTCTCCAGTCATTGCCTACACTTCGCCTCGAATTCTGAGATCTGAAATTACAGGGATAATCGTCACGAGTTTGGACGACGAGGAATACGATGGGGATGACGAAGGCCAGCGACAGCAATGTACAGGAACGGACTCTATCGCACGGGGATCCGAGTTCACCATCTCACCCGCCTTCCTGAACGCGATAAACAAGAAACTCGCTCAAACCGTGGATGTTACACCTCCAACGGACCCATCCAGAGCCCAGGCCCTGGTCCTTTTCCGACCCTTGCCCACAATCGCGCTTCCACCTGCGGAGGACGATCCGGATGACCCTTCTGGTCGGGCTGATTCTGATGGAGGGATGTTGGATAGTTCACCACCGAAACCACCTCCACCCTCCCCTTCGCTGTCTTCGCCTTTCTACGTTCAGGGTTATGGGCAACCTTCGTTTGTATCCAAGGATGATGATATGGAAATTGAAATGCTCTGATTCGAAAGTCTAAGGAGCAAACCAACGAGCCACCGTATCGATATGATCATGTACATGGTACGGGAGACGGGACAGATAGGGATGGAGAAAGACCGACTGTAGTAATCCGACAACAACCAAAAGAAGTGAACCATAGAACCTGCGTAGATCCGCATGGTGAGAGGACCGTGTATTCCGAAACGAACGGATCCGATTAAGCAGAAGGAACCGATCCACCCTGAGCACCAAACTGAAGCAGGTCTTGATTCCGAGAGTCATCCTGGTAGATGATTTCCGAAAAGTTGATATGTCGGGCCCTCGAGTGGGCATGCGGATGTGGGACGTGGTGCATCCGGGCCGCGTAATGCCGCCCGACAATCGTACCATCAGGATTGGTGGCCGGCACGTCCTTTTGTTGAGGTTGAAGTCGTTGCTGAGGGCTCTGGGGCGACTGTTGTTGTTGATAGGGTTGCCTGTGTTGTGAAACGGTGTTTGGGGGGTTGACATGGAAGGGTGAGGACGGGTGAAGATGGGAGGCAGGAGCGGCTGAAAGCGGTGTTACAGGGTGAGAGAGTTGCTGGTAATCGAGCATAACGGAATCCGCCGGGGAGGCGGAATGCATTGACTGATCGAATGGTGTCGGAATGTGCGAATGGGGGTGTGGGTGCCCCTGAAATGGGGTGTTCTGGGTTGGAATAGACAAACGCAAAGCTTGAGCTTGAGCCTGAGCTTGAGCCTGAGCCTGCGCCTGCACCTGGCTTTGGACTTGAACCGGAGGCATAGGTGGTTGGATAGGGAGTACTACATCAAACGGTTGGCCCCCGAAAGTCTCCGGTCCCTTTGAAGAAGTCGGAGTCAGAGTTACTGACGACCCGTCGTCTGCAGCGGGAGATTCGGCTGTAATGGCGCTCGCCTTCTGAGCAGCGATCTCTTCCGCGGTCAAAAAACGACCGCCTGGGCCGCGGGGCCGCCTCATCGCATGTTGGTGACGCGATTCGTGAAGATATGGCTTTGCGTAGATCAGCGATTGAGCGAGAAGACGAGCGGGGAGAGACGTACCTTTCTCTGCTTGGAGAGTCGATGGACCTCCTCTAACCGGGCTCTCGCGACGCGACGCTTGAGGATCCGGTAGTACTGCTTTGCATTGACATAGAGGGGCTCCTCGTCGAGGGCGTTTTCTTGGGAGATCTGGTCGATGGACCGGGCGGTGGGGTCTGGGGAAACGGTGGTTGACTGGGGGTTGTCGAGGTGATGGTGGGTGGGGGGTTGGTGTTGGTGCTGATGGTCCTGTGGGTAGTAGTCGTAGGAAGACGACGAGGGGGGCTGTTCGCCAGCTGGGGGTGGTCAGGGGGAGAGTTAGATGAGCGAGTGTGGTTGGCTGGCTTACTACTGTACGAGTGATAAGCCGAGGTTAGAAATCCGTCCATCGTGCTTTCATTGGTTGAGGGAGTCAGTCCAATCCCATTGGCTGCATGTGACATCTCGTCACCCTCCATTCCAGTCACACTATGTCACGTCACCGGTAACACACGACTGCCCGTCACGCTCCGCCGCGTCTCCTTTCGACGAGGCCAACGATGGAATCCAAACTGTGAGTCTCTTTGAGCAGAAATCACGCTTTGCGCGTTCTAACACGCAGGTGTCAGCAAAGCCCTAAAGGTTGCCGACCTCAAAGAGATCCTCAAGAAGGCGTCGGTCTCCCCACCTCCAAAGGCGACCAAGGCGGATCTCATTGCGAAAATCCTCGCTGAACCCGCTGCTCTCGATGCGTACAACGCGTTGCACAATCCCACAGGGGTCACATCCCAACAAGACGCGCCATCCGAGCCAGAACCTACCAACACTCTCGTTCCATCCAAGGAGGCCGAGGTACGGTCGCATCGTGGATCATCCGCCACTGTGGCACGCTGAACCGGAGTTTTAGGAACCGGCACCTGAACCACAACCGACGACGACTTCTACGACGACACCTGCAGATCCCACTGCCGTGGAAGACCCTGAGCTGGAGAAGCGCAGGGCTCGCGCCGCTCGGTTCGGAATCCCACTCGTGGAACCCAAGCAACCCAAATCTGCAGACAAGAAGTCCAGGAAGCAGCAGCAATCTCCAGATGTATGCATCCGTCCAATCCACCCTCTGACGGTCCACTCATGCCGTACTGTAGAGCGAAGGGAAGCTGAAGGCAAGGGCTGAGCGCTTCGGCGTTGACACGTCTGCCGAGAGCAAAAAACCGCCCGCGAGGAAGCGAGGAGCAGGAGAATCTGTTGATCCTGAAGAGCTTGAACGGAGAAAGAAACGCGCCGAGCGTTTCGGTCTGCCCCTCACGGTGAGTCAAGACATTCCGTCGACCCACCGCATTCTTTGACACGTAGCCCCTCTTCCTCTCACAGGGCGCTTCAAAAGCCTGAAATCTGCTATCGTATCGTATTTGTTTGTAATGTTTCCATGCTCTCCTATCCGCGTACGCTACTCTCTCCGTCGATTTTCTGTCCGTATGTTCCTGTTGTTTGACCGAGTGTAGCTGGTGCTCAATC
>Ga0307516_10008263_pt1 | contig 11810 bp, 12 predicted proteins | sample 19_EM_MG_FD_203310 | JGI IMG/M metagenome (GOLD analysis project Ga0307516, IMG submission 203310) | Populus trichocarpa ectomycorrhiza microbial communities from riparian zone in the Pacific Northwest, United States - 19_EM | ecosystem: Host-associated > Plants > Roots > Unclassified | place...
TAAATTTGACACGGGATCAACGGCCGCAGAATGGTTCTCCAGGAGAATCAAGTATCAAAGACTTAATAACAGGGCGGTAAGTGGTGAGAAAAGCAAAATGCCTTTATATTTAACAACAGAAATTGACAAGGGACCCGAATCGTGGGCGGCCAGCAGGGGAATGGAGCACGACCCAGGCGCCAAGTAACGCTCCTGATTAGGAAAACCAGGTTCGCGTATTAGATGTTGCGATTACCTTGTACATTTCTTTTTTTCACCCTGAGCGATGCCATTTTGTACTAGAAATTCTCCAGTTGTCTGGTTTGTGCATGTAGTACCAATTATTATATGGCTAATTAGGCAAAGCACAGCGACGGTACAAATTATCTGCATGCGCATGACAAGTGCCATTAGGTGCCGCTGGTTGACTTTCCACTTGTGTTTTTCAGTGTTGCGAATTACATAATAACATCGTCAACCAAGTACCGCAGTGTACCAGAGCATCATGACATCGGACAAGGCAAAGGCCAACAACAACTCTGGTGCTGACTTTGAATTCGAGACACAATTTGTTCCCCAAGATAATGACGACGAGATCCTCTATGCGGTAGAGGAAATTACGGCCGAGCGCGGTAACAAATACAAAGTTAAATGGTCTGGCGTGAACCCTGCCACAGGGAAGCCGTGGCCACAGGACTGGGTCAATAAGCGCGACTGCACGGATGACCTCGTAGCGGAGTGGAAGGCAAAGAAGGCACAAGGACGGGCAACAGCGTCCAAGAAACGGGGTAAGCAAGATCCTTCTCATTATATTCCAGCCAGTGTTAGTTCACACTAGTGTTCTTTTATGTTGGACAGGATCGGGTTCGCGCTCCATCACAAAATCTAGGATGTCGACTTCGACCTCCAGGACATCTTCGACGCGCATAACGCGCCAGGCCAATCGGGCAGGGTTCACCCCTCGGACACCATCCGATGAAGAACGTTCTACTCATGTGCCTCCACCTCCTGTCAATAAACCACCTCTTACCAAGCGTAAGCGCAGATCAGATAGCCCCGAATTATCACCAGATGAAGGAAAACTGGAAGGGCGACATGAATCCCCTAGGCCGCGAAAGAAACAAAAGCGGTCCCCTACCGTCACTGTAGCAGTTCCTTCTACTAAGCTGACTGCGTCAGCTAAAGAGCTCGACTCGGGCTCAGATAACGATACGTCTGGTTCAGAGAAGGGACCTGCTGGCATCAAACAGGTGAAGATTGGGCCGCCTCGTGGAGTCAAGCGTCAAGTGAGCTCTGGGAAAGACAAGTCCAAAATACAGGAGCCGTCGATGAAAATACCTGACCCTCATTCAAAGACGTTACATTGTACATCCCGCGACGATGGGACGTCTCAGCGTGGCAACTTATCGTCAACCCTTCCCACACCGAAACCGAGGCCAAAGCCAAGAGTAATAGTCAAGAAAGCACAATTGCCACGCCGCTCTCCTTGTCCCGCATCTCACATGGTTCCCAGCGCTCTTCCAAAATCAACTAATCGAGAGCCTATTTTGTCTCCACGTGCGCTAGCCCGCCTTGAACTCTTCGACCGTATGATGGAGGAGCCATGCGACGCCCTTGTGGACCATGATTTTGGTGACCCACCTCCCACCTCTCCTGTACCACTTAAACGCACTATGTCCAAGTCTCGACCGGGAGTCCCTGAAAGTCAGTCCACTAGCCAGTTGCCGCAAGGATCCCAACCCGGCCAATCCTCTCCCCTTTCCGGCTCCCCCAAACCACAAGTAACAAATAAGAATGGAAAGGGCAGCATGAAGGAGCTAACCAAGTTAGACTTCCCCGAAATTGCTGTCATGCCCGTGTCCGCATCCTCTACTGTCTCCCCCATCAACGAGCTCTCCTCGACCGTTAAACTACCGCTACCCATCACTCGTTTAATCGGAAACTCTCCCCGTCCTCACGATCGGCAATATCTCACGCCGTCAAAAACTGGATATCGTAATAAGCCGGGGAAGGCTAACATGGCCGAACCACTACCCAGCTCCATCGAGAGCTTCGATTCTCCGCGAAGTAGGGTGGCCGTATCAGGGGCGCTGAAAATAGGAAGGTCAAAAGGGAAAGAGAAAGAGAGGCCCATCGACGAGCAGGATTCTGTTAGTGATCACGAAGTCGAGCACGACGACGATCCCGAGCATGAAGATGTAGAGGAGGAGGAGGAGGAGGATATATCACACAAATTGGGACAGAAAACTGACTCGGAGCTGCGTAAGCGAGGACAAGAACTATTCGATGAACAACAACGAAAACGAGAGGCCAATTCCGTGGCAGGTCCGAAGCCGCCAAAAAAGAATCTTGCGATCCGGTGTGCCCAAAAAACGCCTGTGAACTATATTTCGAAGCCAAAAAAGTTCCTCGCGTCGGCCGCGTGCAAGAAGACGGCTTTCAACGGTTTTAAACATATCTCTGAAAACGGGAGAGTTGTAGGGGGTGGTGGTGGTGTCCCATATAGGGATGCTAGTGATGAGCCTAATGGAAATAATGGCGAAGCCGCCGGAACTGATGCTCTAGAATCAGCCGTGCAGGAGATGGAAGTTGCATATGTTGACCTTAGCGGAGGGACCCGGACTCAAAGCGGGATACTCGAGACGCAAAGCCTCAATCGGACACCTAGAGATATTGAGGTGCTCCGTATAATACTCCGTGAGGAAGAGGAAGAGGACACGCAGGAGGCAATGTATGGCATTGCTCTCGTGGCCCAGGACCAGGTTTCGCAGATGATCGATGATGCGGTTGAGGGAGATGTTATGCCGAATTCGGTTGATGCTGATCCGGTAGAGGTAATGCCTATTTTATCTTGGTTGCACCAATGGTGTTGAATCTTTTCAGCAGTCCAGACAGGTTCAATCTCAAGACGCACCTGAGCGATCTTCTACCCGCACAGAAGATCTGCAGCTGGCAAGCGTTATCGTTCAAGCTAGTCAAGGTCAACAACAGTTAGACATGGACGACATCCGCATCCGCCAGGCACCTCTGCCAGGTTCTAGAGACGTCCGCTCACCGCCACGCGATTCACAACGCTCTGTCGTAAGTTGAGATCTTTCCTCGTTGACAATTGTTGACCAGAGATAACTATACCGGGATATTCCCTTGTCGTATCATATATTCGCACCGATCCCCACCCGCTCACGGTCTAGTTGGACACGCCGAAACGACACCTTGGCGAGGCACTCTCGTTGCTCAATGTCAAATCTGAGGAGATCCAGCGCCTGGAACGTGAGCTCGCACATGAACGGCAGAGTTCAGAGACCACACGCGCCGAACTCACCAAAGTCGCGCAGGAATGCGAGGCACTCCATTCATCTGTAGCTGAGGAGCGCAGCCGGCTCAATGCAGAGCGAACTGGGTTGGAAGAGAGGCGCAAGCGGTGGACAGAGGACCGGGTAATGTGGGTGGAGGAGGTTGAGCGATGGAAGCACGCCCATGATGTCTGGGAGGAGCAACGTAGGGAGTTGTCGAAAGAGCATTCTAAGCCCCCGGATCACGTCACCAGTCTAAGCGGCGATTCTATGATGACCCCTCCTGCGGAGAAGTTGCAGGATCCGGACATGGTCACATCCTCTGCGATGGCCACTTGGGCGTCGGAGCGGGAGGTGCTGACCAAAGAGCGCGATGAGCTGTCCCGCAAAGTCACTGAACTAGGTGCTTCTGTCGACGCCGTGGCTGCTGCGAAACTGTCAGCTGAGAAGGACCGAGACTTCTTCCGTGAGCAGTATGCGCAGGCTTCGAGTTATGTTAGCTCCGTTCGTGGGGAGAACGTCGAGCTGGAAGGGAGGGTGGCGATCGCTGAAAGCCAAGCCAAAGAAGGTGTTGCAGCAATCAAGGCGCTCTTTGAGGTATGCACAGACCATTTATCCACACTTACTGTGCCACGCTCACAATGGGTTCGCAGGCGAAGGTGAAGGCTCTGCAGGACGACGTTCACCGCTGGAAGATGTTGGCGGAAATTCTACAGATGAAAGATAGCAGGACCAACGACGATGTGCGTATGCGTGCAGCGCAAGCAGCAGAACTGGAGGCATTTTGCAAGAAATTGCTTCAGGAGAATGATTCTCTCCAGACTGATCTGCGCAAGCTCGGGCGTGCGCAACAGAGGGTTTCCGTCCATCGCAACAAACTACAACGCAGGGTTGTGTCGCTGGTGAAAGACAAAGCCAGTCTAAAAATGAAGCTGGCGAAGTGTTGTACTTCGCAGGACTCTTCCCATTCCCAGGCTCCAGACCAATCTATGTCCTTTCAAGAAGAATCTGAGAGTTGGGACCCAAATGATATGGATATCATACCGGGTTCACAGGTCCCGCCGCCAGAGGAATCGAGCTATGAGGATCCATCATGGTTCCCTTGTATGTGGCGCCATAAAACGATGCTGTGTTCCCGGATGTTTGATAGCAAGGAGGTGGGCATCTTTCTCCGCCTTGAATTGCTGTTACTGATGGCATTTTTCAGGATTTGGTACGGCATATGTCAGAACATGTGTGAGATATGTCATATTCCGCTCCGCTGTACTTTCGCTGTTGTATTGAAACGTGTATGCTTTCCTATTGAACATGCTTTCTACCCGTTTGTCAGTAAACGGGCCATGCTTTTATCTCTGGTTGCGTTGAACTATGTAGTGAAGAGAGATGCAGGTAGCTTGGGAGCCGACCTTAATTACAAGGGCTATATGACCGCTTCCTGAGTGGACTGTCCGAAGGGAACCAGTCATATAGCCTTTGATATTCGGGTTCGTACTGGGACGGGATCTGACGTACACATAATGAAGAGTTCGTGGTAAGTAAATAAAGGATAACTTTTAACTACGATGAAGGTCAAACGTGTGGTGGCAACATGTAGAACCAGAGCAGAAAGCAAGGCTCCGCAGCAGTTGTCAATCATCTACCGCGCCTAACGAGATCGCGGAGTCGCTATCTTCCAGCTCGACTACAAGCTTTCGCTCCAGTGACAACCTCAGGGCTTCAATACCGTCGTCAGTAGTGTCCACCGCCTCTGCCCTGTCCCGGTCTGATTCCTGGGAATCTGTTGTGGAAAGCGTGGCCGCATTTACCTTGAATTCGCTAACATCCAACTTAACCCTGAGTTTTCGCTGTAATATCAGCCTCAAGGATGCCATGTCGTCAGCTTCATCTACATCCTCCGCCCACTCCCGATCCGACTTCCGGACATCCCTCGTGACAGAGGATCCGAAGTCAATGATCACTGCCCTCTTCGGCGCCTCTCGAGGTGTAAACATGATGTTGGTCGGATTGCAAATGTCACGGTGTAGAACTCCACACTCCTCAAAAGTGGCAACAGTTGGTATCAGCGGCCGATAAAGCTTTGGGAGGACCTTTTTCGGGTTGATGTTGCTCAGCGTCACACCTGGAATGTACTCAACGAGCACAGCAGGTGGATCAATGGCACGTAAGCCCGAGGGGGTAGGGAGCAGCTTTCCAAATCCATAGAGTTTTGGAATGCCGCGTCCCTGTAGCTGTGCCAGTCGTCTGTATGCTTCAACCTCCGCTTTGAAGGATCGCCATTGCCATCGAAAGAGGTAGTGCTCCCATAGCCAAGGTTCAGGGCGTTCCTCGCAAAGCATGACCTGAGTCCATAGGTTGTGAAGAGGGATATCCTCCCAAGAACTGTCCAGCGCCCTCATTTGGGCTGCCTGAGACTCTACGGGAAGCGACCACCGATAGTCCATCCGCTCGGAGCGTCCGTTCGAGAATCGTGGATCGTACACTTTCAAGATAAGTTGGTCTGGAAAAGTTGTGTGGGTGCCTGGTTGGACGAGGTATATTTGGGACTTGGTAAAGGGAGTGAGGGACCGGAGAACATAAAAGGTTGTTGGGCTTGTTTCACCGTCCAGCAACAAGGACAGTGGGGAGTCAGCGGACAATGCGCCGTCTTTTCCTTGGCCCATGGCAGGTATATGCCAGTAACGTTTCAACGAGAATAAAGGACCGACTCTGACTCGAGCTACCGAGGCCCCTATAACTTACTGGCATTGTTTCTAGTCAAATGCATAAGCCGCTGCACTTACATCCAAAGAAAGGTATGTAGTTTTCCTGGGCAGCCCAAAAGTCCAAGGGAGAAAAGGTGGTCGTTTGGCGACTATGATGATTAGTCTAGACGGTCTGGCTGGAGGGAGGACTGTTGTTTGGCCATTGCTGGAATTTGTTCATTATCAAATCTCACTCTTCTGGTTCCCTTGCTTGCAAAGCAAGGGTTCTGGGATGACCTTACACCCAACTTTGAAAGTGTTCCCTTTTCTGGACGGGCGTGAGAAATATAAAATTCTCCCTTGGATGTGTCCTATTACACCTTGTTTGACGCCTCTCTATCGAGCTCTCTCGTCCTCGCCATTTCCTTCCCTTCAGTTTCGCTGCCGCCCTCTTCCATTTCTTCCCCATTGCTCCTTCGTCTCCATGTCGAGTTCTTTTAATTGATCATCTTCGGCAAGTAGTTGCGAGCTATGTGATGCTTGGAATACTTTGGCATTGAAATCCCTCAGCAGTCGTATGGCTGATTTCCCTGAACTACATGAGAGCGTGACATAGAGGTTGAACAGGCTAAGGCCCTCTGTAGGTGGTGTTGCTATATCCACCACAATATACGGGATTGTTTCCGTGAATGTGCACGCTGCTGTAACCGGAAATTGACACTGTTTGACTGTTCGCTGTGGTTGATTTCCATCGTTCTCGACAACCTGGACTTGCATGGACTTGGTAGCAAGTTCAACAGATGTGACAGCTGCCTCTAGACCTTTTAATGGTGTGGCTCGCATGTGCTCTAGCTTCACCAAGAGGTATAATGGTACATTCTTCAACACCATGTCTCGTTCCTCCTTTGAGTATGTTTTGTCAGGGTGCAGTATTATGTCCATGATGGTTCCGTGTGCGCCATTGGAAATATCCTGGTCTGTCTCTACATTAGTCACCATCACCTTCATGCCTATTGCTAATTTCACCATGGCTGGCAATTCTTGCCTGGACTTCTTGTTTGTTGATCATGTGGCCAGTGCCACAGCTCTCTCCCATTCAATGCCCTCGGATGGTGTCTTCTGCATAGCAGATTTGAAGAGATCAATACTATATACTAGTTACTAGTGCTATGCATCTGATAGACATCAGGTAATCAACTTAAGCAATCCAAAGTGCATGCAGCAAGCAAGGGTTCTGCTCACGCAGGCGGCATTTCGAGTTACAACTCGATGACGCATTTTTTTGGGATTCCTATGGAACGAGCGCTACCAACCTCAAAGGCCGAATACACAATTCCCTGTGCTCGACTCACCGTTAACGTTTGCATGGCCACTGGAAAAGATGGGGCGGAAACCATAGTATTTTTAGCCTTATCTTATGAGAGCTGGCAACAATATTTACAATTGCCAGCACTCTGATCCAAGCCATAAATTTTACCCGCCCACGACGATACGCTGACCTGTTCAAGGACCTGGGCGATCAGGTAAATGGCTTGTACCTGAACTGTACAGCCCTGCTTCGCAGTGACAGAGCTCCCTTTTCCATTATTAATGACGTAAGCATTTTCAATATGCAAACAGAAGCAAACAAATATCACCATGACACGGCTGACGGTTTCTGCCATTTACCGGGCAGATGCCACGCACAAGTCCGTTAAACCCTCTCATTTGAAGCTGGCGGGTCCGATAGACCCTAGGATTAATCCGTGATGTCGCTGGTGCGGGTCCGAGGCTGGGACTGCTTCAGTTACTCAGCTGTCATTGCGAGTCAGCTGGACTGCTGAGGAAGGTCGACGTTTTCAGTAATCCGGGCCCTGTAAGTATACATTAATGCACCCGGAGCATATCCTAACCGATCAAGTCCTTGCATGTGCATGTGCGCATTATAAAAGACGTCGGCGCATGGTTCCCCCCGCTCGTTAACGTTGTCTTCCCCTCCCATCTCATCGCCCCGCACGAAACGAACGACTGTCAATGATGTTCTCTGAAGCACCTCTGAGGATTCCGAGATTGGTTTTACTTTTTTTCACCTTTGTTTTTGCTGTTGTCAGTTTCGCCGTCGGCATCAATGCAGCGGTCAAGTGAGTTTCTCTGCATACTGTTATCGTCACAACATCGATTGACTTTAACCCACACAAGATCCATCCAAGATCGCAACAAGGTATACAATGCAGCACCCAAAGGAACAACGGTGAACGTTGACTTCAGCGGTATATATCCTAACCACGCTAGACACTGTCCAAGATTAATCTCATCTCCTTTAGACATATTTGACGTCGGCGCAGTTTTGACCGCAGGATGTGGTGTCCTGATTGTCGATTCTGCGTTCTCCCTCGTTTCCCTCTTCCGCCCTCTTCGAAACAACAGCGCATATTTACTTCGGATCCAGACGTGGGCTCTGTTCTTCTGTGCCCTCTGGATCTTTGCGACTGTCATCCCATTTGACGTGTTCTTCGCCACTCGTTCTGCGAAAGTGACGGCCTCTTTGAACGGCGTACCTGTCTCACAAGCCATCATTCAGAGCATTGAGAAGTCTCTAGGCGTCAGTCCGATCTATAAAGAGTCGTGGTTTTGTAAGCTATTTGCTTTAAATATCAAACATGGGATCACTTTAACGATGTGGCCATTTTTTTCCAGTGAGACTCCTTGCTATAATACCCTGGTTCGCCTTCGTCTTTGCAGTCATTGCAGGTATCTTTCAACACCTTGCGGCTAGCCGTGCATCTTCTGGCCATGCACAGGCTACCGAAAAATAAACCAAATACCCATGAGCATCATCTTCTGATCGGTTCCCTCAATTTCTATACCATGTGGTCGTGCTGCGTTACTTATGTAAAGTGGTGGAAGTCATAACGACACCCAATGTCTAATGTTTGTGCGACATTCCAGTTTTCTTGCGATAACCGTAGCCCCACTCTCCATGTGCTCCAGGTACAGATGCATTTAGGTCCTCATGGTTCTACCATAATTTAAGCGCTCCCGCGTGTGATAAATATGCTCAGCTATTTTTATGAAAAACCCACCAGCAGCGAGGCTCGGATTTTCGGGTGACCGACGGCCTCAGCAGCCCCGCCTTCGTAATAAAAAGTAATGAAACCTATAACAGACGCGCCACAAAGCCGCGGGTCAGGAGAATACCCGCTGAGTAGTAATTCCTCGAAGCACTCACGCTTTTAAACTGAAAGATTTCAAACTCACCCAAGCACACGATCAAAAGTCCTTTGACTTTCCTGACTTGTCCGCCTTTCCACCTGTCAACCTCGCAATAAACCCTCTCACTCCACCCCCTCCTCCTGTCCCCCCACCCTTCCCATCTAACATCGGTGCATGCCCTCCGCCCCCTCCCATATACCTCATATCCCCACCCGTACCACTGGTATATGCTGTCGCTGGGCTTGTAAGACTCATCCTTTGAGAATCGCCCAGGCTTGACTTGTCCGAGGCAGACCCTGCACTCCCACGCGAAGATGGAGGAGGGAGACTCCCAGGGCCATGTGTCCTCGCTGTACCCACCACCGTGCCCACGCCAGTCATCGGAGCCTTGGCTGATAAAGCCTGACCACTCGGGGCCGAGGGAAAGGGTCTGTTGGCTGTCCTGCTGGCTGTCTGCGTAGCGGGTGCGGGATACGAAGGGGCGTGCATATTCACGCTTCCGTTCCCATGCCAAATCCCGTTCGCATGTCCGTTTCTGATTCCTGTGTTCGGCCCAACACGTGCGGATTGCTGAATCCGCGTATTGAGGGGTGGAGGTGCAGGCGCCATCCGGGGTTGAGCCCTGGCGATACCGTTTGCTCCTGCGCCGACAGCGGTATAACTGTTATTGAACGCGTTGGAATATGGGTTGGTGTGGGGAGTCGTATGATTGGGCCGAGCACCAACAGAGCGGAAGAAGAGGGCTTTCCAGAGCCTTCCGCGGTGTTGTTCTGGGTCGTGATCGTGTGATTCATCCGTTATTTGGATCTGTCCAATCGTAGGTTCAAAGGCAGGGATGGCATCGAATGGTCGTTGGTCAGTAAATCGGTTGATGAAACACACGCGCTATTATGTTGGTTGATCTGATCCCCCAACTAGGGGAATGGGGATGGAGGGCGCAGACTTACTTTGGTTTTCGGTGTAGAATCCCCTCCAGCAAGTTCGAACAAATAATTAGAGTGCGGCCACCGAATCCTTCATTCCAATAGGAGTCACCTCCAAGTCAATATTCACCCACGTACGATGCAACAAGCATAAGAACAGAAAGGCGGAAGAGGGACGAAAACCGCAGAAAAGAAGACAAGACTCACTCATAAAATACCGCATTCTCGTCGGGAAGATATACTCTATTGATGTGCCATGCCGTTGGGTAACTCGTCGCGATGACGGGTGCGGTCCGGAAAAGCGCCTTGATAGAGAGGTACTTGTGCGTCTGGACATTTCGGATCATGAAGCCCTCTCCCAGCGGTTGGATCTCCCACTGCGCAACCAGTATACGTAAGTACAGGTAGGTCAATCACTGCTGGGAGTGCATGACAGTGCTGGCATGTATGCACTCACCTTTTGCGCATCTGATAGGCTGGGTGGCATACCTGTAGTCACGTACAATTAGTGGTTTCCACGGGAACACGGCACAATGTGGTATTAGGGGTCGATGTTGTTAGAAGGGACGAACGAGGTGAAGAGCAGACGACCCAGTAAGATACGTCACAGTGATGAACAGGACGCCGTCCATGACGCACCTACGATGGAATCGCCGACCATGTCCATCGCGGTGCCGCTCTGTCTATTCAAGAACTTGTATATGCCGTGGCCTAATGGCAGCATTTTCTACTTCGATCGCCGTGCAGCTGGATTCGGATGTCCGGAGAGGAGGCGGTGTGTGTGTAGTGCTGTCCGTGTGTTTGGATATACTATTGTCTACGTGGGGTTGGCAGGTTAGAATGGGGCAGAAGGCGTTGGGGTTGCTAGTGGGGGGAAGGCGTTGAGGTCTCGAGGCTGCACCATGCACACGCGCCACAACACACAACTGCGGTCACGCGTGCCTTATCCCAGCGAGTTCCAGGTTTTGCGCCGAACCCACTTTAAACCAGCTTATATCGCGGCCAAATGTGTGATGCACGTGTTCATCGACATCCTTCGCGAAGTAGATAAGCAGGACTGGGACCAACCAGAGTAGCTGGAATGAATAGCGATAGACATCCCCGATAGACATTGTCACCGGGCTTCTTCGTTTCTGATCTTCGAAACTGAACATGGTTGTGATACCTGAGGGAGTTCCATTGGGACAATTAATCGACCGCGTGGCCTAAGTTGTAAGGCGCAAAGGTCACGCACCACACGGGTATTTGTTGTACATAACACCGACGCAATGTGTGTATGCATCAAGTCAAGGTGAGGACGACCGGCGTATCGTCGATCACTAGAGTTGCGTCCAGCGAGTCTTTGGTCTGCTCGGGCTGCCTAGTGGGGAATCAAAACGAAGATAACTTGTCTCTAGGGTTACAGCGACGGAAACTTCTGCCTTTTAGGGAAGCATTGCGGTGTCTAATTAGCACGGGAGTGGGACCATGTAGTACGGTCACCTTATGTTAGTGTTGCCGCCGAACCAGACTAAATTCGAAGTGAGTTCGAATCTGGTTCGAAAGTGATGGAGTTCGGTGGAGTTCGGTAAAACTAACCACAACGAGTTGACATACAAACTAAAACGAATTGGGTTACTATCACTTGACCGGTATTGCAAAATGACACGGAGATGCAAAACACTAACTACAACACGCAACACTTCAATCCAAGCCAAGCAGTCGTACATAGAGCATGTTATACTATATATCAAGAGGGTTAT
>Ga0307516_10008264_pt1 | contig 11810 bp, 17 predicted proteins | sample 19_EM_MG_FD_203310 | JGI IMG/M metagenome (GOLD analysis project Ga0307516, IMG submission 203310) | Populus trichocarpa ectomycorrhiza microbial communities from riparian zone in the Pacific Northwest, United States - 19_EM | ecosystem: Host-associated > Plants > Roots > Unclassified | place...
GTTGCATATTTGAGCACACACTACTATTAACAAACAGTGTGATATTGGTGAACTGCAAACCTCTCTTGAGAGTGTATTTGACTAGTGTGTCACTAGTAGTGCATTAGCTTGATTGGTTTTAACACTCCCTACCCCCGGGATATGGGTACAGGCCACCAGTAAAGCTGAAGACAGGGCTTCCTTATGGTTGACCCGAGTGTCATCGTTATGTAACCAAACAGCAGCCACAGCGGGGAGGGTTCGCTTCACCTCCACCTCTATCATTCTCGCTGCTTGGACCGCGAACTAGTGAGGCCTCGTGACAAATATGGAGATTTTTGAGGAATGTCACGCTCGTGCTCGGACACCGCCAAGGATCTAGGGAGTTGAGGAACAAGGGCGCTTGGGTTCGGAATGTCCTTGAACATTCCTTTGTTGTCCGGCACTAGAATCGACTCTCATCCTCTTTTTCTTTTGATCGCCAGGTCTTTCCCCACGTACCAAACAGTGACGGCTTCACCTCTGTGGCACACTTGGGCCCTAGGGACGGTTGTGTCGGATCACTCCTCCCAAAGCTTGGACGACCTCTGAATCCTGATCGACGTCGTTCCGGAGATTTCTGATGTGACTATCTACTTCCGAAGCTTTCGAGTACGTCGGGGATTGGATAACCAATCCCCCATCCTCGACCTCCCAACGCTCTTGCCAGCATGGGTTTCATTTTGCGAGAAACATTATGATGCTCGTACATGGATGCCTCCCCGTGAAATTGTTCCATCCACATGTCCCTTGAGGATGCGTAATCTTCCCCGCAGATGTGAAGACACGTGGCGGGATCGTACCCTTATTTGCAGCAAGCCCTTGATTATACATCGTCTTTTTTGTTTCCTATCGCGACCGCACCCTTCTATCACTTTAATCTACAGGGAATATACGATCTGGCAGTCTTTGCTCTCTATTTTACGCTCCTGGGCGACCCTCACCTCGTTTAGGGTCATACAAAGTCCTATCGGGAGCAGCAAGAAATCATGGATAAAATCAAGGAGACGCAAAAGGAAAGTCCCAGTCTGGAGGGCCTGGATGAAGTGCGATCAGTTGAAAGCAAACATGTCGATGACGACCGACCGGCAAGATGCTATGCAGCCCCATCAGCCCACCACGACGGACTCGGACGGAAATGGAGGTAAGGAAGAAAGAAATGGAGGTAGGCAAGGAAGAAGGTACTGGAGGCAGGTAAGCTGGAGCGGGAGGAAAGGAAGAGGGAACTGGAGGAAAGGAAGAAGGAACAAGAGGCAAAGAAGGAAGTGGAGGCTAAAAGAAGGGAGGAAGAGCTGCAGAGAAGGGAGGAAGAAATTCGAAGGAAAGAACAGGAGACAAAGGCGAAGGAACAAGAAGTCAGAAGGAGGGAGGAAGAGGCGAAGAAAAAGGAGGAGGAAGTACGAAGGAAAGAGGAGGAAGCTGGGAAGCGTGAAGAGGAAGTGAGGAAGCGTGAGGAGGACGTGAGGAAGCGTGGGGAAGATATAAGGAAGCGTGAGGAGGAGGCACAGGAGAAGAAGCTCGAAGCTAGGCAAAGGAAGGAGGCGCTCGATGTTGATATGATTTGTGCTCGACTTTTCATGCGCTTGCAAGCGCCAGAGTCATTCAAGCATCTAGTGGGTCTGCAAGAACACCAAGCACAGGAGATGATGGATCTTTTGCAAATGGTTCGTCTGGCTTTTATGTCATGTTCATCTAGCATACTTATGTGGTTACTTACGCTAGCTGTTAGACATCCCCTCTTTGGATCCTATCTATAAGAGTCCGTTTTTGGATGCTATGCTACGACTATCAAGCAAATCTGGCATTTACCCCAAGATTCTCATACAGAATGCGGTGACCATCGAGGGCTCCAATCCCTTGACTGCTGGACAATTCGGTGACATATGGCAAGGGGCGTTTCAAGATAAACAAGTTGCTATCAAGATCCTAAGACTCTACGGAGTGTCGGACGTCTCTCAACATGTAAAGGTCGGCTTCAGTATTTTCTACAGCGATTCTTGCGGAGGCGTTTCCTATCTTTTCTATAGAAAATTCTTCGGGAAACGCTTATTTGGCGACAGCTCCGTCACATAAACGTTCTACCGTTCTTTGTCTTCATCATCCAGAAAACGATGCATCCAGATTCGGCCTTGTTTCGCCGTGGATGCGGAATGGCAATCTTCGAGAATTTCTGCGGCGGGTCCGAGAGGAAAATAAATTGAGGCTGTTGCTTGTCAGTTTAAGCTCTCTGATTTCCTAAGAACAGTGTTTACTCGAGGGCTTCAGATGCTTGATGTGGCCGACGGCCTCAATTATCTGCATTCCATGCAACCGAGGATCATTCACGGAGATTTGAAAGCTGTGAGTGACCATTGACCACGGCACATCGGTCGCTAGACATTAGCGCAGGTTAACGTCCTAGTTACGGACAAGCACCTTGCCCGTTTGGCCGATTTCGGCCTGTCTACAGCGTCTGATTCTCAGGTGCTCAACGTAATGTCGCTCTCCACGACGAATGCTGGAGGAACCCTTCGGTGGACTTCTCCAGAGCTCTTGGAAGGGGTACAACCCATCAACACTTCAAGCAGTGATATATATTCGTTTGCTTGCGTTTCGTATGAGGTATTGTGCATACCAGTTGGTCCGCCACAACCTTCTCATTCCCGGATCGACTTTCAGATTTTTTCCGGTCTTATCCCGTTCCACAAAATGCATGATCATGCCGTGTCATTGCAAGTCATTCGTGGGGCGCGGCCCTCTCGCCCTTCGATTTGCGAGCCATGGGACTTAGCTTGCGAGGACGTCGGACGATGCAACATGGGCCATCATTGAGGACTGTTGGAATATGGAGCCTGAGAAACGCCCAGAAGACGTGGGCGTCTTTTTATCTGCAAAGATTGGACATACTCGCTCCGTGTCCTCCGGCTTTCAACTCGACCATTTTCAAAACGCGGTTCCGGCGACAAGCGCACTACTGGCATATCGGACGTGAGCCTATTCGATAGATGATTTTATAGTCCCTGTACAATTCGATATACCCTTCCTGAGAGACACCGTCTTCTGGGCCGCAGCCATGCACCCTTACCGCACGAACTGAGAATAGCACTGTAAGTCAAGCTGCTCGAGCACACCGGCTTGTCGGACCACTCAGTGCGATATCCTTGTGAGTACGTACGTAAGCCGACGCATTTGACACACGCTTCAGCCACCATCTCGAAACGTCAGCGCTTCAGCATGCAGCCACGCCGATTTCACGGGGTTTTGGTGTACATACGGCCGAGATTCCACTGTCACCAACGTCGACATTTCCTCCCTCCCTTGTCCTTGGTAAAACCAAGCTCGCGGATTGTGTGGCTAATAGATGACAACCCATTCAACCTCTGATCAGCTGAACCAAGTCTCTGAAAGCCGGGTTGCTGCCCAGGTCTCCGTTTCGCTCTCGCACGGGGGAATAATTGGGCTGGATTTTCCAATTTCGCAACCGACATCGCAGTCTCCTGCATCATCACATCACACTCCGTCACTCCCCGTCCCAGCGAGAGTCCCACACGCGCCCACCACCTCTTTCAACAAGGCAAGAGGGCTCTCCCCGCCCCTCCCCTATAGTGCCACGAACGGCGCTGGATTTGGTATAGACACCAGTTCTTCGGACGGAAGTGACCGCACCCGCGGATCCGCAACCAAGACCACGTCATCAAGGAGGCAGCGCAGGGATGGGTCGCCCAGGAGAACTAGTCGCGGACATTGGATCCTGGGCGACTACACCCTCACCGAAACGTTGGGAGTAGGAAGCATGGGCAAAGTTAAGTTAACCATTCACAAAGTCACCGGCGAAAAGGTTTTCGTGATTCTTTCCCTCTCCCGATCACTTGTCCTCATCGTCACTTCCCCCCCTTCTCCCAGCTTGCTGTCAAGATTCTGCCACGCACACACATCTCGTTACCTCCTACAAACCTCCCGGCCGACACTGCTAAACAGCCGTCCGAGGTTGCCTCAAAGGAGATCCGCGCCCTCCGCGAAGTTGTGCTCTCAACACTCCTCCACCATCCCCACATCGGTGGCGTGCACGAGATGATCACTTGTCAGTATCAGTATTACATGGTTTGTGAGTACATCAACGGCGGCCAGATGCTCGACTACATCACCAGCGACGGACCCCTCGAGGAACCCATGGTCAGAAAGTTTGCGAGGCAGATAGGCAGTGCACTCAGTTACTGTCATCACAATAATGTCGTCCATCGGAGTGAGTACCTCATCCATCCATGTCCGTTTATCCTTGACCTTCGCACCAGATCTAAACATCGAAAATATCCTCATCTCACAAAGTGGCGACATCAAGATCATCGATTTCGGCCTGGCAAATCTATACAACCCAATCGAGAACTTGTCAACCTCTTGTGGATCCCTGTACTTCGCTGCCCCAGAGGTATTGGACGGGAAGTTATACGTAGGCCCGGCGATCGATGTATGGAGTTTTGGAGTGCTCCTTTATGTCTTGGTGTGTGGGAAGATGCCTTTTGGCGACCCAAGCACGCCTGCCCTGCATGCCAACGTCAGAGGAGGACTCGCCGAATACCACGAACGGCTGAGCGCCGGTATGTACTACGTTGGCATTCGATTACTGTCTGAGCTTCCACTTCAGAGTGCAAACACTTGCTTTCCCGCATGCTCGTTACCAATCCTGCCGTGCGGGCCACACTCGCCGAGGTCCTGAGTCATCCATGGATGGTTCGCGGGTCCAACGGACCACCGGATCCTCATATGCCGCACCGAGAGCCACTCCGTGTCGATGAACTAGATCGCCAGGTGATTTGGGGTATGACTAGGTTCGAGTCCGGTTCTGAGCAGGACATTGAGAAGAAGCTGGTGGCCATCCTCGAGTCTGAGGAGTACATTCGCGTTGTCCAGCACTGGGAGAGGAGACGCAGCATTGGCGGTCATCGTGGCGGTCATGGGAGGGAAGACAGTGGATGGGGAGGTCTTTCAAATTCAAGCCTTTCCGTATCTCTAGACGGGAACACGTCTAACAGCGGCGACCCCCCAACCCCATCTATAGACACCGGAAGATTTGCCGTGTTCGGTTTCGACCACCTGATACCCTTCTCCAAATCCACACAACCTGTCAGATCCATGGCCTACTCCCCTTTCAATTTTGAGAACCATCTCCACCATCCTTCCTTGAATAAGCCCAACCGCGAACCGCTTGATCCCACCAGTGGCTACCATCCACTGCTCTCCATCTACTACCTCGTCCGCGAGAAACAGGAACGAGAGCGCGTGTATGGCCCCGGCCAATATGCCAGCTCGCAGTTGTCCATCCGGGACCCCTCAGGCGCCGCTAGCCCCACCTCGAGTTCCGAAGGTCCCGGAGGCGGCCGCAGCGCCAGCGAGGTCAATGTCCACATTGATCGTCCGTCCGCCAAGCCACCGCCGCCCCTGGCAGGTAGCAAGGCCGACTACACCAGGGAACTATCGCGTCTCCCCGTGCCGGAAACGCTGCACTATTTGGGGACGTCATTCGATAACGTGAACGCAAATAGCAGGGCGTATTGAGCTCGTAGGAGCGAAACCAAGCCGAGGCTAAGAAGGAGAAAGATGCGAGAGGAAAAGAAGAATTGCGGAGAAACGAGGAAGAGATTCGAAGGAAAGAGCAGGAGCCAAAGCGGAAGGAACAAGAGGTGAAGAGGAACCAGGGAGAGACGAAGGAAAAGGAGGAGGAATTGAGAAAGAAATATGAGGAAGTGAGGAAGCGTGAGACGGAAGTGAGGAAACATGAGGAGAACGTGAAAAAGAAAGATGGCGAATTGAGAGTGAAAGATGAAGAAGTGAAGAAGCGCGAGGAGGAAATGGAGAAGCGTGAGGAGGAAGTGGAGAAGCGTGAGGAGAAAGTGACAAAGCGTGAAGATGAAGTGGCAGAACGTGAGGAGGACGTGAGGAAGTGTGAGGAGGACGTGAAGAAGCGCGCAGAGGAGGCACAGCAGAAGGAGGTCGAAGCTAGGCAAAAGAACGAGGCGCTTGACGTCAAGATGGTTTGTGCTCGACTTTTCATCATCTTGCAGGTGCCAGAGTCGTTCAAGAAACTCGTGTGTCTGCAAGAACATCAAGCACAGCAGATGATGGATCTTTTGCAAATGGTTCGTCTGGCTTTTTTTGTGTTCATCGAACATGCTTACATGATTATTTACGCTAGCTGTTAGACATACCCTCTTTGGAGCCTATCTATAAGAGTCCCTTTTTGAACGCTATGCTATGTCTATCAAGCAAATCTGGCATTTACCCCAAGATTCTGGTACAAGATTCAGTCACTGTCGAGAGCTCCAATCCCTTGACTGTTGGACACTTCGGTGACGTATGGAAAGGGATCTTTCAAGGTCAACAAGTCGCTATCAAGATTCTTAGACCCCACACAACGCCGGACCCCTCTCAACATGTAAAGGTTGGCTTCAGTATTTGTCTACAACGAATCCTGCTGAAACATATTTTTAGAAAATTCTTCGGGAAACACTTATTTGGCGACCACTCCGTCACATCAACATTTTGCCGTTTCTTTGTCTTCACCACCCAGAAAACGATTCCTCCAGATTCGGCCTTGTTTCTCCGTGGATGCATAACGGCAACCTTCGAGAGTTTCTGCGGCGTGTCTCAGGCGAGGGTAAATTGAGGCTGTCGCTTGTCAGTCTCATATCTCTCGTTTCTTAATGACCGCTTTACTCAAGGACTTCAGATGCGTGATGTAGCCGACGGGCCTCGATTATCTGCATTCTATGCGACCAAGGATCTTTCATGGGGATTTGAAAGCTGTGAGTGACCATTTACCAGGGCATGTCAGTCGCTAGACATTTGTGCAGGTCAACGTCCTAGTCACGGATGAGCACCGTGCCTGTTTGGCCGATTTCGGATTATCTACAGCATCTGATTCTCAGGTGCTCAACGTAATGTCGCTCTCCACGAAGAATGCTGGAGGAACGCTGCGATGGACTTCTCCAGAGCTCTTGGAAGGGTACAACCTATCAACACTTCAAGCACTGATATATATTCATTTGCTTGCGTTTCCTATGAGGTATTTTGCGTACCGGTTGGTCCGAGATCAATTTCTCATTCCATCGACTTGCAGATTTTTTCCGGTCTTATCCCATTCCACAAAATACACGATTATGCTGTGATATTACCAGTCATTCGTGGACAGCGGCCCTCTCGCTCTTTGAGTTGCGAGCCATGGAATATAGCTTGCGAGGACCTCGGTCTGGACGACGAAACGTGGGCTGTAATTGACAAATGTTGGAACCAAGGGCCTGAGCAACGTCCAGCCGCAAAAGAAGTCGGCGCTTTTCTACATGCAAAGCTAGCCCTGTCCCGCCACAACGACGAATCGCAAAACACAGTTGCGACAACCTCACCACCGAGCCTCGTTGAATCCATTCAATAAATGACCCCACAGTTCCCCAAAAATGCCCTCTCTGCCAGAGTATGCCGTCTTCTCATCACCGAATGCTGATGGGTGACGCCCTCCAGATTGTTTTCAATATATTACCGGACCCGCAAGCAAAACCAACATGCTGATGTGGCGGCGCATCGCAGGAACTGTCCTGAATCGAAAATATATCGCGCGTGAAATCAAGGATAATCCCAATCAGGACGTCAAATCCACAACCCCCGACCTCGACCAACATCCCGCCTCTGTAACATCATCACCTGCCTACATCTCACACTCCGCCACCCCTATTCCTCTCTTTCTCTTTCCCTCTCCATTTCTGCATCATATCTATAAGCACTCATGTCACCTCCGACTCCCTTTCCCGATCTGCCCTAACCACAACCTGCCAGACGGGCTCTCGGGCAAATGCAGCTCCGATGCCAACAGCGAGAAGACGGTATGGTAGGTATCCAATGCGATGTCCCCGTTCTTGATAGACTTGGGACTCCATGTTCCACACAATCCAAGTTCGAACCGCGAGCACTTCAGAGGCCACGGCATACACAGTTTTGCCGAGGGCAGACGCCCATGCATGCATCAGCACTTCTAGGCGCCTCGACACGCCCACGCCGATTTCACGAGGCCCTAGGGTCGAATGAGATACCACTGTCAACGTCGACATTTCTCCCGTCCTTATCGTCCTGCCGTTGTCCTCCCAGCATGGCCCCCTGGTTGAACCATAAATGGCAGGCCCAGAAAATGAGAACATACCCAACTTGCTTGCTCCTCATTGGCTCAACCAAGTCCCTGAAAACGGTGGCCCAGGTTTTTGTTTCGGGAAAATGATTGTCGGACACAATCCCTCAATTTCGTAGCCGATACCGCAGCCTCCCACACCGTCACGCAGCTCTTCCTCACTCTTCATACCAGCGGCAGTCCCACACGCGCTCACTGCCTCTTCAAGCGAGCCAAGACCGCTCTCAATGCCCCCGTCCCTCCCCTTCTGTGCCACGAATGGCGCTGGCTCGGGTACCACCACCAGTTCTTGAAGAGACCGCATCCGCGGATCCCCAACCGACACCACGTCGTAAGGAGGCAGCATAAAGATGAGGGCCTGGGGTGGACTGGGTAGCTGATATAATGGAGTGGGAACGGCTGTAGCCTATGGCAGAATAATACCTCAGGACATTGATGAACGAACCGATGTAAGTATTGATTATTACCTGTAGATAGAAGAATAATTGCACAGTATGTCAATAAGACGGTAGGGAAAGATGAGGGGTGCATTTATGATACAGCATTGAAAGATCATGTGATGGGACAAAACATGGACTCTTCCGAGTCAGTGTCACTGTCTTCACCCCGAGGGAATGTTCAACGCCGTGGGCACAGGATCGTGGGTGACTACACACTCAGCAAAACGTTGGGAACAGGAATCATTGGCAAAGTTAAATTAGCCACTCACAACGTCACAGGCGAGAAGGTTTTTGTGACTCCTTCCCTCTCCCAGTCACTGGTCCTCATCGTCCCTTGTCCCAGCTTGCTGTCAAGATCCTGCCACGCACACACATCTCGTCGCCTTCTACAAACCTCCTGGCCGACGCCGCTGGAGAAGCCTCCAATGATGCCTTAATGGAGGCCCGCGCCCTGCGCGGAGCTAGGCTCTCAATGCTCCTCCACCATCCCTACATCTGCGGCATGCGCGAGATGATCATTCATCAGCATCATTACTACATGGTTTCCGAGTACGTTAACGGCGACCAGCTGCTCAACTACATCACCAACCACGGACGCCTCCGGGAACGCAGGGCCAGAAAGTTTGCGAGGCAGATAGGCAGTGCACTCAGTTATTGTCATCACAACAATGTTGTCCATCGGGGTAAGTACCTCATCTATCCAAGGCCATTTATCCTTGACCTCCGCACCAGATCTGAACATCGAAAACATCCTCATCTCGCAAACTGGCAACGTCAAGATCATCGATTTTGGCTTGTCAAATCTATACAACCCAATCAAGGACTTGTCGACCTTTTGCGGATCTTTCTACTGTACTGCCCCAGAAATCTTGGACGGGAAGCCATACGTAGGTCCGGAGGTGGATGTATGGAGTTTTGGAGTGCTCCTTTACGTCTTGGTGTGTGGAAAGCCCCCTTTCGAGCACGAGAACATGTCTGCCCTGCATACCAAGATCAAAAGAGGACTTGTCGAATACCCGGTATGGCTGAGCATGGGTATGTTGTCCTCTTGCTCAGCATTCAATTATTGATTGAGCTTTCACTCAAGAGTGCAAGCGCCTTCTTTCCCGCATGCTCATAACCAATCCTACCGTGCGGGCCACACTCGCCGAGGTCACGAGTCATCCATGGGTGGTTCTCGGGTTCAACGGACCACCGGATCCTCATGTACTCCAACGTGAGCCACTCCGCGCCGATGAACTAGATCGCCAGGTGATTCGGGGTATGACCGGGTTCGAGTTCGGTTCTGAGCAGGTCATCGAGAAGAAGCTGGTCGCCATCCTCGAGTCTGAGGAATACATTCGCGCTGCCCAACACTGGAAGAAAAAACACAAAATGGACGGCCATGCCAGCGTCCATGGCAAAGAAGTATGGGACCTTTTTTCTCCACCTCCCTACGGTATCAGCCATACCCTACCGCTCACCGGTAACACATCTAGTAAAACCGACCCTCCAACCTCGTCTAAAAAGACCAAAAGATTTGTCAGGCCCGATCTCAACCCCCGGAAGCTCTTCTCCAAGCCCAAAAAACCTGTCAGCCCCATGGCCCACTCGCCTTCCAATTCGGAAAACCATCTCTCCCATCCTGCCTTGGACGAGCCCGAGCACGAACCACCCGACCCCACCAGTGGCTACCATCCGCTGCTCTCCATCTACTACCTCGCCCGCGAAAAACTGGAGCGAGAGCGCATCTACGGCCCGGGTCAATTTGCCAGCTCGCAGCTATCCATCCAGGACCCCTCCGGCACCGCCAGCGCCGCCTCTAGCTCCGAAGGTCTCACCGAGGGTCGCAGCAGCAGGGTCAATATCCACATTGATAATTCGTTCCCTGAGCGAGAGAAGGAGCCGCCAACGCCGGTGTCAGCAGGCAGCAAGGCCGACTACTACATGCCGCTGCCACGTCTCCTCGCACCGGACACGCTGCTCCACTCGCGGACGTCATACCGGAGCGCGAACGCGAGTAGTAGTGAAGAATTGCCGAGAAACGAAGAGGCGAAGTGGAAGAAACGAGAAGTGAGGAGGAAAGAGCAGGAGGCAAAGTGGAAGGAACAAGAGGCGAAGGAAAAGGAGGAATTGAGAAAGAAAGATGAAGAAGTAAGGAAGCGTGAGTTGGAAGTGAGGAAACAAGAGGAGGAAGTGAAGAAGCGCGAGGAAGAAGTGAAGAAGCGTGAGGAGGGAGTGAGAAAGAACGAGGAGGAAATGAGGAGGCGCGCAGAGGAGGCACAGCAAACGGAGCTCGAGGCTAGGCAAAAGAACGATGCCGATATGGTTTGTGCTCGACTTTTCACCATTTTGCAAGTGCCAGAGTCACACAAGAAACTCGTGTGTCTGCAAGAGCACCAAGCACAGGAGATGATGGATCTTTTGCAAAAGGTTCGTCTAGCTTTTTGGACCAACGTCATATTTATCCGGCATGCTTATATGATTATTTGGACTAGCTGTTAGACATGCCCTCTTTGGATCCTATCTATAAGAGTCCCTTTTTGAATGCCATGCTACGTCTATCAAGCAAATCTGGTATGTACCCCAAGACCCTCGTACAAAATTCAGTGACCGTCGAGGGCTCCAATCCCTTGGCTGCTGGACAGTTCGGTGACGTATGGAAAGGGATGTTTCAAGGTCGACAAGTTGCTATCAAGAGCCTTAGACTCTACGGAATGTCGGACGTCTCTGAACATGTAAAGGTCAGCTTCATTACCTTTCTACCACGATTCCTGCCTAAACATACTTGTTAGAAAATTCTTCGGGAAACGCTTATTTGGCGACAGCTCCGTCACATCAACGTTTTACCGTTTCTTTGTCTTCACCATCCAGAGAACCATTCATTTAGATTCGGCCTTGTTTCTCCGTGGATGCAAAATGGCAACCTTCGAGAGTTTCTGCGGTGTGTCAGAGGGGGAAATAATTTGAGGCTGTCACTTGTCAGTCTTATATCTCTGATCTCCTAATAATAGCTTTTACTCAAGGACTTCAGATGCTTGATGTAGCCAATGGCCTCGATTATCTGCATTCGATGCAACCAAGGATCGTTCATGGGGATTTGAAAGCCGTGAGTGACCATTGACCACGACATATCGGTCGCTGTAGCAAATATTTGTGCAGGTCAATGTCCTAGTCACGGACGAGCACCGTGCCTGTTTAGCTGATTTCGGATTATCTACAGC
>Ga0307516_10008265_pt1 | contig 11810 bp, 6 predicted proteins | sample 19_EM_MG_FD_203310 | JGI IMG/M metagenome (GOLD analysis project Ga0307516, IMG submission 203310) | Populus trichocarpa ectomycorrhiza microbial communities from riparian zone in the Pacific Northwest, United States - 19_EM | ecosystem: Host-associated > Plants > Roots > Unclassified | place...
GACCTACCCTTTTCAAATTCTAATTACTATGATTTACATCGGATCCTTCCAAAACTTTTCTAAAACAAAATTTCAAAATAAAAATACCTTTTAAGGGTAAACTCTTAAAACAAGTGCCTTATCTTACCGTCTTGATTATCCTCACCCTATAGGTGGGATGTCTTTGCCATTTCTTGGCTTCCGTTCACCCATGCAGATTTCGAGTGTTGAGCTGCTTTTGTAGACTTCTTCTTTCGTGAGTATTTAAGTTGTGGAGAATGCTATCCTAATCAATTTTATCATTTTGATGATTTTTGTTTTCAGTTCAGTTGACTTGAACTCTTGCATCTCAATGATTCCCTTCAACTGGAACTTTGGTTTCATAGCTTAGTTAACCTAAAATTCTAATCTAGCAATTCCTTTTAACCAGAACCCAAACTCTTTGTCTTCGGTTTGGATAACTTGAAATCCCAATCTGACAATCTCTTTTAACCATAACCAAAATCTTTGTCTTCAACTCGATCAACCTGAGATTCCAATCTGGTGATCTTTTGTAACCAGAACTAAAATCTTTGTTTTCAACTCGGTCAACCTAAGATCCCAATCTGACAATCCTTTTTAATCAAAACTAAAATCTTTATCTTTTAGGAGAATAATTTTCTCACAACTATTCTTTATATGCAGCTTTTCTAGCAGTTCTGTTATCTCAGCGACTCATGTTTTCAGCTCATTAACTTGAAATCTCAATTTGATGATTCCTTTTAACTAGAAATATCCAAAGGCATTTTGATTGAATCCAAAACACTTTGATTGCAGGGTTGACATTTGATACTTCCCGGTCACGGGGTTTGAACATTTTGACATTCTTCAATGCCAAAAAACTAAGAAGTTCTTGATGGCAGGATTTTTCTCATTCTCTTTCTAATTGCAGGGTTAAAACTGAGATCCCTTATTGTCATTGCTCAATGATTATTTTTCAAATGATTTCATTGTGGATTTTTCCTATAATATTTTAAAAACATTTATGCAATGCTTAAGAGTTAGATGACATGCATGCATCCTTACCTGATTTGAAATATAGGCCCTTCTTCTTTGACACTTTATCGTCCTAAGGTGCCTTGGCTTGCCATCTGATGCTTTCTGGACTATCCAATTCTCATTCGAGTTTATCATTTGCCAATTCTCCGTTCGAATATAAGTGCTCTTTTTGGACTATCCACTATGATTACTACTCTCATTATTTATCAAGCCTAACCAAGCCCCTAAGTGTGGTGTTGTTTGTTTCATCATGAAGGAGTTTAACAAATCATTCAACTTCTTGGATCATTTCAAAAACCACCTCCTAATTAGCTGTGTGCATTTTGCCAACAATTATCTAAAGGTTTTCTGGTGTCAACCTCATCTTAGATTGCAAATTAGCCATGACGTTGCCCCTTTTTGAAACATATTCTTCAAGCATCAACCTTCATGAAATTTTCAAGTCATTTAGACATGCATATCATTGCTTGCAGTAAAGGCTCATCAATGTATATTTAATGTTCTTCATAATAAATGGCTTTTAACCCGTCTAATCTTATTAAATAAGTCTGCACATTTATTATAACTATTACAGGTACTTATATAGCCATGAAGTTGTCCCTGAATTGGGCTAGCTTCCTCAATATGAAAACATTTTCTAGATTCTTGAATAAAACAATTACAGTAATCTTTTACTAATGATTTTCAACATCTCTTTAGCTGATACAACTAGGTTCATCCTTTTAGACCAAATCTATCTTTAGAGATTGTCCCTCATTTCAAAGCTTTGTAATTAGCTAAACTCAATCATGGAAAGAAACACATTATCATCATCAATGATGTTCTTTTTATCACCCACATCAATTCGGTGGAATGCACCTTGAATCAATGAGCTTCAAAGTAGATTTTCCCCTGTCAATCTAGGTAGCGTGCATCTTTCCAACATGCACTCATGTGATAACATCTTTAAGGAGTCATAACCATATTTCAAAGGGTAAACCAAGCTTTTAGACATGAAGACTACCCTCAAGTGTAGCGTTACTATCAACTGCTGCTAGAGTTCATTAATCATAGACTGGTTTTTAGCAACATTGCCCTCAACTGATCTGATAATGCTTATTCTTCGATCTATCATCAAGAGGCACTTATCATTAACAGATGCTAATCATAGTTTTGATGGATTTCACTGAATCATCATTTGATTATGTGTTTCTTTCCCCTCTAACAAATCTGAATAATGTTTTTTTTTCCTCTTAGGGTCCACTGTATTGCCCTTCGTTTGCTTAACTTAAAAGTGTCAATGTCATTTTTGTCAACGGCTTTGTAAACTCGATCAATGATCTTTTTTGTTTGAAAATCTTTCTTCTTTAGAAATCAACTCATAAATTTCTAGGATCATGTCTATTTAATTCTCATTGTTGAAATGAAATTAGAGAGATGTCAGTTTTGAAAGTATTTTTAAAATTAAGCTTCTTTAGTCAAAGATTTAACACACATCATTCAATACATGGAATCTAATTATCTTGTCTTTTGAAAACATCAATTGACTCGTAAGATTAAAATAGTTTGTTTGGCTTTTTTATAGTTCTTTGTGTCAATTTTAATATCTTATTTTGGGTATGTCATTTGATGGTAGGTAACGAGGTGATATTCTATTGATTTCAATAGCAAGGTGTTTGAGGGTTTTAAAGACCTAAGATCATCATCAACTATTCACTTCACTCTCTTTCTTTTGTTATCTTCATAATGACATATAACAATGCCATACATTTCATCAAAAAGTCTAGTTTCCTAAAACTAGACAAGAAACTCCATTTTCATTAATCAAAATCAAATAATGGCAAATAATTACGCTTTACCTTTTCTATTGAATTTCCTTTAATCAAAATCAAGCACTATGCCTCACCTCTTAGCAAGACTTTTCATCAATAAAAAAACTTTCAATGTTATCAATCAAAGTCAAACATTAGCATATAACCATGCCACTCTTTTCAACAAGAATTTTTACCTCATTTAATTAATAGTTCAAGAAGTTCCATTTTTATCTGTCATTTACATACAACCATGCAATTCCTTCCATTATCAATCTCAAATTTAAAGAGAATACTAAAGCTCATTGCCATTATTTATCTCATGATACTTCATTTTTTTTGTTGTCTTATGTTTCAACTCAAAGGAAGGGTCAAGGTTCACTATCAATCATTAGCCTTATCATTTCCTCATTTTCTTTTACTATATTTGTAAAAAAGTGGCATATAATCATGCCACACATTCCATTTTTACCTAAAAGATCAACATTCTCTTAACAGAGACCATAAAACAACTCCAACCAATAAAATCATTTGAAGACATTAGAGGTTTTATCACAGATATAAAAGGATATGTTCATAGTCCAATATCTTTTTTTTTCTCATGCCCTCAAAATCAATTTTTGACATTTGTTGTGCATTTCCTCAATTAAAACCTTTCTTGCTCCTCCTAGACACGATAGACATTTTCCTACCTTTTATCTTTTCATGGCATTCCATCATCAAAACTTGATTTGCCTTTAAGTGGAGATAATTTCTACTTTTGGATTTCTCACTTCCTTTCTCAAAGTTTTCCTGGATGCCATCCAGTTAATGGTTTTTTTTTTTTTCATTTTTAGCCCTTTCTTGATCATTGAGATTTCATTTTTAGCATTCCTTTTACCATGATTCTACTATTGTCTTCATCTTTTCAACCAAAAATCCCTCATTTGACCCAGTGTAGGGTGTAATCTAGGCAGGTTTTTTTTTCATAAGAAAGATTATATCAGGCTCAAATTAGGATATATAAGGGATTTATCTTAAGAATTGTGAAAGGAATAAACAAATATGGTCTTTTTTTATTTCAAGCAAGGTCAGTTAGAATCGATAAATTTTGACCTTGTCCAGCGTAATAATTTGGACTTGCAAAGAACCATGATTCATGAGTCCATAACTATTGAATCTACTGTAAGTCATTATGCATATTGCTAAACTCCATGATATGTGGTTTAATTTCATATATGAGCTCAAAATTGTTTAGTCATCCCACATTGTTTGTCATGCTATTTTAACAAACATTGAATTATTTCTGCAATCAAGACACTTTTAATCTTTCAAGATTGATTAATCTTAATTTTGCATGTTGGAGCTTGATCAAAATATCATAGCCAATAATAAAATGCTAATCATCTTTTGATTTTAGAACAACAAAAAGAAAAGGCATATTTCATTAAAAATATGATTTAATCCCTAAACAAAATGTTGAATAAAAAAATTCCATAACAAAATTGTTGACAATGCAAAACCCTAATTAGGCCAGCTTCTCCAGCAATCACCCGTGTCTTGTCATCATTTATCAATCATTGTTATGCTTATGATGATCTAGTGACAATATGGCAGATAATATCATTTTTCACATCCTTAACTTGCCTCTTGCTCATTAACTTCTAGACTTAATACTTGAAACTCTTGCAACTACTCACATCTCTCATATGGATTATACCACTTAGGGAATGATGGTTTATGACAATTGTTTTTAAAGGCATGACAATTCCAATGTTGTGTCCAACCGTGCTCATTCCTCAATAATAAAAATGGATCGAAATGGAAGAATCTATGGAGTAAACCCTTCCCTAATCACAACATATCAATACTTTCAATCTTGAAGTTAAAAATGTCATGTTAGGAAAATATTTTCCCATCAGCACAATGTCAGCATTGTAGTTTAAAGGACTTACATGAGGTTCTTTTCTCATTAAAACCCTTATGTTTATTAAATGCCTTTTGTTCCATTGTCTTCCGTTGTAACTCTTCATGATCTATATTTTCATGAAATCACTCTCCCTATAAATGTAGGTCAAGACAAGTTTTTCTTTGTATTCAACAAGCCCAATATCCTTACTATCATTGCCTTTAAAGGCTGGTGAAGGAAAAGGAAACAAGAAATAACTTTATATTTTCTCATTAAATACAAATATATTTATCTTCCAAGTAAGCCAATGAAGTGAACCATTCACGAATATTTTTATCATACGACAAAGAAACTTCTCTTGTGGCAACTTTACCTCATATAACAGCTTCCACCTCCAAGTCTTTGAGTCAAACAACTCAACTCTAATGCAGTGGTATATATAGAATTCTTTATCATGCGGGTGGAACTTGGGCTTCAAGAATCACATAATTTTATAGCATAAAGGCTTTGATCTTTCAACCATCATACTACGTTTTATAATATCATATCGTTTTTTCAGATTCAAGATCTTAGGCCATTGTTTAGTAGTAGGGTTTATAATAGCATAGTCCATGGTATGCGTGACAAAGTAACACTCATTGATTTGTTAATGCTACTATTTCAACATGATCAGGATGGAAATCAAATGACATTTCAGGATGGGGCTTCAGAGTGTTAATTGAAATAAAGGAAACATGATTTTCATTCTTGATCATGCTTTGTATAAAGAACCTTGAGACAATGTTGATTCTTTGGCTGTGTAGCTTCGTACAAGTGGATTCATAAGTGAACTTGTTGCCTTCCTTAGAAAGAAGCCTATATTTCACCACAATCTCCATTGATAAATGCGTTAAGACTTCATAGATGACATTCGAGCATAGGGCACAAGCTTAGGTCATGGTAAAATAGAGGTTCTTGTTATCAGCTTGAAGAAAAGCATAGCGATGCTTCTGGATTAGAAGTTGAGCAAATCCTCCTTAATACCGTCAAACATTGGCAACTCTTGACTCTTTAGGGAAAAACCAAATTTGGGGGACTTATATTTCAACCTATGAGCATGCATGTTAAATGTATGAGTATGTTTTTCTATGATGAATTTTCCCTTCAAGAGGTAACACATGGTCGTTACTCTTGCATAATGAACAAGAATTTTGATTCTTGCCCAAATTTTACAATGAAAATTTTCTAAGTGACGACCATTGTGTCACCCGTAAGTCTTGAACTCAAGATGTTTGGCTTGGCTTGATTCAAAACATATGTAGGGAGCATACACCCTAAAGTCAAGTTTTAATCCTTTTACGTAAGATAAGAGGTAGGTTTACTACTTGGTCTCTAAAAAGGATTTCTTGTTGTCTTAGTGATCACCATTGTGGAGGCAATATAGGAGTGTAGTAGGTGATGGGATGGCATGTATATCAATTATTACCAATCCAAGCACTCAACAAAGAGTCATATGGTTTCACGAACTTAAACCCTGTTTATATGTGCATTTCAAAGCGATGTATCATAAATAGACTAGTTATGCATAAAGACATTCATTTATATCCAATGTACATGCACGAACAAGATAAAACATACAAAAAACGTAAAAAAGTAAGCTAAATGTGAAGATTTAAACACATCAAATTACATAAACCACATAAAACATATAGAGCTAAGTCCAATACTATCAAAATAGAAGGTACCTAGTGGAATCACCATTCTGTCACATATACGCATGCGGCGTTGTGGCGTCGGGATCAAGAAGTGACCACCTAGTTATTTGATTTAGGGTTAAGGGACTAATTATGATTAAGGAAGGTATCAGCACTCTTAGCGCACTTTAGCTGAGGTAAGTTGTATTGTGTGATCTAAAAGTGACTTAAAGATATTGATGGGTTCCTAACCGATGGTCTGTCTATGGCTTAGAATAAATATTTATTCTCATGAATAAATTTGGCATTTCGAATTCATTATGGGCTTGTATGCCCAAATAAATTCTTGTGGGAAAAGTTCATCCAGGTGCCCTAACAGAGTTCACCTATCCTGTAAGGCGAAATTGTTTTCCACAACTCGTTTATTGTGGTGAAAAATACTCCCTATTCAAATTAGTGAACACCTGAAATAATTCTGAGAAATTTATAGTCAACTTCTAGTATTTAAATGCCAACCTTCTTGTATGTCCAACATTTATACTAGAATGTCAACTCTTAATTCTCATGAATAAAAGTTTTTAGAGGTTACTGAAATATTGACCAAGTTTTCATGAATTCAATAAACTAGTTATTAAATCTAAAAATATATGCAAATGTATTTTTTATTTTTATATATATATATATATATATAAATAAAGCAAAATATAATTTTTATCTTTTGAGAGACTTAACTAAATGCACACCACATAAAACTTATTTTTTATTTTTTTGAAAATGAGAATTTGTTTTTGGAGATTTTGACAAAAAAACAGAGTATTTTAATATCAGGTTAGCATTTTACAAGGTAAGTCTACCACCTCAATATTAAATAAAATTACTGGAAAAATATGCAAGAGATTCACAAATAATTTTAAATTGGTCCTTAAATTTTTTTTATAATTTTTATGAATTTATTTGGGGCATGTTTCGTAAAAAAACCATTTTTATTCAAACCAAAATTGTCAAAATAGGTATAATAGCGTGTTTGCCAAACAACCCTTTAGATAAAAAATTCCTTAACAAAAAAAAGTAACCAACTAAACAAAGTTTTAGTATCTGACCCAAAACAAAACTAATCGGGTTTACTCGGAAACACTGGCTCAACCTTGAACCGAACCGAAAACCATGGTTTGATCCGAAACTAAAGCAAAACAAACAATTAAAGCAAAAACAGATCAAAACTAAAAAACACAAAAACATAAAATTTTATGACAAAAATATATCAAATACCAAAAACATGGAGAACACAATGAAAATTCAAACCGAAACCCAACAAACACAAATCACAAACCAAAAAAATTTCAATAGAATCAAGGGCATGATTTTATGTGTAATCATGCGTAGATCAAGAACAAGCATCCAATTTCTTCGATTAACACTTAAAAGCCACGATTTGATCAAAATCTGTTTGGGTAGTCGAAAGAACCCTCAAATCTAAATGCATAAATACGTGTTATTGATGCATTTTAACCCTAGATTATTTACTAAAGATGACACGTTAACATGTTTGTGCCAAAAATTAACCCAAATCAGCTAAAAACAAGAGGCTAAGACAATGTTCATGTGAAGAACATGAACCTAGAATTTGAAAAGTTTTCAAAAATTGAAGAACTATTGCCAAAACCTATATTTGGCCTTTTAGGTCTCTAAACACTTTATTTTTTGTCCTTACAAACCACATTACCAATACCAAGCATATTTGAATTTAAAGAACTAGCAAATAACATCAAATCATCAATAACGTGCATGATATTTCAACTTCATAACTGCAGTTCCAATGACAACCAACAAAAACATCAAAATTTGAAAGGAGGCCCCATATATGTAAGCTAATACTAAGGAATCTTCTACGAATATACCCCCTATCCCTTTACATGCCCTCTTTAGAAGATAATTTCATATGCTTATTTGATTAATCAACATTTGCACAATCTTGCTTGTAACATCCCGAGTTCGTCAAAGATTTTGTACTACAAAATTTATTATTATTTCAAGATTCATCGTCACCTATCCAACTCCTTCCAAACCTTACACTTAGTCAGTCCTATAAGCCTTCCCCCCTTTTTATATAATCTCCTAATGATTTTAACTAGTATATAATCACTACATACTAGTTTAACAACACCCTTAACAACCATGCATTTAACTCCTAACTTTCTCAAAAAAATCTCAATTCCAACACATTTTAAAATCTCAATTAAGTTTAACCAAGCAATGCTTTCATCTTCATGCATAGTCGTAATAATTATACACATTACTTTCATACAATTAAAGAGTATTTAAATTAACAATTTAATTTCCTCTCTCTTTTTCTTTATTGGCCAACCATGTAACACTCCATTTTTCAAATTCATGCTTCATTATCCCAAGGTTTTTATACCCATTTCATCTCAAATAAACCAATTTCCATCAATTTTACATTTTCTCAAGATTTTTACTAAGAACCCCAACTCAAATTTTCGTAGTTTTCTTCTAAATCATTTTAATTCTACTCAAACTTACATAATTAGGTTCTAAACACCTTTCCAAGTAATTATGTGAGCTTCGACATGTAACCAATCAAAATTTTTGCCACCCCTCTTCTTCTTTTCTTGATTTCTCTAGTCTCTCTCTCTAACTTTTCCTTTCTCTCCGTTTAATCTCTATTTACTCTTGTGTTTAAGTGTTTCCTTCCCTTTTTAAACCATTTGAAATCCACTCACAAGCTTAAATCCCTTCACAATTAAAAGAAAAACAAATAAATCCTCTTTTTTTTTCCCCTTTAATGGTTGTCGATCATGCTTATAAGGAAGGAGGGAGTAATTTTGTTTTTTTGTTTTTCCATTTTTTCCCTACTTTTCCTTTTAATTATTTTAGGTAATTTCCTAAGTTTCTAGTTTAATTTGACCTTATAATTTGACCCGAATTGAATTGAATCTCTCTCTCTCTCTCTCTCTCTCTCTAAAAGAAAATCATCTATTCATTTAATTATAATTTCTTCATAATGCTCACAATTCATAAAATTCCATACACATCACACATGATAAACTTTAATTCCCTCCGGCCTTTTTATACATATGTAATTTATATTATTATTATTATTATTATCTTCTTCTTTCAATTGTCTTTTATTGTTAAGTTTTTCTACATTTTTTTCAGGGGTTTACATTTAATTTTGATCCAAAACTTTATTTTATTTATTTTTTAATTCATGATTTGAGAGAAGAGAAAGAAAGCTGCCAAAAATAGTAAAAAAGAAAGAAATTTATCAATTGATCACATTCTAATAATGAAAAAATTGATCTCAGTGTTAACGAGTTCAATTTGAAAAGACGAGTTCTATTGAAGTGTTCTTAAATCTTCATCTTGTTGGACAAAGTAGATTGAGTTTGAGAAAAAAAAATATTTAATTTTGTGTTTTAGATCGATTTATGGGTGTTTTGGGTTGATAAATTGATTTATTGAGATTATTATGTGTTTTTAGGTTAAAATAGGTTGAAAATAGATTTTTAGATTTAAAAAATTATAGCCTAATTTCTCAATCACCTCTCCTGTGATCAGAATCTATCATGGTAGATGACACATTATCTGCTTTATTTTTTAGAAAAAGATAAAAAGGTAGGCTCAATGTTGTCCACCCCTTGATAAAAAAAATAAAATAATAATATGGTTAAACGCGCCAACTTAGGCTTGCAGACCCACACATACAAGGCCTTCTTTCTATTAGGCCATACAAGCAGGCCTCGTATCTTTGACCCAAGCACCTGACCCTTTTCTATGGTTTCTTTTTCAATTTTTTTGGGATCTTGATTGAAATGCACTATATAAAATAAATGCTTAACATGATATTTTAATTATTATTCAATTTTTCCATGGTTCTTGAATAATATTATAGGTTTTTATCAAAATGTTAACAATTTCCTTTTCAATTACTATGTACCTAATATGAAAAAAAATGACAAATTACTTGTGAATGTTCAATAAAAATGAAACTTCTATTTTTAAAATAATTAATAGATTTTTTACATGATTTTATAATATTATTAAATTTTTTGCCTTCAAACACATACATAATATTGAAATATTATTTAAATATTTTTAAAACTTGCTCTTAAGATTATTACAAGTTCTTTAAAAAAACATTACTTACAATAATAAAAACATATTTTTTGTTAAAACAATCAATGATGCATTAATAAAAAAATGAAGTTTAGATTGAAAAAACACATTTTCCAATGGTTGAAAATCTTACAAACCTTTATTTAAACAAACCTTTAGCTTAATTAAAAAACATGTTTTAGTTAAAACAATCAAGAGATGCATTAATAAGAAAATAGAGTTTAGATCAAAGAAATATATTTTTCTACTTATTTAAAATGATTAGTTTTTTAAAAAACCTTTATTTTAATTGTCATTAAACATGTTCTTGATGAAAAGTTATGTTGTTGGTTTTAAGAAGATTAATATTTTTTTTATGATAATATTACCAACTGTTTTATCAATAATTATGTATTTGCTTGATATGTAAATTTTTTAAAATTATTTGCTTATTAATATTGAATGAGAATAAAATATTCATTTTTTTTTAATTTTTTAATTGTAATATTTTTATACAATTTTGTTTTTAAATTTATTGTTCTTAATTTTTTTATATAATTAGGAAGAGATGATTGATTCATGATCTTTTTATTTCTTAATTGAAGCTTGCTTTCACAATCATAATAAATTTTTACTTAAGAAAAACACTCATAAAAAAAATATGTTTTCACCAAAAGTAAAAAAAAAATGTGAATAGGAGAATTTATTTATTTTTATTAAAAACATACAATTTTTCCTTTTTATTTCAAACCATTATAGTTTCTCCAAACTTATTTTCTAATTGTTATTGCTTTCAATTCAATGAATTATGTTGTTAATAAAAAAAAACAATTTTTGTTTTAAAAAACTTTGCACCAATAAAAAGATAATTTCAATAAAAAAAATTAAAATTTTCCTCTACTATTTATTTATTGTCTTTTATGAAAATTTCTATTTTTTTAGATTATTTAAAAATTTAATTTAACTGATCACACAGTTAATACTCATTCAATTCACTTTAAAACCCAGATTGATGTGGAGGTCAAGTGGAAAGAGCATCATGTTGATCCACTATCATGTAAATGTTTAGAATTGTATTTCTAACTATTTAAGTGTGTTTTTTTTTTTAAAAAAATATTAAATTAATTTTTTTTAATTTGTTTTTCAATAATTTTAATATATTGATATTAAAAATAAAAAAAAATATTTTTTTAATATATATTCTTTAAAAAAACACTTTAAAATGAAAAGTCACCCGTGACAGTTCGCAGGCAATGAGTAGCTGATGCTAAACAACATGATTTGGGTGGTAAATTACCCTCAACTTCAAAGCAGCATTTATGACAG
>Ga0307516_10008266_pt1 | contig 11808 bp, 9 predicted proteins | sample 19_EM_MG_FD_203310 | JGI IMG/M metagenome (GOLD analysis project Ga0307516, IMG submission 203310) | Populus trichocarpa ectomycorrhiza microbial communities from riparian zone in the Pacific Northwest, United States - 19_EM | ecosystem: Host-associated > Plants > Roots > Unclassified | place...
CGTGCTTGAGGGAAGTATGGTGCCGATCTAGCGGCGTGCATAATAAGCTGAGTGAACCGTGTGAAGGACCAGATGATCATACCGCGAAGTATTTTGGCAGGCCTTTGACGCCCTTTCCTTCGCCTTCATCTTTACGGTAAAAACGTTTAGGGTCAAGTTGATTTCGAAGACGGAGGGCCTCGACTTCGCGAGAGAGCCGGGGGAGGTCGGCTTCCCGGGGAGCAGGCAAATCGTACCAGTCTGGGCCGGCGGTTGCATTCCTCAGCTGTACCGATACGCCGATTATGTTCTGAAATGACATGTAATAAGCATCAGAGACGTACCTCTTTCTTCTGTTTCTTTGTCAAAGGTTTACCCGATTTTGTGAGCTCCGGAGGGGGGAGTGGAGGGGCGGGAACGGCACGGGAGGATGTCGCTTTTTCAGCCAACTCCACGTCGGGGTCTCGCATAGTGGGTGGACTGCTGGATCCAAACTCCCCGAGCTCGATGTAAGGCGGCGGTAGCTTTCCGGGATGTAAGGGAGGTAAAGGACTGGATATTATGTGGGAGATGGTGGAAGAGGGACGATGGTACTGACATACCGTTGCTGAGATTCTGCGGCTAGAACTATGATATTTTCCTCGAGGGTCTTCGTCTCGCTCGAGCCTTGCATCGGGGAAGCGGCAGCAGCATAATGCTTTTTCGCCTTTTCCAGCAGAGATTCTAGGTACTCTGCTGTCACTTCGTCGTCGCTGGATGATTCGGACTCGTCCGAATCGCTGTCTGAGCTCGACGACGTTGACGATTCTGACTCTGAGTCGGGTAGATCAATCGAAATGCCAAGGACTTTGGATGGGACGGGAAGTGACATGAATAAATTCTGCACGTGACTCCGTTCACCCAAATGCTTGTCCTCTCTCGCGCTCTATCGTTGTCGCTCCCAAGGGTTTTCCAACCGAGCTGGACGCGACGTTTGAACACTCAAAGCTCGTCAGAATCGGAATCAACGCCTCGAACGACGTCCTTCGGATTCAGGAATGTTCCCGAGGAAGCCAAAGAATCTCTTGTGAAAGATGTGTTCGACTCTGTGGCCTCGTCATACGACCTCATGAACGATGCTACTTCTTTCGGTGTTCATCGACTTTGGAAAGATGATTTCGTATCGTCATTGAAGCCCGGTCGGAAAGGTCCTATGCGGTGCCTAGACGTTGCAGGAGGTACCGGAGATATCGCGCTCCGCATTTTGGACTATGCAAGAGAGAAGTATGCAGACAGGGAAACCAGTGTAGAGGTGGCAGACATCAACGCCCAGATGCTCAAGGAGGGTTTTCGCCGATTCAAGAAAACTATGTATCATAACAGTGCGTGGTGTCCTAGGGCTCGTCAAACCGTTCTCATGATAGTCCAGCCCCGCAAATCTCCTTTCATGAGGCCAATGCCCAGGCCTTGCCTGTCGAAAAATTCTCCGATAACAACTATGACCTCTATACAATTGCTTTTGGAATCAGAAATTGCACGTCGATCCCTGCTGTACTGAAGGAGGCTCACCGAGTGCTCAAACCGGGAGCCACATTCGCCTGCCTGGAATTCAGCCGCGTTAACAATCCTCTCCTGAGCCAGTGGGTCTTGTCTCAGTCCAAGTCTTGGTTGGATTTCTGCTCACCCACAACGTAGACTATACGACAAGTACTCTTTCTCAGTAATACCCCTCTTGGGAACTATTCTAGCTGGTGACCGAAAGTCTTATCAATACCTGGTCGAGTCTATTCGCAGATTCCCTCCGCAGCACGAGTTTGCAAAGATGATTCGTGAAGCTGGCTTTGCGACCGGAGACGATGTTGACGGAGGTGCATGGACAGACGTATGGGGAGGCATCGCTTGCGTTCATAAGGGGGTGAAATTGTAGAGCACCTGTAGATTGACGTTTGTATCTGGTGCATTGAATATTGGGTGTGCCGGTGGTCGCGTTTGTGTCACGCGCCCAGGCGCGCAAGAGGCCGTACTCACTCCTTGCTCCCCTACGACCATCATGGCTTCACTCAACGCTCCGCCCCCTATGCCGCCTGCTACAGCGGATCTCGCTACAACATGGCCCTACCTAGAAGAGGGGGTCGATCATATAATGACCAAACTACAAACGGGCGTCTCGTACTCAAAGGTCATCATCTTGCCGCGATACCCCACACCCCACTCATTTTTCTATCATGGGACAGTACATGTCTCTCTACACTGCCGCTTATAACTATTGCACATCTTCCAAGATGCATGGATCATCAATGGAGACTCTCGGTGGTATAGGCAATCGAAGTGAGCATTGCGCAGGATCATTTGGGGTTGTCTCTGACACCCTTGCGCATGGTCAGGCGGTGCCAATTTAATGGGCTCAGATCTATATAACAATCTCATCCGTTACTTCGTCGCCCATTTGAAAACTTTACGAGAAGTTGGTCTCTAACGCTCGCCTAGATCTGGCCCACTGACGGAGTAATGGTTAGAAAACCGATGGTCTACAGGATGAAGACCTTCTACGGTACTACGCTGGAGAGTGGGACCGATACACGACTGGTGCTAATTACATCAACCGCCTTTTTACTTATCTCAATCGTCATTGGGTGAAGCGGGAGAGGGACGAAGGGCGGAAGGGCGTTTACCAGGTGTACACCGTGAGTTATTGGTTAGATCTGGCTTGCACACTTCTTGACAGTCCACATAGCTTGCCCTTGTGCAATGGAAGATCAACCTTTTTATTCCAATTCAGCTGAAGAACATGAAGTTGGCCAACGCTATCCTACGGTTGATCGAAGCCCAAAGAAATGGGGAGACTATCGACCAGACCCTTGTCAAGAAAGTCGTGGATTCATTCGTATCGCTTGGGTTGGACGACTCGGACCCCAACAAGGCTTGTCTAGATGTCTACAAGGAGCACTTCGAAGTTCCTTTCATCGACGCCACCGAGGCTTTCTACAAAAGGGAATCAGAGGCGTTTCTCGCGGACAACACTGTTTCCGATTATCTGAGAAAGGCTGAAGAGCGGCTAAAGGAGGAAGAGGACCGCGTTGAGCGATATCTGAATACACAGACGCGCAAGGCCCTGATCAGCAAGTGCGAACACGTCCTGATTCGCGAACACTCGGAGTTGATGTGGGAGAGTTTCCAAACATTACTCGACTTCGACAAAGATGAGGACCTTCAGCGTATGTATGCCCTGCTGTCCCGGATTCCTGAAGGGTTGGAGCCCTTGCGCAAGAAGTTCGAAGAGCACGTCAAGAAAGCGGGCCAAGCAGCTGTCTCGAAACTAGTAGGCGAGGCCGGGGCAAGTATTGAAACACTTGACCCTAAAGCATACGTCGACGCCCTATTGGACGTTCACAGGAAGAATTCCGAGACGGTTACGAAGAGTTTTAGGGGAGAGGCTGGATTTGTTGCAAGCCTTGACAAGGCTTGCAGAGAATTCGTCAATCGAAACGCGGCCACAGGAGCGTCGAATTCAAAATCACCAGAATTGTTAGCAAAACACGCGGATCTGCTGCTACGGAAAAATAATAAAGTGGCCGAGGAGGGTGATTTGGAAGGAGCATTAAATCGCGTTGTAAGTTTGATTTAGTAGATCTTTTTGGTACCGTGACCTTTGACTTCGGGTCTCTAGATGATTCTCTTCAAGTATATCGAAGATAAAGATGTCTTTCAAACGTTCTACACGACGAAATTGTCAAAACGACTTATCCACGGCGTGTCTGCGTCGGACGAGAGCGAAGCAAGCATGATTTCCAAACTTAAGGAGGCATGCGGTTTCGAGTACACGAACAAGCTGCAACGAATGTTCACCGGTTTGTCTTCATCGTCTTTGTAGACATGAAGTGCTGATTTGGGACTTTAGATATGAGCCTCAGCAAAGACCTAACTGACCAATTCAAGGATCGGATGCAGCAAAACCACGACGACATGGATATCAGCTTTAGTATCATGGTGCTCGGAACCAACTTTTGGCCTTTGAATCCTCCTGGCCACGAATTTGTTATCCCTTCAGAGATCGTGCCGACTTATGATCGTTTTCAAAAGTACTACCAGATCAAACATTCCGGTCGGAAATTGACTTGGTTATGGAACTACTCGAAGAACGAGCTCAGGACGAACTACCTCAATCAGAAGTACATTCTGATGACCAGTTCCTTCCAGATGGCCGTTCTCTTGCAGTATAACAAAAGTGACACCCTTTCATTGGACGAATTAGTCGCGGCCACTTCGATACCTAAGGAGCTGTTGAAGCAAGTCCTATCTCTCCTCGTCAAAGCCAAAATACTCATTAACGAGGAAACCGACCAATACGATCTCAATCCGAGTGCGTTGATTTCCAGCCCAATTTTAGCACAGCATTTGATGAAGTCAATCAGATTTTAAATCCAAGAAGATTCGGGTCAACTTGAACCAACCTATCAAGGCAGAGACCAAGGCCGAATCCACGGATGTTTTAAAGACGGTGGACGAGGACAGGAAATATGTCATACAAGCGACCATCGTTCGGTGAGTTCCTACGGCCGAGGACGGGAGCCCAGATTTCTGATCCGTGAGATGGCGGTTGCCGCAGCATCATGAAGGCACGAAAGACAATGAAGCATCAACCCTTGATACAAGAAGTCATTTCGCAGATATCACAGAGATTCGCTCCCAAGATCCCTGATATAAAAAAGGTCAGAGTTTCGGCCGCAAGGACTTGTGTGCGGAAGCTAATGACGATGATGACGTACAGGCGATTGATACCCTCCTAGAGAAAGATTACATCGAGCGGGTGGAGGGTACGAAAGACACGTTTGCGTATGTGGCATGATGAAGTTTCAGTGACTGTACCAACTGTACTTGTTTCGCAAATGTGTAGCGTAAGTAGTTTATTCTGTTTCTGCCTCTTAATCTATACCTTTCACGTTTTCCATGCTCTCGATTGACCGCTGGGGGGGATCGTGTTGGCAAGTCTCGTTCGACTGTGATGAACGTTGTTCGTTTTTAATACAGAACAGGGAACTCTGCTCCCACTACCGTGTATCGCAGCCTCTATCGAGAATACCTCATAGAGTGCATCCCAGGCTACCCAACACGTGCCTCAGGGGATAATGCATCGATAATGGGTGTAGATTGGCGCTCGCCAGGGGGCGTACTCACTCTTGGTCCTTTACGACCATCATGGCCTCACTCAACGCTTCGGTTCCTATGCCACCTGCTACAGCGGATCTCGCTACAACGTGGTCCTACCTAGAAGAAGGGGTCGATCATATAATGACCAAACGACAAACAGACGTCTTGTCCTCAGAGGTCATCATGTCATCACCGCGATACCCCACACCCAACTCATTTTTCTGTCATCGGACAGTACATGATGTTGCTCTACACTGCCGTTTACAACTATTGCACATCTTCGATGCATCGAATATCAGGGAAGACTCTCGGTGGTATAGGCAATCGAAGTGAGCATTGCACAGGATAATCTGGGGCTGCCCCTCACACCCTTGCACATGGTCAGGCGGTGCCAATTTAAGGGGCTCAGATCTATATAACAATCTCATCCGTTACTTCGTCGCCCATTTGAAAGGTTTGCGAGAAGTTAGTCTGTGACGCCCGCTTAGACCAGGCCCACTGACGGGAGTGATGGCTAGAAAACCGATGGTCTAGAGAATGAGGACCTTCTACGGTACTACGCTAGAGAGTGGGACCGATATATGACTGGTGCTAAATACATCAACCGGATTTTCGCTTTTCTCAATCGCCAATGGGTGAATCGGGAGAGGGACGAAGGACAGAAGGGCGTTTACCAGGTGTACACCGTGAGTTATTGGTTAGATCTGGCCTGCACACTTCTTGACGGTCCAAATAGCTTGCCCTTGTGCAATGGAAGATCAACCTTTTTATCCCAATTCAACAGAAGAACATGAAGTTAGCCAACGCTGTCCTACGGTCAATCGAAGCTTAACGAAACGGGGAGACTGTTGACCGGAACCTTGTCAAGAAAGTCGTGGATTCATTCGTGTCGCTTGGATTGGACAACTCATACCCCGACAAAGTTTGTCTAGATGTCTATGAAGAGCACTTCGAAGTTCCCCTCATCAACGCCACCGAGGCTTTCTACAAAAAGGAACCATTCCTCGCGTACATGACTGTTTCCGATCATTTGACAAAGATTGAAGAGCGGCTAAAGGAGGAAGAGGACCGCGTCGAGCGATATTTGAATACACAGACGCGCAAGGCTCTGCCTCAGATCTTCAAGTTCTTGATCCGCCAACACTCGAAGTTGATGCAGGAGAGTTTTCAAACATTACTTGACTTCGACGAACATGAGGACCTCCAGCGTATGTATGCCCTGTTGTCCTGGATTCCTGAAGGGTTGGGGCCCTTACGCACAAAGTTTGAGGAGCACGTCAAGAAAACGGGCCAAGCCGCTGTTTCGAAACTCGCCGGCGAGGCCGGGGCGAGCAATGAGAGATATCACCCCTCAGCATACGTCGACGCCCTATGGGACGCCCACAAGAAGAATTCCGAGACGGTTACGAAGAGTTTCAGGGGAGAAGCCGGATTTGTTGCAAGCCTTGACAAGGCTTGCAGAGAATTCGTCAATCGAAACGCGGCCACAGGAGCATCGAAGTCGAAATCACCAGAGTTGCTCGCGAAACACACAGATCTGCTACTACGGAAAAATAATAAAGTGGCCGAGGGTGATTTGAAAGGAGCATTAAATCGTGTCGTAAGTTCAGTTTAGCAGGTTTCTTGTGCGACCTTTGACCCCGGGCTTCCAGATGATTCTCTTCAAGTACATCGAAGATAAGGATGTCTTTCAAACTTTCTACATGACGAAATTGTCGGAACGCCTGATCCACGGCGCGTCTGCGTCGAACGAGAGCGAAGCAAGCATGATTTCCAAACTTAAGGAGGCATACAGTTTCGAGTACGCGAATAAGCTGCAACGAATTTTCACCGGTTTGTCTTCATCGCCTTTGCAGACATGAAGTGCTGATTTCAGAGTCGAGATATGAGCCTCAGCAAAGATCTTACCGATCAATTCAAGGACCAGATGCAGCAAAACCACGACGACATGGATATCAGCTTTAGTATCATGGTTCTCGGAACCAACTTCTGGCCTCTTAATCCATCAGGCCACGAATTTGTTATCCCTTCAGAAATCGTGCCGACATATAATCATTTTCAAAAGTACTACCGGATCAAGCATTCTGGCCGGAAATTGACTTGGTTATGGAATTATTCGAAGAACGAGCTCAGGACGAACTACCTCAATCAGAAGTACATTCTGATGACCAGTTCCTTCCAGATGGCCGTTCTTCTGCAGTATAACACAAGTGACACCCTTTCACTGGACAATTAGTCGCGGCCACTTCGATACCCAATGAGCTTCTGACGCGAGTCCTGTCTCTCCTCGTCAAAGCCAAAATATTCATTAACGAGGAAACTGACCAATACGATCTGAATCCGAGTGCGTTGATTCCCGCCAATTTTAGTACCAATGTTTTGATGACGTCAAATCAGATTTCAAATCCAAGAAGATCCGGGTCAACGTGAACAACCTATCAAGGCAGAGATAAAGGCCGAATCCACGGATGTTTTAAAGACGGTGGATGAGGACAGGAAATATGTCTTGCAAGCGACCATCGTTCGGTGAGCTCCGATCAGCGGAGGATGGAAGCCAAATTTGCTGATCCGTGTGATGGCGGTTGCCGCAGCATTATGAAGGCACGACAGACATTGAAGCATCAACTGTTGATACAAGAAGTTATTTCGCTGATATCACAAAGATTCGCTCCCAAGATCCCTTAAGGTCAGAGTTATCGGCCGCAGGGACTTTTTGTGCGGAAGCTGATGATGTACAGGCGATTGATATCCTCCTAGAGAAAGATTATGTCGAGCGGGTGGAGGGTACGAAAGACACGTTTGCATATGTAGCATGAAGGTTCTCGGTGACTGTACCAACTGTACTTGTTTCGCACTTTGTAGCGCTAGCGTAAGTAGTTTATTCCGTTCCTGCCTCTTAACCTATACCTTCTATCCTCTCGATTGGCCGCTGCTGGGGGGAGATCGTGGCAAGACTGTGATGAACGTCGTTCGTTTTTGAAAGAATATGGAACGCGGGACCGCCGCAGGTCAATCTATCCTATCCTATCTGTTTCCACGAGAGCAACGCAACATAGGTATTTTCGGTACCATGCATGTATTCTAATGTATTGCAGGCCCATTTGACTAACCTAGCAACCACATCCTAGCCGCCGGCCTTCCAAAACCTGTGCGTTCTATGTAGATCTGGGGTTTCGACTTCTATGTATATATTTTTTCCGAGTTTTTGCCTTCTGCTCCGAGTCGGCATCCCGTTTCAAGGTCCGTTCTGTTGCTTACGTCGTTAGAGCCTACTCATTTTAGCGCAGCGGAGGCGAGCAGGTTACGCGGATGAATTTCAAGCACTTGGATGGTGATAGCGATAGCGATATCGATCGATCTCTCTGCGCGTGTCAACGATAACATTTCAATGATATCAGTGCTCCACTAGTCAACCATCTGATACATACTCACCATTTCGTCGCAATAATATTAATAACGACAAAGGTTGATCTGAGAAGTTTCCAAGGAAGTTTCTATAGAGTGCATGTCATTCGGCGTGCGCAAATCAGGAAGGGGGGTCGTGCAAGGATGCTGACTGTATCTAAACTGTATCACTGTGTGTTCCCCAAGTGGCCTTCATGTGAGCGCGAATTATTCCCTTTTTAGACGGGTTTTGACAGGACAGAGACCTTGATCAGTGCTCGACTGGTGCTGACTCTGAGTGTATTGGGCCAGGGCCGCCGGCCCGGCGGCGCCGGGCCCTGGTCACGAGGCTACTGTATGTTCCGAGTGGCACGTGAGCGAGAGCAGAATGGCAATCAGCCAGTTGCGGGACGCGCTGTTGGCTGCACTCGCTCGCCTCCCTGGAACGCGTGAGTTTCACGTTCACGTTCTGGTTTCATCTCCAAGAAAGAATGCTTCTCTCTACCCGTTTGCCTCGCCTCGCCCGAGAGCATATCTCCAGGACATCCTCATTCTGCTCTCCGAACAAACCACCCCACATTCTCCCCGAGTCCTCGTGTCCGCCGTGGAGGCGTCTGTTTACAACATAGTCTCTACCTCGTGCGCCATCTTTTACGTGTCCAAGGTCGATTCGACCGGTCAGGCTGCCACGCCTTCGCCCACACAGACGATTGTCCGTGCCTTGCTCTTATTTTATGCCGATCCTGCAACACGTCCCATCGTCGCCAATCACTTGTGGATACACCTTTTTGCACGCGCACAAGCGCAGTATTTGTTCCCTAATTCGGCTGAATTTTCTGGGAAGAAGCCCTTGAGCGATGTCAAGCTCTGCGGATGGTGGAAACGTCTCTTGTCAGAGGTGGCAGCAGAAGTGAAAGACCGGGCGGAAGCTGCAAAGATGAAGCTGCACTATGTCCTTCCTGGATATAGCGAAGTGGAGGCCGCTCATATGCTCAAGGCGGCCTCTGGCTCAGTACCTGGGACTACGTGGATTTATGGACATCCTTATACCCAATCAGAAATACCCCTTCCTTGTCCACGAGATGCGTTCGAAGGTATGACGAACCTCGGACACCTGATACCTTCTTTTGAAGACGACCCAAAATCCCGATTCATGGACGACATTGCATATACGACAGACGGCGAAATTAAATCTCCTGTACGGAAGCGCACTCGGACGATCTCCCGTGGTGAAAATAGCCGGTCAAAAGGGGAGGATGCCCCGGAAGAAAAGGAATTGAAGGATGACAAGGAGGATCGCTCTCTGAGAGATCTGCGCAAAGTGTCCGCCGACGAGTTTTGGGAACGGATGTCTTTCCGTCAAGAATGCGTTGCCGGAGCCATTACTGGATTTTTCATTGTAGTGATATCATTGCCTGCGGGGCCCGCGAACGAAGTCGGCCGAAGTGAAGTATCGCCTCTCGCTCCACAGGCTGGTCAGGTGTCGTCACCACTGACTAAGCGGGTGTTGGCGTCCCTAACGACCGGCGTGGAGTTTTCGTCAGTTGAATGCTCGATAAGGGCGACCGGGATCGTGGAAGGTGCGATCAGAAGGCTGTGTGAAGGGATCGCGTCCGTTCCTAGTGGGGTTACTCACCCCCCACGGTCTGTCGCCCGGCCTGTCGAATCGGGCCGACATACTCCTGAACGCGAAACTCCGGTTGTATCACTGGTGCTACCGCCAAGGACACCCCCCCGACGTGGGAAGGCTATACCCGGGGTTTCTCCAAACCCCTTCCCCGAACCCGTGACATCACTAGAGACCTACCAGTCACATATTTATGGTTCCGCTTGGGTTGGCAACGCAGTTCCTGAGCTCAAACGGGCGACAGTTGTCAAGGAGGAGAGAGGCGAAGCGACGGAGCCCCGGGTGACCGTGCTCACCGCACGAAAGAAGAACAAGAGGGTTTAGCTATGGAGTGCGTTGTAATCGCAGATGGAAACTGAATGGAGGAGTCTTTGTGCAGGTTTTGAAACAGACAGACGGATGAATCGTTTCAGAGTGAATTCCAAAACAATTAAATATTTTTTGATGATCAGGTGCCGAACGAAAGTTCGATTGGAACCAACTTGAACTTGAAGTTCTGGTCAAACAACGTACGACATTGCCCCCCTCCCCCTCCCCCCACCATGGCCGCAAACCACGCCGCCGTCGTCCAGCAGTCCCTCCCCTCCTTCGCACAGGCGTTCAGCAACCCATCCTGGTCAGCATCCAACAACTCCCTCCCCCCCATCCAGACACGTCTCCCCGCCCGCCGCGTCGTCTTCACCCCCCCGCCAAAAATCCTATCGCGCAAGCGCTCTCGCAACGACACGCGTGAACAGGACCGTCCCACCCCAGAGTACTCCTTTTGCCTCGTCCCTTCCTGCCCAGCTAATCGCCATCATTTGCAGTCATTCCCCACCCCCCGTTCACGTCAAGGAGGAAGATCAAGACATGTTGGATGCTACTCCACCTCCCTCTCCTCAGCGCGGCAGTTCCCCCCCTGCACAGCCCAAGAAACGCCGCCTAACAGTCGGCGGCCTTCCTCATCCTCTTAACACCGACGTCCGCATAACGAGCGACCAGTCGTGCTCCACACCCATCTCCCCCGTGGTCATGGGTTTCACCATCCAACGTGACAACCCATCGGCGATGGAACAAGTCAAGTCCATGATCACGGTAAAGCAGAAGCAGAAGGCTCTCATCGAGCAACGAAGGGGAAGCATTGTCACGTCCCCCATCGCGACTGCACCTAGTTCTCAACTGCCGTTACAAAGCCCAGTGCAGGACCGGACCATCCTACCGTCAAAACCTCCCCCTCAGGTGAGGTCCTCGCGGCGCAGTCCCAACAACGGACTCCCCCCACGTCGATCCGCCGGCAATGCAACCCACTCCTCCGTATGTCCACCGCGTCCATCCCCTCCTCCCAACGTCATCGGGCAACAGCAGGCGTCCCTTCCCAGCCCGTTGGCCAGTGCACAATCTCTACCACCTCCCCCCATCAGTTTTGCCCGACGCCGAGCAGACTTGCTGGGCAAAGGCAAGAAGAAACCGGCTGATATCGTCATCAGTCCCAGAGAAGCCCAGGCCCCCGACCAATTTCAGCCCACTATCCAAAGCGCGCCCCCTGTTCAGACCTCTTTTTCAATAAACACATTTCCGATGACTCTTCCCCGTCTGCCATCCGCCATGGGCGGAACGGAGAACGTTCGCCGCGTAGCGGGTAACGTTCCACCGACACCAACCAGGCTTTCTATGCAGAGCAATCCTCCCAGTCTCACTCCCCAATCATTAAC
>Ga0307516_10008267_pt1 | contig 11807 bp, 12 predicted proteins | sample 19_EM_MG_FD_203310 | JGI IMG/M metagenome (GOLD analysis project Ga0307516, IMG submission 203310) | Populus trichocarpa ectomycorrhiza microbial communities from riparian zone in the Pacific Northwest, United States - 19_EM | ecosystem: Host-associated > Plants > Roots > Unclassified | place...
AACTTGGCTCAGGGGATTACAATTCTCCGGGCTACTTCTCAAGCGATGCGCAAGACAGTCAACGATGGTTGTACTATCGCAAGAGGACAGAAGGACAGAACACCATCCTTGTGGGTGCGGAGAACCAGAATGTATTGGCCGCACCTACGATCCGGTATGACTCGTCTGGGACTACCCAGGGATCGAGCACTGTTTTCGATGTTCCTAGCGGATCGACTGCATATTTTGTCGGTGATCTCACGAGCGCATACTTTAATGTGTGAGTGCTGTTCTGTCCAGCATAAACGACTGTCACTGATGTACGATGAATAGGACGTCTTTCTCGCGCGGAATCCACCTCCTCAACGCGCGCAAGCAAGTTCTTATCCAAGACGAAATTAACGCACAGGCATCTGTCATGTGGAGGGCGCACACGAATGCAACGGTGTCCATTGGTAACAATGGTCAGACTGCTACACTCACCATTGACACGAAGACATTGAAGGTTGACCTCTTGAACGCGCCTTCCGGGGCACAGTTCACGACGATGGATGCTGTTCGGCTCAGTACAGATCCCACTCCTCCTGCACCCGACCAGCCCAATCCTGGTGTCACCGTGCTTACCATCAGTTTACCTGCTGGCCAGTACACATTGGAGGTTCTGCTGACACCCCAATGGCCCGGAGTGTCATCGACTTCATACGTTACACCTAGCTCAGTGCCACTGACCCAGTGGTCCCTCACCAGTCATCCCTAGTCGCTCCTTTGTGGACATTTTAATATCAGGAGTGTGTAGATACGTTGATTTGTGTGGGATGCTGTTCTCCGTCCGTCTTGGAACCTTTTATTGTCTTGTTTGCGATTTACAATACCCCCTAGTCAATTCATTTTTGTGTTGTACGAGCCACTGTGAGAACCCGTTTCCTTGGCGTTGAAGCGAAAATTCGATTGGTAAGAGTTTGTTTTGTCGTTTGCCTCTCATTATCCTTTGCACACTCCTTTTCGCTCCCCAGAGGACGTCTTTCGAAGCATATCTTGTGTGTATATCCCAGTGGCTCGCTAACGACTGTCTTTCGCTAACGAACAACTAGATACGACGACTCGCTCTTACGGGCCTTGATGGCGAAACTCAGTCTCATACTCATTCTCTACGCTTCGCTCATTTTTTCCTCGGTCGTTTACACGAACGCCAACGTGCTAGAGTCTCAGCGTCGATCTCATGGCAGCATTTCCCGCTTGATAAGAAAGCGAGCACCCCAAGGCCTAGCGGACAGCCCCGGTGCCTCCCAGTCTGCTGGCCAAGCATCGTCCCCAGCCAACAATAGCCCGACACCAACCCCCTCGTCTTCTACTTCGCCCGCCGCTGGTGGTTCGGCTTCTGCAGTGGTGAGTTTCTTGTTCTACTCGTCCCGACTACTCGCAGTTGACTGTCTCGTCTCAAGTCTTCATCGACGTCGGGTGGTCTCTTAGGTGGTCTTACTAGTGCCGTTTTCCAATCCGTTACATCGAGTTCGGCTTCCACCTCAACCACTTCAACCTCAAGCACATCCCATACATCGACGTCAGCTCAGATAACACAAGTTGCACCAGCTAGCTCACCTACTTCTCAACAGCAGCAGCAAGGGCAGTCGACGTCGGTCTTCCTCGTCACTGCCAGTTCCGCATCAACGCCTACTCAGTCAAGTACACCAGAATCGGCGTCCAGTCTCTCTCACACTGCTGTGACGGTCCTCATCATCATTGCTGTCAGTATCGGAGCTTCTGCTATCATCTGGACGGTCATCCGCAAGTGGAAATTCAGTCCTTCTTCCAACTTCGAGGACCGCATGCAGCCCATCGACTGGCAGCCCGACTGTGGGGAGAATGGTGGCCTCCCAGGTGCACATCGCCCCGTTTCCATTGCATCTTCCTTCCAATCGAACTCGCATATCGGTAGCGATGATCACTCTCGGGCACAGATTGGCGCACGGACTCTCGGACCCCTTCCTGACCATGACTTCACTCCTGGACCTGCTCAGCTCGCGCCTGTGGGCGGCTATGCCGACCTCACGCGTGGCGTCAGCCCCGGGCCCGAGCCTGCAATGCAAGAGGCTCTTACCAGGGCTCCCACTATCAATCGCCAATACCAGTATGATCAGTACGGTGTTCCCCTTCATCATGGGTACAACGCACCCGATTACTAGGGGAGATAATGGTGAAAAATGGTTTTTTTTTTGGTCGGATATCTCGCCATTATACTGTGCTACCGTTTGCGGACATACATGGTCGTTGCTAGAGGTTGCGATTCCATGTTACCCATTTACACGTTATACCACTTCCAAACTCTGCTTGCTGAGCAATGCAACTCCGCGCTTTCCCTTTTCATTCCCCATCTCACAGCGGGGTTGTGATTATGCATATTTCCCGCCTCCTCGTCATCCGTGGAAGCAAGAATATTACATATGCCTAGTATGATACTTACAGACAATACGGCGGTTACTTCGATCCATTTCATGTTTCTGGCTACGTGTACCACCCGTTCTTTCAATTGCACTCTTCACTGTATTTGATTGATATCTTAGTGACTTTGACTCTCGTGATCGGAATGTCCATAGCACTATGGCTGGTTTCACAAACAACGATGGTTGATGATCTGTCGATTCCTCGGAGACTCAGTTGATTGTAGCAAAAATCCTTGCCCAGCCCTAGTAGTCTCTACGAAGTATATGACCGTCTGTTGAGACAGTATTCCACACCGTCCATCCACGGTATGCAATAGCACACAGTGGCACCAATACAACTGCCGTGACGCCCAGCCACCGCCAAAATGTATATAGCACTCCCGTTGCTCCCTCTCGCTTCCATATCCATGCACTTGTTTTGGCTGAGTTCGCAGCCTTGCCGTCTCCATCGTCTAGTTTCGTACCCGCAAAAAGTGCTTCGAGACCGGTTGGCTGTTCGGGTGGAAAGAACCGTTGAGGGCGGAGCCACAAGCTGTCTTCGTCATTGATGGATTTTTGGCCTAGTTTGTGTTTGAACTCCGAGGAAAGGTCCGTAGGCGACCAGTCCATCGCATCGTCGTCAACTTTAATGGGTGAACCATTAGGGACAGCGGTGGATAAGAGGGAAGGTATACCGAACACGGGGTTCGAAGGAGATGGGGCAACAGGTTTCGAAGAGAGTGTGAGCGCGGTGAAGTCTGGTTCTGCGTAGGTAGGAAATGCAGGGACAGAGGAAGATCGTCCGGTTGATGTAGTAGTAGTCTTGGCGAGTTCGGGCGTGGCACGAGATGAACTCGATTGCAGGTGGTTGGGGGGTGATGTTTCGATGAGACGAATAGAAGGCGGCCGCTGGAGATGCAGGATGGCAAAAGATATAATGAATATCTAATAGCGGGGGTCGTCTGAAAAAGGGCGATTCATCATGTATGGGAGAAATACTTGCCGTGATTTCGAGGGCAAGCGATGCCGAACAATATATACGAAAGCGATATGAACCAGGATAAAAAGACGAGTAACGATGGTCACGTCCTAAGTGGTACCTAGGCAAAGCAAGAAGGACCGATGTGACCAGCCTGGAAAACCAGGCAATTAACTGAAGAATCTATGGTCAATGAATCCTAAGGTCATGTTCGAAAGATCGTGGAATGGACTTACGATATAACGGCCCTTGCCTCGAACACGCACATCGCGTCCTTGTGTTCGTGCTCTCTTGAAAGAGTAGTAGGTAGGATCCCACGCGGTGTAGAACAACGAAAGACAGACTATGGCAGGTAGGGATGGTGCTGCGCGTTCTAAAAGTGGAGGGAGGTTGTACTCAAGTACAACTGGCAGTCATGAGGGTTAGCAGAGACGCTTTTTGGGAGAATGTGTCACGCTCACCTGCAGAATGGCATGCTACGGTGCATAGGAACGTGATCGACCACAACGTTCCCCTCAATCTCCAAATGGCTAGTTGAGACTCTAGGTTCTCCCGATCTTTCCCAGTACCAGATACTTGTCGCTGTCTATCTTTTCCTTTGGTGTCCCTGAGGAAACCTCCCAAGGCTTGTGTACGTGCCATATGGTCTTTCCGTCTGATTTCGTCCTCTACAGCAGGCAGACAAAGTGCGCAAACGGGTGGGTATCGCTTATGAAGCGATTCACGGTACGCTGGTAGCTGTTCGACACGGGTGGCATAATCGGAATGCTTGGGCAGAGCGTCAGGCACACTGGGACGAGGAGCAAGGAGACGAATTGTTATACCTGAGGAGGGGGGAGGTAGTTGGATAGCAGGTTGACCAAGAGCATCTGATTAGTTTGGCAGGTGTGGCAGAATTGACCGGTTGAATAGGTAGAGGGAAAGCGGTTCTTGTTGGGTGACGCTATGCATACGAGTGAGTGGGATGCGACTACTTTTAAAGGCAGACGGACCACGTCTGGCAAAGGATTTGGTGTTGAGATCCTCGTTGTGCATGGCTGGATCATCGGACAGGATGTTGCCATTGGCGTCGTATCTGTTCCAGCAGCTGCATTGAGGACATCGAAAGGATTGAGGGTCAGCTGCAGGGACGCTGGATTGGCAGAAGAAACATTCTGCGGTGCTTGCTCGCTGTATGAAGGATTTCATCGACCGAGAGAAGAGCGTGAAAAGCGCGTGTTGTGGGGACGGCGGCGTGTTTGTAGCTGTTTGCTATTTTACCAGAAAGGAAACCAATTTCGTGTTTTGACCTGGTCCATGGCAGTCGCACCATCCTCTGCAAGTCGCGGACAGATCATCGTGCAGCCACCTTACTTCACATCCTCTGCATTTGTAGATGCTGCTCGGGAGGATGTTACCTTGCTAATCCAGAGCTATGCCGATCAGTACGAGCGTGCTCGACCGGTGCAACCATTCACGCTCTTCAAGGAGATCTGGGTGAGTCAGGGGTGGACTTGGATCCATTTCAAGATATTTGATGCTCGATCGCGCGAAACATTTCTCAAAGTTATGATGCGGATGTTCACCGGTGAGTTGTATGTTGTTGGTCGTGGTGTCTGATGCTGACTCGAGGGAAGAACGTACGACTGTGGCAGAGGCTCCCATCCGTCGTGTGGGTGCCTTGTTCGGCCTCTACATCTTTTTCAACACTCAACCGTCTGTCTCTGTCCCAAAACTCCATTCCGTCTCGCACATAGAAGTAACTAGTGGTATGTGCACACTGTTCTACACGATCTTGATGTCTTACGCGTGTTTTTACATCGCAGATCTCTATGACGCCATAATTCATCTCCCAGACACGTTGGACACGGAGTACTTGGCACTTCTTCGGCCACATGTGATATATGTGCTATCCGACTTCTCGAAGGTGGGGGCGTTTCATATATTGCCTCATTCGCGTGTGCATCCTTTGAACCCGAAGGAGCTTCCTCGCGAACTGGTCGTGGAGGATATGACCACGAAAAAGAGGGGACGACCATCGAAGAGGGAAAGAAAGAAAAAGGCAAAGGATTCTTTGGTGGCACTGAACAAGTGGCTAGTCCGGACGAAGCAGTTGTATGAGCTGGCCGCTGCACCTGAAACGGGGGAGAAAAGTGGGACGATGACGACGCACGTGCTGCTGTCACAGCGGCCTACGACGACGCGTGCTAATTATCGATGGTGCAAATCTGGGCTGCTGCACGAGTTGTCTTTGGAGGACGATGTGGGTCCACCTGCGTTGCGACGCGCGAATGAGGTCGTTGCGAGGCGGATGCGAAAGATGGACGAAGCCGCCGCTGCACGGGGACTGGAGGTGGGCGGCGAGGGCGGCGATAGGACCGGGTTGGGACGTGTCGAGCGGGCTGTTGGTGAGCTCGGCGATCCGACGAGGCTTGGTGAGCGCGGAGGACTGCTTTGTCTGTTGGATGGCGCAGGTATATAGCAACCGCCGCAAAAAATTCTCACAGTACTTGTACTCTTAACAACCTCCTTGCTCGCTCGTTTTCTCTGCCCGATGGCCTCTCAGCGCCAGGATACCCAACGGCGTTTCTATGCTCAGCCAAACTCAAATGCACCGTCCACAGCCAGTCTCATCTCTTCTCAGGGCCCGCACGCTGCGTTTGCAAGGGCACCACACTCACTTCGAACTACACCAAGTGTAAACACGTTCGTTCGTGCCACTTTCATGTTGCTGTCTCTGTTTCGTCCTTATATCCCCTTAGAATGATTCCCCATATGCTGGCGCAGCCGCAGGTCGGTCAACAGCCGGTTCCCAACTGCCATCCATATCAAACAAGGCAAGCCGATGCCCTCTCCTCCGACTCTCTCCATTCATCTTGTCTCTTTCCTATCCAGTTTTCGCTCTCCCCAGACCCACAAATGTGGGGGGCAGACATTTCTCCGAATCACTCCGAACCAGATGACTATCTTCACAATCCCAATCCCCGTCGCGACAGGAAACATGACCGTGGCGGTAGTGTCTTCACTCGCAGAGGTCTAGCAAACCTCGGTTGTCTATTCGTCCTTACAACAGGTCTCCTTGCCTTGTTGTACGTGTCCGACGTGGATTCTTGTGTTTACACCCCTCATCTTTTCCATAGCGCTGGATATCCCATGCTATCCTTTTTCACCCGCCATGGCATTTCCTTCAATGACGGCTTTAACCTCGGCGGTATCAACGCCAGTGGCCAAGTCCGTTTCCTCTCATTTACTCCCATTCTTCTGGCTCACCGTTAATAGATACCAAGTATATCAAACAACTATGGTCTCATCGATGTTGATACTCCTTCCTCGGCTCGCACAATCACATCCTTCGCTGACGGATCAGAATGGCAACTCGTATTCAGTGACGAATTCAACGTCGACGGTCGCACCTTTTGGCCAGGCGACGATCCATACTGGGAAGCAGCAAATCTCCATTACTGGCAGGTATGCCCATCCTCCTTCTATTCCTTGGTATCATGTGGACCAATCCACCCTTCCAATCAGACTAATGACTTGGAGTGGTATTACCCCGGTGCCATCACCACCAAGAATGGCGCTCTGGAGATCACCTTGTCCGAGCGTACCATGAACAACCTTAATTACACCGGCGGCTTATTGTCCTCCTGGAACAAATTCTGTTTCACTGGTGGCATGGTTCTTGTCTCCGTCAGTCTCCCAGGAACTAATGGCGTCTCTGGTATGGACTCGTCTATTCGTGAACAGCTAATATTTTGACACACCTACCGTCTGCCAGGTCTTTGGCCTGCAGGTATGCATATTCTTGTTGCTATTGTATCTTCCCGTGTAATGCAATTTTTTTTTTCCTGTAGTATGGACGATGGGCAATTTAGGTTTGCATATCCAATTGCTGCTCCTTGTATAGCATACTGATCCATTCTTAGGTCGTGTTGGATACGGTGCAACCCTAGAGGGAATGGTATGCACATTATCATTCGTCCATTAATTCATCCCAACCAGTCGTCTCTCAGTGGCCCTATACCTATGACAGCTGCGATGTTGGTACTGCACCGAATCAAACACATAATGGTTTACCAGCAGCCGCTCTCGAGAATGGCGATCCATACAATGGCGGGGTACTCTCTTTTCTTCCTGGCCAGCGTCTGTCAAGATGCACATGTCCAGGTGAATCGCATCCCGGTCCTATCCATGCTTCAGATGGGTCGTATGTCGGTCGTGCAGCCCCAGAAATAGATATCTTCGAGGCCCAGGTGAGCTCTCCGTTCTTTTTCCACCACTATTCATCCCTACGTTGTGTCAGATCACTGGCGACCCTTTGATGGGCCAAGTCTCACAATCCGCTCAGTGGGGGGTACGTGAATCTATCGTTGATGAATTACAGCGAACAAACGACGAAACAGCCGATGAATGCTCAGTATAAATGGCTCAACACAACAGGAAACTTTGCTATTGTGGACCCAGCCATTACACAGCTCAACCCTTATGCGGGTGGCGCCTTCCAGCAAGCAACCTCAGGTGTGACACAGACAGGTATGTCATGACCAGCAAGGCCGTGGAGGGTTTTTAATGATGCTGTGCGGAAGATCAGTCATGTTATACAGGTAAAAGCGGTTGCTTTTCTACGTACGGGTACGAATACAAAGCAGGTAAGAACATTTTATGATCAATTCTACTGCCCTGGCCTTATCCAAGTTTTATTTTGAGGATACAAATCCGACGGTGGTGTATGCGTTCCGCATTGAATTGTTCGTCCATCTGACGGGATTATATAGTATATCAGCTGGATTACAAACGACAAGTTGGCTTGGACACTTGACGCTTCTGGGATGGCGGCGGACCCCCTGGCGGAGATTTCTGACAGGCCGATACCTCAAGAGCCCATGGTATGTCCTCGACTAGCGCTATGTTATGTAATTTGGACTGACGCAACAATCAGTATCTCATCATGAATTTGGCCATATCTACTAATTTTGCTGAGGTTGACTTTGCTAACCTCGTATTTCCTGCTATTATGCGGGTGGACTGGATCCGTGTATATCAACCGAAAAATGCCATAAATATCGGCTGCGATCCCACGGACTTCCCGACGGCTGCATATATTAACGAGTGAGCCTACCATTTACCACCAATGTTTCTTTCTCAGCTGCTCTTCAGGTATATTGAAGCATATACTGATCCCAATCTAACGACATGGAAGGACGACTATGGGCAACCATTTCCAAAGAACCGCTTTCTTGGTCAGTGTTAAAAAGGTTCATGACGTTTCATCAAGATCTTTTGCACATAACCAAAGGCCCACGACAAGACAAGTGCCTTTCATTCCCTTGTTCTCCTCAAGGATCCCAAACAGTCGTTGTTTCTGGTTGACGTACACCTTATCGTCCATGCTACATCCACGCTAGGCTTTTTATGGATACTTTGCGTCCATGTGGAACACCTCTACTAATCATGCCATATCCTTGTTTGTTTGGGTACCCTACGAATCTGTACCTTTCAGCTTTGGTCTCCAAGGACAAATACCTAGCTATCTCGCAGAATCTTGTGTGCTTCAAATATAAATGAGTCAGCTATTGTAACTGAAAAGATTCACATTAGGTCGCTGAAATGAATCGCTTTCTGAAGTCTGCATCTGTTCGACATTCGTCAATGACAAACTCCGAGGGTTTCAGCTGCGTGATTGGTCCAATATTAACGATTGACAACAAACGGACCGAAACCTTTCAAGCGTTTGCAAGTCACACTTAAAACTCAACTTCGATTGACAAAAACAATAGTTCGGTGGATATTCGGCTACAGTAATGATCAACGTACACTAGAGTGGGATGACGTTACCCTTGCGTTCGTAAGGCAGTTCTTCGCTGTAATGACAGACGGTAAGAGGGATGACATGCTACAAGTCTGTTACGGCTGGCCCGAATGTTTCGTCCGCCACATGTCAAGCAAGGCCTGAAGTTTGACAAGCGTTCGTTCAAGCGTGATAATCCCTCCCGCCGTTAAACGAGGTACGGCAACATCTAGGTTGTCTGCTACTGCTGGGGAGGAGGTCGATTGCCTGCTCTTCTCGACGAGTAGCCGTGAGTCTCTGAGAATTTTGGCAAGCTTCCCAGTGGTATAATATAGCCAACTGAGCTCGGCCTGTAGGCCACCCAACGGTATCTCGAGTGCGCGGCGGACAAACCCGCGAGAAAGTACATACGCTTTTTCATTGTAAAGTCGACTATTTTACAATAAAAGTGAGGAGATGCTCCATTGAAGATGGTGGTATGCGTACCTGTTGACTGCGCCTTCCTCGGTCCCCCTTAGTTTCTCGTACCCAGGTTCACAAAACCACCTATTAAAATTAATCCATGGGACTTATGACGTACGATATCACTCACGGTTCCTTGACCAAGACAAGCCCTTGTATGGAGACAAAAGCTTGGAGAAGGCTCGACCTTGCTGCATTCCAGGTCTCCGTGCAGTCGCCTGACCATGTTCCCAGTATGGATAAGCACACCTTGCCCTCTTCGTAAAGATTCCTGGCGAATGGGGCTCGTAGGGTGTTATTAATTCTCTCCCGATAAATGACTCACGGATTAACTCTCCCATTACCATTTGTCCAGCTAAGGAAATGTGCTATTGGAGGGCTCTGTGGGAAATTGGAGTCGAGCATCCAATCAATAACGAACGGTGCATCTTCGTAGGGCGTGTTTTCTGGACCAATGATCAATGATCGTAGTAGATCTGTACGATCTTCAAATGCGCGAACGGCAATAGACTCTGCATCAAACGCGTCAGTGGCTGAGAAAAAAGCTCTAGGGTTCAAATATACACACCAGGTAAGCTAGTGGACAACGCTCGATATTCCTTTGTTAGGCGAGCAAGGAAGGCCTTCGATGGCTGGTTACAGGGGGTCGTGTAAAAAGCGTGGTCAGTAGGAGCACAAGGTAAAATGTCAAATCGTTTCCAGGCAAAATCTTCTTCGATTCCCTCTTGCTGTTTTTCAACGTTTTCCACGGCGATGTCTTGGCTTGCATCTGGCGATGTCATGGAAGGCGATACAGGGAGGGGTGAAACCGAGTCAGCGATATCCGGAGTGACGTTCCTAGGTAGAGAATCAACCGTGCCCGCCATGACTGAAACAGGCTCGTTCTCCGCCCAAGAGATGTCAACATCCATTGAATCCTCGACACCCTCATTCATTTCCTCCCAATCATCGTCGTCATCGTCTTTGCCGAATTGCCAAACCCCGTTGTCATCTTGGACCCACAGAGCGTCGGGACAATCATCGTGGGGATTGTGGTCCGACATATCATCGTCCCAGCCATCATCCTCGATCTGCTCCAAGGTATCGTAGAGCCGTGTTAATCTTCTTAGGGGTAAAACAGAAATTCTCTGGTTAGGGTGCATCACTTCTATGGAACCATCAAGGTTCAGCTGAAAACAGGTTAGAGAGGCACTAACAAACTAATTGACGAACGGCACCTCGATGACTTCGCCGAACCACAACAAAGACTTGTCCTCCAGTAGTTTGACGTTGTGGAGGGGTCGTCCATGAACCCTGCGATCTGCTGCTAACTCTGCACCTAGTTTTGCCATCACCCGTCTCCAGCCACCTAGCTCGCCGTCGGATAGTACTGGAGGCTCACGAACCCACTCCTCGATCTCACCGATCTTGGGAACCCTTGGAGGCTCAAACCCATTTGTTGTCCCTTGCGCATGTACGAACACCGAGTCACCCCGCCGTACGCCAAATCCGTAACTATGTAGTAGGTCACCACCAAGGCCTCCCGCACCATTTGGATCGAGTTCGAGTACGGAAACCATTTCAACTGCCCCCGTGTCGAGACAGCGTATGATAGCAACCCTGTCTGTCGCATTCACCGACTGGACTACAGCCACTCGTGATTGGTCTTCGCTCTTCCATAAAACGTGATCACCCGGCCTGTTTGAAACAATGAATTCCAGCCTTTGGGATGTTAGAGTCACATACCAACAATCATGTTCATCAACGTTCAGATACGGTATGAGTTCTGTGGAAGACAAGGTTTCGCGGGAACCGTTCTGCCACAAGACTGTCACGGTCGTGCGGGTTTCCTGCACACAAAGGGTCCGAATGACGATTTTAGTGTTCGGATCATTGCCGGCGTCATACACAGTTATCAGAACGTCCTGCCCGTCAGCGAGTAACACTTTGTCACCGACACGAACGTCGCCTGATTTGGATCTAATGACAGTGAGATTTGATATTTTTTCTCCAGACCAAAATCGCTCCGGGCGGCGTTTCGTTTGCGCAACTTCTGGAGTAAGCTAAAGGAACGATTGGAGAAGAAATGTAAAGACATAAACTAGTACTCACGCTTTGGTTGACTGCCAGCCAACATACTGCAAGTACGGTGTGTTCGACGTCTACGACGGTGTCTTCAGGTGTTGGTATTGGGGTTCTATGACAGGCATCATAGATGCCA
>Ga0307516_10008269_pt1 | contig 11806 bp, 17 predicted proteins | sample 19_EM_MG_FD_203310 | JGI IMG/M metagenome (GOLD analysis project Ga0307516, IMG submission 203310) | Populus trichocarpa ectomycorrhiza microbial communities from riparian zone in the Pacific Northwest, United States - 19_EM | ecosystem: Host-associated > Plants > Roots > Unclassified | place...
TGCAACTCTATCATTTTGCACTATCAACTGGCATTGCTCTGACAGCTTAGAATTTTTTTAAATTTCTATCACAAGTTTCTGTATTGTCATATTTATACCACTAAGTCAAGTGGTTGTGTAGTTCTAAAACCAGGTATTTTGAATTTTGCAAAACCAGTCCTATGATAGCACACATTGGAAGAGGCAAATCAAGCACTTAAATGTCAACCATGCCGGTGTCGAATTGCAGCATCATACATGACAACCCCCACCAAGCAGTGAGCGAGTGCATAGGACGGACTCAGAAACAAACCATGTTGTGGACAACAATGACGATTTACATACAATGGCATCGAGAATTTGTAAAAAGAAAGCAGATATAGAGCTAGGTACTTTTGAAGCATCTGTCATACATATTGAGCAGTGAGTCACTAGCACCAGCATGATGGAATACCTGACACTTAAGAGAAAGGAAGAGGAGGCGGTGCATCAGGCTGCAGGGCAAAGATCAAATTGAGTGGAGGCGTCGTCTGGCTGTCCTCGTTCAGTACAGTCGTGATGATAGACCGCCCCGCGAACGAGCGTCCAGCGAGCGCCTTCAGCCCAGCCTGTGCGTCAAGCGCATCTATAAACTTGACATACACCTGCCCGACACCAGCGGCTTTGTCTGCGCGCTGTGCATCGAGAGCAGACTGGAAGGCTGTCTCGCCAGCCGCGAATTTTGTCTTGTCTTTCTTTACCGGCTGTGGGATACGCAGATCTTCTATGGCACCATATCGAGAGCATTCTTCTTTGATGCCTTCATAAATGTCGCCATACTCCTGGTCGTCTACGAGATCCCCAGGAGTGACCATGTTGAGCATGAGTAGGATGTGTGCATCGGAGGTGTTGCTTTTGCCAGCTGGCATGATGGGGCGAGGTATTTCTGGGAACTGGTCGTAGGGCAAGTTGGGCATTCCTGGTTTAGCACCGACAGATGCACATTGCACGACGAGGTATTTGTCGCTGAGTTCCATACCGTTCAAGCTTTGAATAGCGACGTCAGTAACAGAAGCATCCACATATTCGAAGAACGCAAATCCCTATTGCATGGTTAGTCGGCAAGAAAAGTGTGCTACATGACTCCCACCTTTGAAGGACCGTTTCCATTCTCCCAAACGAGGTTGAAAGCCTTGAGCTTGCCAAAGCTCTTGAGAAGTTCTTGTACCTGCTCCTCGTTGAGGTAAGCTGGTAAACCTCCAATGAACACTTTGTTGATCGAGTCTGGAACGTTGGTGGAAACAACACCAGGGACATGGATGCTGACTGGAATCATCTCAGGGCCGCCGTAATCCTTTGGTCTACGAATTTTCAATAGACCGTTGATGAAGATGATGCCATCAAATGCCATGGCCGCTGTTGCATCTTTGGTGCTTCAAAACTAGATGGAGCTGGATCAGGCTGTATCGCAGCGAACAACCTCAATGAATGCATAATTTTTCTCATAGTTGCACTGAACCGCGAGGACGGGTTTGCCTGGACCACCTGTACCAACTCATTTCAATCATCTTGCTGTTGAAGAAGTCAGCAAGGTTCTGCTTGTTGACGTTGGATGTGATGCTGCCAATATAGAGGCGCCTGGACTGCCTAGACAAGTTAGGGTTGCTGCCTATGCCCATTGTGAATGTCTGAACGGGAATTGGGGGTGGGAGACCTGGAATACCGAGAATTGGTGGAACCTGAGTATGGTTAGCACCAGGGTGATTAAAGAGACCTGTAGATTTATAGTCAGATGAATTCCACACATGACGACACTCTCCTACCAGTTTGTTTCGCTTGCATGGCGGAATACTCCTCATACCCTAGTGCATGGACGTCCCATCCAGAGGCCTTGCATCTGCGCTGTGACAGGGGAACACTCCCTTCAGGAGTCGGCAACCTCCTCTCTGGTGTAGCGCGACCGCCAGCGTCTTTCCGTGCTCGACCGCCCCCACCCCCACCCCTGTGAGCAGGCGAACCCTCTTCACACCCTTGACGGTGACCACGTTCATCATCGTGCCTGAACTCACGGTGCCGATCATCGTCCCGCCTGTGTTCCTCATGCTGCTCCCTCTCCATGCGCGGCCTACCACCACAACCACCACCAGCGCCACCATAGTCTCTGCGCCTATCATCCCTTCGCGATGAGTACCGCTCCCTCTCTCTCTCGCAGTGCCATTCCCTATCCCTATCTCTGTGCCCATGTGGCTCCCGCTGCTCCCTCTCCCTGTCCTGCTCTCCACGATGTCCACCTCTGTGGCCTTACCCACGCTCCCGATCACGATTTCCACCCCCGTCTTCGTACCTGCTCCTTCGTTCGCGGTCGTCGTTACGGTGTCCTTGTTCTAGAAAAGAAACAAAACCAAAAAGTTCTCGTGAGCAAATCTGCAGTATTTCTGATGATGGACGGACAAATTCAGCAAGATGCGGGTGGGGCATGCAGACGAGAACGAGACTATGGGCCATCGATGCTCGATAGGCTAGCTAGATATGTGAAAAAGGGACACACACACGCATGCATGTACGTGCAATGAAAGGGCGGAGGAGAGAGGAATGCACCAATGAGCATTGTCGTCGTCGCTGCACAAAATAAAGGGAGAAGGAGGGAGGGGAAAGAGGTCAGGAAAAAGAAAAATGTCAAGTACCTCCATCGCCTCTCTTTGAGTATGAGCCGGCTTTAGCTGCCAAAGTGAAAAAACCTGCGTATAGTATCTGCACAAAAGAATCATGTTTTAACTTACCTCCTGCGTCTGCCATCATCTTGGAGAGCCTGAGTGAGGGTGTGTTTACTTGTCGAGGTGATGATGATGAGCGAGAGAAAGAAAAAAGGGGAGGGCTGACTCATCCTCGCAGTAGACCCCCGACACTGCCACACAGCTTCCTGAGACTCAAGTTGTTTGCTCCTCGCAGCACTACTAGGAACCCGTCTCCTAGTACATCTCTACTATGTCCACCGACTTACCCTATGCTGCGGACGCTCAAGCCCAGTGAGAAGTGGACATCCCCTGGTGTGACGCCAAGGGCTGAGATGTGAATTTCCTTATTAAGCATATGCCTAGATAGTGTCAAATGTTGCAAAATCTCAAATGTAACATTTTGCTTTACCTTCGTATGCGCAATCCGCGCGTCCACTTGATGTCAACGTCAGGGCTGCAAAGCATTACATTGCTTCGTATGCGTCGTGCCTATGCAAGCAATGTAATGCTTTGCAGACCTTTACTACCTTTGCTGTGTCAAAGGTAGGTTACCGGTTACCCACTAACATGGCCTCCCCAGATCCCGAGCCTGCTAGACGCCAGTATGACTGCGTCTGTCTCCAGTACGGGTCTGGGCAGCCTCACAGGATCTCTCATACAGCCTGGTACCAACATCTTGCCAGTGCATGCACGGAAGAAGAGCGTCAACATATACGAACTGCGAGGTTATTGGGAGACCGAATAGCAAGCCCCCCACCTCTCACCAAACCTTCATCGATACCAGATCGCAACTACTCAGTGCCCCCCAGCGTTCGGAGGGCTGAGGCACGCCGAGGACTTGCCAAGCGGGCCAGGGAAAACCACGATCCCAACGAATATGTGGGTCGACGGAAGTGTGCGCGTGTGTGCATGCAGCAGCCCATTGACTCAGAAGCTGGTCCCTCAAATTCTGGTGACCAGGTGAGTATTCTATGTTCGGGGATTTCTGTGGTGTACTGACAACAGTTCTGTCCTCAGGCGTCCGATCCTTCGCAATCTCGGACAGTGCGACAGGATGACAACGATCCGTCCCATTTTGATAATCGTGAGTTTATTTTCTTGTCTATTTTCACCTCCTTACCCTGTGCTGCCAGAAGAGCACGGTGCTCCACCACCACCAGAAGATCACGATGTGCCGCCCTCAGAGGAGCATGATGCACCTCCACCAGACAAGCACAACGCGTCGCCACCCCCAGAGCAGCACAATGTACCTCCACCACCTCCACCAGACGAGCACAACGCATCGCCACCCCTAGAGGAGCATGGTGTACCTCCACCTCCACCTCCACCAGAGGAACACGACATACTGCCGCCCCCAGACGAACACAACGTACCTCCACCACCTCCACCAAACGAGCACGATGCACCACCCCTACCCCCCCCACCTGAAAACCGCCGCATCACATACCAACGATGCACCCGCCCCCAGATTAACATACAACACCTCCGCGAATGTGTTGTTATTTCCAAGCTGAAGGAGACTGTAGCATTTGTTTTTGCTCTTTCAACTGCTACCTTAGAAGATCCGGTCGCAAAGCTTAGTCCACAGGCTTTGGAGTGTCTTCAGGACCCCCCTCGTCAGCCTCTCTTCATCAATAGTGCTGGTCATCGCCATAGCATCTCGACATATCTCGCCACAGAACATTCTTCCGAGGATGCCTACGAGAAGATCTGCCATTCCACTGCTCGGAACTTTGCAGGTGCACTGGGTATCGAGGACCTCCTTTCCTTTCACAAGGTGGAGAATCTCATTGAAGCAATGACTGGTGTCAAGAAGGTTCAGCACGATATGTGTCCTAACAGCTGTCTGGCGTTTACAGGTCCCTATTCCGATGAAGAGGTGTGTCCACTGTGTGGAGCTTCCCACTGGAATCAGGAGTGTTTACAGTTTACCAACGGCTGGAGCAAGGTACCTGCTAAACGATTCACTACCATTCCTCTAGGTCCACAGCTCCAGGCGCTCTACCATGATCCCAATCAGGCCCGTCAAATGCGCTACTTATACGAGCGCACACAGCAGATCGGGGCGGTTCTTGATGGCGACATCAAGAAGGACGACATTGTTCTGATGGTCTCACTTGACAGCGCACAGCTATACGAGAGCAAGCAATTGGACTGCTGGATCTACATCTGGATTATCCTCAACTTATCCCCAGACAAGCGGTACAAGAAAGTCCACGTCTGCCCGGGAGGATTCATACCAGGCCCCAATAAGCCAAAAAATATTGACTCATTTCTATTTGTAGGACTCCATCACATCGCAGCACTTGAACACGAAGGCCTCCACATCTGGGATGCGTCCGAAGACCATGCATTTAAATCTGGCCTCTATCTTCTCTTCACAACAGCGGATGGCCCAGGTCTTGTGTGCTGGGATGGAATGGTCGGACACAGCGGCAGGAAGGGCTGTCGGGTTTACTGCCCAATGCAAGGGAGGCGGAAAAATCAAGGCACTCACTACTATCCAGCACTCTTGAAACCGCTGGACAACATACCAGGCAGTGACCACCCCGACATCAACATCTTTCAGCTTCCCCTTGGGGGCTCTGGCGACTATGCCGATAATCTCATGCGAGTCATTAGTGCTCCTAGTCAACAACAATGGGAAATCTGCAGGACTGAGACCGGTATCACCAAGCCGCCTCTAATCCTTGGGCTCGAACCTTCGCGATCACTTGGAGTACCCCTCTGCATGACTACCGACCTCATGCATCTCGCCAGCAATCTTTCCGATCTCCTCATTTCACTCTGGCGTGGAAATATGGAGTGTGGTAGGACTGATGACAAGAATTCGTGGGACTGGGCAGTCTTCCACGATGAAGACACTTGGACAGCACATGGGAAGGCCGTTGAGGAAGCCGGCATGTTCATTCCTGGCTCTTTCGATCGTAAACCACGCAACATCGCGGACAAAATCAACATGGACTACAAAACCTGGGAATTCCACCTTTATATATTTGGTCTTGCTCCTGCACTTTTGTATGGCGTCCTTCCTGAGCGCTATTGGATCAACTTTTGCAAGCTCGTGTGTGGTATTCAAATCATGTCTCAGCATGTTATCAGCAAGCAAGATCTCGAGCACGCTTACGTCCTCCTCTGCTCTTGGGGACGTGAGTCTGAGCTCATTTACTACCAATTCCGGCAAGACTGGCTCCATTTCGTTCGCCCGTGCGTCCACCAAGTTCTCCATCTCGTAACCGAAACAATGCACAAAGGCCCCCCGATTTGCTACACTCAATGGACAATGGAACGGACCATCGGAAACCTCGGCCAAGAAATTTGGCAGCCATCAAAACTGTATGAGAACCTTGCCGAAGAAGGAGTGTGGCAATCCCGGGTAAGTCTAACTCTATTCCAGCTAAACGAACTAAAAACAATACCTATCAGGTCAATGCTCTACTTGCAATCATGCCTGAGCTCGACGATGGAGTCAAAGGGAATCCCATGGGCTCTGTCGATTTGGGAGACGGTTACGTTCTACTACGCAAATGAGACAAGTGACCCTGGCTCCCGACTGGAGAAGAGGCTCACATAATTAATGAGTTTATGGGCCAGGGTCAACCACTTGAGCGTTTCAAGCGTTGGGCACGACTACACCTTCCCAATGGTCAAATTGCCCAATCTCTCTGGTGGGAGAAACTCAAGACATCCACTCAGATACGCATTTCAAGGAATGTGAAGGTGAGTACATATTGTTTTTGCTACTAATTGTACTAGTGATGACAACTTTGTAGTTTACCTACAATGGACGGGAACAATGTGGAGAAGTACAATACTTCGCTAGGCTCACTACTGTGGATGCAAGAGAAGATGTGGATGAAGCTTGGCGATTTGAAGACATTGCAGTCATTCATACTTACTCCCTTCCAGACAACTTTCTTCTGAAACTATCATCACATACGCTCATGTCATCAACATTCTCAGATGAACTGGTCGTTGTCCAGATCAAGTCAATCAAGAGTGTAGTTGGAATAATACTGCACCGTCTCAAGCATCTGTCCGGCATAATAGAAGACCGTTTCTTTGTAATGGAAAAACCAGGGCTGGATATTTCACAAGTCAGTATACCATACAGTGTGTATCACAATGAGGATGATCAGGATGAGGACATCGAATAGTATAACATTACTTTGTACCTCTTTGATACTACACAGCAAATGAATATATTAGACGATGGTATAACACACAGGAAGCATGCAGAGACATGCTAAAAATGAGAGGAGTGGTATGCTGCGATGAAGTACATGATCTACAGACTTGGCATGCAACAAATGGGCAATGCATACAAGAAATGGGTGATGCATGCAAGAAATGGGTGATGCGTGCAAGAAATGGGTGATGCGTGCAAGAAATGGGCAATAACAGTATAAAAAAACCTAAGACAAGTCCAGCTTCATGTGCTTGGCGGAAAGGCCTGCTGATCTGTCAGTTGGCGCCTTCCTTTTTGCAAGTTGCATTGGGATGTCAGATGGGTCAAATTGAATGACCCACGGCTTCAGTGGTTTTGCTGCATCCAGGGTGCAGGTAAGCACTCGGCATGGAGAAGCAGAGACGGGTTCAAACCTACAATAAATCAGAAGTAAGGAACATAGTAGTCAGAGGTGAGGAAACCTACTTTAATGCATCACTGTCCTTGCTATTGTCTATTTCTCAGTCGAGCTTGCAGTCGAAATCCTCGTCCTTGACAAGTGTGGTCTCGGGGGATTCCTCAGCATCTCTGAGGACAGAGAGCTTGTTACGGATTGTGTCGACTGTTCTGCTCGCAGCGACCACCTTGCAAAATGTGTCCTGGATGCCAGTAGTTCCCTCATATGCCTTCCACAGTGCTGCATGAACAGTTTCGAGGGTGGTGCTAGCCTCCTCAACCTGGTCAAGTACTTCTCCCTCCAGGGTAGCCTTCTGATCAGTAGAGAGGCTGTTGTCCATTGTATCAGCATTTTTTAACCAGTAGTAGAGTTACTTACGTGGTATCCGTGGTATCCTTTAGTCGGAATACGATTTTTTTGATGCCAGGCGATTGGATGTCGACGGAAAAAAAATGAGTCTTCCAGTTGGAGAGAGAGCCAGCAACTTCGACATATATAACATCGTCGATTGCAGTGAGAATGTGCGTAGCTGGTGCAGAGGACATGCCGATATATGGTAGTAATAAATGGTTTTAAGAGAATACGTTTGTGTGCACCTTGATCAAAGTTTGGCATATTGGAGAATGCCGGCTAGTGCGATTATCTACCTCTACCTCTACCTCTTCCTCCCCGTCCTTGATGATGGTGATGACGTCCTTGTCGCCATCAAACAACCCTTCTGGCTCTCTTCTTATGGGCTCCTCTTCATCATTTCCCACTAGCCCCACTTTTAAGGATTTCCCCTTGCAGCATTCCCCAGATATGAATTTCTCACAGCCGACTGACACGATGACGACATTCTCCACGTTTTCAAACATAGGTCGTCTTTTCTGATCTTGATCTCACCGCAACCCTTTGTTTTAGAATGCATATAGTCAGGTCGGCCTCTTACAAGAGCACAACAAGCTCTTAGAAGGCCAAGTAATGAAACTAACTATAGAGAACAATACCCTCAGGTGTGTGAAACCTATTCTACCACTCATTAACCAGTACTGATCTTATACATATTAGGTCTGCCTTCCAGTGCCTGGCAGGGGCTGTTGGTTTACATGACCTGCACCCCTGCCAGGTTGAGGCCAGCACTTCATTTATCCAGCCATCCACCTCATTGAAGTCACAGGAAGAGCTTGACTACGAACTCCCCGCAACTCCCAAAAATTACCCAGCAATCCAATTTTGGGACTGACAGGACTGGGACCAGTACCTGGACTCCACTGAAGGACAGAAGAGTAAGCGCGGGACATTAGGCTACCTCGAGGACAAAAACGGAGACGCACCATCGAACAAGATTGCCAAGGTAATTTGGACCGCTGTCCGTCGGGGCTGGGCCCAACTGGTGAAAGAAGAATCCGCACCACAATCATGGGGAAGACTGACAGCAAGTGGTCACGCTTTTTTCCACAACTTCATGGAAAAGGCATTTCCGATGTTCAAACTAGCGAACAATGGTTGGAAACTGGATTATCTTGCTTCAAATAGCTATTCCGCCTGGCGAAAATGGAAACTGGATGCAAACTGCAGGTGGAAGAAGAAAGAAAAAGGTGTGAAGGTAGAAGATGACAATGACAACGATGACGATGATGACGACGACGACGAGGTCGGCATAAAGCACAAGGGCTCACGTTGCAAGTCAGAAGCCCCCGAGAAGAAATTCAAAGGTGCGTGCGACTGCATACATTTACAATGAATCTAGCTAACTTTATCTGTGACCAAGCGACTCATAAAAATGAAGACGACTTATCAGTGTCCAGTTCGACGTCCTCACTCTCACCTTCCTCTTCCAACACCTCCGCTTCGTCATTGGGGTCAGCACAAGGACTGTCCACATTGTTTTCTGAACAGGACAACCCCGTCTCTTATATGGCTGCCAGGGAGAGGGAAAGCCAGTGTGAGTTGGGTGCTCTCATTGACCCACTGTAAGTGACGATATACTTTTATGGATGAGTCTACTGATATTAGCGTGCTGTAGTGCTGGGCTGGCTCTTGTGGCCAGCAAGGCACGAGATGTTTCACCCCCACCCCCACCTCTTCCCAACTCTGCCTCTCGAGTTCAAGCATCCCAGGACAGCTCTGCAATTGAGATGGCAAGACCAACTCTTGAACTAGCAGATGCCATCCTACCCACTGTACCAAAGCCTGCTACGCCCGACAACACCCAGACAGTGCTGGTCAGCAAATCTACCAAGGGTGGTGGAAAGGCGAAGATGCGCCCAGGACCCACCAAAAATGGACGGTACGTTTGAAATAATCAACGTTAAGGCTACACTCATTGTTCCTAGTAACTTATGTGCTCACCGCTGGCACAAACAAGTTCCATTGAGCGGGTCTACAGAAGAATTTCAAAAGTATTATAACGATTTGACCGCCGACCAGTGAAAGGTAAGTCCACCTATTGCCAGAGATGTTAGGAAGTTCAGCAGATGATACAGTCATATGATGATGAGGCCATGGCACTGGTAAGTTTTTATTTTCCAGGCATCCAGACTCTAACACTCTCAGACACAGGTTGCAAACAATGGCTGGGACACGAAGATGATTGGAAACGGTACCCTCTATTAGATTTCAGTCGCATTGATTCTCTGGCATGGACGCAGTGTGTTTTCGCATTGGTCTCGTCTCCATTCTCTTGCACACACACACTTCATTTGGACCTTTTTTCTCATCATTGTCGTCTCGATTCTCCTGCATGCATGCACTTCAGGCGGATTTTAGATCTTGTCGTTCTCGTTTCAATTCTCTTGCACGCACGCACGCACGCCCGTACTTCACCTGGACGTTTACCCACATGCCTCAAGTCCACTGTCTTAATATCCTCTTCACATTGTTCGATTCCCGCTTATTGTAGGTTTCTGGTATTAGGTATTAGGCATCGTATGTAGTAGTAATTGGGAAACACAATAATATGTGGTCATATCAGAGCATATTTTGTAGGAAATGTGAAGTCCGTCCAGAAGATATATGGTCACACTGGAGAATATGGTACTGCAAAGAATTGATATGCCTAAATGTGATATTTTATGTTGCGCCCCAAACTGCAACATATTGTCACACCATGCTCTGCCCCAGAATATCGCAAATATGATATTTGTCAACCTTTTATTACAGAAATGTGACAGGACGTGTTTCGCATTCACAGCCACCCACAAATTCACATCTCAGCCCTTGGCGTCACACCAGGGGATGTCCACTTCTCACTGGGGCTCAAGTCTCACTATCATACGACAAACTCGAGGTGCGTGTACTGTTGATCCCATTTATTTGCATCACTCAGCACTCAGCCGCATCACCCCAGGTCCTCCGATTACAATGAAAGAGCTTGCCCAGTCGCACGTCACCATCCAGACCAAATTCAACTACGTACAGGGCCTCGTGAAAAGCCCCAACCACGACCATGGAAATCGCGGATCGGCGGAAATGAGGAGGACCGGGGCAGTGACCAGGAAAGGAAACATGTCTGCCTCATGGCACATGCGATTCACTGCAAGCATTTTTCAATGTTTCATGACAAAACATTGTAAAAAAATAGAACAAAGAGATACTCTTTTATTTACAATTTTGTTTAACAAAAAAGACAAATATCATACAGCATCATTTTTGTTATTTTTTGTGTCAAGTCATGATTTGAGATCATTTCTTATGTTAGGAATATAAAATTTTTAACCTTTTCCCTTTGCCTGTCCCTTGCAAAACAAATAAAGAAAAGACAATGTAAATTTTCTCACAGCAAGCATTTTCAATTTTCTGAAGTGAAAAATTGAGTTAAAAGATATTCTGTTTTATAAAAATAAATGTTTAGGAAACATGCTATATATTTTTGGTCATAACACTCTAGCCAGCCAATCAGCATCCAGGAATAACCATGTTTCTTGAAGAAAAATTTGTTGTTTTCTTTCAACATGTTTTGAAGAATAATATGGTATCTTATTTCTAATAAAACATGCCAAAATGCTTGCTATGAGAACAGTTACATTGTGTTGTCTGTATTTATTTTGCAAAGAATGGGCAGAAGAAAAAGGTTAAATATTTTATAGTCCTAACATAAGAAATAATCTCAAATCATGTCTTGACACAAAAAATGACAGAAATGATGCTGTATGATATTGGTCTTTTTTGTTAAACAAAATTGTAAATAAAAGAGTATCTCTTTTTTCTATTTTTTTACAATGTTTTGTCATGAAACATTGAGAAATGCTTGCAGTGTTGGGTGGTGTATGTGGATTGTCTGTAAATTTGATGTAGGCAGTCAGTTCAGCTCTTCGCTGAGCCAGCAATTGGCATTATTGTGGAAGTCGATGTATGCTGATGCTGATACCGGCTGACCTGCCTCTTCGCTGGCATTACAGGAGATGGAAAGCGGAACCCGTGGCCCACCCGACGGTTGCTTCATTTTTACGTCGCATGAGGCAGGCGACCACTCCACCACTCCACGAACTACAAGACATGGTGGTC
>Ga0307516_10008271_pt1 | contig 11804 bp, 11 predicted proteins | sample 19_EM_MG_FD_203310 | JGI IMG/M metagenome (GOLD analysis project Ga0307516, IMG submission 203310) | Populus trichocarpa ectomycorrhiza microbial communities from riparian zone in the Pacific Northwest, United States - 19_EM | ecosystem: Host-associated > Plants > Roots > Unclassified | place...
TTATTTTACCTTACTGACGTACCATAGTCTATCATATTTATTGTCTAGGTACTTTGGAATGTCACTCAGTGTTTTACCACCCACTGAGGTTCTATCATATTTATTGTCTAGCCATTCCATGTCTACCTGATCCACTGCCTAAGTACAACAGGTTATGGGCCAACAAGAAATCTCTACCAGCAACAGCTCGTCTATCAAAGTCACCCAGCTCCCGAAGCTCTTGACCGACAGTGAGAATTGGTTGACCTACTACGAGAGGGTCCTTAATGCCGCTACAGCTCGGGGACTCTGCCGTCACCTGGTTGGGACTGCGCTTAAGCCATCTACCATCATCGAGAGGGATGGAAAATTTTACCTCAAAACTGACAACCCCGAACCTCTCTCGGAGGATGCTCTTGACAAACACAAGACCTCCATTGATACTTGGGAGCAGAAGGAAGCCCAGGTCCGCGAGTTGATCTACAACACCATGGACAATGCCACGTTCCTGCAGATCAAGAGGGAGAAAACCGCAGCAGCTCTGTGGAATAAACTCACCTTGATCCATGGCAACAAAGGTGCTCAGTTCGAAGAGTACCTACTTGGCAAACTTCAGACAGCCTGCTACATGGAGAGCGAAGACATGCGCACTCACCTCACTTCTTTGAACATGCTCCATGAATGCCTCGGCGAGATCAGTTCGCCAATCAGCGATGTTCAATTCAACGCCTACATCTGCACATTCCTCTCCCTCGCCACATGCTACCAGCCCCTATTGACGACCTTGAGCACTACTGCTCAACAAACCAAGACTGCGCTCTTCAGCGATGATCTTATGTGGCACCTTGTCGAGGAGGCAAACACCATCAAGCTTGAAGCGAGCATCAATAAGGCTCACACCGCATTGACTACTGCCCATGCCAAGTTGAATAGAGGCTTGTCAGATAAAGGCAAAGGCAGGGACAGGGAAAGAGCAAAGAAGTCAGGACTTCACTGCAGCAACCCAAACTGCAAGATGAAGGGACATACCACTGAGAACTGCTTCACTAAAGGGGAAGAAAAGGAGCATCAAGCTCCAGAGTGGTGGAAACAGAAACAGGAGACCAAGACAAAAGAGACAAAGAAGGAAAGCACAAATGCAGCTGCCGAAAGCTCGTCCAAACACAAAAACCATGCATATATCATGGTCAGCCCCACAGATTTCATTCCCCACAACGAAGATCCTTCTGCAGCTCTTGTCATCACCTCTGGACACAACTATGAAGCGTTCAGCGTGTCTCCATCAACCAACCTTATCATTGACTGTGGCACTAGTAGCCACTTCTCTCCTGACAAATCCAAGTTCATCAATTTCGAGGTGATCTCGCCCGAGCCCATTTGCGCAGCAGATGGACATACCTTCTCTACTATTGGGTGTGGGGACCTCATCGTCACTCTCCCTACAAAGGATGGTGAAACTGGCCCCCCTATTATGCTGAAACGGGTGTATTATGCACCTCAAATGGCGTTTACCCTTGTATTGGTTGCATGCCTTGACAAAGCTGGTTGTTCTCTCACTATTGAAGATGGAGAATGTGTTATTTGCAGCCCACGGCCCTACCGTACCATCCTGGGTTCTGTACCTCGCATCGACAACCTCTACCGCCTCAGTTCCTCCGCCATTCATGCCCCCAAACCTTCTAAATACTATGCCAATGTCATTGATGGCCTCATTTCTATAAACGAGCTTCACCGCCATATGGGGCATGTCAATTTCCAGATGTTACGTGAAATGGTTTGTCAGGGTGCTGTTGAGGGCATCGAGCTAGATTCTTCGCCAGTGTATTTATTTTGCGAAGCCTGTGTTCAAGGGAAAGCTCATCATAAAGCCTTTCCAAAGGTTAGTGAAACCACTCACTTGAGGTATGGCGAAAAGGTCGTTACCAACTTCTGGGGCCCTGCTCCAGTCCAATTCCTCGGAGGCCACTCCTACACCCACATGCTTGAGGACCTGTTCTCTCACGAGCCATGCATGTCGTTCCTGAAAGCAAAATCTGAAGCTTTTGAGTCTTATAAATGGTACGAAGCTTGGCTGAAGACCCACCATAACCCCGATGGCATAGCATGCCTAGGGAGCGACCGTGGGGGAGAATTCATAGATGGTGAATTTGCGACCTACCTCCTGAATGTCGGGACTGCTTGCAACCTGAATGTTCATGACTCCTCCCAGTCAAACGGCGTTGCTGAATGGCTCAACCAAACCCTAATCGAAAGCGCTCGATCCATGCTGTTCAGAGCAGAGCTTCCCCCTTTTCTATGGGCTGAGGCTGTCCATCATGCTGCCTGGCTATGTGCACAAGTTCCATCACGAGCACTGCCTGGGTGCATGACTCCGATCGAGAGAGCCACGGGTCGTAAGCCAAACTTGACGAAAGTCTTGGAGTTTGGTGCCATTGTATGGGTGAAGGTCAAGAATGCTGGGAAACTTGAACCTCAGGCTGTTGAAGGTCATTTTGTGGGCTATGATGAACAGTCGTAGGGATACTGCATCTACTTCCCTCAGCATAGGTCCATCATTGTCGAACGTGATGTATACTTTGACAAAGATGCCATTGTTGATGTGGGCGATGTCGTGTTTGAGGGGGAGACAGAAGGAACCGAACTTTCGAACCCAACGATCCCTATAAAAGCCCCCACATCAGTGCCCGAAACCTCCGACATGGACACACCTCATGATACCACCGAAACGACGCCCATATCCACCCATGTCACTCTACCTTTGATCCCCATAAAGCCTTGCTGGAACTCCCTTGCTGGACTCCCTCAGTACAATCTCCTGCAATACGGACATGGCAAGTCAAGAAGTGCTGCCAAGAAGGACGAAACAACACTTGTGGTTGAAGAGCAGGGTGGATTTGAGGCAAGTGGTGTTGAGTTTGATGATCCCGCAGAAGCAGATTGCTTCCATAAGGCTGTGCATGACGGATTGTCAGCCATTACCGAGGACCAGCCACTGATTGAATCTGCCATCAACGGATCCGAATCAGACAACTGGAAGCGAGCGATCAAAGAGGAACTCACCCAAATCGAGAAACTCGGTACCTGGGAATTCATTGAAGCCCTGGATGATGCCAACATCATCCCCTGCTGCTGGGTCCTATGCCATAAATGCGATGCCCAAGAACAGGTCTCCCGCTACAAAGCCTGTCTTGTTGCAAAAGGATTCCATCAGCAATTTGGAGTCGACTACACCGACACATTTTCCCCAACCGTTCGTCCAGCTACACTCCGCATCTTGCTCACCTTGGGTGCCGCCAAAGATGACGACATCATTATTGAGCAGGCCGATATCAAGAATGCCTACCTCAACTCATGGATGCATGATGATGAAGTCGTTCTCATGGACATACCAAAGTTCTACCAGCTTTTTCCCCAACTCCCAGAGGAATTCAAGAAGCTTTTGAAGGAAGGGAAGCGAGTCGTTCCTCGGCTCAAACGGCCGTTGTATGGGACAAAACAGGGTGCCCACCACTGGTACAAGGAACTAAAGAGGATTCTACAATTACTCGGCTTCAAAGTCTCCATTGCTGATGAGGCAACCTTTTACAAGGTTGACGGCAATAGATTCCTGGTAATCGCCGCCGCCACAGATGATTTTACCATCGTCACCAACTCTCGCGAACTCTCGACCGGGACCAAAGCTCAGTTGAACCAACACTTCGAGCTCGTTGATCTTGGTGGCATCAACTGGCTTCTCGGAGTCAGCGTCACTCGCAATCTTGAGGACAACACCATTGCCTTGGGACAGCAAGCTTACATCGAACACATCCTTGCTCATTTCGGACTTAGCAATGCACGCCCCGATGTCACACCTATAGAACTAGAAGCAGACTACCACTCCGATTCACCTGGCATCTCACCCACGTTACTCACTCCAGCTGAGAAAACCACCTACCGCGAGATGATCGGCTCGCTCATGTACTGTGTGACCATGACTCACCCTGACATTGCTTATGCCATGTCGACTCTCTCTCAATTCCTCGAGGCACCACGATCTACTCACATGAAGGCCGTCAAACACGTCTTCTGCTACCTACTTGGAACGAAGAAGCTCAAACTCATTCTGAGAGGCAACACAACTGTCGCCGGATTTTCGGATGCTGACTGGGCATCCCAACGTCACCGTCATTCCATCTCCAGCTTCGCTTACTTCATCGGTCTTGGCACCATCTCGTGGAGCACCAAGAAACAACCCATTGTCACCCTCTCGAGCACCGAATCCGAATATGTCGCACTCACTCATGCCGCAAAGGATACCCTCTGGATCCACAAACTCCTCAAGGAATTCACCTTCCTCCACGACCTCTCCTTACCTACAGTCCTTTACTGCGACAATCAGGATGCCATTCGTTTATCCAAGGACGCCACCTTCCATGGCCGTACCAAGCACATTGATGTGCACTTCCACTTCATCCATCAAACCATCTTCTCTGGCAATGTCGAGTTAATCTACATCCCGACCAAAAATATGACTGCCGATATATTCACAAAAGCTCTTGCTCGCGTCAAGTTCGAGAAGTTTTGGGATGACTTGAATGTTATGTGACCACGTCCATAACGAGGGGGAGTGTTAAGGTATAGTCTTTATACCCACGTTACCTATCTATTTATATTCTGTTTCCATTTATCATGTGCCACGGTTTCATGTACAATGGGCAACCGATCATTACTTATCTATGGACTTTTCGCTACATCGCACCTCAGTTTTTTACCACCCACTGAGGTGTAAGTCCCTACTCTACCCATTCCTTATTTTATCTTACTGATGTACCATAGTCTATCATATTTATTGTCTAGGTATTTCGGAATGTCACTCAGTGTTTTACCATCCACTGAGGTTCTATCATATTTATTGTCTAGCCATTCCATGTCTACCCGATCCACTGCCTAAGTACAACAGGAGTTTCGTCCCATCACCCCAGTTCCTGAGCATCTGCACCGCCAAGTACATCATCAAGATCAATGAGAAGTAACCGAGAAATCGAGCTTGTCGGGCCCCTTGAAGATCCTCTGCGCCAAAGAAAGAAAAAAACCGCTGATGAAGCTCTCCGTGAAGAGTCCTCTCTCACTCCTGTTGAAGAAGTCTCTGTCAATCAAATTTTTCGTACCCGATTTTCCCAATTAGCCATGATGCTACCTGGAACTTCTGCACAGGCCACACAGGCCATGCCTGTTGTACCACCACCCAATACCTGAGGACATTCTGAACTGCCATCGCGAAACGACAAGAAAGCGCCACGCTTCGACTGAGATAGTCCGGAAGACCTTCCGTGATATATCAAAGACATTGAGGAGTGCCTAGTGGCAGCGGACATAACAGACGTTGCTCAAAAGAAAAAGACGATGAGAAAATATGTCGACACAAGGACATTGAATGAGTGGATGACTCTCAAGTCCCATAACAATGGGTCTTGAGAAGAGTTCAAAGCTGAACTTACCAGTCAATATCCTGAGGCTGCAAATAGTACTACTGGGACATTTGCTAGACTCGACAAGTTGTGTAAAGAGTATCGCAATCTTGAAGCTCAGGAGGCGGGTGAGATCTTGGCTTTCGCCCGAGGCTTCGCGTATGAAGGCAATAAACTCTTAGAGAAGCAGTGTTCGTCAAGCAGAGAGTTGGTCAAGAAGGTCAGGGACTGTCTCTCACCAGAATTAGGGAAGTCCTTGGAGGATCATATCATGATGAGGAGTAGGCCACAGACCATCACCTAATGAATGGCATCCTGAAGATCCTATTTCCTTGGATGAAGTCTTGGATATGTTGCAAATCATCGCAAAAGACTATGCCAGTATCGGAAGCATTTTCTCGTACATGGGCCAAATGTCAGGTGTGACTAGGACAGTTCCAGTACATGCAGAACCAGGGTACTATGTCAAACCCGAAGTAATAGAATCAATGCAACAGGAACTTGCTGCTTTAAAAGATTCGACTGCGCTCTTACAAAGAGATGTCAAGGTCAATCAGGCCCAATGAACGGGTCAATCTCAACAGCAGTATGCGGCTCCTCGGTTCGATAATCGACAGATGCAACAAGTTCGAATTCAGCCTAGGCCGAATGCAAATAACTGTTTCTATTGTTTGGAACCTGGCCATATTGTCAGGGATTGATCTTTTGCGAAAGACCACATTGCAAAGGGCAAATGGCAGCCCGATGCTAATGGTAACGTTCCATGGAACCAGTTACTGAAAGAGCTGGCGAACCTATTGGCCAAGGATCGTGTCGAACAACAAGGGAAGGTTCAGAATCTTTACACTGGAGTTGATGATGAATTTGACCGGTCCCTCTGGGAAATGCAAGTTGCATCACCAGATCCATCATATTACCTGAATAATCAAGGGAATGATGATGCCCATATGTGGATGGAGCATGCCAAGGTGGCTGAACAACAGAATATGCAATGGCAAAAGATGATGCAACAGCAGCACTTGCAAGCCAAACCAGTGGAACCTGTTATGCATCAATTTCTAAATGCTGCACCAAGCAGTACCAATGTGTCGACTCCTCATGTACCACATCCCCAAGTCTCAAGCGAACCATTAATGGTGGAGATGATGAAGGCTATGATCAATAAACTTGATAAAGTTATTGACCAGTCGGGTTCGGGTTTCTGAATAGTTCGATGATGGCAATGCATGTTACAAGGGCTAACCCAAGCGCAGCACCACCGCCGGAGGACCGTACCAGAAAAGCCCCATCCAAGAAAATCCATAAAACCGTTAAAAAGAAAGTTGCATTTGAAGTACCTGAAGTGAATGACGATGAGGAGCAGGACTCCGTCAGTAAAGATGAACCTAAGGGGTCACCTGAGGAAGGACAGAACACCCCTCGGCAATCCCTTGGTTCGGGTCAACAAAGAATGAACAAAGACTTACCATTTAGGGACGTCCCTGAAGTAGCATACGTCCCCCTTGGCAAGAACCTAAGACCCATATGATTAGAGACCCCGGATGATGTTTATCAGGGTCCGGCGTTTCACAACAAAGCACCACTCAATAGGCTTGAACCAGAAAATGTCGTGTTCAAGGTGTTGGAGGCACCAATCACATTGACACTAGGGGACCTGCTGAAGTTGAATAAGGGCGTTAGGGAAGGGCTTCAGAAGTTAATAACGAAGAGGCATATTCCTTTGAATGAGTGAGCCTAGTGTTATAGAACAGCCTCTTGTCTCTTATCTTATCTTATCAACCATGCCTCTCCTATCTTATCAAATGAACTATCCAACACTTCAGTGTGGATGTTATTGAACAGCTCTTTATTTAATCTTTTACATTTTATCATTATTTGATCTTGTGGACATTATTATAAGGTTTGACAGTTGCTTGGCATTACTCCATACTGCTGACTCAATGCCAAGCCATTACTTCATACTGCTTACACTCAAACCTTATCCTTATTCAGCCAAACTATATTTCTACACAGCTATTTCCTTATATGTTCTTTCTTTCACACCTTATCTTCTTATCTTCTTATCTCTGACTCATCCGATAGCAGGATCATATCCCATGGAGGATATCTGGACTATATTTTATTGGATGATAAGCCTGGGCTAGTATAGTATATATAGAGTAGCACAGAGCCTGTAAACACTAGTCTTATTCTCTTAGGATTTCCACTTGACTGTGGTGATATCTAAAGTCAATATAAACTGGCGCTTTCCTCCACCATCCTCTCTCTCTCTAAACTTATCTATGTGTGAGCCCACAATGCTTGATTCTTGGCATAGTCTTTGGATTATGCTTTGAGAAGATAGTTAAGTAGTTGCCCTAACAGTTGACTTCAAGAGTCGATGCATCACATTTCTGGAGGTGAATGGCTTGTCTGGAAGCAATTTAGTCATCAATTGACGACTCAGGATGGCATGGGGGTACATTTTGTACCCCTCAAAGGTATGTTTCTTCTTTGACTATGAGTGGGGATGGTGCTCTGAGCGCCGTCCATTGTTACTCATGTTTTCCTTTGTACCCCTCAAGTCTGTCAAGGAATTTTGGGTGTGTGGTGTTGTCTCAGTGTGGATATGGGGCAGGCTCGTTTGAGCCTATCATCCTTTAACATGTCTGTTAATGTGTAAGGGTACATTGTACCCTTATGTTTCTCTTTATTTTATTTTATACTGGGTGAGAGTGGGGAACAGCGTGTGCTCACGCCGTACATCATTCTCTATACCCTTTCATTTTGGGGTGACTTTTGTTCCCCTTGACTATTATGGTTCCTCTACTCTAATTCATCTATTGCATGAGGTCTGTTGGCCTGTGAAGGTGTTGCTGATTGATGGGGTTGGTGATATAGTGCTACCTTTAATTCAGCATGTAGTTTTGGGGCACTGTTGCCCCAACTTCCTCCCTCTTTTTGCTTCATCTATGATGAAGCATTTATGTATATTAAATTAGATTTTATATGGTGTGAATGCACTATTATATAATTGTTCTAAACCGAGAACTCCTTTTGGTTGTGAGTTAGAAGTGAAGGATTTCTTCACCTCAACTTTTATGGGACTAGTGAGCCCACACAATCTTGGATGGATTATTTATATGTCTATTACAGAATATAGTTGGTCTTCCTCTAACAGGTATACACCTTCATCGACCTCAAGGTGCTCAGGTTAGATATGTCTTCTCTGTCCCCTTCCTTGCCAGACTCTTGGGGTTGCTCTGTATGAGCTGCCCAGAGTTGATCTGGTTTCCTCTTAGGAGGACAAGGGCACTGTCTCACAAAGTGTCCTGACTGGTTAGAGTTGAAGCATAGAGCTGGCGTAGCCCTTTCCTTAGAGTCATGAGGACTCTGGGGCTTGTAGTTGAGCTAATGGTGGATTTCCTGTATGTTTTCTTTTTTCTTGAGGAGTGAGATTGGCCCTCCATGCTGTCCCTATACTTGGTGTTACTACTAGTACCAATGCCTTTTTTGTGGGACATCGTTCCATATACTGCTCAAATAATTGAGCAGTCCTCTCTATTATCTCCAGAACCTTCGTGGCTCCCATGAATTCTGAGATATGGTTGATGACTGGGGACAGTCCTTGGCAGAAAAGATGTTTCCATCATCCTGGTGGCAATGCTGTCAGGAATTATTTAACCATTGTGTGGTTATCTGGGGGTTCAGCTATATTACAAGCATGTGATCACATCTAATCATCATAATAGACCCTCTGGACTCCTTTAGTGGTATTATATACCACTTGTTTCAATTCTGTTTGAGCATCCTCCATGGCACCAGGCAGACAGGTGTGCAAAGCAATCATAGAGACCTACTATAACCTCTTCAAAAGACCATGTCTCTTCATTTGTGATGGCGAGAATGACATGCTCCATATACCATAAAAGGGCTTGGTCCTTTATAAATTCAGTGGTCATCAAGATATGCTCATGGTCTCTATCTCAACTGCTATACTGGGTATGTTCTATGTGTATCACTAAGAGGGCTAGCCAGTCCTCTAGGTCCTTGAACCTTTGTGATCCCTCATACTTAGGGACTGAGAATCCATCAGAGCAGCTCATTTTTGAGCCAGCAGGGAGGTCTAACCTCACTGACAAGTGCTTGTGAATGAGGTTTTGCAACATCTCAACCCTGTGCTCTCTATAGTAGTGCAATGCTGCTTTGACTCCTTCTGATCCCAGAAGGTGATATGCTGGGTCGGATATCATACTCGACCTGATTTATTCTAAGAGACTCCTCCTCATAGTCATCTGGGTTAGGGGCCACATTTTGCCCCTGGGGAATCAGAGTTTGTGCTTGTAGCAAATTGATAGACTGTCCATTATAGAACAGGACTGCCTGATCTGTATAATCTGAAGCAAGAGGATGGCTGGATGGAAATAAAATACAGAGGGTCAAACTTTTTTCTTTTGGTCAAGTTAGACCCCTCACCTCCACCTTCCTAATTTAGTATATCTTTCCCATATAAATATATTTTTTCCAGAAAGAAATGCATTGATTTGGCATTGATTTTCTATCTATAATAGCAACTGTTGACTCACAGAACTTCAATGTGTGTCATGCCCTGTGTCCCACCTGTGTCCAGCAAGACTGTCTTGACTGCAGTCCAGGGCCTCGATGATGTCTGTGCCAGTCAAACACTGCTGCAGCTCCAGGTCATGTTGTGTCCCAAGAGAGCGGATGAATACCCCACCACACTGACGAACACCGTTTCTGGCCCCCCTCTGCTGTCTTTGTGAAAGCTGCCATCCCATCCCAGAGATACTTTCTTGTTATTATCCCTCCTCATTTCCTTTCTCATTTTCTTCCCTTTGATCCCAGTGTGCACAAGGCCAAGAGTTATTGTGCTTTGTGTTTTTTACTTTCCCTGTAAAGCTCTCCAAGTAATCAGTTCTTACCATACAACCAAAAAATGAATACATACATTTTAATGTTGCCCCCCTCCCATAGATGAGAGAGAGAGGGAGGAAGAGGCCTTGTGTGTAGTGTGCCACCACTGAATCACCAACAGGAAAGGCTCGATCGATCATGCCACATCACATTGGTTGGAGAAGAAAAGCCCAGTGGAAAAAAAAGATTGTGAGCAGGCCATGAGCGAAAGCATGAATCAACCCACCGAGGTTGTGAGCCAGCTGACAAAAAGTTGTGAGCAAGCCAACTTTTCTGTGAGTGGCAGCCAGGAAAGTGTGAGTGGTGGACTTGTTGGAAAACCAATGAGGTGTCATATATTGCCCTTTTTGGAGATATTACATTATGAGTTTGGGGTGTCAAACTTTTTTTTTTCAGGGCCTGGACCTCCCTCTCCCCTCTCCATCCTATGTTCAGGATTCTCATCCCACCACTCTCTTGATCTGGAGCACCTTTCTGATAGAGATCTTTGTTGTGCAACCTTTGATGGGCGACTCTATCAGTCCATCCTTCCAAACATGGTACAAACTGTTCCACGAGAGGGGCCTCTATTTTGACTTGTATTGAATGGCCCTTTACTTCACTTTGAGCAAAGGCTGGGTTGTACAGCCTAGCATGCAGAGACTGTTTTTATGATTGTACTCTGCACTTTAAGAGTTGGTGGGGCTTGGTGGTCAACTAGCCGTTGCTTGGCTTGCATGCAATGGTTATAGCTCCCATCACTTTCTCCAGTTTGGTGTGGAGCCGACATCTGCCCTATAGCACCCTCAATATTGGAGTTATGTGGGGGTGTGCAATTTGGCATAGCAGGATTAATTTCCTGCTTGAAGAGAATGCACTGGACTGGGGCCAGTTCTTCACCCTCATTCCGGGCTACTTTATAAGTGGATGTAATGTTCACTTCATCTTACCCACATGTTTCCCTCTTGCTATAGCCCAGCTTCCCTGGCCTCATAGCTGCTACCTCTGGAGTTGCAGAACTTGATTTCTGGAACTTCAGATATATGCTGAGTGTATGAAGATATATCTTTATATTCTCATGGGGCTGTTCTGATCGCCCCATCTGTTTATTGATAGCATGAAATTGTTGATTGATAGTGTTTACAATGCGCCATTTGTGGGATTGGCTATAAATTCTCACACAAGTGAGGATATCCTCTATGTTATGGAACAGCCATTTAACAACTATTCTTCATTTTGTCCTTGTTTGTTATTGTTTGGCTTTGTGGATGATATTATAAAAGGTCAACAACATGAATCTGACTTCATTTCATTTTATCTTTGTTTGTTCTTGTTTGGCTATCTCTTATCTTCTATCTCTTATCTCTTATCTCTTATCTCCTTATCTTCTTATCTCTGGCTTATATCCTATTGGAGGATATCTGGACCATATCCTATTGGTTGATAAGTCTTGGCTAGTATAGTATATATAGAGTAGCCCAAAAC
>Ga0307516_10008272_pt1 | contig 11803 bp, 6 predicted proteins | sample 19_EM_MG_FD_203310 | JGI IMG/M metagenome (GOLD analysis project Ga0307516, IMG submission 203310) | Populus trichocarpa ectomycorrhiza microbial communities from riparian zone in the Pacific Northwest, United States - 19_EM | ecosystem: Host-associated > Plants > Roots > Unclassified | place...
AATTATATTGAGCTCTTTTGATGACACATTTTGGATTGGACCAAACTATAGCATGTTTGACACTCTTTGACATAACTAATGTATTGCTTAGTTATTCCCAACCAATAAAAGTCATGATTCATGATTAGCCATCTCATCTTGATTATAAATTGATAAGATCCATAGAGTCTTTTATGAACCTCACTTATCACCAATAATGTTTCTTTTGTTCCTAAGTATTCAAGCAACACTTTAGTTTTATATATCATATACAATATATTTGTTACGAGAACATATTTGGTCATTTTTAATTTGAAATATCTTGAAACTTTATGTGAATAATCCTTCAAATAACATTTGATTTCTTCTTTCCAATTCTTATATAGATTAATAACACTTGTTTGATTGAGACATTTTGCCTATACTTGGCATAAAATCCTAGCAATAGTCTTGTTATCACTATCTTGTGCATTTTTTACTATAATATATGTACTACTTTACTCATCATAATTACACATCTATTATATTTTAATAATAGTTAATTGATTAATAATATTTACAAGGATGATGTCATAATGATTGAAGTTCATTTCATACCATGATCTATATTGAGCCAAGTCATTGGTTTTTGTATGTTTCCTTTAATTAAAAAAATAAAAAATGAATTAGAAATGCTTTTGATAAAGTTATTGACCACCATATGGTATGAAGTTAGTATATGATGTTCAAACTTACATTCACCAGCTAACTATAAAGTAACAATACCAGATCTGTTTGAAAATCATATGGTAAATTTATACTTATATAAGTTGGTTTAGGCTTTCCTTCGATCCCCTAAACTTAAACATGTCCATCATCCATCTTGGGTGGTGCTAGATGAAGACTTGTTATATCAGACATGATCAATCAATAATCTTGATCTAGTTCTAGTTCTATTAAACAAACTTTATTCTTGTGTCCAATATGTTTATAAGCTTTATCAAAAGCCTTAAAACATGCAAATAAGTCTTGGTGACTCATTTATTTCCAAGTTTTAAATTCAAGGTTAATATCTTCTAGTTATAAGTTATTTAGCCTAGCAAAATCTGCTATTAGCCATCTTATTTATTATTAAACAAAATTTATTCTTGTGTCTAATATGTTTATAAGATTTATCAAAAGCCTTAAAACATGCAAATAAGTCTTAGTGACTCATTTATTCCCAAGTTTTAAATTCATGGTTAATATCTTCTAGTTATAAGTTATTTAGCCTAGCAAAGTCTGCTAGTAGTCATCTTATTCATAGTTTTCTTGCTAACAAAAAGTTTCATTGGACGACTAATATTATCTACATCCATGGATTAGACTTGGCCAACATCATCACTATATAACCATGAATCTACCATCTATACGTTTACCATAAATGGTTTGTCATATGTTTTAACCATCTTAGTTGACCCATCTGGTAGCCAAAACATGGATATTTGATATAAGGATGATGGCACACATATGTTAGCATATATCCAATCTTTTTTAAGTGAAATGTTGTAGTTTATTTTTGTTTTAACCACAAATATAACTCTACTAGAGGTCTATGATCCAACTATTAGATCAACCTATAATAGTTATGTAGTATCTTTAACACCACTTATGAAATTTGACATCCCTACCTTAAAAGATATGTCAATATTTTTTTTAACCAATATTTTTTTATCAAAGTCAAAGGTATTATGTTAAGTGTTACATCATTATTGACCAAAACCCTTTCCACTAGTACCCTATTGAAATTTACAATTGCATATAGGATGTTAAGGTAGTAACTTATGGTCACTATTAGGTTTGGAAATGTCAAATTTAGTCGTTGGTAGACAACTAGCTTTGATTTGTCGATCTCTTCAATTTCTGCCTTTTTCTCTATTATTTCATTACAATCACTGCTAAGATAAAATAATTGACCAAATGAATGGGGAAGAGCGAAAACCATATTTTTTAATATGGCATCATCATAGTTTCTCAACTCTATTTTAAAAGGTAATTTTAATTTATATGCTTATATTATTATTATTTGTTTCATTCACTAACGTCTTTCCTTTTAAGATGTGCATTATCATCAAGGAGAATATCATTCTTTTTTCTATCATGTCTTCATCTAAAAAATCATCAACATCAACTAAAAAGTTGTTTTCTTTTTTAAGTTGTTCTTTTTTATTGATGGAGATATTTATTGAAGCTAGTTTAGGCTATATGAAAGCAATTTATTTTATCAATTAGGTATTGTTGTTGTTACGTTTATCAACTATCACCTTGTTTGCAGCATGTTGTGGCTATTTTTTCGTTGTGTGTTTTTCTTAGTTTTTAAATAGTAATGTCTTTTTTTATTGTTTATGAATACTTGAGGATACCTTCTTATCTTATTGTTTAACTAATTTAGACCAATATTGCACTTCTTTTTTTCTTTGCATACGTTCATCAACTATTACAATAATATATTGGGCAACTTTGTTCTGTTGGTGTTTTTGGTTAGTTTTTTATTTGTTCCTGTTATTAGCTTTAACATTAGTTTTTTTCCATATATGGTTGGTTGTTTTTACATATTTTTATACTATCTTTATGATAACCTCAATAAGCGATCAGTTGGGATGGGGAAAGATGACATGAAGATAAAAATGAGTATCGCATTGTCAATTCATTTTTATTCCTAAACTTTGTGGATAAGGTCATAAAAACCTTATTTTTATTATATTTACTTGTCATGTGTTCTCGGATTATACTATATCTTTTAATATAATGTGTCATTGTTTCTTGGTCTCATTGTTGTTTTGAAATCAAGAGATGTTTATTGGAAAATAATTTTTGGCATTTAAAACATGATTAGATGAGTATAATGGCAAGTTCTTAGACATGCCATGCGAATCCTAGAGGGCAATACCTCTTTTTGAAACTCAAAATGTCCTTTTGCACCCACAATAAACCATAAAAGGTGAAGTCTTGCTTCAAACCTTTTTTTTTTACTCTCAAAATTACCTTTTTCATGTCCAAAAAAGCTTACAAAGAAATATCTTGCTTAAAATAAACACAAAAATCTTTCTATACCTTTTTCATATCTTAAGTTGCTTTTCTATACTATATTTGCTAACATTTTTTCAATATCGAGCATTGTATGTAATGGTGTAAATATATGAATATTTGGTTCCTATGAATCATTTTTGGATATTTCACTACATCCCTTCAAGAATTAACTTAATGCATTATTTCTATATTATAGGTACAATACACAAAATTGATTATAACCACCTCACAACACCATCTAATCAATAAACAAAAAGGTATAGGGTGTGCTAAAGGCATAGAAGTACCAAGATATTCATTAAAAATTGGTAGAGGTAACATTGTTGAGAAATATGAAAAAACATAAGAGATTGTAGAGGGATATTAAAGCTTTGTCCAAGTGCAATTATATACTATTATAATAAATTAGACAACTAAGAGTCATGCCATGACACACTTCTACTAGTACCTATTGTGATAAAGGATTGATAGGCTCTTCACGACCAAGATAATAGCCTTTATCTATTTCATGTACTAATTGATCATCAATCATTGTAGTAATAATCTTGCATGTAATTGTTTTTAGATGACATGATTATTGATCAAGTTATCTCATTGGGCATGCCAATTTATCAATCAAACATATAATCGTGATGATCGATCAAATATCAAGTTGTTGATCGACCATTGACTTCTTGATCATATATGTTATTTTTTATTTATTTCTTCCTTCAATAAGGAAAAAATACAATTAGAAACTGAATCCCGAGTAGAGGTAGATAATAACGTAGCAAATCAAATAAAATGTATGTGTTTGCTTTTAAATCTTAATAGGCTCATTGATCATGAGTTACACCAAACAAATAAAGAATATGAAAAAAAAAACAAATAAAGCAGTAAAGGTAGAGTAAAATTTTAAAGGAAAGTAATAAAAGAAAGAGATAAATAGAAAAAAGACCTGAGAAAAAAATGGCATACATGGGGCTGACCATCATTTTCTATAACTGGATGATCTTTTTATATTATTGCAAAGTTTGAGTTTCACGTAAACTTCTAATCCTATACATATGTTTATAATCCTATACATATTGTTTATAATAGATAAAGAGTTATATTATGAATTCTAATACAACTTGAATTTCTATATGTGCACATCTTTTTTTTAGAAATCATATGAATCCTAACTAATCTATAATAATTTTCAGTTTACTTTGTTGAGGACTCTTGTTCAGAATAGAATTTGGTCTTCAATTTAAACACATGAGCTCATATATCTTGGTCGTTTGCCTTTTCCTATTCAGTCATGACTTCTAATCCCTTATTCGATCGCTTACTATCTTACCTGGTCGATTTGGACTCTTTCTAAGCCTGGTCGATTTTACTATTGTCAATCAATTTTAACCTTTTTTTTTCTTAATTTGATAGTGAACAATTATTCATCTTATTCTTTTACATGTGAACATTTATTTTTAGAATAAAGACACTCATTTAAAATTAAAAATCAATTGGTGTTTGACTTATATTATTACTAGCTAGCTAAAATCCGACCTATAATTTTTCATATATAAAACGGTGTTTGTGAGGAGTAGTAGTCATTAGCAATAGTTAATCCAGGATTGAAGTAAATTGGATTTTTGTTTATAGTAGCAGATGATATTATTTAAACATTTCAAGTAGTAGTAGTAATAGTATCATTATTTAGGGATGAAAATGAATAGGAATTTTTTTAGGTAATAAACTAAAACATTTTTAAGAAAATAAACTACATGCATCACTTTTTAAAGAAGAATGGGAGGTAATTTTCCATTTATAGGAGAATAAAATATGTTAGACAAAATATCTTTCTATAGAAATGAAAAGGACAAGTACTCCTTGATCTTAATGTTGAAAACTCCATACATGGACGATTGTACTTGCAACTCCTTTGATGGAGGATGGCTAACTTGTCCATGAGCTTTTCCTAACTTGAGTTTCATAATGTAGCTAGATTTTCCTGGGCTTAGATGCTGGTGAATTTAGCTTCCTATAGAAAAAAGGGGGGAAAGCTTTTGTCAGGCTTGTGTTGGACCTTTTCTGCACAAGTCATTTTAGATTCAATAAATTTATTTCTTTATCATTTGATCCAACACAGTTGACAAAAAGCCTAACTTTGAGGGGTTTGACTATTGGCTAAAGTTGGTGGTCCTTTGCTTTTAAACCCGTTTTAGACTGAAAATGGAAAGTAGCTTTAGTCCCATGATAAGTTATTGTGCGTGGAAGTGGTTTATACTCCAAGGATTAAGCTGTTGCCCTTTGGTTCTGTTTTTTCTAAAATAATTTCAACTCAATCCTCGCAAATTGTATAGAAAGGGCTACTTCTATTCTCTGGTATCTAAGATAACAAGAGCAGCAAGACAGAGCTTCAAATCATGCTCGTTTTTTCACATGTAGAGAGGAGTACTAGCGCACTGTATTTGATCAAAAGCCTTAGTTCACTAAAATTCAAAAGCTAAAGCTTCCATAAAATAGAATAGCTGTCGATTTATAGGGACTTTATTGCATGCATATAAAGGGAAAGCTCCACTGTTAATCATTAAAAATTTGGAACGACTTGATGCATGAATTCAGAGTTTCCAAGTTCCGAACCAGTCCAATGACGCTATAAAGCACATATAGTCGTCGTTTCTTTTTGACTGCATCCATTTATTTTCCATGAACATAAGAGCATGCACGCACATGTATTTTTCTTTATGACCAAGACACCAAAATCCAAATCATCACCGACAATGAAAAGCTAGCTAGGTTACATAACGAAAACTATGGCAGTCGGCACGCTTAATTCTAAAATCATGGCTTTTTTTAGCTGGGTTATTAATTAATGAAAGATAGCTACCCATGAAGTTGTTTTCAAATCGCAGTCACTGTACAATGTGTGTGTCCAGATTTAATACATGCATGCACCAAAATTTATTTCATTTAATTTAGTCCAACTCCGACAATACATAAAATTTGAGGTAATTACGGTGTGGAAAAACACGCAACAAGCATAGGAAGGTCCTTGATTGCTTGTTTTGTAATTTTGAAGTGATATATAGCACTTTTGTCATTTAAAGTGGTTAATTAGCTAGCAGAAGTTATCTGCTGTTGTCCCCAGAGCTTAAACTTGAAGTGCTTGTGCAGAATTCATGCTTGGAGTTGAAATAGTAAAAATTAAGTTGGACGAACTTCAGCTTGTTTAATTGGTTCTGTATATTTTCTTTTTGATAATTAAATGGCTGGTATGTCTATATAGTGATGAAGTCACAAAAAGAACTTTAAACAGAGTTAGGTCTTTCCACGACTGATGCAATGGGCTTAGGAGAATTTTTCATTAAATTATGTTGAGTTGTTCCTTGAACTCTTGTAAAACACTTTCTCTATCAAAATAGGGATCATATCTAAGCTAGTAAATTGTAGAAGTGAAAAATATATAACAAAGAGAATGAGAGCTTAGGAGAGTATATATGTAAATATTGTGTGTAGTTGTGTGTTTTGCCCCCCTTTTTTTTTGTTACCCGATGACTTGAAGTGTTTATACTCCTAGGTCTCATGAAATTACCTCATGGAGCATGGAGTTGCTAATATATCATGTGGATTAATCATGAAGAACAATTACATATACCGAGCAAGAAAAGTTTTTTATGCTCTGTATGGAAGGGTAGCCAATGCGACCATTGGTGAGAAAGATAAGTGATCATTGGTAAGACATATATACGCTCGTAGGTGATTACATAATGTTGTACTGCAAAGGTGGCATGCTATACTTATAAGGCGTGCATGGTGCGTTACAGATAAGTGTGCCTATGACTTTTGTAAAGGTACAGGTGGTTACAGTAAGCATGTTAAGAGTTATATGAGGCCAAAACACTAGGAATTTGACCAAATAGCTCTAAGTGTTTAGGCCAAGGCCCACCAAACTTGATCATCCAGCTAGTTGCTTGGTCTAGTGTTTAGGTCGAGGCCTACCAAACATGATTGTATAGCTTTCTATTGTCTAGTCTAGGTATCTAAACCTTATTGTTTGGGTTGACCATATAGCTTGCTTGCTTATTGTCTAGTATACTCGGACATCAATTCTAACATAACACATTGATCTCTCTCCCTCTCTCTCTAAATGGTGTTATCATTTTTCACATGGTCTTTTTACTATAACTCATGATCTTGAATTATGTTGTTCAGCAATAGTAATTATTCTCCCGCGCGCTTACTTTTGTTTGAAAGACCTAACCGATAAAGGAAAAAAAACACGTGCTATATTACTATAACTCATGATCTTGAATTATGTTGTCCACTTCTTCTTGTCTTTTTTTTCTTACCATGACTTCATAATGCTTTGTCTACACTTCCATCTATGAATTGATTTTGTTTGACATATATTTTCTATTCGTATGCTTTCTGTAACTTTTCTAGTTTTTTTTAGCAAGTCACTAAGAGGTTTATCACAGACTTTTTTGTCACCATAAGTAGTTTTGACATTTGAGCTAAATTGAAAGTGTATTTAGGGTGGAGAACATTTTTTATCATAAAAATTAAGTCATGGTAAGGATCTTGCAAATGACAATCAAGAAACTTACATCATAAACATTTAAGGAATTTATTATATAGAGACATGGAGATTTTTCTAGAGATATTGAGATTTGTTTAGAGATATGAGGATAAACAATACCATGAAAAAAACATATAAAGACTATATGGATAAACAATATTGTTTTTTCATTGAAAAGTTCAAAAGATTTTCTGATGAGTAAATGAAGATACAATATCCAGAAACTATTTGATCTTGGGCTATGTATTATGGTATGCATTTACCTCTTTTTTTCCTTTTTGTTCAAATTGCCTTTCCTTCTTTATATTTTGTTAGAGATAACCTCTAGCAATTAATCTTTCAATCTTTTTTTTAAGGTATAACAATCCTTAGTATCATACTCGTTCTCATAATGAAAAATACAACATTTATTAAGGTTTTTCATGTTTGAATCATTCTTCGTAGGATGGCATATTGCACGTATGTTTTTTTATTTAATGGTAGTCAATACCTTAGTGTGTGTGGTGATCAGATATGTGCTAATGAGTTTAAAGAATGCTAGTTGATCACAAATGAATCTCTTTATGTTCCTTTTATATGCCCTATTATTGCTAAAAGACCAATGATACTTAAGAGATTTTGTTCTATATTGTTAGAACTGAGAATATCTTTGCCTAGTCACATTCGATTCTTCTACTTGAATATGGTTTTCAACTGTCTGTTTTATTTTAAAGTGAGTTCGATCAGGAATAATGTATAGTTGTTTCCATATAGAAAGGTTTTAGACTCTACTAATTAGAGCTTCAATGGAAAGGGCTTCGAGTTGACTTTCCATATTAAGAATTACCTCGTTAAACATTTAAAGATATGCCTTGGTGCTTTCATCTTCTCATTATGTGATGAAAAATATATTAGTTCTATTTTTTTTAGTCGGTATGCTTGTATTAAAATAGGAGATGTGTCTGATATGGTGATCACAAAAGCCAATGATGGAGCTTGGCTCTAGATTATGGTACCATACCCAAACATGTATGTATTGTATTGTAAGAAAGACTTTACACATAACATTGATGTTTTTTTTTTTTGGTTACAAGCTCCAAGATATTTTGCACATTATGTATATGTTTCCTAGAGTTTATAAGTCCATTATAGTTGTCTAAGTTTTCTTTATAGACACACAATCTTAGAAGTGATAGGTGTGCAACATCCGATGGTATAGTGGAGAATATCCTAATTTGTTTAGGGTGATATTCATTCTTAAAAGCTTGTATTATTATCGACTTCATCTCGCGCTGGGGTCCTTTTTATGAGGAGATCATAATTGAGATTCAAAAGGAGTTATATAGTGGTAGCCACATTTATGGCTAAGACTTGTTGAGCCTCTTTCACTTCTAGCACATCTAGTTTAAAAGCATTCTTCGTGGTGGAAGAAACTACTTTAAAGGGTTAGAGCACGAGTCTTCTCACACCTGCTTTTTTGTTCGATATTTTGTCATATTCCTTTGATAAATTGGAGTTGTTTACATGTGCTTAGGGATATATGTAAAGAAGCTAGTTAATGTATCACATATTGAAGGAATGATAAAGTTTAAAGATGTTATTATGTGGTTAGAACAACTTTAGTGAGCACTTTTATTTGATGGTTGATTTGTTAAAGATTTGGAAGAGCCGGTGTACCTATGATGAAGAGGTTCATTATTCTATGTTGTCCTGGTATTTTTAAATCGTAAGCCATGAAAAGAACTCTTAGAGATGTATAAAATGAGAGTGAACTAGCTTTTTATTCAGTTTCAATAAACGGTGCCACTGATGAAGTCAGAAAAAACTTTCAAATTGAGTTAGGCCTTTCCACAACTAATGTAATGGGCTTTAGAGAAATTTTTATTAAGTTGGGCTAGGCTGGTTCCTAAACTCTTACATAACACATCACGTATTAGGATAGGAGATTCTCTGATGCTTAAGTTAATAAATTGTAAGAGAAAAAATATATAACAAATAAAACAAGAGTGTATGAGAGTAAATGTATGAATATTATGTATGGTTATGTGTTCTATCCCCCATTTGTTTATTGCTTGGAGACCTGAGGTATTTATGTGCCTTGATCACATAAAATTACCAAATAAAACATGGATTTATAGACATACTATGTGGAGTAATCATTGATAACAATTACATATGTCATTCAAGTAAAGTTATCTAGGTGTCATATGGATGGGTAGGCATCATGATTATTAGTGATAAAAATAGTCATTTATTGACGAGACAAGTAGTTGCTCATAGGTGATTGAGCAATGTTGTACTGAAAAGATAGCATGCCTTAATAATAAGGGGTGTATAGGCCAAGGCTCGGCAAACTTGATTAGATAGTTTTGTTTCCTAGTCTGGTGTATGGGTCAAGGCCCATCAAACCTAACCAAACAACTTTTAATCTGGTTTGACTTTTGGGTTAAGGCCCACTAAACCTAGCTGTTCAATTAGGTTTAATAAGACCAAACAACTTGCTTAGTATCTAGTATAGCGGACTAGACAATAATTTTAACAAGACAACTTGTTGTCTGATGTTCTTCTCTCTTTGTTTTTTTTTAAATGGTATTATTATATGTATTTCAACATTATATGAAAGAAGTTTATAATGCATATGAGAAAGTCATTTCACAAAACTATACTTTAATGGTGGATCAAAAAATTATAAATATATAAAAGAAAAATTAAGGTTTTTTGGAATTAGTACATTAAAACAATAGAAAAAATAACATAGTCTATAAAATATTTAGAAAAATAGCATAATTTAGAAAGTCGCAAATGACATTTATGACTTGTAAGTCGCATATGTCACTGGTGACTCAATCAAATTGTAAAATGGCCTGACTCAAATTATAATAAAGAAAGAGAAGAGAGAAAAATGAAAGAAAGAAAGAAATATACCCTGAAAGCACATCGAAACTCTAATGAAGACACCATTAATATCATCGGAAAGATCTTATCGAGATGAATCTAATGACACTAAGAAAGGTCACTAATGGTGATCAAAGTAAGCCCCACAAGTCTTCCAAAGGTGTTGGTGGCTCACTTATCTTTAAATAGTTCTTGTGGCCCACTCCGATCACTTTTGAAGGCCTTCCTTTATGTCGTTAGATTCATCTTATCAAAATCTTTTCAATAATATTGATGATGTCGTCATTGGAGTTTTGGTATGCCTCGAAGGTCTTTTTTTTTCTCTCTCCTCTCTCATAGTTGTAATTTTTTAAATGATATGAGAGAGAAAAAAAAAGGCAAGAAAGAAAGAAAGAAATCTTATAGATACACTGAAGCTCCAATGACAACACTATCAGTACCATATAAAAGATCTCGACAAGACAAATCAAACGACACCAAAAAAAACCATGAAAGGTAACCATATTGGGCCACACGAGCCACCTAAAGGTGAGGAGGACTCACTTGGCTTTGAACAGCTCGTGCGATCCACTTAGTCACTATCGATGACCTTTCATGGTATTATTAGATTCATCTCATCGAAATCTTTACGACGGTATTGATAATGTCATCACTAGATTTCAGTGTGTCCATGGGGTTTATTTCTTTCTTTCTTCTCTTGTTTATCATCTTTCATTTCTATTTATTGTATTTAATGTCAAACTATTTTACATTTGAAATAGTTGCTAGTGACATATACGACTCCAGAATAATAGATGACATCTGTTACTCTATTAAAATATGTGGTTTCTTTAAATATTTTTTTAATTATAATTTTTTTTTTATTTTTTTTTTAGTAATGTCTAAAAACACTCAGAAAAATTGGAAAAAAGTTTCAAGAGGTTCCATGACCCCACCTGTGCTCACTCACACGGCATGACGGTACAATGTTTCTTAATAGTATCTGACCGTTAATATAGTTAAGCGATCAAGTCAAACAATATACCTTTCCATCTTTATCTCCAGGAAAAAGAAAAAAAAAGTGATTGTCAAACAATATACCCTCATTTTAACTAGAATTATTGGATGACTCAATCATATTTCTCATAAGAGCGACAATTAAAAATAAATGTTATACAAAAATTAAACGACACCAATGATGGCGTGTTAATAAGACTTAAAAAAAAATGATAAGATTTTTAAAGTTTTTTTTTTAAAAAAAATCCATTTTTATGATAAATGAGTTAATTACCCACGCATTGGGTGCTTTGCTATTAAAAAATATATTATTTAATTATTTATAAAATATGAAGTAAAAATTAAACACCGTAGAGTAAACAA
>Ga0307516_10008273_pt1 | contig 11803 bp, 10 predicted proteins | sample 19_EM_MG_FD_203310 | JGI IMG/M metagenome (GOLD analysis project Ga0307516, IMG submission 203310) | Populus trichocarpa ectomycorrhiza microbial communities from riparian zone in the Pacific Northwest, United States - 19_EM | ecosystem: Host-associated > Plants > Roots > Unclassified | place...
TGCTTACTATGCTGCTTATCAATTCATGACTCATGCCCCTATGATTCATATGCATTATGTCATCGCATATGCTCATTTAGCTTCGATCTACTCATCCCATGCTTTCCCCCCCTCTCTTTTGGGCCCTATGCAATGAGTTTTCCATATTCTTGATTATGCACCCCTTTTTACCTATGTTTTTGCTCATTCCCTTGGCTCAGCAGCTTGTTCAGGCTCTCCCCATGGATGACTCAGCCTGATTACACTGCTTATTGATCGCTTACCAATTTCTTACCAATCTCTTACCAAGCACTTAGTCATTTGTGCTTACAGGGCCACAGCCCCTCCTGTATAAATACAAGCAGCCAAAGGCTGCAAGGGAGAGGAGTCAATACCATCCCCAGTCACATATATCCCCCATCAGAAGCCCTTCCCTTCCCTCCTGCACCTTACCTGAAGGCATGCAGCACATCCCCCTGTGGAGATTAAATACCAGAACTGCAGAGAAAGACCACCACTTGCTTTTGTTGTCATTTGGTGTTGGTTGTTGGTTGTTCTGACCTCTTCCCTCACTTAGACGCACACTGGATTGGTTAAAAATCACTCACATCGTCACACCAACAAGCAATCAGTATGTGAAGGAGTCTGCACATTTGCTTTTGCAGGGTAATATTGCCATTAGTATGTCAATGCTGCTGTCCACTCCCATTCTTAACTCTGAGTTTGCAGGTGTAAAAGTAAGTTTATAGTACTACCAGGGTTTCTGAATCTGTTTTTGCAGGTGTGAACCAGTCGCTTCGAAGCCTGTGGTGCCTCACTTTTTTTGCAGGTGTGAATCCATACATGTTTCTGTTATGCTAATGCTGCTGTCCGCTTTCACACTTCATTCTGTTTTCACAGGTGTGAAAGTGAGTTTATGCTTCATTTGCCGTTATGCCAAGGTTTTGGTTCATTATTTTGGCAGGTGGGAATCCAGGTATCAATATTACTTGGTGGTCTGTTACATAGGGAGGTATGACCAGAGGGACAGAATGTAGTCTTCAGTCTCATGGTGGCTGTGTGCCCTCAGTCTCTTTCTTCTTCCCCTCCACCTCATACCCCACTGGTTGGACTCTTGTTGTCTTTCTTTCATTCCTCACCTATGCTAGTTACTCCATTTCACTTGTCTATCACACTCCCTAGTACCAGCCAATTCTGAAATTGTGCAAATGCCAGACAATGGTGCACTCGTTCCTGACCCTTCCAATGAAATCTGCCCAGATTTTGCCTCTGACCTATACACCCTCCTTTGTGATGACATCCATAGAGGGGGACAAAGATACAATTGCCTATTTGGTACAGCTTTGGACGCTAGACCATGCTAACCACCTTGAATGGTGGGAGTCCCAATGGAGAGCAGCTGCACAGGCAACAGAAGAAGCAGACCATCAATGTCAAGCTCAAGAAGAGGAAGCCCAACTTCTAGCAGAGCAGGAAGCTGAAAAGGAGCATCGGGAATCCAAGAAGAAAAAACCAAAAATCAATGACTTCGATGAATCCAAGCACATTCCAAATGTCTTACTTCCCCGCCCCTCCCAGTATGCCATCCAGAAACTAAAGCAATTCAAATACGTGGAGCTTTGGTATTTCTCTCCAGATGGCTACCGTGATGCAGCAAGAGAGAGCAGGTCCACAGCAGATGATGCTCTGGGCATCACCAAAAATGACGATGTCCTCACCCTCAAGCCCACAGCATCAGTCAAGGCCTCCAAGAATGCCCTACTAGATCATGAACTGCCCATTGCTGAGTTCTTTCAAGCAAAGAACACCTTTCTTCAGCAGGCAAAGATGGCCAACTGGCCCGAGAAGCACATCAATGCACTATCTTTCTTCTACTGGAACCTTGAGGTGCACCCTATGCGCATCTTGCCTCATGGTGACAAGATCATCCTTACCTATGCCTCCCGTGTCCGCCACCAATGGCATGATGACCTCAAAGCTGACACAGCTGGCAACATCTCGACCATCAACCTGAACCTTATACAGTCCATAGGATTCAAGATCAACGCAAAGCGTCAAGAAGAAATTTTGAGGTGCCATGAGGCCCAAATGCTAAAGGTCAGTCAATCCCCCATTCTCTCTGATCTCGATCCCCCCCATTAACACCTCCCCCCCCATGTGTTTTTCTCATGCATGCACACTACTGCTACACCACATCCTGCCCACCCCCTTCGCCTCAACTGTGTTTGCTTCTCTGCTACAGCACACAGATCAAACACCACAATATTCCCGGTACACAGGCTGCTACAAAACTGATCAACTGCTCACTGGGGTTCCCCCCTTGCATTCCTTTCCCATGCCAGCCACATGCCAACCCTCTTTTAACACCCCACACCACCCCAGTGCCCCCAAAGGAAAAGATCCCTCCAAAAGCCCCAGAGGCCCCCGATCTGCCTGCTCAATCTGCCTTGGGCAGCACTCACACCTCATCCACAAATGTGATAGCAATAAACTCTGGGATGGATCTGAACCATTCTGCCAGAGGGCAGCCAATGGCTGCCTCATCACCAAAGACACCAGAACCACCCTCTGCTCAGACTGGCAGCACCCCCAAGAATGTAAATCCTCAAGTCACCCCCTCTGGCACCTGTGCTCAGGCTGTGGCAGCCCCGACCATGGCACTCAAGATTGCCCTCGAGCAGAGAAGGGTCAAAGCACTCACACCATACAACCCTGAGGCATGGGAACACCTTTTAATTTCCTCTGGACTCATCAGTAGATATGCACACATACCAGAATCACTTTGCACCAGTTTCACAGCTTGCACCCCTCTAATCAGCTCCACTTACACCCCCCCTAATCATCCCTCTATATTAGAGCATAGAGACACATTCGAGTCATCTGTAACTAAGGAATTCACCCTTGGCCATTATCTAGGGCCCTACTTGTTGGAGATAAACAGACTGTTATGGTTTGTTTATATACTTACATAAGCACAAAGCGCACTACATACAGTAGAGTCTATTACCATAGTCCCTCAGTAGCTTGCCAGCATACTGAGGTTACCTACAGATCTCCTTCTCCCTTCCTTAGGCTAGACCTTCCCTGTGCAGACCACCACCTTTCTATACTACTCCCAGTCCAAGATCGAGTCAGTCTTTGGTAGATTCCAGACTTCACCTTTATCCATCATACCCAAGCCAGGCAGGCCTGGAAAATTCCACATCATACAGAACCTCTCTTTCCCTCATTCATCAGAACCAGTTTCTTCCATTAATTCTTGCATTAGCTCAGATCTTTTCCCTTGCAGCTATGGCACCTTCACAATAGTTAGCCACCTAATTTCACATCTGCCCCCAGGCTCTCAGGCAGCCATTCGGGACATTTCAGAGGCATACTGCACTGTTCCCCTACACCCCGCGGAATGGCCCAGTTTAGTGATCAGGGTATCACCTGAATGGTTTGCTGTTGACACCTGCCTTTGTTTCGGCTTTGGCCCCTCCAGTGGTATCTATGGAACTCTAGCTGGAGCTGGCACAGAACTTCTTCATGCAAAAGGCATTGGCCCCATCTCTCAATGGGTTGACGACCACATCTTCTTCAGGATTCAGAAAGAATATCTGACCCAATTCAACCAACAATGCCAGCAAACAGCTGATGCCATTGGTCATAATGGTGGCCTGATCACAAAGGGTGGCCATCAATGGTACCAAGGTAATCCACTCCCAGACAAGCGCCCAGCAGAGTTTGATGAGGACCACTCATTCCCACTATGTGACCTGTCAGGAACTTCTGCCCGTTCAAATGAGGACCTCAAATACATGTACTGCTTTGATGATATCAATGAGGTGTCACGCCAACTTGGCATTCCTTGGGAAGTGTCAAAGGATGTCCCCTTCTCACCCTCTGTCACCTATTTGGGCCTAGTATGGAATCTAGATCATCGAACAGTTACTCTAAGTGAGGCCAAACACCTAAAATACCTCCTCACCATAAGCCTATGGAATGAATCTCACACTCATACACTTGACGAAGTGCAGAAACTACATGGCAAGTTGCTCCATGCTACACTTGTCCTTCCCAGTGGGCGAGCTTACCTCATTCACCTGGAGGCTATGCTTGCTATTTTTGGTGACTCTCCCTTCAAACCCAGAATGCCACCTCACGGCACCAGTGATGATCTCCCCTGGTGATCGAGCACCCTTAGCAGTCCCCCCTCCCCCCTTAGCATCCCTACCCCCCATGTCATCCATGATTTTTCTGCCTTTTCTGATGCAAGCTCTGGCGTCGGAATCGGCATCACACTCAACAGACAATGGCAAGCCTGGACACTATGACCAGGCTGGAATACAGATGGTCAGGACATCAGTTGGGCAGAAAGCATCAGATTCAAACTTCTCATCTGACACATCATCTCTTCTGGTGCCACCAATATTCATTTCAAAGTTTTCAGAGACAATAGAGGTATCATTGAGGGGTGGTGGAATGGCCGAAGTCAAAACAAACCCACAAATGACACGTTCAAGCACATCCACTCCATCTTGGACACTGCGCAGTGTACTGTCATCACCAGATATGTACCAAGCAGCAGCAACCCAGCAGATCCCCCCTCCCAAGGCATTTATCCTCCCGCACATCTTCGCCTTCCAATCGCTGCCATCCCCCACATCCTGTGACCTTTCCTTGAAAACGCACCCAGCTACAACCCCTCCTTGCATTACCCCACACCCCATGAACAATCACTTCCGAATCTTCCAGGAGCCCAGTGAGACCAGCCCTGCAAGCGACAACATCTCGATACGGGACACAAATAGGCATGACCAACAGTCCTATCCACCTGACCTGACCCCAATCCGTCCCCCCTCCACCCCCTCTGCTGTGTGCAGGAACATCTCCAGCAATGGAAACCATTTCACCTGCACCCACAGCACAGCAGTACCCTGCTGCTCCTTTCTCCCACAGATTTATCACACATCAAAAATGTGGTCGCCCATGTGTGGGCAGATAGTACTAAAGAGACATATGGCTCTGGCCTACTAGTATACCATGTCTTTTGCGACAGCAAAAACATACCTGAAGCTCAGCATGTGCCTGCAAGCTCCATCCTCATATCATTGTTTCTCTCCAACCTAGCCGGCTTCTATTCTAGTTCTACAGTCTCAAACTACCTCCAAGGTGTTCATGCCTGGCATATCATCCACGGTTTGGAATGGACCATCAAAGATGACGAGGTAATTGTGCTACTCAAAGCAGCCTCCTCCCTTGCCCCTCCCACATCCAAGTGGAAACCCAGAGAGCCATACACCATGGACATCATTGCCTCGATCTGCCAACAGCTTGATCTCAACATCCCCCTTCATGCAGCAGTCTTTGCTTGCCTCACCACAATATTTTATGCCACAGCTCAGGTCGGTGAATTCACTGTCCCCAAACTGGACAGCTTCAAACCAGAGGAGCACATCTCCCTTAAGGGTGTGTAGAAGGACAAAGACCGGCAGGGAAGGGAAGTAACTAATTTTCACCTTCCCCACACCAAAGCGGCCCCACAAGGTGAAGATGTTCACTGGGCCCGTCCAAATGGCCCGACTGACCCAGAATCAGCCTTAGAGAACCACTTAAGTGTCAACAGCCCCCTCCCGGACTCTCTGCTATTCACTTACAAAGACAGCCCCAAATGAATTCTTAAACCTCTGACTTGTAGCAAGTTCCTATCCACTCTCTCCACAGCAGTCAAAGCAACAGGTAGGAAACCCCTCAGCAGACACAGTATCCGCATTGGTTCCACACTCGAATACCTCCTACATAACATACCATTCAATGTTGTTAAAATCAAGGGACACTGGGCCAGTGATGCCTTCCTGCTGTATCTTCACCGCCACACTCAGATCCTCACTCCTTACATGCAAGCCACCCCGGAGCTACACAAATCATTCCTTCGTTACACCATGCCTCCTGTCAGATCCTAACCTGCAACATCTCCAGCCTTATACAGGTGAGCAGGCTCTCCTCCTCCTTCCTTCCTGGGTTCAATCATGTTCGCTCTCTGCGTCGTCGCCTCTCCTAATCCCTTGGGAACCGCAGCTCACTTTCTCCCCAGGACTGGCAACCGAGACCAGAGGCGCTCCACACCCCACCCATTTGCTTTCATGCCACATCGGATTCTTCACTATATAGTCTAATCACTCGCGCCTGTATCCATGATACCATGCCTATACATAGTCCTTTTTTCTATTCCGAAGCACATCAGACCTGCTCAGACCAAAGACGTCATGTTGTGCAATATTGCCGTCCCCTGTGGTGCTTCACTGTTTTTCACAGGTGTGTAATCATCGGGATCTGCTATTTTAAAGGCCATGACAGACCTTTGTGACTCACATCTCAATCCTTTGCATTGTCTCTGGCATTTTCTCTTGCTCAATGTCTACTGCTGCCACAGAGGACAACTGGTCTCCATCTGCCAGTAGAAAGTGCCTGTGTTCTACTAGTGCTTTACAGTCGGGTCCCAGAAAAAAGGTGTGCATCACTGTTCCAAGCTTTTAAGTTCCTGATTATAAGCTCACTTTGCACTAGGGCTGTCCAGGATCCTTTGGTGCACCATGGGCGTCATTTTGGCAGAGCCGTCCATGCTTTCTGCAATGTCCAAACACTGATCGCAAATGGCCTTCAAGCCATGTGTGATGATATTCCACTGGATGAGAGCTTGACTACTGTGTGCATTACCTAGTGCCATCTGCTTGTGATGACTTCTAACTTTTGTTGCAGCGAACGCAAGGAACGTTCTGTTTTCTGCGAGTTACTCCGATCAATACCCGGCCTGGAGGGTCAACTCATGGCCTCCCAACAGTGCTAGGGCTGATGACACAAAGGGAATGAAGGGTCCGATCATTGATTGGATCACCCTGAAAGGACAGTCGCTGATCCCTCATATCCCTCATAGCACCAAGTCCGGCTGCGGCTTCAACCATGACCTCACTGGAGCACTCTTGTGTCCTGCTGGTCTTGATTGGAACAATGTGGAGTGAGTAATTATTCTAAGTGTGTTTCGCTACTTACCATGTGGCTCAGGATTCGCAAAAAGCTTGGAAATGGCGAGATACAAGTGGCCTATTTTCGTGTACACCAACTACACGTATGACCTGGAAGACCCATGGAACAGACTTCTGCGTAGTGGCCTCCTCGTATCGGTAAGTTCTAATGGCATGATTCATTGAATGATTATCGACTTTACCAATGCAGGCCTACAGACACATTTTCACGTCCCCCAGTTTCATAGATCAGGAACCCAAGGCAATGTGCTCTGGAAATGCCCACATCCATGGCATGCACTCAGTGATGAAGGCATCTCTTGCCTATGTTGCCACACAGGTAAGTACGGATGAATGTTGTTTTTTAATGGACTGACTTTCTGCAGGTATGCTTTGCATTGACATCGGCCCAAGTATTTTCGTGTACTGATCTTGTCACAGATTTCAAACACTTCTACACTAGTATTCTTGAGTTGCTTGATGACGCAGATGAAAAAGGTGAAGTCGATCAACTGATGGCTTGGTGGAATCGGTGAGTTGGCTTGCAAGATGATTGATGTGTTGCTAACTGGAGAGCAGTCAAGTATTTCCATTGTATTCGGATGTTGAACGGCTCCCATCCAAGAATAGTGCTCTTGCACAGATCCATGCGAAGCATGCAGAATACAATGAGAGGAATACTGATGCAGTTGATAGTTCTGGCTGATTACATGGACTAATGGCTATCTATATATTCTATGGACCTTCCCTTCATAGACATTTATATAATCTAGCAATGCTATTTGATTATATTTTCTCTACTGTGGGCATACAACATTGAGAGATTTCAATTAAATCATTTGTTTTGATTATGAAGAGCTTTCCTTTTGACAGCCCTGGAGCATATTGATAACAGTTCAACAGTTGTACAATATTGATGTGCAGTACAATACATGGAAGATAGATGGCATATATCATATTTCTCATAATAATGAAATTGGTCAAATATACAATAGTAGATAATTCTGTTCATGACTACTACTGTGACACAACAGCTCAAATACATCATTTTCACCTGTAATGATTTTTCTAGATTATTCTGACAATGTTCACCCTTGTGACAGTGTTGCTGTAGCTAAGCAAGTCTGTCACTAAGATCAAATTTTCTCATGAGCATCAGTTAGATGAAAAGGATCAGCTCAATATTTGAGACAAATTTGATCTGATCAACCAACTTGATAGTAATGGCTCATGACCCTCTCAGCTACCACTTGTAAAGACATGACCAGCACCCATAAGTGTTGTAAGACTGGTCAGAATTCCAAACTCTACCATTATGAGTGGTATGGACAGATGTGGCCTCTATTGCAATTATGTCCAAGGACATCTGTGATGATGACCCAAGATGAACTTGGTCATACTCAACACAATGATGGTGTTGATAAAGCTGAGAAAGTCTGTCATGAGGAAGACATTCTCTCATAATTATCAGTTAGGTAGATAGGACTAGCTAAATATTTAAGATAAAGATGATCTGATCAATAAGCTTGAAAGTGATGATGATACTGGGCATGTTTTACATTATGCATTGTTTTCTCACAACTGCCACAAACTGGATCAACTCAGGTCAGTGTTGTGAAACTGATCAGGTTTCCCAGAGAAACATTGTGGTTCATGACTGATCAACTTTATCATCATGATAAATGTAGGCAGGTATGTTCTAATTAGTTAGCAAGGGAAAAATTGTCAACAGTACCCTCTATTGATGAGCATGAGCATATACATCTACAAGAGAGCATAGATCTAGTTGTGTAGGAAAGATACTGTTGACCTGTGATAGCACCATGAGAGAGCTGATAATTGTACCAACAATTATTATAATTGGAAAATATGATCATGAGAGCAATAAAGAAAGGTCAGAACACATGCACCAGCAGCTATAATGGTAGATACATTTGATCACATTGAGTAGAATTGAGTGTTTGGTCATACACATTTAGTAGGTGCAATGATGATCTGTCATGACCAGAATAAGCAAATTAACTGAATTGATCATAAATAAAGCAGATTGGTGAAGGTGTCCATGGCTCTAAACACTCCCATGGAGTAACTGACATGATCTGATCATCTAAGTTTCCATCAGAATGATGCATGTGAATACCAACAGAAAAAGTGACAATGTTATATAAAGGTTGAACAGACTTTCATCAATTTCCTGATGACTGATCAGGAGCATTGAAAAGAAGAATGTGAGCATATACATCAGAAACTATAATTACAGATACACTTGATCACATTTAATGGGGGTTAAGTTTTTGATCATATATATCAACAAAGATACCAGTGACCAGTTATGGCATCATTACAGAGTTGACAACTACACCAACAAATGACATTGTTGATGAATCTGATCAGGAGCATCAAAAAGAAGAATTTGAGCACATATGTCAGAAACTATAATTACAGATACATTTGATCACATTTAGCATGAGTTGAGTTTTGATCATATATATTAGCAAGTTTACTAGTGATCTGGCATGATAAAAACAAGCAACCTGGTTGGAGTGACAACAATTAAGAAGGCTGATTGTAATTATAGAAAGGTGGTGGTCTGCACAGGGAAGGTCTAGCCTAAGGAAGGGAGAAGGAAGGAGACCTGTAGATAACCTCAGTATGCTGGCAAGCTACTAATATATTAGATGTACCTGTAGATAACTACAAGGTATCAGTAAGTATGAAGTGGTTAGTAGGAATGTACTCACCCTCAGTATGCTGGCAAGCTACTGAGGGAACTATGGTACTAGGAACTCTACTGTAGTGCGATGTGTGCTTATGTAAGTAGGTAAACATACCACAACAGTTCTGTTTATCTCCAACAGTAATGACAAATGCTCTCAACACTCCCATGAAGTAACTAACATGGTCTATGTGTGTATCAGAATGATGTATATGGATATACATGGAAACAATGGTAATGTTATATAAAGCTTGAGCAGACTCTCATTGATTTCCTGATGCAGGACTGACAAGGAGAATGCACTGACCAAGAATGAGAGGGACTGAGGGAGCAGGCTTGGAAGATATGTGCCAGGCAGTGCACAGGAGCTCAGGGAGAGGCTGTCCCAAGAGTAGGACATAGTTGAGGTCTGCTGCAATAGTGGAGAAACATTCCAGAGAAAATGTGGACTCCATAGTGACTGATGAAGCAGGTGTCTGGATTGCAGGTGGAGTATCTCTGTGGGAAATAATCGGATTTATGTCGGAACTTGACAGGCAGATAGACCATGGTCTAGGCTTTATGATGGTATAGTCACGTGCCTGATAGCTTCAAAAACAGCAGAGCTATTCAAAATATCAGAATGCCAGCACTGGGTGCCTAAATTTGACATTTGGGCACTAAAAATGATTCTTCTCTTTCTCCTTCATTTCTCAATTGTTTCTTCTTTTCTTTGGTTGTTCTGGTATGGGAGTTGGACTGCAGAAGCTTGCATTCCTTTCTCATACCAAAATGATCATTATCCCTAGAATTATTCTGTTTCTTGGTGGTTCTCATGCAAGAGATGACTGCTAGACATTGGCATTCATCCCTTGCTCCAGGATAGTCATTCTTGTGTGATAGATGGCTATGATGAGCATTGTATCCATTCTTTGAAAAAGGATAGTCTTGACAGATCTTGTGTGCATTCTTCACATTGGTTTCATCGGCTAACTTTCTCCATGTCCACAGTACCAAACATGTTTGGTGCATGACACTGTGTAAGATGGCCTAAGTAGGTGCATGGGCTCACCAGGCATGACCCTGGGCTGGTGTACAGTATATAAAGATATGGTGCTAAAAACTCCCAAACTGGAGCTATGGCTATGCAGATGACATCAAGGGAGGCAGTGCATACAGCATGAGGTGCAGGTCTAGACCAAGGTAGATAAGATATGGCTGTACACTACAATAAGATAAGATAAAAGATTGGACCATTACAGCTGGTTTGCTGATGTTGAACTAAACAACTCTGGTCAACAAAGCAATGGCCCTAGGAGTTGTATTGAATGGGCTATACTAATATTAGTGCTAGGTCAATTATGGAACAGGCAACTAGTAGTAAATGTAGTTTATATGTACACTATAGCAGCACGAATGTTTTGATTGAGCACAGATCAGATCAGTCACAGATGAAAGAAATGTGCAGCACTTACAGTAGCTGAGCCAGGTACAACTGAAATCCATAAGTCATAGCCTGCTTACCACAGGCCATGACAAGCCAGACAGGGCCAGTTTGCTGATGAATGAGAGAGTAAAAATGACATATACAATGAAAGAAACATGAGAACAGAAATAAAGGTACTCTTATTAACAATGGTCATTTCCTATATGTCCCATATAGTTACACTCTATCCACTTGGAACCATGAACCATTTTGCTCAAGTCAAGCTTGGTATTTTTCCCAATAACAAATAACCTATATGGTGAATATAATGATGGCCTTGGCATATATGATGGAATCCACAAAAGGAGATGACCTGTTGGGCTAATAATCCATCCACCACTGTCTAATTCCAGTAAAGCCCTGACATTAAAATCACTTTCTGGGATATACACATTGGAATCCAGCAAGGCATGAGATGGAATTGAAGAATAACAGAGTAAGTGAGGCACTGTGAGAGGGCTACCCAGCTGCAGTCCAGTCTCAGCATCCCACAAACATATGGTCTTGTCTCTGGAACCTGATGCAATCCTCTTGCCATCTGGTGAGAATGCCAGTGACCATACTGAGTCAGTGTGCCCTGTGAGAGGGCTACCCAGCTGCAGTCCAGTCTCAGCATCCCACAAACATATGGTCTTGTCA
>Ga0307516_10008274_pt1 | contig 11803 bp, 14 predicted proteins | sample 19_EM_MG_FD_203310 | JGI IMG/M metagenome (GOLD analysis project Ga0307516, IMG submission 203310) | Populus trichocarpa ectomycorrhiza microbial communities from riparian zone in the Pacific Northwest, United States - 19_EM | ecosystem: Host-associated > Plants > Roots > Unclassified | place...
GACGAGCATCGGGTCTTGAGACTGGCCAAGACTAGCGTTTGCCGTCGACCCCCACGCAAAAAGAATTTGCAACGAATTGGATATGAAAATCCCACCATTAAACGGAGGGGCTGTGACTATCATGCTGGCGGTGGTGAAACCTCCAGTCGGATCGTATTGATAGATTGGCCCTCCAGTCGGGTTAGCCAGCGCTATCTCACCCCAATTATCGCTCGTCCAATCTGTTGCGGTGATTGTAGTTCCTGTCTGGAATGCACTTATAGCACCCGTTCCATAGCCACCAGCCCCATAGCCACCCGTGCCGTAACCACTTCCGCTAGACGAAGGACCAAGGTTGATGAAGTATTGAAAGCTCGCGCTTCCGTTATTCATGAAGACAGTCGCCGCAGCGGTAGCCAGCGTATTCGCGTTGATGGAGAAATTATTGGTGTCGATCCATACAGCAGGATAAACCCCGAAGATGGTTACTCCAGACAGCGAAGTAGTAGCCTGAAACGCTACATTGATGAAACCAGTGCTGGATAGACCGTGAGAGGTGAAAAGAACATTCACCAGATTTGATGTCGCCGTAGTCTGAAACAGCGGCACAGAACCTGCACTAGTTACGGTTGTGAACGCCGCTGTTGCGACATTGATCTTGTAACCCGTCCCACCTAACGTAACGATCGTATATAGACCGGAAATAATCGCTGATCCAACGGTTACAGGAGTGTTTATCATAACCGTATCGAACGAACTCAAACCGCTGATGTTTGGATCAGCTATCGTTACCGTGGTCGAGTTTCCGATCGTCGAAAAGTTGGGACCGGTATTGGAGATGATTTGTTGTGGCGTGATCGCAACCAGAGACCCTGACGTGATCATGTTCAGGCTTCCGGTCGTCCCAGCCAGCAAATGTTCCGCTCCGTTCAAATCCTGCCATGCGTGCAAATCTCGCGGCACGCCAGATATGTTGAAGGCATAGAACTTAGACCAACCGCCATATTTCTGGACGAGATTTTCCCTAAACCTGATCAATTGGCTCTGGGAAATTCCAGCCTGATTCAACGTAGGAGTCTTCTCTACGTTAATGCCTGGTAACAGTTGGACAGAACCATAAGGCATTGTTACGTCTTGATCAGCGGAAGGATAGACACGATAGCTGGTGGTACGTTGACCATGGATTGACTAGTGCCTCCTTGGGCATTGCATGTAAGCGTCAGTGTTCCACTGCTTCCCCATGCACCAGCACTTCCTGGAACCAATGTACCAGGCGCAGAAGCTACTTGGACAAAACCTATTGATCCGCTAACCGAAGGAATATTATTTGGGTTAGGAGATTGGCCAAGGATAAGACTTCCTGTTGGCGTATATGGTGGAAGGTTTGCAGTCAGCAAAACCGTAGCGGATGTGCCGCCAGAAGCTCCGAGCAAAGATCCCGTAAAACCCGCTTGAGCAAAGGTGAGCCGCGCTGATGTTGCCCCAGATGCCGCTTGAACAGTGTCAACGCCAAGTCTCGATCGAGACCGTTCGTCAGGAACACCAAACGTCGTGACGCCATTTCCTCCATAGGTCGAGCCTAGTAACTGAGACAAGGCCGGATAGACAGATGATGTGTAAACAGAACCGTCCTTAACCAGATAAGGAGAGACCGTGCATGCTGTCATCCATGGCGGGAGCGTCGTCGTGTTGGTGTGAAGATCAAGCGCCGCTCCAGGCGTTGGCATATCGACATAGTCCATATCTGTTCCATCGTAGAAGATATGGATTTTTTGGCCAGGAGGAGCTCCGATCTTATTCCCAACACCAGCAGACGGCGCAAGCTGCACGGAAGTCGTACCAGTGCATTGGTTGTTAACGATGTAGAAACCCGGCAGAGTGAACTGAATCACGGCGCTACCGGTCTGAGCCCCCGTGAACTTGATCATAGAGTTCATCGATTGAGATGGATTGCCTCCGGGCCAAACGCCAGTCGTCGCCGGCACGCTCAAAAGAATCGTTGTCGTGCTTGACAGCGAGATCGTCGTGACACCGCCGAAGAGAGTATCAATCGATTGAAAGTTAGGATTGAGCGCGGAGGTACCCCAGGCTCCTGAAAGGTCCCCCGTGTTCGGCACAATCAGCGAACGGTTGGAAGTGATTGGCTCCGTCATTACTGCATTTCCTTGTTGTTTTCAATCCCCATCTTATGTATGACATCTTGTGCATTTGGAGATGATACATGAGAGAGATTCAGAACCAACGATTCGGCCGCCTTTTGGTAATTGAACGCGTAAAAGTTCCAGGAGCCAACAATGCTATGTGGAGGTGTAAGTGCGACTGCGGCAACGAAACAATCGCTGCCGCCTCTAACATCGGCCGGACGACACTCAGTTGCGGATGCTTGGCCAAAGAAACCGCCGCCACGCAGGTTAGAAAGAACAGCATCCCGCCCAAACATGGCATGACGAGAACGCCTGAATACCAAGCTTGGACCAAGATGAAGCTTAGATGCTATGACCCGAACAATCCGAGGTATCCAACTTATGGAGGTCGAGGTATCATTGTATGCAATCATTGGCGAGACAGTTTTGAGAACTTTTTTGCTGACATGGGTAAGAAACCATCGCCTAAGCATTCGATTGATCGAATCAACGTGCACGGCGATTACAGCAAAGAAAACTGCCGCTGGGCTACAATTACGCAGCAAATGCGTAATACCACTAGAAACGTGGTAATTGAGATCGACGGCGTTAAACGCTGCGCTACCGAATGGTGCGAGTATCTTGGACTTCATAAGATACGGATCTACGAAAAAGTAGGAGTGCGCAAAGGGTATCGTCAGCCGTTCCCCACGGTTGAGGCTGCCATTCGACATTTCTACCGCCAGAAGCATCCCTAACCCGCCTTCGGCTGTGGCGTCACATTGTGACCGATCAGGAATTTCTTGCGCGCTTCCTCAGTTTGCGCATCGTTCAGCAAATCATCGAGATGCTGTTTCCAACTCATGGCTGTCTTTGGATCATCAGCCATTGAACCGAAGTTGCGCTGATAGCCAGAGGCAAAAACTAACGACGCCGCAAGCAACAGATCAGGGAAGAATACAGATAGCGGTGACGTGGTTTGGCTGACATAAAGCGGCGTGAACCTCTGAGTCCCAACCACCTCAACCGTGTAAGTCGCATCAGGCCATGGCCCTACGATGGCTGTGTCCTGATCCATCATTGAGAAATAGACTGGACGAGTTGAACCGTTAGAACTCGGCCACAGAAAATCCAACGTATCGATCGATGCGGGGATAAGCGGGTTTCTCGTACCATTCTCAGGATTAGTAGTTCCTGCTGGCGTTATGACGTTCAATTGCTCCGCAACAATATATGTCCCAAGAGAAGTGGGGAGGACGAAATTGCGCGTGCTTAACGTAAAGGTCGCGCTGGAATCCCTGACCGTCGAATCGACAAGATCAAGTTTGCGCTGCAGGAATAATTCAGAATCATCCAGGCAATTCGGAATCATCGCCTGATAGCCAGGGTCAGTGACAGGCACGACCAGCATGTTGGCGAGAGACGTTACATATGTGGCATAAGTTAGGGACATTCCGTCTCACTAGGTCAAATTGTTGTCTTGCTTAGACACAACAAGAGGTCCTGATCCTGCGATAGCTGCATAACTCCAGTTTCTTAAATCGTTGTCAGTTATGATGTGACTGTCGACCTGAGCATACAGATTAACGAAATGTCCGTTAGCTAAGCATCCCGTCACAACGGTGGGACCTCCAAGGAAGAACCCACACTTCTCACCTGGTAGAGCTATAAAACCATTACTTTGAAGAGATGCTCCATTCACTACGCTTCTCAATGCCCAAGTTTCTATTCCTGACCACGAACATCCAGCTATTACCCCGCCCGTTACTGCCAACATATTGACGGTAGGATCAGCATATATCCCGCATCCCTGATTTGTAGCAGCGTGACTCAAACCGACCCCGCAAGGGGATCTTCCAGCCGACTCCACATATGGAGCCACGATTTGATGGGTTGTTCCTGGTCCGGTACTAAGCAAAATCTCATGACCACCATCCTGTCCACAAAATGGCTTGAGAAGGCGCACCGAATTAATTCTAGTCCCTGCTAGGGCTTGTGCGGCAAACCCACCCTTGAGATTGGCGAAGGTCTTTACCCACTCATGATCACCCAGCGTCGTATCTCCTGTAACTGTTTCGATCAAGAATCCAAGTCCGTTGTTTTGTTGAGACAAACATCTATTAGTATCCCATTGAAGGCCACCGGAAAAGAACCGGTTTGTGATGACGATCCCGTCGTCATAGCAATCAGTCGCTATTAGATGTTCTGCCAGAGAAAAACTGGTAGGGCCTAGACAAAACCCTTGCCAGAAACCGCTTACCTCAATTCTTGAAATAAGCCCTTCATCTGCTATCCCATAACTTGTATCAATACCGTTTTGCCCGGCAATTGGGATACCAACGCGGACCATGTCGAAATCTGATATTTGAAATTCAGTCACGCCATTCGCAACACTGATCGCGGCATTCGGCGTTGAGCATAGCAACTTTACTGCCCCTCTACCGTCTCCGATCAGACGCTGTCCAGCCGAATTAAGGACGACTTTTGTTGCTATGTTATAGACTGGGTCAGGTAGCGAGACTGTGACCGCACCAGATAGCGCCGCATTGATTGCCGGACCATCATCAATCGCTCCACCGTGAACCACAACAGTCGTCATTTTTTAACCTCATTCAGGAGACTGCGGTTAGACCAACCCACACGGCAGTTCCGGTCGTGTTGACGTACATTCGAGAAGTGGCATTAGCAGGATCAGACCTGAAGTAAAGCGACCCCGTAGCAGCGCTGACGCTCGGGGCCCCAGAACCAAAATAAATGCCGAAAGCCTGGGTGGATGAGAAGGTGAGAGCCGCCGATCCACCCGCCGGAATAGCCAGTGTGTTTTGCAGATAAGCGCTGCCAGCCACAGTAAGAAGAACGGGAATGTTGCCTGTGGCATTCACTGCGCCAATACCAAGAGACCCCCCGTTTGGGTTGATGACATGGCCAAGATTGGATGCATAATTCGAGATAAGGCTAGGTTGTTGCCACATATTCCCACTAGCATAAAACCCAAATCTCCAAGCGACGTTGGCGTTTCCAAACGTAATAAATTGATTTGCATCCGTTGCCCCAGTAGACGCCGGAACACCCCCTGACAGCCCAATTCTTTCAACTCTATTCTCAGCTACTGACGAAATAAAAAAATTGGTAGATGAATTTGCATAAGCTCCGGTTGTGCCAATCGTCACACTGCTTAATGCGTAAAGATTACCTGTGACAGTTGCCGTACCAACAACTCCAAAAGCACCAGACGTAAAGAGTGCTGTACCGACTACCCCGAAGGTGCCTGAAGTAAACAGTGTGGTGCCAATAACGCTATGGGATCCGGTGAAAGTCGAAGTCCCGAGCACATTAAAGGCGCCAGTGAACAAAGACGTTCCGACAACTCCAAGAGTTCCAGTTATTAACGTCGTCCCAACTACATTGAACGCGCCGGTAAACTGAGAAGTCCCGACAACGTTAAATCCTCCGGTAAACTGAGAAGTGCCAACAACACCAAACAATCCGGTTAAGAGAGACGTTCCTACAACGTTAAAAGCACCAGTGAACTGCGAGGTGCCTACGACTCCGGTAACACCAGTCAGAAGCGTGGTCCCGGTGACTTGGAGTCCACCATTTAGGATCGTAGTGCCCGTGACAGTAGCCGTGCCGCCGACTGTTAGAAGGGTGCCAATGCTCAGTGAGCTGGCAATCCCAAGGCTGCTAGCTACCTGATTAGTGCCAACGGCATTATTGCCAACTCCAGCAGAGGTTTGCACGACCTCGAACAATTCCGCTCCCGTCACTGTCGTTCCGACAGGAAGGTCAACTACTCTGACAACCGCTGGAAGCGTCGTTCCTACCATTTATAGGCTCCGGACCGTGCCATCTAGAATCCCGCCTTGCACGGTCGTAATCAGGTTGATGTTGTACCCGTTCGGGTTCTGCATGATAACTCGGATTCGTCCGTCCATCGTATAGCGCGTTGAGACCGGATACTCATCAATCGCATATTGTTCCGGACGCGCATTTATCAGTGGTAGAGGATCTGGACCAAGCAGCGCGGGAGCGCCAAGTTGGCGTTGCGGTTCGTCGAGTTCGTCCTCATGCACCAGAACGCGGGTGTTCTGTAGCTTCGGGCCGCGATACTCATATTGGAACTTCATGTTGGCGAGGTTGCCAACTGCTCCGTTACGATCGGACGTTGCCCAGCCGGCTGGAAAGTCTGGGTCAACAGCAGCCCTACGCGGATGGCGCCTCATGACCAGTACCCTCCCATTTTTGGAATGATCCGGATCGGAACGTTCTCGATGTCCTGAGTGGCGGCAGCCGTCCACGCATCCTGATAATCGGCCTTGAGCATCGCCATCTTATCCGCCGCATAAACCCGAGCCAGACGATAGGCCAATCCAGCGCACATAGCGTCAAACCAACGATTAGGCACGTCAGGAGTCTCACCGCCTGCCAGGTTGGCGTCCTGAACGTTAACGCAGGCATAGTAATTGACGGTATATGGACCGCCAGCATCAGCCACGGGATAGGTCGTAAAGGTCGGGGTTATTAGCCGATCGAACCAATATTGAGTTGGTGGGGCCTGCGTCGCCTTGGATGGATATGCCGCATAATCGTCACGGCTGATTGGCGTCATAAAGATGTCTGTCTGCACGCCCGCCGTGGTCGTTGAGCGGTAAGCGTCCAGCACCATGACAACCCGCGCTGGAAGCGTATAAGCCGCCGTTCCTTGGGTCAGAAGTTGAGAATTAAGCTCAACTTTCCACAAATTTACCTGCTTGTTGCTCCATTCAGAACTGAGCATCAGGTTCAATTGACGACGCGCCGTATAGAAATGCTTTTGCTCTAATTGAGCAATGCCAATGCCGCAGCGCTCGAAAGCGTCCAAGACGCCTTCGCCGTTCGTGATTTGGAATGAGTAGGTGCCGCTGCTGGTCAGGATGGCCCCCTATTATTTCGGCCAACCCGCTTGAACAAAGGTGGCTACAAATACGCTAGTAGCCGTGGCAGTTACCACACTAAACCGAATGGCCTGAACTGGAGTGGTGTAATTTGCCGTGGCATTGGCCGCAGTAGCGGCAACAATATTGAACCAAGTTACATTTGCAACTGCCGTTCCGAGGGTCCCCAGCGTTCCCAAATCTATCTTGTCAAAAGTAACGTCAACCGTGGCCGTTCCGTTTACGCCAGTCGTGCCAGTGACTGCAGCAATGCCAACCTGGAATGGCGAAATCGTCCAGTCCGGGAAATATATGAAAGTTCCAGTCCCGTTGACGGTTGCGGCTACCGGCATGCCCATCGCGCTATCCTATTTCCTGCGCGGTTTGTCTGCCCTCTGGCTCACAGAACCGCCTTCCATCTTGAATTTCATGCCAGGAAATTTCTTCTTGGCCTTTTTCTTAACGTTTGCCGCGATACCGGGATGATGAAACTCTGATGCTCTAGCAAGCGCTGACTTGACGTGACCTTCATCAGGAATTGGGTAGCTCCGGTCAGGCCCGGCAAAGTCCTTTCCAGGAATTTTATCGCGAGCCTTGGCCGTCAGTTTTCCCATCTTACTTGGGTGTCCCGCCATACGTGTCAGTCGGGCTGGACGAGCCAGCTCCGTTCCCCGACGCGCTATGCGCGGTCGAGAGCGGAGAACGGTTGGCACCAACGGCACCGCCAGACTTGCGCCCAGGACGGTCAAGCCGAGGCCTCACGCCACCACCTGTCATCAGGCCGAGCACCTTGCCACCGGTGGCGCGCTTGTGCTTCTTGACCTTGCCGCCCTTCTTGAGGCCGGTCTCCGCACCGTCTTCGTCGTCCTCGGCTTCCTTCTTCACATCAGGATTGCCTGAGACCCACATGCTGGTGCGGCCACCCTTGGCGCGGCAATCCTTGTCACCCTTTTTCTTGTCCATACCGTGGTGCTTAGCCATCTAAAAGGCCTCCTGTTAGGTCGTAGCTGTTGACTGGGCAACACCGAACATCGATGTCTGATTCGTCGGCGTTCCCAAGATAACCGGGGTAGGCGGCCCACTCCAGGTCACATATACCCGGCCAGTGCCGTTCGATGCGACGATCGACATTGCCGTTGCCACGCCGCCCGTAATGATGGAGGTCGAGAGCTGCAGTGTTCCTCTGACATCGCCGGTCGTGCTGGTGGCCGAGGCAGTAACAGCCGCGACAAACCCAGAGAAGTTGGCCATCGCGACACCGTTCCACGTCGCGTACAACTCTTCCCAATAGTCGGTCCTGATCGGCAAGCCCACAACGTCGCCAATACCGTAAGCAACCGTCTGGTTACTGCCTAGCGTCGTGCCGCAGGTAATAGAACTGATATACTTGAACGCCTTCTTTCCCATGAAGGTAGTGACTGTGGCAGCCGCGCTAATGACCTCAGTCATTGGCGCTCCCCAGATATCCCACCCTGAGACTACACAGCTATAGGCCGTATTTAGAGCCGTAACGCCCTGCAGAGAGATAGTCCGGGTCAGCATCTCACGGGGATTATAGACGCGGGCAAACCCAGCCTCCTGCGGACCACCAAAGGCGTGTGCATTGGCCAGCGGAGCAGTAGGACCAAACTGCGTCGCAGGCGGTAAAAGCGCACTGCCCCACAGATTAGCCTGACCGATATTCGTGTTCGAAATACCCGTAGCAGCGGTAGGGCTGATCTGAATGGCCGTAGACGAGGTTGCGGTCATCACCTGGGCAATTAGGCTGCGAGATCCTGCTGTATTCGCCGCGCCGCCGACCACGATCCACTGACCCTGCCGGAAGATGGTGCTGTCGACCACCGCAACAGTCGAGCTGTTCGCCGTAGTCGTTCCCGTGGCAAAGCCGAAATCAAGCGCAATGTTGGCGAAGGTCGCAACCGTGGTCCCAAGCGGGATAATCGGCACACCGATCGTAATAGCCGCCACACTCGCGTTACCCGCGATCATCGCCGTAACAAGCGAAACAGTACTTCCCAGCGCCGTACCCTGCTGGGCCGCAGCAATCAGCGTCGATCCTCGAGCCTGCGGGATGTTGTCCAGAAGGACAAAATCCGATCCAACCAGAAACGCCGGCTGCCGTCCCGGAGCCGTCCCGTCCTTCGAAAAGGCACCAGAGCGAATGTCAGGATACCCCGTCGCTTGGTAGAACAGGCTGGGTCCGTCAAGAGGCTCAACGCTGGCCGTAGCCGCGTTGGTCTCAAGTGCGCCCATCGAGTTGACCGGGCCTCGGAAGTTGGAATCAGCCATATGAGCCCTCAAAGTTTGGCGTGGCTACCAATAGCCAGTCGCGATGTGGACTCCGTGCGACCGCTTCCGCTGTGGCGCGATCCCAATCGGAAACGAGTTCAACGTGAGCGAACTCGCCGTGAATTTCTTTGGCTTTGGCAGCATAGGCGGCCTTAGCATCTTCGAGTTTGGCAAAGTAGCCGAGATAATGGCGAACGCCGCCGTGATGGATGCGCGCAACGAATCCGGCACCGTGCGGGAAGATGCCGCGCGAGGGAGCAATTTTGGCCGATGCCTTCCGCCTCGCCGAGTTTTGAGCGGCAGTACAGTCTCGCAAGTTGGCTATGGCATTGTTGAGCTTATTTCCGTCGATATGATCGACCTGCTTCTTTGGCCATTCGCCGTTCACATAGAACCAAGCCAAACGGTGGGCATAGTAGATGACGCCGCCAACCTTCAGTTGGGTATAGCCAAGCGAATTGACGTTACCCAAGACCTTGCCAACGGTGCGTCCAGGTCCCCTAACCTTCCACATAAACGTACCAATCTCCGGCACATACGCCATGTGCTCGCGGAGCCACTCGATCGTCAATGCGGATGTCTGCTCTTTCGTTGTCATTTCCACTCTCCTGATCTGGTGTTTGTGTATTTATAACAGTAACCAGATCAGTACAGTTGTAAACTTTTGACAAGTACTTTTTGCTATTAATTGACAAAACAGCAAAAAGTTCAATTAAATCATGCGGTTGGGAATTCGCCCCAAGCTGCACGAGGATCGTTAATTCCGAAACTGTACCTCTCGTAAGCCTTAACTAGGAGGTTGTCAGTGATGTTGTCAACCCACATGTCCGATTCATACGGAATGCGCAGCATGTGAATGAGTCCCTCGATGTTCGTGGTGAGGAACCACGCGAAGTTCGAGGTGAGGAAGTCGAGAACGATGAAGCCTTCGGGGAGACCTCCTGACAGAGACAGGATGGCGTTGACGTCGTTGTCGGCCGTGCCGGGGCGCAGCTCTGTCTTGGTGAGACGGATTGCGATGGCTTCAAGGTTGGGCGGTACGACAAGCTTGCGAGCTCGTGCCAGGATGCGCATGCCGCGCTCGTTGACGAACTGGGCGCGGACGTTGGTCATGTTCGCGAGCAGCGTCGACTCGTTCAGTGACTTCGGCGTGCTGGACGTGTTGGCCCAAGTACCGCCGTCGTAGGGATGCGCGGTAGAGAAGAACGCCACGCCGTCGCCGACCTGACTGACATTGTAGGTCGTGCCGAGGTTGAAGATGTTCGCGGCCTGAATTTCCTTGAACTGGGCGAACGCCTCCTGGAGTTTCAGATTGGTGGGGTTGAACTGTGCTTTGTACAGGTTGTCATCGATGGCCTTGCGCGTGATCGCGTATCCCAGCGCCACCTCGATATGGATAAACGCCCATGTGAAGCGCTCGCCCGCGTTGTTGTCGAACTGGGTTGCCGCGCCCTCGTCCTTGAGGTACGGCAGCGCCACGAACGCCATCTGGGTGGAGCGCTCCACCGCCATTGAGGACTTGTGTGTTTTAAACACTTTGTCCCATTGGCGGGGGATCATATCATATGAGCCCCTGACATCGAAGAGGCCCGGCAGAAGCTCGGAGCGTACATTTGCGAGACTGATGGGCACCTAATGGCCTCCTTGTGTCAGACGGCGCCCACTAGCGCCGCATTAGAATTGCAACGCTTAAATGATGCCAGTATTGCCCTGGCGATAAACCATGTTGTTGAACCCGACGATTACCCAATTGTAGTTGGTGGTCGGGTCTGAGCCGTTTCCGAGTCCCGGATAGAGTGAGATGACTTTGAACGGAATAAGCGGAGCAGACGAGATTGCATTCTGGTCAATCGTATAGGTTGAGAACCCACCTCCGACAGTGGTGCCCCCAGCTCCGGTAGAGAATCCGATATTGTTTCCGATCGCAGTTGCCGGAACAGCCGTAAGGAGCGCGGCTACCTTGAATAAGGCGTTCGGCGCGTCGATCACATAAGCGGTTGAATCGGCACCAGCAGCCGCTCCAGGATACCAAGGAAGCCAACCAGGAACGCCGCCCTTGGGGGTATAGGTGCAGCCTTGGAAAATTCCGACAATACCAGTAGCGTTGCTAGAACCAGAAGCGCACGGCTGGATATACGGGCCAAGGTTCGCTGATTTCTGGACCACGTCGCCAAAGAAAATAGCCGTCGCATAGGACGACTGAATGGCGTATTTCGAGAGCTGGTAGTCAGGTGCCCCGCCCGGCTGGTAGCCGAAGTGAGCGAAGCCGAATTGCGCTTGGGTATTAGCCATGACAAAGCCTTTGACTTTTAAGGCCTCGTCCAGCGCTTGCCGGGGGATTGCCTGAAAGTCACAACGGCTTGTTGCGACAAATGCCGAGGGACGATCTATCGTCTACCTCTGGCCGCTCAACCTCCTGCCACATGCGGGAGGGAACTGAATATGGTCAAAATGCAAGAGTATTTTGGGAATGTCAAGCGGGGGACCTCTTTATCCCGA
>Ga0307516_10008275_pt1 | contig 11800 bp, 11 predicted proteins | sample 19_EM_MG_FD_203310 | JGI IMG/M metagenome (GOLD analysis project Ga0307516, IMG submission 203310) | Populus trichocarpa ectomycorrhiza microbial communities from riparian zone in the Pacific Northwest, United States - 19_EM | ecosystem: Host-associated > Plants > Roots > Unclassified | place...
CCTGTGGTTGTTTGGGGTGGTTCGTCGGCCCCCACCCCCGTCTCTCAGCTCTCACGGGACCAACCCGATCCCCCCATGCATCGCTCGCATATGGTCGTACACCCCCACCCCACCGGGGAACGTCTGCGTGCACACCCAACATATATGTGTCTTGCACTGCGTGCACGTAACGTGATTGCACCCCTCCGCCCGCTCAATGGGCACTTTACACCCCGGACACGGCTTGACATCATGGTTCCGCGTCCACTCCTTGAACGCCACACTGCCGCCCTCCGGATCCGGACATTCGAACCCGTCATGCGCCTCCACATGGCAATTAGGGCAGATCCGCAACAAACACGACGGGCACTGCAGCACCGTGTCATCCCGCCTCGACGTAGGAGTGCGGTAAATCTGTGCACAGTCCGGTGTCGGACAGTAATGGAACTCGTCCGGTCGCGCTTGCACGTACGACGTGAACGCGGCGGTGACCAGCGCATCAAAGTCCGGCACGCTCAAGATCTTGCGCGCGGTGACGAGTGAGATGAGCTCCTTGCATTTCCCCTCGTTCCCGAGACACATCAAGGGAAAACATTTGTTCTCCACTGACGCAGTCAGGTAGTGCGTCATGCAAGCACCACACCAGCTGTGCCCGCACTGTAGCGCTACCGGCTTTGTGACTTCGTCGAAGCAGACCGGGCATGAGGCAACATTCCGGCACCATCCGACCCCCTGATAGCTTTGGCCTACACGCTGTACAGCTTCATGGGCAACGTTGAACACAGCATCGTTTCCCCGGATCTTCAGCTGCCGAGCCACCAGGTCCAGCATGACGTTGTGCCTCCCCAACTGATTCTGCAACTCTATCAAGTTCTTGCCCATGAAAAGGCCCATTAGCGGCCCGTCTAGCGGGATTCCTCGGTTTTTCTGCGATTGCAACTCCCTGACCTTCGCGACGATAAGATCCCGAACACGCCGTCGACCCCCCGACCACCCCCGCAGCCGAATCGTGCGCCGCGAGACATCATTTTCAATCATGACGCCACAGTTGGAATGCTCAACGTGTAGCAGAAACTGAGCGCCAAGCGGATACGCAAAGAATGGATCCCAAGCTATCCTCGAGTCGACCTTGACGACCTCCCAGTTGAGGATCCTCTCGAACTCCGCCTTTACCTGCCCCAGCTCTTTGATATTGTCACCAGAAATCCTGACAGAGGCTGGCTTCATGTGTAAACTCGGGTGTACAGACACCGTCGTGCGCTGGCGATATCGTTTCACCGCGAGAGAAAGAACGCGGATATCAGCTCCAAGGATCTTGAACAACGTAGGCGCGACAGAGAACGACAGAGACATCACATGTTCCGCTGCCACCGTCGTTTTCCCCGTGCACACCGGCTTTCTGCGATTGACCCAGTCGCAGGCAGCCTTGGCGTTGAGGGCAGTAGAGTAATACGCATATGCAGTCACAGTGCCGCCGTTGTGATACGGAGGCGGCAAGATATTTAGTTCCGGGACCTCTGACCTGCCCGCAGCTAACAAGCGCTTGATACCGTTGATTCCCATGTCGAGATTCCGGTAATTCGGCTGACTCCAGATCACGTCCTCGGGGTGATTGAATCGCTCCATGTCGCCAACATTGGCGTCGAGAGGCACACCGCGGAATCGCACGGTTACGATCCCAGCAACGGGAAGGCCGGTATGGATCGAAGCGTCCACATAATGATCCTTCAGAGGGACACGCGCAGCTTCCATAGCTTTCAGCGCCTGCTCTATTGTCGAGTACCCACAATAGCCAATCTTGCTCGGAGCCTCCCACCGGAGACGGATGGTGGTATCCTTGAAAACGCTCTTGTTGAGCACTGCGTTGCTGTTGGGTAGGTGCGCCGTGATCGTGGCACCGAATGCTTTGCCGCCGTTCAGACGGGCACATGCCTCGCTAGCCTCGGCTGGCGCAGAGAAGCGCGCCCGGACAAATATTGTCGACGTCTGTCCAGCGTTTCCCGGCATTCTCAAATCATGCACGTCTCCGAAGCACCGCAGAAGCTTGAAGACATCGTCGGACGTGACATCACTCGGAATCCGGCCAAGGTATACCCAGGGGGTCTCGAAGCCGGTGACGACCTCCTGCACCTCGAAACCCGGGCCAAGTCGGACCTTAGCATGGTCCTGGACTTTGAGTGTCCAAGCGCGCATACCCGAACTTTGAGGGTTGGAGTTGGCGGACTGTAAGATACGTCCGATAAGTAGCAATACAGAAAATGCCATCGCAAGTGATACTCACAATGGAGGCTGCTTTACCTGGGGGAAAGGGTAGCCCAGGCGGTCTCTGTTCCAAAGCGCATCAAAACTCGAACATCCCCAGTATAAACCAAATAAACTCACTAGCGGAGCATCATACTCCAGATCACCGTGGCGGAACTTGCACGCATACCTGACCTGGCACTGGTTTCGGAGCCACTTGTGGCATATCTCTGAATTCTGCGGGTACGGACGCATCCCCACTGGGGGGTCATTATCCGCTGGCAATGGCTCAAGGCTTGGCGGAGGCACGGGTGTCTGCCAACCGATAATATATTTTCGTGAGCACCAAAACAAAGTGAAGTAGGAGGTCACATACCGGCGGGTCATATTCTAGATCAGTATGGATATATGAACATCTATATCTAAGGGAACAGTCCCCCCGGACTGAGAGGAAGCAGACATTATCGTGGTTCGGGCGGGGTCGCTGGCCGACAGGTGGATCATCGCAGGTCACCTCGGTAGGAATGGCTGTACGATTTTCGGGCCGGCGGAGGTCGTGAGTTTTATAAGGCATTCGTGTAACAGGCGCAGGACTTTCGCCTGCTTTTTGGACTCGGTAAGGCTGACAGGAAAGATCTTGTGAAAAACGATACGCAAACACATGGACAAACAGTAGCGTACCGGAGTGGCATAGTAATCAAGGTCATGCGTATATTCGCAGGCGTATGCGAGGTAACATTCTGGGTCCCTGCAAGGTTGGCGATATTCTGGCAAGGGATATTGAGCCTGTACAGGCGGATCATAATCGACAGTAGGGTGGACGGAGCAACAGGAAGCGCCGAGGTGGCACTTATTCATAAGCCAACCTCGACAGATATAGTTGGTGCTAGGAGGTGAGGGTTTCGTAGGGCCGAACGTTGGTTCATCTGGCGTCGGGCTTGGCAAGGTCACATTGTCCTGAACGAAGAAATAAGATCCTCGCAAGATAGGGAAATCGCCTGGAAAGCTTACTTCTACAGAAGACGCGGTTGTGTGGCCAGGCTGCGACTGCGCCACAGATGGGGTATAACTACGATCTGTTCGGGCCCCGTCTCCTGTTATGCTTTCCAATGGTGAGGGACAAAGCCGAGGAGAGGTGGAGGTTTCCTGTAGATTAGCGTAAATTTTCGTTTGACTAAATGGGGCCATAAGATCGAAGAGACTGACCCGGGATGACGGTACGATTTCTTTGACGACTTCCTTGATATGGGATTTCTAGAGATGATTGCATGTCTCAATACGTTAACGAACTTTAGTGATAAAAAAGAAATATCACATTCGAATCAGGCCCAGCCCTCTCTTTGAGCTCCGTCTACAAGAAAGAGGTAAGGATTGAAGAGACGAAGAGGTACGATTAGTACATACTGGAGGATCGTATTCAAGGTCTCCATGAATATACCAGCAGGCGTATCCAAGCCGACACCTTCCATGCTCCCAGCTAAAACAGGGCCGGCGAAATCGCGGACGTTTTATGCCCTGAACAGGACGAGGGTATTGAAGATCAGCATGAAAATACCGACAACTCAGGCCGGCGGAACAGCGGCCCAGCATGTTGTTTCGGCAATAATACCGGTACTCCATAAGGGTAGGCACCGATGCTTCAACCATCCGTACCGCGGACGAGGACGCGACCTTGTCCGAAAAGTCGGATGATCCCGCAAGGCCGTCCAGCTGACAACTCTCGTCAAAAGGCCAATCTTTTTGGAACAAGTGGAATTGTGTACCGAGGTGTCGTCAGAAGTGTCACCGTACTCCTCTGCCCAAGGTACTTGCTCGAAGGGACTATGTGCCGTTGTACTCTCAGAATCACTTCCACCACCGTCCTTTATGGGCGCTGGTAAAAGGTTGGCGAGGGGGTTGCCAGATGTCACACTCGGCAAGCAGCTTTTCGACGATTGGGAGTCGGCCACGCCGGGGATTTCGGGCTGTGTTGAATTCAATACATGACTGAGACTCTTTAAATCATATGGTGCTTACCTGTACCCTGGTGTCCGCTTTATGGGAAACTTTGGGTAACATTGGGAGTTTGACGACGAAGGATTGCAGAGGGTCGTCAGCAGGGCGGCTCTTACGACGGCTCTTACGAGACTTAGGGGAGCCAGTGGGAGCAACAGGTAGTACGTCTGGTTTTGGTTTTGGATCCTTCGCGGACGCAGGCGATTCTACCGTCGGAATCGAGGTCTGTGAATTGCATCAGGAGACCATATAAACCGGAAAATGAGGATCGTAGAAGGTAGAATGCGAGAAATGAATGGAGGAGTAATGAAGATGGTGGATCTAGCTCTACGTTGGATTGGAAAGAAAACGATGGGTAGCAGAACGGAAAGCTCAAAATGATCGTACTTTAACCAACGGGGCTATTTCTGGGCATGGTTTAGGAAGGCGAACAGTGTAAATGCATTCATTTCCTGTTTCTGCAACCTGTGTGGCATGAGACGAGAGTGTGAACAACGAGACCATTGCAACACACCGGGTTATCTGGCCGGACAGGGGCTTTTCCCTTCTTCTTCGCAGACGGTTCCTTTGCATCTATCTTGGGCCTGACACTAGACGGGGAGGTTTTGGACTGCGAAGTGGGATGATTTGGCACCGACGAGGTGGAGGGGGTGGGTTCGGGTTGAGGTGGGACACCCTGTTGCTTTGGCCGTTTAAGACCAGTTTTCTTGTCGACTCCGGGCATCAGGGACGTAAGTGCTGCGCCCGGAAGGGCACGCTGTCGTGGAGGAGGACGGAGGCCTTGGAAATGGGAGTCGGAAGAGTCAGATTCGCTGAAGGGACCGATGATCATGATCAGCACGTGCTACACCACCCTGCAACACACGCGCCTGGCCAAACTTCTGATTTTACATGCACTCCGGCTTGACAAACTCAACTAAGCACAAAGGGACTATTGAAGCGCTCCAAGTTCAACCCACTCCTACGAATCTCACCCGCCTCGTCTTTGTTACCTGCCTTGAATCAACACCATAATCGCTATCCCTTCGAATACAATACAACTCTCCACACACCGAGAGCGTCCAGATTTACAAGTAGCACTTTTGCAATATCTCCTTTCCGTTCCTCCACACCCCCGTGCTCGACCCCCACATTTCCTCGCCTTCAAACCTTTGTTTCGGGGGGCCGCCACCTCTATAAAGAAACAATGGTGAAGATCCGTGAATGTGCCTCTCCTTCGTAACCCACCTTCGTTTTCGGGGGAAGTCCATTTGATTCTGAACTCGATGCACAGCTGGGTCGTGATACATGACGAGTGGACGTAGCAGCCGGATATTGAGCACCGCTTTTCCTTCAAAAGGGTTGGGAGCAACCCTTTTCATGAACTACACCCAAACGTCTCAGGTTTTACCCCTAATATCCTTCGCCTCGTCACTCAAGATGGTCCCTCGCACTGCCACTCTATCTGAATGCTGAATACCAGAGATAAAGGCGTCACTTGGCTAAATGGCATGGACTCGGATGTCTTCTCCCTCGATGAGCGTCTCTCAATGGGCCTTGGAAATACGAGGAGTCAGGCAATTCTGGTGGGCCTTCTAGCCGAACTGGGACTTTCCATTCTCAGATTGAGTTGGGTTGCGCGGCTGATGATGGAGGTCAACCGAATGGTTCCCAAGCTGACGCTTTGGGATATGGAATACCTGGATCTGGAGTTTCGGTTTTCGGGCGGCCTGAAGCAGAAGGCTCCATTCATAATCCTCAAATGGTCAATCCGCTTTCTACAGGCTACAGCACAAGTATCTCTTTCTATCACATGGAATTCTCCGTTTCTTTGGGTTCAATGCTGTCCCTCTCGGGGTGATGCACTAACTAATAAACGCCTCACGCTCCTCAACCATTCATAAGGAACCATGGTCTCCGTCCATACCACTGGCCGTATTCTACGCGTTAGCCGCCTCCTCCATCTTTGGGCACCTCGACACCTTTTCTTCGACGTTCAAGGCACCACCCCTGGAGTGCACTTCATGCCGCTCCTCATCTCCAATCAACGAAAGGAGCATCTCAAGGGATCGAGTGATGGATTCAACAACATATTGGTCACTCCGTTCTCTTGTTAAACCTCTCCCCTTGTGCTTAAACACCCGACAAGTCCGCCTAAAACCTCCTGCACCTAGAACAAATCCATCTCTAACAGCTGCCTCGCGCTCCTAATTTCGCTCATGATATGCTTCACATTCGTTGCCGTGATCTCCGGAAGACGTCGTAGGAGCTCCTCCGACCCCGCCCCAACATCGGGATCATCCTAATGACCCTGGTGGGGTCGTGCTTGGAGTTGTTCAGCTTGAGGTCTTTGAAAATCTCGGAGGTGGCGTAGGGAGAGGACGATCATATGGTGCGTACGCGTGGCAAGGTGAGGATGAGGACGAGATTCGTATACCTCTAATTGATAATTCCTCTCTGTGGGGTACTTTCGTGTTAGCTCCACGTACGACTTCAGATCATATACAATTTGTTTCGTTGCTGTTTCATTACTGTTTCGTCTCATTAGTGAAGGATCAAACTGCACTCAAATAGAGCGCTTTCTACCTCGAGAGTGAATGCCTTGTCTTCAAATTCGATATGTATTGGAGTTTTGTACAGGAGACAGGAGTTCGCACTGGGTGTACTCATGCAAGGGGAGATTTCGAGACAGGACACTCACAAACGCGCACTGTCAAAACTCGATATTAGATCAGACAGACGTCTCCGTTCAACACAGATCTCGGGCGTAAGAATATAATCCCCTAGAGTGGCTTGCAGTATATTACCTGTCTCAACTTCGTCAGTGATGCTCGTAAAAACCATGCGCCGACCTTACAGTTGAAAACCTCTCTTCTGACCCCATTGGGCTGATTTTCAAGCGGAAGGGCGAGTTTTATTATATTGATCGACTGTCATCAATATCAGTCCGCCGCGCCTACAGGAGACTGAGTTTCATAAGATTCATCAAGCATCCAAAGACCCACAACCCTGGTAGAAGGGTAAAGCTAGAGGTGGAAATCATACCTAGAAAGGTGTCAGGCCTTTCGTACGCCGCTTTCGCACGCCTCGGCACGCCGAAAAAGCTGTGCCCGTGACATCAAGCTGCGGCGTAGCCATTTATAACTTGAAAGTATCCTCATCATCATCTCCACCTCCACTATGGTCAGATCCTCCGACGTCGTTCTCATTCTTGTATGTCGCTGGAGATCAGTTTACTCGTGCTATGGCTCACATTCCTAGGTGGCCATTCTCTTCCCCCCCGCGGCAGCCGCCTTCATTACTGGATGCAGCTGCGACCTCCTTATCAACATCTGTCTGACAATGTCCGTCACTTTTCCTTCTCCCCTACTACTTTGCACTCACCTCGTTTAAAAAGTCTCGGATACTTCCCTGGCCACTTACACGCATTTTGGCTCATTTACAAGAAGATGCAGGCAGAAGAACGATACGGTGCCCAAGGCTTCCATTGTAAGTCGTACCACACCCTCGCGTGAAACGTCCTGAAGACCTCCTTTAGATGTCGGGAATGGACACTATGAACCCCTCAACCAGGGCGTTCCTTACCACTCTCACCACTCTCACCAGACCTATGGGGCAACTGCTACCGGCGTTTAGAGTTTTTCGAGAATTCTCAAGCTTCAGTCCCTCCTTTTGTCTTCGGGTGCTGGAAGCAATGTTGATGAACGTTATCGAGCAATGTTGGCCTGTATATCTACGAGGAAGCGGATCTTGTGGGACTTCCAATATCAGTTATGATTTATGCAATGTCTCATGGCGGAACTCTGGAGAGCAGAACAATCGACCCAAGTCGTCATTTTGTACAAACCCCGAGTCAAACGTTGAAACGAGCAAAATAAAACTACAGTACTGCAGTCGCACAACATAAACATAATTAAGTATGGTTTCACAAATACCCCAGCCACAAGACACAGCGACGAGAGATGGAGCAGGAAGTTTGTCTTGAGTTCGAATGAGCCTCGTCCAAAGCTTTGAAAGTCTTCTTTGACAATTTGTAGCGATCGTGATCTTGGCCTGTCCTTTCTTGGTCTTCATCATCGATTCCACTTCGTCTTCTTCAGCTACGAATCCCATCGTCCCTCCCAAATTCGTAATCTTCTTCGTCCAACCTCCATGGCCATCCTTTTGTGGCTTCGGCCTTTGGTCCCTTCCACTCCAACGTCTTCTCCGTCCGGTGCCCCCCACAAAAACCTCTAGCCTCGCGTCGCTCCTCCTGCGTCCTATGACGCTCCGCTATTTCTCAGACCTATCCTCCTGTTCAGGCTGTTCTTCGGCCCTTCCTCCTCTTTCTCCCGGGTTCTGATGAAAGGAAATCATTCAGTCTTTGAACTGAAAGGGGTACCTCGTCCCTCCTCCACGCACGAGGCCTCTGTGACCGAGTGCGTCAGTTAGAAGCGTAGATAGGGGCTTACCCGAGTCCATATCGCAGCTCGCTCTTCCTTCCTTCCTCTGAGGATCTAATGAAGAGAATAAGGCATTAGTGATATTTATCCCATTCCATCCATCCATCTAGCGCCTCGCGGATCTAATGAAAGGAAATAATCAGCCACCGACACAAATACAGGGCGTACCTCTTTCCCCTCCACACACAAAGCCTGTTCTTTAATGCAGGGGGGTTAGGGTTAGGACTGGATAGGAGGCTTACCTCATATCTCGCCCAGCGGTACTCAGGCTGGTGAAGAGAACCTATTTCTCTTTCCCCCTTCTCTGGCTCTCCTGGGGTCTAGTGGGAGGAAAACGATCAGTGATGGATGCGAATGGATTGCGTACCTCGTTCCTCCTCCACGCACGAGGCCTCCTGTAAACCAAAATTCGTCATTCATAGAAGGTCATTTGGTGGCTCACCGATTCGTTCATTTGCAGCCTCCTTCGATCCTGGATCTTCCGGGGTCTCAATAAAATAAGAAGGCGTTAGCAGTTGCCAATCCTCCGGATTTTATCAGCGGACAAATGGAATATATCAGTCATCGACGCGACATGCAAGACGTACCTCTTTCCTCCTCCGCGCACGAGGCCTCCTGTAATCGAAGTCATCAGTCACGACGTAATACACGATGCTCACCGGATGCGCCTCCGCCCGCCCTTCTTACTCCGCAGAATCTGGTTGATAATACAAAGATTTGTGCTCGTTCCTCCACCCTCACTCCCAGGGTGCTAATGAGGAAGAAAAGTTTAGGTGTCTACGCAAGTGGGAAACGCACCTCGTCCCTCCCCCCGCACGAGGGCTCCTGTGGGACGAGATCCTTAGCCATCCACACGGTGACGAGGCTCACAGCTTTCTGTTTACCATCCCTCCCTGGACCAATCGCGCCTCTCTCCTCTTTCTCCACGCACGCGGCCTCCTGTGAACAGACGTTGTTGAGTCTCGAAACAGTCGGGACGCTTACTGGATCGAAGTCGTGTCTCCCACTCCTCGGATCTATCCTGGGTTCTGTTCAAAAGCGAAGAGATTAGATGTCGCCCTTCCATCCTATCGCTCACTCCCGATTCTTACGGAACCATATGACTGGAAGAATCAATTATTTATGCGATGAAAAGGCGAAACTTTCTCCTCCTCCACGCACGAGGCCATCTGCAAACAGACGCTGTCAATTATGAATATTAGGTGGAATCCTTACCAGTTCAACCTGAAGCGCCATCTCCTCTAGTTCTCCCCGTTTCTATCAAAAGAGGAAATTTTATCAATCGTCCACCACCTGTCTCTCCTTTTCCTTGGATCCTGATGACGAGAAGCGGGTCAGTTATCAAGCGATTGAGACGCACCTCGTTCCTCCTCCACGCACGAGGCCTCCTGCAGACAGAAGCTGCCAGTTATGGAGACTAGGCGGAATGCATACCGGCTGAAGTGCCTCTCCTCACAGTTCTCTACGGTTCTGTTAAAATGAGGAGAAGGTGAGAAATCGTCCACCTCTTGCCCTGGATCCTGTAACAAGAAGCGCATCAGTTATCGAGGTGACTGAAATGCACCTCATTCCTCCTCCCCGCACGAGGCCTCCTGCTCACAAGCGTCGTCAATTATGGATACGGCGAGGACTGCTTACTGAATCGCTTCGTCCTGTGTATCATCACGATTCGTAATCTCTCCCATCCCGCAATAAACTATCTCTTCCGGGAAGCAAAATTGGGATTAGAATGGGAATTGGAAGATAAGAGAAGAGCGACGTGATCTTGTCCGTACTCCATTCATTCCAATGTTATGCGTCTCCTTCTCCCATCAAGAGGGACTGTGTGCGCATATGCGTCATTCACGATACTGAGAGGGGAGGAGGACAAAGAACGAAATACCAGGCCACTAGCCCTCGAATGCCATTCGTCATCGACCATCTCGCCGCGCCGAGGACGAGGAGACGCTCGCAAACGGAAGCAGCCGATCCTTACGGGAGCGTTCAACTTGAGAGGCGATTTTCGGGTTTGTGCATTCAAAGTTCGCGTGTCGTAGAGCCACGCGTCATTTTCATCAGCCCCCAGTCTAGCAAAAATGAAAGAATCGCATCACTTGAATTTCGTTCTATTGTGCTTGAACTCTTACCAGGCCTCGTCGCGAATCTTCATTGGTCACCAATATAAAAGACGAGTAGAAAAGGCGAACGCGTTTTCCAGACTTTGAGCCTTGAAGATTAACCCTGTCTGGGGGGTTCGCATTCGTGGACCTTCGTGCCGTGATCAGGCCTCGTGCATAATATGTATATCTTCTTCGGCCTCAACCTAGAAGAAAAGGGGAAGAACCATCCGGGATGGGAAGCATTCACGATCTTCGTTTGGGTTTGTTTCAAATCGCTCGGGCGTGTCATGATTCTGCCTTGTGCATATTTTCATCGGCCCCGACCTAGGAGGGGAAAAAAAGCAGGTAATCTAATATTAGGGATGGCTCGGGGCGCGTTCGAGGGTTTCGTCGCGGTTCGTTAATGTTTATCGTGATTAGGCCTCGTGCAGATATGTATATCTTCATCGGCCCCCACCTAGAAGAGAAAAAGAAAAAGAATCTTCAAAGCCATTCGGAGCGCGTTCTTGGGCTCGTTTCGATTCATTCGGGTGTGACGTAATGAGGCCTCGTGCATATTATATTCTTCGGCCCCAACCTAGAAAGACAAGAAAAAGGAAGATTTGAGCATCCAGGAGCGCTTAGGCCAAATGTTGCAATTCGGCGTGTTCGTTTATTCGGTTGCTTCGTGGCCAGGCCTCGTGCGTATCTTCATCGGCTGCCATCCTAGAAAACCAAATGGTCGAAGATAAACGGGACTCACCAAAAGCAAAGTTCGGGACTCTTGATCAGGGGCGCGAGGGTATCATGACTACGGTAGTCGTTCGTTCGCGTCTTCACCAGTCCTCGATATCGGATCTTCTTCGGCCGCCCACCTAGAGAAAATTAGACGTCAACCGAAATGGTGGGTATAGTAGCGGTATGGTAGGGGGTATAGTGGTATAGTGAAATTATATGTCTGTCCGTAGCAAGAAGGCAAAAAAATACCAAAGGAGCTATTAGGAATGCGTCCAAATAAAAAGTGTCTGTCCGTGGAGAAGGTCTGTGTCCATGTCCGATAAAAGATGGCGAGATACGGTCCGTGTC